>Ga0207676_10002743_pt1 | contig 12539 bp, 8 predicted proteins | sample KBSSwiS72_FD_184307 | JGI IMG/M metagenome (GOLD analysis project Ga0207676, IMG submission 184307) | Switchgrass rhizosphere microbial communities from Kellogg Biological Station, Michigan, USA - KBS Switchgrass S7-2 (SPAdes) (version 2) | ecosystem: Host-associated > Plants > Roots >... | reverse complement strand
TCCGTCACCTTGAGTTGCGCGGTGGCGATGTTGTCCTGGAAGGCTTTGAGGTCACCGTCATTGATCACATTCTGAGCGTGCAGCTCATTCATCAGCGCCAGCGACTCCTTCAGATCCTGCGGCCGCTGAGCACCGTCCTCCACGGCGGCGCCGTACTGCGCAATGATGCCGCTGGTCAATTGATCGTCGTTCAGCAGCTCCTGGAAGACGCGCACTGCATCGACGTTGACCACGAACGCCAGCAGGATGGACGTGAGCACGCACCAGAAGCGCGCGTGATCCTGAAAGCGCTGCGAGGACGCCGCGCCGAAGCGCGCGAACTTCTGCGCAAGATCGTTGATCGCACTGTCGACGTACTCGGACCCGCCGCGCGCAATCGCCTTGCCGACCGCGGTGTCGGCCAGCCGATCGGCAAACTCCATCATCGTCATCGACGCGAGCTGGTTCGGCTGGATGAAGCCGCGAACGCGGTTGAACTCTTCGTCGTAGGCCTGGTTGCGGGTGACCGTGTTCAGGAAATGCTCGCGCGCCTCTGCCAGGGTGACGCCGCGCAGCAGATGCGCGGTGCGAGGCTTCAGCACTTCATCGAACAGTCGACCCATCATGATGCGGAAGCCTTTCTCGCGCGTGAGCAGCGCGCGATAGGCCGTCTCGAGGATCAGGGTCACGACGGTCGCGAGCACCAGCATGATCAGAGAAAATGCGAGCGCAGCCTGCAGCCACTTCATGGGGCACCTCGGCGCTCCCGGTGCGCCGCACGCAGATTGTTATTGCCGACTCATACCATCGGCTGTCGAGCAGCTGCAATAGGACTTACGCGCTACTCAGCCACGCGCGAGTACATCGACTCGAATTTTTCCTTCGCTGTGCAGTAGGCATCGTCGCCGTTCTTGTTGTTGGAGACGATGTAGTCGCCGGCCTGGTAGTGCGACTGGCCTTCCTTGGTCTTCACGCTGCCGGCGTGCGTCGCAACTTCGGCCCACACGGGTGTGATCTTGATGTACACGCCGGCGAGCACTCGCTCATAGGTTCGAGCGAAGACCTCGGCATCCACGGTGTAGACGTCGCCAGCGTTGTCGACGAGCCAGTCGCCGGCCTTCGCGCGCTGCGTGCCGCCCCATTTGCGATAGACGAGTCCATCCGTTTCGAAGTCGAGCCGTACAGCCACGACGTACTCGCTTGCTTTCTTGCGGTAGGGAGCGCGGTTGGCTGCAGGCATCTCGAGGTCCTCCGGACTGGCAGGCCAGGAGTATCGGCTTCGAGCCGTCGCCGGCGCAACGCATGTAAAAAAAGGAGCCCGGCCTTGCGACCGGACTCCCTTCAGCTCACTGGAACCTGGATTCGCACCACGTCCTTGAGCACGCCGTCGAGGCCGCCGAAGACGGTGAGCTTGTCCACCTTCTCGGTAACCTTTTCCAGCGTTTCCAGCTCCTTCAGGCGCAGCAGCGTCGGGTTCTCGTCCATGAGACGCGCCGTGTTCAGCAGCGAACGCGTTGCCGCGGTCTCTTCGCGACGCTTGATCAGGTTCGCTTGCGCGACCTTCTCAGCCTCCACGACGCGGTTGAGAATTTCCTTCATCTCGCCCGGCAGGATCACGTCCTTGATGCCGACGCTCGCGAGCTCGATGCCGTGCTGCTCGATCTTGCCGCGCGCCGATTCCTGGATCTCGCGATCCAGAGCGCCCTTGGCGCCCAGCAGCTCATCGAGCGTACGGCTGCCGATTGCCTCACGCAGCGCGAACTGCAGTTCCTTGTAGACGTACTCCACGAAGTTCTGCAGTGCCGTGCGCGCCTGCACGACGTCCACGAGCTGCCACAGGGCAGTGAGGTTGACGCGCAGGCTGACCTTGTCCTTGGTCAGGATGTCCTGACCGGAGACTTCCATGGTCTGCACGCGGCGATCGACATGCTCGATCTTCAGCACGCGCTGGAACTTCCAGAACACGTGCAGGCCCGGCTCCAGCACCTTCACGAACTTGCCGTCCACGATCAGCAGCGCGACCGACGTATCGGCCACTTCTACCGAGCTGACGGCATCCGTTGCCTGTGCCAGCAGCGGCTGCTTCGCACGAGCCAGCAGCTTCGCCACGCGAGTCGGGACTTCCAGATCGCCGTTGAGATCGATCTTCTCGACCTGCACTCCGATCGGGCCCTTCCAGTAGAGCTGGCGCTTGCCCGGCGGCAGCACACCCGCCAGCTTGCCGTTCTTGTAGACCAGACCCGTCTCGCTGTCGGTGAGCTCCACGATGTCGAAGTATCGATCCATCGTTGCGCGCGCTTCCTTCACCAGGAAGTCCACGCGCGCGTGCTCGAACTCCGGGACCGTGAGGTCATAGAGCTGCGCCTGTACGTCGCTCATCGGCGCGATGAGCCAGTGCTTACCCGGTCCAGCACGCCTGCAAAGGTCTTGTTCTTCCAGACCAGTGCACGTTCATGCTGGGCGACGGTGATGCGCTTCATCGTCATGTTGCTTCTCCTTCATCTTCTCTGTTTCACACTCGCCCTTCGAAAAAGTCCGAAGCCACCCCGCGCTTACCGCACGGGTATCGCGGTCGACGCGTCCTTCGCCGACGAGCGCGCAGCCGTCATCGCTCGCGCCTCCGTGTCGCGAACGCTTGTTCGACCGCACATCTCATCGAGCCGGGCGCGCGTCGAGCATCGACGCACAAGGCGTGGTACTCGCTGCGATCGCAGATCGCTGGGGCGCTTCGGGCGCGGGACTTGCGTCCCGCGGTGGAGGTGCTGCTGGCACCGACAGGGGGGACTCGAACCCCCTCGAACCTTTCGGTCCTTACCAGTTGCAAAGGGGGGAATCGAACCCCCGACCGAGCAGTTATGAGCTGCTTGCTCTTTCCGCTGAGCTACATTGCCTTGATGGACATGGTTGCGTCGTGCGCCGGTACACACAGCAGCAGCGCTGCAGCGTGCCAGTGTGGTTCGAACCACAACCGCTGGCGTCAAACGCTGACCAAGACCTCGGTTGGAGACTGAGCGGCACCCATGCGCCGCTCAGTCATCTCATCTCTCGTAATGATGACGATCAGAACCGTCGAAGCGTCCTGACGTCAGACAACAATTCTTGAATCGCTTGCCCGAGCCGCACGGGCACAGGTCATTGCGACCCAGCTTCTCGAATGAGCTCCTTGCCTCCATGCACGACACGCGTACCTCGCTTCACTTGTCGTTCCGACGGATAACCGTTACGTCGCTTGCTCATCGGCTCGAAAGCAGCCGGGTGAATATTCGTCGTGGTTGCGCATGACATTCTCCTTCACTGTTGTCGTTGCAGAAAACGAGGGCGGACTCGTCGTCCGCCCTCAAATCGCGGCATGCATCCGCGAGCTCTTCGGCACGCCGTGGAGCAGGAACTCCATCTGGTCGGCCAGGATCTTGCGATTGCTCAGGATGAAAGCCTCGTACCGGTTCGGCACGTACGGCACGTAGTGCAGCTTCATGCCGGCGGCCTCCGGCGTGCGGTCCGCCTTGCGGTGGTTGCACGCCTTGCACGCAGTCACGAGGTTCATCCACGAGGCAGCGCCGCCCTTCGAGCTCGGCACGATGTGCTCCATGTCGAGCTGATCGAAGCGGAAGCGTTGTGCGCAGTAAGCGCACACGTAGCGATCGCGCGCGATCAGCATGTCCTTGGTGAGCGTCGGCACGTGATCGAAGTGGCGGACTATGAAGTCCTTACCCTTGATCGCGACGATCGAGCTCGCGCGAATCAGCGACTGCAGACCCGTCGAACGTTGCGTGCCACCGCGCAGCACGAACTCATGCGTGCCGATAGCCCACGCGATCATGTCGGTCGCGTAGTAGTGTGCAGCGTTGCGCACATTGATCCACCGGTGCGGAGCGCCGGCGACGTCGAGCGCAAGAATATGCGGGCTCATGGTGCTCCTCCTTCCGGTGGTTGCTGGTGATGGACGTGCAGGATGGATTCGAACCATCGATGGTCGGCTTATGAGGCCGATGCGTTAGACCGCTACGCCACTGCACGGAAATTGGTGGACCTGGCGAGATTCGAACTCGCAACGTCCTGCTTGCAAAGCAGGCGCTCTGCCAGTTGGAGCTACAGGCCCGGAAAAGTATTGGTAGCCGCTGCGGGATTCGAACCAGCAACCTCTCGATTATCGGTCGAGCGCTCTCGCCAGGTTGAGCTAAGCGGCCGCATGAAAGTGGTCGGGACTGCGAGATTCGAACTCGCGACCTCCTGCGCCCAAGGCAGGCGCTCTGACAAGCTGAGCTAAGTCCCGAATGAAATGGAGCCGAGAGTCGGAATCGAACCGACGACTTGCTGCTTACGAAGCAGCTGCTCTGGCCTGCTGAGCTATCTCGGCTATGTGGGGTGACGTGCGGGGCTCGAACCCGCAACCTCCGAGTTCACAGCCCGGGGCTCTGACCGATTGAGCTAACGCCACCACGTGAACGTCGAACTGGTGCGGCGTGCAGGACTCGAACCTGCGACCTCCTGGGTCGAAACCAGGAACTCTGTTCCGCTGAGCTAACGCCGCATGCTGTGTGGCGCGACGTGAAGGACTTGAACCTTCGACCTCCGGCATCGCAAACCGGTGCTCTGTGCCAACTGAGCTAACGTCGCAGTTTCCTGGTACACGCACTTGGAATCGAACCAAGGACCTCCGCTTTGTAAGAGCGGCGCTCTGCCAGCTGAGCTATGCGTGCACGCGAGAATTTGCTGGCCAGGCAGGTTTCGAACCTGCGCGCGCTCCGTTAACAGCGGAGTGCTCTACCAACTGAGCTACTGGCCAATGCAACTGGTGCACCGAGCAGGTTTCGAGCCTGCGACCTCCTGGGCTTCAACCAGGCGCTCTACCAGTTGAGCTATCGGTGCGTGAAACAAAGGTGGCGCCACGTATGGGATTCGAACCCATGACTTCTCACTAGACAGGCGAGCACTCTGGCCGCTGAGTTAACGTGGCAAGCGCAATCGAAATGGCTGGGGCTCCAGGATTCGAACCTGGGTTTTCGCGTTCAAAGCGCGATGTCCTGCCGCTGGACGAAGCCCCAACAGTGGTGAGCCCGGAGGGCATCGAACCCTCGCCGTCCGGTTAAAAGCCGGATGCTCTGACCCTTGAGCTACGAGCTCGTGAGAAACGAACGATCTTCAGTCAATCAATAAGGATGGTGCGGGTGACAGGATTCGAACCTGCACATGGCGGAACTCCGATCATTACTCGAAGACAGCGTCGGCTTGGAAACGCGCTTCCCTAGCGACCCACTGAAGTAGCCGTTCGGTGCATCCGCAACCACGTGCCTAAGCTGATTACCCGCGCAGCCTCTTCGGCTTTCCCTCTGTCAACGTTTTAGGGTCGCGTTTACCTTTTCCGCTACACCCGCATCGTGCAATTGGTCCCTTCCCCCGGACTCGAACCGGGACGTCGCGAGGACACTGAGTTCTGAGCTCAGCGCGTATGCCATTCCGCCAGGAAGGGAGAAACTGCGGCAGAGACACGTCCCTGTTACCGCCCCCGGCCGGCACATCCAGGTGCCGGCGTTCGCGCCGTTCGAGGACACGTTAAGTGTCCTCGAACAGACATCGGCGCTCACCCCTTGATGCACATCACTTGCTTCAAGGTGTACATCACATCGACCAGCTCGGCCTGCGCAGCCATCACTGCATCGATGCTCTTGTACGCGCCCGGGATCTCATCGAGCACGCCCGCATCCTTGCGGCACTCCACGCCGACGGTCTGTTCCTTCAGATCCGCAAGCGAGAACGTGCGCTTCGCAGCCGCGCGCGACATGCGACGACCCGCACCATGCGAGCACGAGCAGTACGAGTCCTCGTTGCCCTTGCCGCGCACGATGAACGACTTCGCACCCATCGAGCCCGGGATGATGCCGAGCTCGCCGCGACGCGCCGAGACCGCGCCCTTGCGCGTCACCCACACCTGCAGGCCGAAGTGCTCTTCGACGTTCGCATAGTTGTGGTGACACTGGACCGCGTTCTCGAACGTCGCGACTTCGCGGCCGAATTCCTCATGCAGTGCGTTCAGCACCGCATGAAGCATCAGCGCGCGATTGTGGGCTGCATAGTCCTGCGCCCAGCGCAGTCCTTCGACGTACATGTCGAACTCGACCGTGCCCTCGTCGAGCCACGCGAGATCGCGATCGCGGAGCGTGCGCTCCTTACGCTCTGCGATGTCACGCGCCATGCTGATCGCCGTCTCGCCGATCGTCTTGCCGATGTTGCGCGAGCCGGAATGCAACATGACCCACACGTTGCCCGACTGATCGAGGCACAGCTCGATGAAGTGGTTGCCGCCGCCGAGCGTACCGAGCTGCTTGAACGTCTTCGCCGGATCGTACTGACGGATCACGTCGAGGATGCGCAGCTGCCCGAAGCGCTCATGCAGCTTCTTGCCCGCTTGCGCGAGCTGCAGACCACGAACACCGTCGCGCACCGGGTCGACCGCCTTGTCGTGCGACGAGAAGCCGACCGGCACACGGTCTTCGATCTGCGAACGCAGACGATGCAACGAATCCGGCAGATCGCGCGCCGTCAGCGACGTACGCACTGCCGCCATACCGCAGCCGATGTCCACGCCGACGGCGGCAGGGATGATCGCGGCCTTGGTCGGAATCACCGAACCCACCGTTGCACCCTTGCCGAGATGCACGTCCGGCATCACGGCAACGTGGCCCGCCAGGATCGGCAATGCTGCGATGTTGCGCAGCTGCTGAACCGCTTCCCACTCGACTTCGACCCCCGAGGTCCACGACTTCAGGTTGTCGATCTTGGTCTGTTCCTCGAGGCTCATGACACATTCTCCTATTTTGAGTAACGAACGAAAAACAATTTGGTGCCGGCTAGAGACCGCCATTCGCAGCGCGAGCCTGCTCGAGAAAGGCGATGTGCTTTCTGATGTAGCGCATGAAGAGCATCGCTTTGTCCTCAGCGAGGAACGTGGCGTCGCCGATTTCCGCGGCGTCCGTGATCGGCACCGGGAAAGCAAAGCCGGTTGCCGTCACGTACCAAAGCTCGCCGGCCTTGTAGTGCGTGAAGCGCACCTTTCGATCATTGGCGACAATCTCTTTGAGCGAAACCATGACTCTCTCCCGTGTATGGTGCGGACGAAGGGACTCGAACCCTTGGCCTCGACGTTGGCGACGTCGCGTTCTGGCCGCTGAACTACATCCGCGAAATTGAATTCTTCAAACTTCAGAGCGAGTGAGACCCTCACGCTTGCACGTGCTTCAAAAAGTTCTCACCAGCTCCCGGCTCTCACCCAGACGTCGCAAACACTCACTGCGTGTTGGACGCGCGTGCGCGCTGCGCGTCGAAGAACTCGACGCGCGATGCGAGATCCGGGTGAGAGCCCTGATCCAAGTTCCAGATTGTCAAACAGCGTCCTGGCCGAGCGAGCGGCGCAGGGGTCCATACGCAAAGCGCGTACGAATCCGTTTCGAGGACTTGCACCTCGCGGACGGAACACTGTTTTGGGTGGTTTTCGCCGACTCTGAGAAGAATCTCAGGTGGCTTAGGCTCCCGTGGGTGCCCCGTCCGGCTTGCGCCTTTCGGGACCAAGAGCCCTGGAGGCGGTTACCGATCGAGTTCGGTTGCGAAGTCGCGATAATTTTTCGCGACCGCAAGCAACCGTCTACCCGAAATCATCGGGCAGCCGGCCGCGGCGCGATGGAATTCGCGTTGCGTCAGATGTATGGCTGTCCCGTTGATCGAAAGCATTTCAGTCACTTTACAAAAAGCGCGGCAAATGCCGCGAAATATCGAACGGCGCGAACAATAGCACACGGCGTTGTGGACGCAACTGCAATTTCCTTGTGCTGGTTCGCAACCCAAACCTTCGCGCACCTGCGCGCGCCCAAGACATTGGATAACCGTCAGCAACTGCGAGCGTGCGAATCGCGACCGGCGGATTGCCTCACAGGGCAACGATAAAAATTTTCGTCGCGCGGATTCGTACAACGCTCTACGCTTGCGCATGGATCGATAAAAACATGATCCACATTGCGGAATAGCCGGGGTACAACGGCTGGCGCACACACAATGAAGGGCGGGCGGCGAAGCGGGAGGACGCGGACCATGAGTCTACGGGGGTCGTACGCAGGAATTATGTCGCTTGCGCTGCTTGTCAGCGCCTGCGGCGGTGGCGGAGGTGGCGACGGCGGACAACAACCGGCACCGCAGCCGCAGACCATTGCATTTGCAACAGCCGGTCCGGTGAACGGCAGCGTCGGCACGACGGTCACGAACATCGCTTCGGGCGGCGCCGGTACCGGTGCAATCACTTATTCCAGCGGCACCACGACAGTCGCGACGGTGAACGCGACAACTGGCGTAGCAACGCTCGTTGGCACTGGCAGCGCCACCATCTCGGCCACCAAAGCTGCGAGCTCGGGTTTCACCTCGGCGACTGCGACTTATCAACTACAGGTCACGCCTGGAACGCAGGCGATCGCGTTTGCGCAGAACGGATCGGTCAACGCAGCTCTCGGTTCGACGACCAGCAACGCCGCCAGCGGCGGTGCAGGCACCGGCGCAATCACCTACGTCAGCAGCAACACGACCGTAGTGACGGTGAATGCGACGACAGGCGCTGCGACCGCAGTGGGTCTCGGCTCCGCGACCATCACCGCGACCAAGGCTGCGGACGCGAACTACAATCTGGCGCAGGCGATCTACACCTTGAATTCGCAGAGCTCGAACTCCGTGCACGCCTGGGTCGGCGAGCAGTCGTCGCAGGTGTTCCTGCCGTCAACGGCGAATAGCAAGCAATTCGGCCGCGCGCGCGTGGCGGACTGCACTCAGCTTGCGGACGATCTCGCAAATTGCACGAGCGTGGAGCTCAATGCCGTCAACGGTGCGCCGATCACGGACACCAGGGCGACGCTCACGTCGGCTGCTTACTATTCGATCGTCGATGGCACGAACATCGGCGCCCCGATCGTGGCGAACACGCAGCGCTTCGCGGATCGCGTCCTGCACGGCGCTGTATTTTTCAAGGGCCGCTACTGGGTGATCGCCGGCGCGACCCCCACGCTGCCGGGTCCGGTGCCCACGGTGTACGTGCCCCAGTCCGACATCTGGTCTTCCAGCGATGGCAAGACCTGGCGACTCGAGACCACCAACGCTGCGTTCGGAACTCGCTGGATCCACAAAACCCTCGTCTACGACAACGCGATCTGGCTGCTCAGCGGCATCCGCGCCAACGGCACCGGTGTGAACGAAGTCTGGAAGTCGCTCGACGGTATCAACTGGACACAGGTCAATCAGATCACGCCGTGGGGACTGATCGGGTTCATCCCGACCATGGCCGCGACCGTTTTCAACAACCAGATGTGGGTGGTGATTTCCGGCAGGACCTACTCCTCGACCGATGGCGCCACCTGGACTGCGCAATCGGCTCCCGCCGCGATTGGCGGCGGCATTCAGCGGGAATATGCATCGTTCACCGCTTACAACAACAAGCTGTGGTACATCGGCGGTGCCGCGGTCTCGCTTGCCAGTCCGGGCCCGCCGGCAACGTTCAACAGAGTTGTGCAGAACGACGTCTGGAGCTCGAACGACGGCATCACCTGGACGCAAGTGTCGGCGCCGGGGGTCGCGCCGTTCACGGCTCGTCAGCAACATGCGGCGTTCGTGCTCGGCGGCAAGTTGTGGGTGTTCGGCGGGAAGGGCGCGACCGACCCATCGCCGGCGAACGATGCGTGGACGACGACCGATGGCGTGACCTGGACCAAGGCGGCGCTCAGCACGTTCATGGTCAACAGCTGGCTGCCGGGTGTCGTCCAAGAGACGAATCGCATCACCTTCATCGGCGGCATCATCCGCTCGTTCTCCAATAAGGTATGGCAGACGACGAATGGCGAAAGCTGGACCGCGCTCGCGCCCCTCGATTACGAGCCGAACATCCTGAGCCGCGGCATCGAGTTCAACGGCGCGATCTGGGTGATCGCCGGCAATCGCGCCGACGCCTTCGATACCAACGAAATCTGGCGCAGCTACGATGGCTTGACGTGGACTCAGATCATTCCCCAAGGTCCGATCTTCAGTCCGCGCGACAGTCACCGCGTGCTCGTGTTCAACAATCGACTGTGGGTGCTCGGCGGCTTCGACTTTTTCATCACCGACGGCGGCACCGAGACGCACAACAACGAGGTGTGGTCGACAGCGGACGGCGTGAGCTGGACGAAGCACACGCCGAACGGGGCAATCTGGTCGCCGCGCGCCGGCCACGAAGCCGTAGTGTTCAACGGCAGAATGTGGGTCATCGGCGGCGCACGCTCCAGCACGCTGTTCAACGACGTCTGGTCGAGCGCCGACGGCGTGAACTGGATACTGGAAAAAGAGCACGCTGAGTTCAAGGAGCGTTTTACGCACACCGTCGTCGCGTTGAACAACGCGCTCTACCTGTTCGCGGGCACCGACACGCCGAGCCTCATCAACCCATTCGCGACCGGCCTGCAGGATGTATGGCGCTCAACCAATGGACGCGACTGGGCACAACTGCCCACACCGCCGTTCGCAGCGCGCATGGGGCTGGCGACCGCTCTGCTCAAAGGGCGCATCTATCTGGTTGCGGGCGTCAGCACGTCGGACTACTTGACGAGGACGCTCTTCAACGACGTCTGGTCGACCCCCGACGGCACCAACTGGCAGCAGGAGACGGCGGCCGCTCCGTTCAGCGGCCGCGACGCTGCGATCCTGCTCACGCACGGCGACCAGCTGTACCTGATCGGCGGCTTCAGCATCTCGCGCGCCCACGACGTGTGGCGCTCGAGTGACGGCGTTCACTGGAGCGCAGCCTTCAGTCATCCGATCAGTCCGCCGTGACCCTCTGAGAGCGTAGCCAACGCCGTGCGGTCGATCCGCACGGCGTTGAGAAAAAAAGAACCCCTCGCGAGTCGTACAACGAACGCGAGCGCCGAATGGGAGGACGCAGTTCATGATGCTTCGGGCATTCAAATCGTACGCAGGAATCGTGTCGCTCGCGCTGCTCGTCAGCGCATGCGGAGGTGGCGGAGGCGGCGGCGGTCAGCAGCCACCACCGCCACCGCAAAACCAGACGATTACGTTCGCAACAGCCGGACCACTCAGTGGCCGCGCCGGCACGACGGTGACGAACGTCGCCTCCGGCGGCGCAGGTAGCGGCGCGATCAGCTACGCGAGCAGCGACACAGCAATCGCCACCGTGAATTCGACTAGCGGCGTAGCGACGTTGTTGGCGGCCGGCGCAATCACAATCACTGCTACGAAAGCTGCGAGCAACGGTTTCAACTCTGCCAGCGCGACGTATCAGCTCACCGTCACCGTAGATCAGCAGACAATCGCGTTCGCCAGCGCCGGGCCGTTGAGCAACCGAGCCGGCACGACAGTGACGAACATCGCCTCCGGCGGCGCAGGCACCGGCGCGATCACCTACGCGAGCAGCGATACGGCAATTGCCACCGTCAACTCAACCAGCGGCGTGGCGACGTTGCTGGCGCCGGGCACGACGACGATCACGGCCACGAAGGCTGCCAGCATCGGCTTCACCGCCGCGAGCGCGACGTATCAGCTCAACGCGACGATTGATGCGCAGACGATTGCGTTCACTGCAGCCGGACCGCTGACTGGCGCTGTCGGTACCACTGTCACCAACGCCGCTTCCGGCGGTGCCGGTACGGGCGCAACCACCTACGAAAGCGGCAACACGAATGTTGCGACGATCAATGCCTCAGGCGTCGCAACACTGGTCGGCGTCGGCACTGCGACTATCACTGCAACCAAGGCTGCGAGCATCGGGTTCGGGGCAGCCACGGCGACATACCAGCTGCAAGGCACGCCCGGAAATCAGACGATCGCGTTTGCGCAGCAGGGCCCGATCAACGTGGTCTTGAATTCGACGGCCAGCAACGTTGCGAACGGCGGCAACGGCACCGGCGCCATCAGCTATGCCAGCAACAACACGAGCACTGCGACCGTGAATGCGACGACCGGCATTGTGACCGCAGCGGGGCTCGGCACTGCAACCATCACTGCAACCAAAGCGGCAGATGCGAATTACAACGGCGCGCAGGCGAGTTACTTCGTCAACGTGCAATCCCCTGACTCCGTGCACGCCTGGATTGGCGAAGTCGGGTCCGAGGTCTTCCTGCCGGCGACGGCGATCGGCAGGAACTTTTTCCGCGCTAGCGAGCTCGACTGCGCGCCGGCGCAGGACGATGTGAGGAATTGCAGGTTCCAGGATTCCAGTCCGATCACCGGCGCTTCGATTCTCGACAGCAAGGCCAAGATCAACACGGCTGCGCTCTTCGCGATCAGCACCGGCACGGTCGAGGGCCCGTCCGTCCTGGCCAACGTGCGGCGCTTCTCGGAGCGCATTCTCCACGGCACAGTCTTCTTCAAGAATCGCTACTGGGTCATCGGCGGCGCATCGCCGAGGTTGCCCAGCTCTACACCGACCACAATCCATGATCCGCGGTCGGACATCTGGTCTTCGCGCGATGGCAAGACCTGGCGGCTCGAAACCACGACCGCCACTTTCGGCTCGCGCTGGTTGCACAAGACCCTCGTGTACC
>Ga0207676_10002738_pt1 | contig 12546 bp, 7 predicted proteins | sample KBSSwiS72_FD_184307 | JGI IMG/M metagenome (GOLD analysis project Ga0207676, IMG submission 184307) | Switchgrass rhizosphere microbial communities from Kellogg Biological Station, Michigan, USA - KBS Switchgrass S7-2 (SPAdes) (version 2) | ecosystem: Host-associated > Plants > Roots >... | reverse complement strand
GAAGGACATCTCGGAGCTCACCGGCTTTCCGGAGATGATGGACGGGCGGGTCAAGACCCTGCACCCGATCGTCCACGGCGGCCTGCTGGGCGTTCGCGACGCTCCCGACCACGCCAAGGCCATGGCCGACCACGGGATCGGCGGCATCGACCTGGTCTATGTGAACCTCTACCCCTTCGAGGCGACAGTCGCCTCGGGCGCGGACTACGCGACCGCGGTGGAAAACATCGACATCGGTGGCCCCGCGATGATCCGATCGGCGGCCAAGAACCATGGCTACGTCGCCGTCTGCACCGAGATCGCCGACCTGGAAGAGGTGCTTTCCGAGCTGAAGGCCGACGGCGCCACCAGCCAGGCGCTGCGCAAGACCCTGGCTGCCCGCGCCTACGCCCGCACCGCGGCCTACGACGCCGCGATCTCGACCTGGTTCGCCCAGGCCCTGGGCGAGGAGGCGCCTCGCCGCCGAGCGTTCGCCGGCGAGCTGGTCCAGACCATGCGCTATGGCGAGAACCCGCATCAGAGCGCGGCCTTCTACCGCTTCGGCGCCCCGCGCACCGGCGTCGCCACCGCCCGCCAGCACCAGGGCAAGGAGCTGAGCTACAACAACATCAACGACACCGACGCCGCGTTTGAGCTGATCGCCGAGTTCGACCCGGCGGCCGGTCCCGCCTGCGCCATCATCAAGCACGCCAACCCCTGCGGCGTGGCGACTGGCAAGACCATGGTCGAGGCCTACGAGCGGGCGCTGGCCTGCGACCCAACCAGCGCCTTCGGCGGCATCATCGCGCTCAACGGCAAACTGGACGCCGCCACCGCCACCGAGATCCTGAAGCTGCTCACCGAGGTGGTCATCGCGCCGGAGGCGGACGCGGACGCCATCGCCCTCTTCGCCAAGAAGAAGAACGTCCGCTTACTGACGACCGGCGGCCTGCCCGATCCGCTGGCACCCGGGGTGACCTTCAAGTCGGTGGCCGGCGGCTTCCTGGTGCAGAGCCGCGACGACGCCCGCCTGACGCCGGCCGATCTGACGGTGGTCACCAAGCGCGCGCCCTCCAGCGAGGAGGTGCGCGACATGCTCTTCGCCTTCACGATCGCCAAGCACGTGAAGTCCAACGCCATCGTCTACGCGAAGGCGGGCCAGACGCTCGGCGTCGGCGCCGGCCAGATGAACCGCAAGGATTCGGCCCGCATCGCCGCTCTGCGCGCCGCCGACTTCGGCCTCGACCTGAAGGGTTCAGCCTGTGCGTCCGAAGCCTTCTTCCCGTTCCCCGACGGCTTGATCCAGGCGGCCGACGCCGGCTGCACGGCGGTGATCCAGCCCGGCGGCTCCATCGGCGACAAGGCGGTCATCGAGGCCGCCGACGAACGCGGCCTGGCCATGGTCTTCACCGGTGTGCGGGTCTTCCGGCACTAGGGCAGCGCGGACCCAGCGCTCCACCTCGGGAGCTGTCACAAAGCGACGGAGGGGTCCTTGGGCCCCCCTCCACGTCTCCCCAGGACCGAGTCGGGGTCGCCGCGCCTCCTCCCCCAGAAGGGGAGGATTCGCCTACCTCTTCTTCTTCGCCGCCGCCTCGGCGAGTTCGCGCAGCGCCGCGTTGGCGATGGTGAGCTTGGCGAAGGTCCAAACCCCGCCGGCGGCTTCGATCTCCTCGATGGTTCGGAGGGCCGCGTCGACCTTGTCGCGGCGCAGCGCGGCCCAGGAGACGACCGCGTCCTTCGCCGCCTCGGCGTCCTCGCCGCACTGGGCCCCGCCGGTGAAGGCCATGACCGCGTGGGTGAGCCCCGTCTGTTGGGCGAGGAGGTCCTCTATCAGGCGGCGCAGCGCCGTCCGTTCAAAGCTGTCGCCCACAGCGTAGGCGCCGGCCGCCTGACGCACGCGATCGAAGGCGAAGGCGGACCCGACCGCGTGATAGAGGCGGGCGACCGCCGGCAGCGGCCAGCTGGAGGCATCGGCCATGTCCACCAGGTCGCTGGCGGTCGTCAGCGGTTGCAGGACCGCCGCCGACCGGGCCATCGCTTCCGGCGCCCCCGCCTTGATCAGTTCGGCGACCCGGGCCGCCACTTGGGCCTGCTCGATCGGAGAGAGGATCTCGGGCATCAGCTTCACCAGGGTCCGGAAGCCTGGGGCGTAACGTCTGATGAGCTCATTCACGCCCAGCCGCTCACGGAGTGCGCCGCGGGCAAGCCAGAAGGACGCGCCGCGCAATGCCGCCGACAGCCGGCGGAACACCGCCATCTGGCCCGCCGCTGGAACCTTGCCGTCGAGCGCAGCGACAGCGTTCCATTGCGCTGGGATATCGAGCGCCGCCTTGGCGGCCTCGTAGCCCGCCGTGAACGCGACCGCGTCGCAGCCTGCAGCCGCCATCAGCCGCGACGGGAAGCTCGGGCCGCAGCGATTGATGGAGTCGTTGGCGATGACCGTGGCGATGATGTCGCGCCGCAACCGGTGGCGGCGCATGGGTTCGTCGTACTTGTGCAGGCCCTTCGGGAAATAGCCCTCCAGGAGGCCCTCGAAATAGTGATCGTCGGGCGCGTCGGTGGCGATGATCTCGCGCTTCAGCTCCAGCTTGCCGTAGGCCAGGAGCACGGCGTGCTCCGGCCGCGTCAGGCCCCTGCCGGCCGCGGCCCGCTCAGCGATGGCGGCGGCGTCCGGAAGCCCCTCCACGACCCGATCGAGCCGGCCCTTGTGCTCCAGCTCGGCCATGAATCGGGCGAGCGGCTCCAGTTCACCCTTGGCGTCCATGTCCATCAGCGAGAGCGCCAGGGTCTGGTCGTAGTTGTGCGCCAGGACGTGGCGGCCGACGTCGTCGGTCATCGACTTCAGGAGCGTGTCGCGCCGCTTGCGGGTCAGTTGCCCAGTGCGCTCCAGCATGCCGGTGAGGATCTTGATGTTCACCTCGTGGTCGGAGGTGTCGACGCCGGCGGAGTTGTCGATGGCATCGGTGTCGATGCGACCCCCGGCCTCGGCGAACTCGATGCGGCCGGCCTGGGTAAGCCCGAGGTTCGCGCCCTCGCCGACCACCTTGACCCGCAGATCGCAGCCGTTGACCCGCAAGGCGTCGTTGGTCTTGTCGCCGACGTCGATCGAGGCCTCGTGGCGGGCCTTCACATAGGTGCCGATGCCACCGAGATAGAGCAGCTCGGCCTGGGATTTCAGGATGGCGTTGATCAGCTCCGTGGGCGCAAGCGAGTCCGCCGTCACATCCAGCATCGCCTTGACCTGCGGCGTCAGCGGGATGGACTTCAGGGACCGCGGGAACACACCGCCGCCCTTGGAGATCAGCTTCCTGTTGTAGTCGTCCCACGACGAGCGCGGCAGGGCGAACATCCGCTCGCGCTCCGTCCACGACCGGGCCGGATCGGGATCGGGGTCGAGGAAAATGTGGCGGTGGTCGAAGGCGGCCAGGAGCTTGATCTGCTTCGACAGCAGCATGCCGTTGCCGAACACGTCGCCCGACATGTCGCCACAGCCGACGACGGTGAAGGGCTCGGACTGGATGTCTTTGCCGAGTTCACGGAAGTGCCGCTTCACGGCCTCCCACGCGCCGCGCGCGGTGATGCCCATGGCCTTGTGGTCGTAGCCGGCGGAACCCCCTGAGGCGAAGGCGTCGCCCAGCCAGAATCCGTAGTCCTCGGCCACGCTGTTGGCGATGTCGGAGAAGGTGGCCGTGCCCTTGTCGGCGGCCACCACCAGATAGGGGTCGTCGCCATCGTGGACCACCACGCTCGGCGGCGGGATCACCTTGCCGTCGGCCGAGAGGTTGTCGGTAATGTCCAGCAGGCCGTTCAAGAAGGTCTTATAGGCGCTGACGCCCTCGGCGCGCAGGGCGTCGGGCGCGCCGCCCTTCGGCAACTGCTTGGGATAGAAGCCGCCCTTGGAGCCCACTGGCACAATCACCGCGTTCTTCACCTGCTGAGCCTTCACCAGACCGAGCACCTCGGTGCGGAAGTCGTCGCGGCGGTCGGACCATCTGAGGCCGCCGCGCGCCACCGGGCCGAAGCGCAGGTGCACGCCCTCGACGTTGACGCCCCACACGAAGATCTCGCGGTAGGGCTTCGGGGCCGGCAGGTCGGCCAGCTCGCCGCTCGCCACCTTGAAGGAGATGTAGGGCTTGGGGCCGCCGTCCTCGGCGGGCTGGTAGAAATTAGTCCGCTGCGTCGCGCCGACCAGCAGCGCCAGGCGGCGCAGGACGCGGTCGTCGTCGAGGCTTTCGACCATCTGTAGCGCGTCGACGATCTTGCCCATGACCGCGGCGGCCTGGGCCTTGCGTTCAGGCAGGGAGGCGGTGATCGCGGGGTCGAACTTGGTGCGGAAGAGGTCGAGGATCAGCCGCGCCACGCCGGGATTGCCGGCCAAGGCCTCTTCCTGCACCCGCTGGCTGGGATCGAGCCCGGACTGTTGGCGGTGGCGGGCCAGCGCCCGGATCAGGGCCGCGTCCCGCCAGGGGATGGAGAGCTCCATGACCAGGCGGTTGAAGCCGTCGTTTTCGGTGCCGCCCGTCCAGACCGCGACCACGGCCTCTTCGAATGCCTGTTTCACCTCGGCGAACACTAGGTTCGCGCCGCGCGGGTCCTCGATCTCGAAGTCATGCACCCAGACGGGCGGCAGTCCCTGGCGGGTCACCGGGAAGCCGGCCTCGGCTAGCGCCTTCAGCCCCATGTTCTCCATGATCGGCAGGACGTCGGCCAGCGGCGCCGGGGCGCCCGGCCGGTAGAGCTTGAAGCGGAACTGCAGGATGTTGTCGCCAGGGTGGCGATAGGCGCGCACGCGAACAGCCTCGTCCGGACCCATGGCCTCGATGACCGCATGGTCAGCCAGGGCTTCGGAACAATCGAAGCGGTCGCGGTAGCCAGCCGGGAAAGCGTTGCGATATCGCGCCAGCATCTCGGCGACGGCTTCCGGCGGCTCGCCCGAGGCGCGCACCGCGGCGTCGAAGCGGTCCTCCCAGGTCCGCGCCGCGTCGGCGATCGCGGTCTCCATGACCTTCAGTTCGGGATTGGCGTGGTGGCCCGGCGAGAAGCCCAGGATGTAGTGCACCCGCGCCAGCGGGCTGTCGGAGAAGCTCGGATAGGATGCCGAGACGCGGCCCTTGTAGGCGTCGGCTAGGATCTTTCCGGCGCGGACCGCGAGATCGGAATTATAGTGGTCGCGGGGCAGGTAGAGCAGGATCGAGGCGAATCGGTCGAAGGGGTCGCGGCGCTCGAAGAGCTTGACCCGCGGCCGGTCGTAGAGGTGCAGGATGCCCAGCGCCTCGTCGAGGAGTTCGTCCTCGCTCATCTGGAAGATCTCGTCGCGCGGATGGTTCTCGACGATGTTCTTCAAGCGCTTTTCGTTGTGGCTGCCGGGCGCCGTGCGGGCGCGGGCCAAGACGTTGGCGACCTTCTCGCGGATCAGCGGCACAGCGCTGGCCGGCTGGTCGTAGGCCTCGGCCGTGAACAGGCCGACGAAGCGGACCTCCCCGAACGGGCGGCCGTCGGGGTCGTAACGCTTGATGCCCACGTAATCCATGTAGCCGCGGCGGTGGACGCGGCTGCGCACGTTGGACTTGGCGATGGTCAGGGCCGGATCAGTGATCAGCCGATCCTTCATCTTGCCGAGCAGGATCGCCGGCTCATTGGCGCGGCGCAGGACCGTGCGCGCGGGATCGCGCAGCACGCCGAGCCCGTCCTTGGCCTGGTACAGCGGCTCCTCCGCCGCGTAGTCGCCGTTCTTGAGGCGCGGATACTCGTAGACGCGGGCGCCTAGGAACACGAACCGCTGGGCCTCGAGCCAGCTCAGGAAGGCGACCTCTTCCGGCCGCGCCCTGCCGGTTTCCTCCAGCTCGGCGAGCGTGCGCGCCATCAGGCCCGACATCTCCGGGAAATCCTCGACGGCGGCGTGAACCTCCTTGAGCGTCTCGCTGATCCCGCGCACCAGGGCAGCCTCGCGGTCCGCGCCAATGGGGTCGAGGATTACCTGGATCATCGACTCGCGGCGCGCTGTCCCGGTGATCCCGCGCACGCCTGCACGGTCGCGCTGGACCTCGACGATCGGGTGGAAGAGTGCGCGCACGGAGAGCCCCTGCTCAGCGATCTCCGCCATGATCGAATCGACCAGGAAGTGGCTGTCGTCCTGTACGATCTCGAGCCGGTCGAGGCCTACCGGGCCGGCGCCAATCGCCTGGGCGATCCGGATCGTGGGTGTGCGCCCACGGCGGCGTTCGCCGAACCGCCAGAAGTCGGCGAGGTTGGCGGCGAGGTTGGCGGTCGAAAGCTCGGGCAACTCGTCCGGCGCCGCGTCGGCGGCGGCCTGGGTCGCAAAGGTCTTGAAGGCGGCCTTTGCCGGATCGTCGCTGAGCACCGCGAGCGTGGCCCGCACCAGCGACGGATTGGGAGACCGGCTCATCGCGCGACCCTCTGGGCCACTGCGGCCGATGTCTTCAGGGAAAGGTTGGGGGCCGACACGAGGACGCCGCCGGAGGAGAGTGTCCGGCGGCGTGTGGTTCCACCGTGGGGGGGCGGCGGAACGCTCAGTGCTCGCCGCGTCCGTGGGCTTGGGGTGCGGACGCTTCGGTCGGGCCGCTGCGGGCCTCGACCAGCCTTACATAGGAACCGGAAGCTCAAGTTGAAGGCCCTTGGGTTAAGAACGCTTGCCGAGCCGCCCGATGGACACTGAGGCGTCAGGCGCTCCGCTGGGATGTTTGGATTTGAGTTGCTGCGGATCGCCATCCGCCGAGAGGATGACGGCGATCCAGCGGGTGCCGTCGAACTGCGCCAGGATCACCATGATGGCCACGGTCAGCGGCGTCGAAAGGAAGGCCCCCGCGAGGCCCCAGACCGCCCCCCAGAAGGCCAGCGCCAGAAGCACGATCAGCGGGTCGATATTGAGGCTTTGGCCCTGCATGCGCGGATAGATCACGTTGCCGACGATCATCCCGATCAGCTGCAACACGCCGAACAGCACGATCGCCTGCCAGTAGGTTTCGAACTGCACGAGCGCGAATATTGGCGGCGCTGCGACCGCCACCACGCCGCCCACGATCGGAATGTAGGAGGCGATGAAGATCAGGAAGGCCCAGAAGAGCGCGTTGTCGAGGCCGACGGCGATCATCGCCAGCCAGGAGGAGCCCGCGATCATCAGGCCGGTCACGGTCTGGACCCAAAGATACTGCTCCACCCCGTCGCGGATCCGCTCGAAGGCGGCGACGGCTTCGTGCCGCTCGGCATGGTTGGGGAACAGGCCCACCACCTTGCGCGCCCAGCCGCGCCGTGAGGCGATGATGAAGGCCGTGTAGATCAGCACTAGGCTGGCCGTGACCGCGAAATTTTGGAAGGCCTTGGCCACCTGGCCCAGGTACTTGGTCGGGTCGAGCTGGTGGAACAGCTGGCTCACGCTGGGGGGCGCCTCGAACCCCAGCAGGCCCGCGACATAGGCGATCAGGCTGTTCAGCTTCGGGGTGTAGGTGACCAGCTGCGTCGCGAAGCCGGCGGCGTTCTCCGCGATGAAGAAGCAGGTCCCGCCGAACAGGATCAGTGACAGCAGGATCGCCACCGGCACGGCCCAGCGCTGCGAAAGCCACGCCAGGCGGTGCTCCAGCACCCGCGCGAACCCGTCGATCATCACCGCCAGGAACATGGCCAGCGCCAACGGCGTCATGATGCCCGACAGGAAATAGCAGCAGGCCCCGCAGGCGATCACCGCCAGGATGACGGTTGCGTTGCGGAGGATGGCGGACGAGCGGGCTTCGACGGCGGGCATGAACGACTTTCGCGACGCTTACGGGGAGTCTCTTCGGCGCGAGAGCCAGCGTCAATGCCGGTGATCCCTACCCATGGTCGCTTGAGAATGGGAGCGATTTTGCCGGGAGTGGCCCAAATTTCGGCCTGAACGTCCCCGCCACCAGGGCCTCACGGCGAAGTCCGTCCCGGCTGGCGCATGCCGGGCGTCGCCGATAGCTTGGCAACCGTACCTCAAGGGAGTTCGGCATGAGCGACGACAGCGTGATGATCGGCTTTTCGGATCATCCTGAAACCTTGAGGCTGGACCGCGCCAACCGCCACGGCTTGGTGGCGGGCGCTACGGGCACCGGCAAGACTGTCACGCTGCAGGTCCTGGCGCAGGGGTTCTCGGACGCCGGCGTGCCGGTCTTCGCGGCCGACGTGAAGGGCGACCTTTCCGGCATCGCCGCGATTGGGGTCCCCAACGAGAAGACCGCGGCCCGCGCCATGGCGATGAACCTGACGATCCAGCCGGCCGCCGCGCCGGCGGTGTTCTGGGACCTGTTCGGCGAGCAGGGCCACCCGATCCGCGCCACGGTCTCCGAGATGGGGCCGCTGCTGCTGTCGCGCATGCTGGACCTCAACGACGTTCAGGAGGGGGTGATGAGTGTCGTCTTCCGCGCCTGCGACGAGGAGAAGCTCGAGCTCCTGGACCTCAAGGACCTGCGCGCCGCGTTGAGCCACGCCTCGGACAACGCCGACGAACTGGGGGCCAAGTACGGCAACGTCTCGACCGCCACCGTCGCCACCATCCAACGCAAGCTGCTGGTGCTCGAAGATCAGGGCGGCGCGAACATCTTCGGTGAGCCGGCTTTGGCGCTCGCCGACCTGATGCGCACCGACGCCATGGGCCGCGGCTATGTGAACCTCCTGGCCGCCGACAGGTTGATCAACTCGCCCCGCCTCTATGCGACCTTTCTGCTATGGCTGATGAGCGAGCTCTTCGAGGAGATGCCCGAGGTGGGCGATCCCGAGAAGCCGAAGCTGGTGTTCTTCTTCGACGAGGCCCACCTGCTGTTCCGCGACGCGCCGAAGCCCTTGCTGGAAAAGGTCGAACAGGTGGTGCGCCTGATCCGTTCGAAGGGCGTCGGCGTCTACTTCGTCACCCAGAACCCGGCCGACATCCCCGAGACCGTGCTGGGCCAGCTCGGCAATCGGGTCGAGCATGCGCTCAGGGCCTATACCCCGGTCGAGCAGCGCGGCCTGCGCGCCGCCGCCGACAGCTTCCGGCCCAATCCGGCCTTCGACACCGCCCAGGCGATCCAGGCTCTCGGCGTCGGCGAGGCGCTGGTCTCGGTGCTGGACGAGAAGGGCGCGCCGACCATGGTGCAGAAGACAATGATTCGGCCGCCCGCCTCGCGGATGGGGCCGATCACCACGCCCGAGCGCGCCGCGCTGATGGCGCAGAGCCCGGTGCGCGGCCTTTACGACCAAGTCCAGGACCGCTTGTCGGCCTACGAAAAGCTGCAACCCGCCGGGGCCGAGACGGCGGCCCCTTCCCCGCAGCCGCAGCCCCGCCAGCCCGCGCCGAGGGCGTCGAACCGGCAGAGCTTCGGCGAGGCCTTCGCCAAGTCGATGCTGCGCACGATCGGCAGCCAGGTCGGCCGCGAATTGATCCGCGGCGTCCTCGGCAGCCTGACCGCCGCCAGTCGCCGCAGACGGTAGCCGAGCTTAGCGCGGCGCCATGCGGATGGCGCCGTCCAGGCGGACGTCTTCGCCGTTGAAGTAGCCGTTGGTGATCATGGTCAGGGCGAGCTGAGCGTACTCCGGGGCCACGCCAAGGCGCTTGGGGAACGGCACCGAGGCGGCGAGCGCCTCTTTCACCTGCGGCGGGGCGCCGGCCATCAGCGGGGTCTCGAAGATGCCCGGCAGGATGGTGTTCACCCGGATGCCGTCGCCGGCCAGGTCACGGGCGATGGGCAGGGTCATGCCAACGATGCCGCCCTTGGACGCCGAATAGGCCGCCTGGCCCATCTGGCCGTCCTCGGCCGCGACCGAGGCGGTGTTGACGATCGCGCCACGCTCGCCGTCGATCGGCTCCAGGTCCAGCATGCCCTTCGCGGACTTGGCGATGCAGCGGAAGGTGCCGACCAGGTTGATCTGAATGATCATGTTGAAGGCGTCGAGCGGGAAGTGCTTGGTCTCGCCGGTCTGCTTGTCGCGGCTGGCGGTCTTGAAGGCGTTGCCGGTGCCGGCGCAGTTCACCAGGATCCGCTCCTGGCCATTGGCCGCGCGGGCCTTGACGAAAGCGGCGTCCACGTCCTCTTCGGAGGTGACGTTGCATTTGCAAAAGACGCCGCCGACGTCCTTTGCGACCGCTTCGCCCTTGGCTTCGTTCATATCGAAGATGGCGATCTTGACGCCCTGGGCGGCCAGCGCCCGCACGGTGGCTTCGCCGAGGCCCGAAGCGCCGCCCGTGACCACCGCGGCGATTGATGAATTGAGTTGCATGGACGTCTCGCTCCCGATCCCGTTATCTGCCCGATGGCAGATGATTGAATTCCAGTCAGCCGAGGCTTTAGCCCGATGAGCGGCCACGAAAAAGCGTCACCCCACGTCAACGCCGGGTTCGACCCGAAAAGTCCGCTCGAACCGAGCCGCGCGTTGGTCCCGCGGGTCATGCGCGTCAACGAGCGCCGCGTTGCACGCGGCTTCTGGCCGAAGATCCGCAAGGTGGCCTCCAGAATACCCTTCGCCTCCGACGCGCTGGCGGTCTGGTACTGCGCCCGCGATGACGAAACCCCGGTGGCGGCCAAGGGGATGATGCTGGCGGCGCTGGCCTATTTCGTGGTCCCCACCGACGCCATCCCCGACTTCATCGCCGGCCTCGGCTACACTGACGACGCAGCGGTCTTCGCCGCCATGCTGGCCATCGTCGGCCGCCACCTGAAGCCCCGCCACCGCGAGGCCGCCCGCCGGGCCGTCGAGCGATTGCGCCAGGAGGAAGACTAGGCGCCGCTGCGCGCCAGCTGCTGCTCGCGCCAGGTGATGAAGAGGGTCGAGAGCACCACCACGCCGGCGCCCGCCAAGGTCCAGGGCCCGGGAACCTCATGGAAAAGGAAGAAGCCGGCGGCGGCGGTGAACACCAGTCGCACGTAGTCGATCGGCGCCATGGCCGCAGCGTCGCCGATCTGCATGCCCTTAATGTAGAGCCCCTGGGTCGCCGTCCCCATCACACCCATCAGGCAGAGCAGCGCGAGGTCGTTCGGCTCGGGCCAGCGCCAGACGAAGAGCGCTCCGGGGATCGAGAAAATCAACCCCAGCGTCACCGCCCAGGTCAGCAGCACGGTCGGCGAGTGGTCGCGCGTCATCACCTTCATGCCAGTGACGGTGAGGGCGAAGAGGAACGATGAGGCCAGCATGGCCAACGCCGGCAGGCCGATGGCGGAGCCGCCGCTGGCGCCGGGCCGGACCATCAGCAGGACGCCCGCGAAGCCCACCAGCGCCGCGCCGATCCGCAAAGGGCCGATCTTCTCGCGCACCACGAAAGCCGCGAGCGGCACCAGCCAGAGCGTGCGGGTGAATGAGAGCGCATTGGCGTCGGCCAGCGGCATCTTCTGGAAGGCGTAAAAGGACAGGATCAGGCCGATGGTCCCGGCGCTGGACCGGAAGAACAGGATTCCCGGCCGCGTGGTCGCAAACGCCGCCCGGCCTCGCCGGAAGATCACCGGCAACATGATCACGAAGCCCGCGAGCTGCCGATAGAAGGTCTGCAGCGCCGCCGGATAGTCGTCGCCCAGGAACTTCACCAGCGTCATCATGCCGGTGAAACAGAGCGCCGAGGCCAGCATCCAGATCGCGCCGCGCACATTGGGCGCGAGGCCCGGCTGGCGGTGGGTGATGTCGACGAGCTCGATCGGCTCTTCCGACATCAGTCGGCGGCGGCGGCGTTGAACTCGGGGAACAGGGCTGCAAACGGCGAGGGACCGGTCTGGTCCCAGCTATGGCGGGCGCCGACCGTGATCCCTCCGTCCACCACGATGTGGGTGCCGGTTACGAATTGGGCGGCGTCGGAGGCGAGGTAGAGCGCGGCCTGGGCGATGTCGTCGGGCGCGCCGGCCTTGGGGATCGGCTGGACGCTCGCGCCATGCTCGGCGACGCGGGCGGCCATCTGGTCGGCGACCTCGCGTGGCAGCCCCAGCGAGGCGCCGAAGATCGAGGTGGCGATCAGTCCCGGGCAGATAGCGTTGACGCGGATCTTCTGCGGCGAGAGCTGGGCGGCGGCGACCCGGCTCATGTGCACCACCGCGGCCTTGGCGGACGAATAGGCGATCGGCCCCCAGCCGGCCTGCAGGCCCGCGATCGAGGCGGTGTTGATGATAGCCCCGCCGCCGCGCGCGATCATCAGGGGCGCTGCGTACTTCATGCCCAGCGCCGGCCCGCGGACCAGCACGTCGAAGATCCACGACCACTTCTCGGCCTCGATCTCGGCGATCGAGCGCATGCCGTCGGAGATCCCGGCGTTGTTGAAGAGGATGTCGAGCCCGCCGAATTCGCTGGCGGCGAGGCCGACCGCCGCGGCGATGTCGGCCTCGACGGTCACGTCGCAGCGGGCGTAGCGCAGCCTGTCGCCGAACCGCTGGGCCAGCATCCGGCCCTTCTCGTCCTGGATGTCGGCGGCGACGACCCGCGCCCCCTCGGCGATGAACAGCTCCACGGTCCCGAGCCCGATGCCCGACACCCCGCCGGTGATCACCGCCACCTTGCCTTCCAGACGCCCCGCCATCGAGAATTCCCTTCACTCAATTCAAATCGTCATCCCGGTTTTCGCGCCAGCGAAAGACCGGG
>Ga0207676_10002736_pt1 | contig 12552 bp, 8 predicted proteins | sample KBSSwiS72_FD_184307 | JGI IMG/M metagenome (GOLD analysis project Ga0207676, IMG submission 184307) | Switchgrass rhizosphere microbial communities from Kellogg Biological Station, Michigan, USA - KBS Switchgrass S7-2 (SPAdes) (version 2) | ecosystem: Host-associated > Plants > Roots >... | reverse complement strand
GGGCTGGTCGGCGGCCGGGCGCACGCCGATCCGGCCCAACTGGGACGGCCTGATGCCGGTGCCCGGCGACGGCCGCTACGAATGGAACGGCTTCATGGCCGATGGCGGACTGCCGGTGAGCCACAACCCCGTCGCCGGCTTCTTCGCCACCGCCAACGCCATGAACCTGCCGGCCGACTGGAAGGGCATGGTCGGCTACGAATGGGCCGATCCAACCCGCACGGTCCGCATCCACGAGGTGCTCGGCGCCACACCGAAGGGGACGCTGGCCGACTCCATGGCGCTGCAGACCGACACCGTCAGCCCGCAGTCGCGTCGCGGCGTCGCGCTGGTGGCCGGTCTCTCCTCGCCCGACCCGAAGGTCGCCCGCGCACTCAGTCTGCTGAAGGCCTGGGACAACAACGAGACCGCCGACAGCGCCGCAGCGGCCATCTACGAGGTGTGGGCAAACAAGCACCTCGGACGCACTACGGTGGCGGTAGCCGCGCCGGAAGCCGCCCGGAAACTGATCGACGCCAGCACCCCGGACCCGATCTTGACCTACCTGGAAGCCGCGCCGCCGAAGGTGCGCGATCCGATCCTGCTGGCCAGCCTCGCCGACGCGGTAGTCGAGCTGGATAAGGCGCTAGGTCCAAACATGGCCGACTGGACCTGGGGTCGGCTGCATCACGCGCGCTTTGTCCCGGCGGTCGCCAAGCTCGCCGACCCGGACCTGGCCGCCCAGATGACGCTGGGCCCGCTGCGGATCCCCGGCTCGGCGTCGACGCCGAAGGCCGCCACCTACGATCCCAAGACCTTCGACCAGACTTCCGGCGCCTCGGTGCGCCTGGTCCTGGACGTGGGCGCCTGGGACAACTCAATGGCGATCAACACCCCTGGCCAGTCCGCGGACCCAGCCAGCCCGCACTACCGCGACCTCTTCCCGCTGTGGGCGGCTGGGGCGTACGTCCCGCTGCGCTTCAGCCGCGCCGCCGTCGAGGCCGATGCAGAGGTGGTGATGAGTCTGATGCCCGCGCCTTAGACGCGGCCGGTCACGGGCAACAGGGCGCCCGTCACGGCGCTCGCCTCTTCGCTGGCGAGAAACAGCATCACCGCCGCCAGTTCCTGCGGCCGCACCCAGTTGGCGAAGTCCGCCTTGGGCATGTCGGCACGGTTGGCCGGCGTGTCGATGATCGAGGGCAGGACGGCGTTGACGGTGACCCCGTCGCCCTTCAGCTCTTCGGCCAGCGCCTGGGTCAGGCTGTGAACACCGGATTTGGAAGCGGCGTAGGCGCCCATGCCGAGCGCCGCTTTCAGCGCGCCGTTGGCTCCGACATTGACGATCCGGCCGGCGGCGCTGCGCTTCACGTACGGGATGGCCGCGCGGCTAGCGTTGGCGGCGGTCTGCACATTCATCAGGAACAGCCGGTGCCAGGTCTGCCAGTCGCCGCCCTCCTGCTTCTCCCAGGTGAAGCCGCCGGCAATGTTGAACAGGGCATCGAGACCGCCGAAGCGTTCGGCGACAGCGGCGATCGCCGCGCCCGCCGCACTAGCGTCGGTGAGGTCGACCCCGCCCAGCACCAGCACATCATCACCGCTTGGCAGGCCGGCGGGCGGATCCTTGGCGTGGTCGATTAACGCCAGGCGGGCGCCGGCCTCCGCCGCAGCCTTGGCCACGGCGGAGCCCAGGACGCCGAACGCGCCGGTGATCGCGAAGACGCGTCCAGCCATCGATTAGCCTAGAGGCGCTCGACGATGGTGACGTTGGCCATGCCGCCGCCTTCGCACATGGTCTGCAGGCCGTACTTCTTGCCCCGCGCCTTCAGTGCATAGACCAGCGTGGTCATCAGCTTCGTGCCCGAGGCGCCCAGCGGGTGGCCCAGCGCGATGGCGCCGCCGTTGACGTTGACGCGATCGGGATCGGCGCCCAGCTTCTGGATGTAGGCGACCGGCACCGAGGCGAAGGCTTCGTTCACTTCGAAGAGGTCGATGTCGTCGATCGACATGCCGGCCTTTTTGAGCGCCCGTTCGGTCGCCGGGATCGGAGCTTCCAGCATGATGACGGGATCGTGCCCCAGCAGCGAGAGGTGATGGATGCGGGCCATCGGCGTGAGGTTGTGCTCCTTCAGCGCCTTCTCCGAGACGACCATCACGCCCGAGGCGCCGTCGCAGATCTGGCTAGAGGTGGCCGCGGTGATCCGGCCGCCTTCCTGCAGCAGCTTCACGCCGCGCATGCCCTCGAGGCTGACGTCGTAGCGGATGCCCTCGTCGCTGTCGTGGCGGACCACATTGCCCTCGGCGTCGATGCCGTCGAGCGCCAGGATCTCGTCCTTGAAGGCGCCGCCCTGTGTGGCCGCGATGGCGCGCTGGTGGCTGCGGTAGCCGAACTCGTCCAGCTGGTCCTTGGTCAGGCCGTACTTCGCGGCGACCATCTCGGCGCCCATGAACTGGCTGAACTGGATGTTGGGATAGCGGTCCTCCATCCGCGGGCTCTTCGGAATGCCGAAGCCTTCCTTGGCCGCCAGGGTCACCGACAGGCCCATGGGCACGCGCGTCATGCTCTCGACGCCCGACGCGATCACCACGTCCATGGTGCCGCTCATCACGGCCTGGGCCGCGAACTGCAGGGCCTGTTGCGAGGATCCGCACTGGCGGTCGACCGAGGTGGCCGGCACGCTTTCGGGCAGCTTCGAGGCCAGGACGGCGTTACGGCCGATGTTGGTGGATTGCTCGCCCACCTGCATGACGCAGCCCATGACCACGTCTTCGATGGCGGCGGGATCTACGCCGGTGCGGTCGACCAGTTCATTCAGCACCGTCGCGCCCAGGTCGGCAGGGTGCCAGCCCCGCATGCGTCCGCCCTTGCGTCCACCGGCGGTCCGGGTCGCGGCTACGATATAGGCTTCGGCCATGGTCTGGCTCCTTTGAGAAATCCGTGCGCCCTCGGCGCGTCGGGACGAGATTTATGAAGGCGCCGCAAGGTAAGACAATGGCGGCCCAAACCTGAGTCAGTTCGCGAAGGTGTCCTGCAAAATCCGCTCAAGCCACTCGGCGTCGACACTGTCGAAAGCGGCCTGTGCTTCGGAATCCACGTCGAAGACTGCGATCAGGTGGCCCTGGACGTCGACCACAGGCACGACGATCTCGCTGACCGAGCGGCTGTCGCAGGCAATGTGGCCCGGGAAGGCGCTGACGTCGGGCACCACCTGGGTCTGGCGGCTGCGCGCCGCAGTCCCGCAGACGCCCCGCCCGAAGGCGATCCGCAGGCAGCCCAGCGTGCCCTGATAGGGGCCGACCACCAGCTCGTCTGGCTTGTCGGGATCGACGACATAGAACCCGGTCCAGAAGTAAGTCTCGAAGCTCGCGGCGAGCATGGAGGCGACGGTGGCCATGCGCGCGATGAGGTTGGGTTCGCCCTCCAGCACCGCGGCGATTTCCTCGGCCACGGCGGCGTAGCGCTGGGCTTTGTCGGCGGGCAGGACTTTGTCGTTGAAGGCTTCGGCCATAACAGGGGTTTAGCCCTCCTGCGCGCGCTGGACAAACCTCCACGGTGCAGCCTTTGTAGGCGCCTTCAGTGACAGGGGCCTCCTTGATGCGTCTTGCCTTGCTTGTTTCCGCGCTCGCGATCGTCGCCAGCGCGCCGTCCTTCGCGCAGGTTGCGGAGGGCCCATCGAGGACCTTCCAGGCCGGCGACCTCTTCGGCCTGAGAACCGCCAGCGACCCGCAGGTGCGCCCCGACGGCGGCGCCGTGGCCTATGTGCGGACGACCTACGACATCATGACCGACGACGGTCATCCCTCGATCTGGCTCATCGACCCCGCGACCGGCGCCCAGTCGCCGCTGGTGGTCGACGACAGCGCCAACATGCGGCCGCGCTGGTCGCCGGACGGCTCTCGGCTGGCCTATGTTGTAGCCGGCAAGGGCGGCGCGGAACTCTATGTGCGCTGGATCGCCAGCGGCCGTTCGGCCAAGGTCGCCAACCTCGAGCAGTCGCCGAACGACGTCGCCTGGTCGCCGGACGGCAAGACGCTCGCCTTCACCATGCTGATGCTGGACGAAGGCAAACCCCTGGGCGCGCCCCTGGCCAAACCCTCCGGCGCCAAGTGGGCCGAACCGCTGAAGGTCATCGAGCGGGTGTCCTACCGGGCCGACGGCGCCGGCTATCTGAAGCCTGGCTACCGGCACCTCTTCGCGGTCTCGGCCGACGGCGGCACGCCGCGCCAGTTGACCTTCGGCAAGTTCGACGACGGCGGGCCGATCAATTTCACGCCGGACGGCCGCAGCATCCTTTTCGCCACCAACCGCGCCGAGAACTGGGAGCGCGATCCCAACGAAAGCGAGGTCTATTCCGCATCGGTCGCCGACGGGACGCTGACCCGGCTGACCAACCGCGTCGGCCCCGACCTGGCCGCAGTCGCCTCGCCCGACGGGTCAAAGATCGCCTATGTCGGCTACGACGACGCCCGCAAGCGCGGCTACGAAAACGTCCGCATCTACATCATGGACCGCGACGGCAAGAACGGCCGGGTTGTCACCGGCGCGTTCGACAACAGCTTCGGCGCGCCGCGCTGGTCCGCCGACGGCAAGAGCCTGATTGCCGACTACGTCGACCACGGCATCAGCAAGGTGGCCCGGGTCGGCCTCGACGGGAAAGTCGAGACGCTCGCCGCCGGCATGGTCCCCGCCGACCTCGACCGACCCTATTCCGGCGGCGACTGGACGTCGGGAAAGAACGGCCTGATCGCGTTCACCTCGGGCGATGCGACCTCGCCCGCGGACATCTCGGTCGTGCAGGGCGGCAAGGTCCGCAGGCTCACCCGTCTCAACGACGACCTCTTCTCCGCCAAGACGCTGGCCAAGGTCGAGCCGATGGCCGTCACATCGAGCTTCGACAAGAAGGCGATCGACGCCTGGATCGCGACGCCGCCCAACTTCGATCCGTCGAAAAAATATCCGCTGATCCTGGAGATCCACGGCGGGCCGTTCGCCAGCTACGGCCCAGTCTTCTCGACCGACGTGCAGCAATATGCGGAAGCCGGCTACGTGGTGGTCTACGCCAACCCGCGCGGCTCGACGTCCTACGGCGACGCCTTTGCCAACGAGATCGACCGGAACTACCCGAGCCACGACTACGACGACCTGATGAGCGTGGTCGACACCGCCATCGCCAAGGGCTCCGTCGATCCGAAGCGCCTCTACGTGACAGGCGGATCCGGCGGCGGCGCCTTGACCGCCTGGATCGTCGGCAAGACCGACCGGTTCCGCGCGGCCGCCACCCAGAAGCCGGTGATCAACTGGACCAGCGAGGTCCTGACCACCGACGGCTACACCGGCATGGCCGCATCGTGGTTCGGCAAGATGCCCTGGGAGGACCCGCAGGGCTATTGGGCCCGCTCGCCGCTTTCGCTGGTCGGCAATGTGAAGACGCCTACCCTGGTCGTGGTCGGCGAGGACGATCACCGCACCCCGCCGTCCGAAGCCGAGCAGTACTTCGACGCCCTGCAGCTGCGCGGCGTGCCCACGACCCTGATCCGCGTGCCCGGCGCCTCGCACCATGGTCTGGCGGAGCGGCCTTCGCAGTCGGCGGCGAAGGCGCGCGCGATCCTCGCCTGGTTCGACCGCTACAAATGAGGACGCGTCTGCTTCGGGCAGCCCTCGCGGCCGGCGTGGCGCTCGCCACGCCGGTGCTGGCCCAATCCCGCGCCGGCGGCATCGCCGATCCGGACACCCGCGAATGGTGGAAGATCACCGAGGTCCTCTCGTCCGACGCCATGGAGGGCCGCGACATCGGCTCGCCGGGTTACGACCGAGCCGCCGACGTGATCGCCCGGCGGTTCAAGGCCGCGGGGCTGAAGCCGGCGGGCGACAACGGGACCTGGTTCCAGACCTTTCCGGTTCACGAGGTGAAGGTCGAGAGCGCAGCCTTCGTCATAGTGCGCGACGGCGGCGGGACGGCGCCGCTGCGTTTCCTGCAGCAGATCAGCGTGCGGCCCACCGACGTCCTGGCGCCAAGCCTTGTCGGCGCCCTGACGTTCCGCGGCTACTGCCGGGCCGAAGACCTCGCCGACGTGAAGGGAAAGGTGGTCATCTGCTTCAATACCAAGCGCGCGGGCCTCACGACCTCCGCCCAACGTCTTCAAGCAGCGCAGGCCGCAGGTGCGGCGGGCGTGGTGCAGGTCGACGATCCCTATTTCACGATTGAGCCGCCGCGCTGGCCGGCCGCCTACGCCCGAACGATCACGATCGCCGACGGCTCGCCGCCCACCGGCTCTCCGCCCGTGCTGACTGCCATGACCACGGGGGTGGAAGGCTTCAAGGCGATGATCGAAGGCTCCGGCCACGACGCGGACGAGGTCCTCAAGGCCGGCGGCGCCAAACTGCCCCTGGCCCCGTTCGACATCCCGGCCCGGCTGACGGCCAGCTTCAAGGTGGCCGCGCGCGACTACACCGCCAAGAACGTCCTGGCCGTGCTGCCCGGCGCCGATGCGAGGCTGAAGGCCGAGCATCTCGTCCTCTCCGCCCACCTCGACGGCTATGGCTACGGCGAGCCGGTGGGCGGCGACGCCCTCTATAATGGCGCCCTGGACGATGCGGCCTATGTGGGCACGCTCATCCGCTTCGCCGATCGGCACAAAGCCAAACCGCTGAAGCGCAGCGTCCTCTTGGCGGCCTTCACCGGAGAGGAGAAGGGCCTGCTCGGCGCCAACTGGTTTGTCCGCCACCCGACGGTCCCGAAGGCGTCCATCGTCGCCGACATCAACCTCGACCAACTGCGGCCGCTGTTCCCGCTGGAGATCATGACCGAGTTGGCCGTCGACGAGAGCACCCTCGGCGCGACGTCGCGCAAGATCGCCGCGTCCATGGGCATCCGCATCCAGCCGGATCCTGAGCCCGAGCGCGGCCTGCTGACCCGCGCCGACCATTACCCGTTCATGCAGATCGGCGTTCCGGCGACCGGCTTTATCTTCGGCTACGAGCCCGGGACGGAAGCCGAGCGGCGCTATCGCGAGTGGTATCAAGTCCGCTACCACCGGCCGCAGGACGACCTGACCCAGCCGATGGATTTCGAGGCCGCGGGCAAATTCAACCGCTACTTCTACACCCTCGCCGAGACGGTGGCCGACGCGCCCGACCGTCCGAACTGGACGCCGGGCAGCGCCTACGCGCCGAAGCCCTAGAAGAAGCTTCCGACCAAAGATACGCGACGCTTGGGCGCTGGTTCGCCGAGCCGAAGTGAATTAGGACATTCGTTCCTGGGCCCCTGCCATGTAGGTCGAGGGCCAACCCGGGGCAATCATGTCAAGCTTTACCGCAGGCGTGTTCGGCGTAGACCTAGATCAATTGGACATCGGCGTCCTGAAGCTCGGCCAGGTCAGCGGCCAGTCAGCTACAAGCTTCACTATTACTGTTGCCGACGAGACCACCAACCTCTCCGGCTCCGGCTTCACGTTCGGCGGCGAGGGGTTTCCGACCGCCGGCGTGATCAACGTGATCGAGGAGACCAACCTCGGGCAGCGGGTCTATACGGCCGCCGGCCTGTCGGTCGCGACGCCGACTTTCTTCGGCTGGGTCGCCGCCGACGACAGCACTGCGGCGAAGGTCGCGCTGTTCAGCGGCGCAGACCTCCTGACCGGTTCGGACCTCGCCGACCGCCTGCGCGCCTACGGCGGCGCCGATACTGTGAACGCGGGCGGCGGAGCTGACGTCGTCGATGGCGGAGACGGCAACGACCAACTGTTCGGAGGCGCCGGCAACGACACGCTCGTCGACTCCAGCGGCGCCAACTACATCCGCGGCGAGGACGGGGACGACCAGCTCTTTGGCGGCAGCGGCTTCGACGACCTCAACGGCAACATGGGCAACGACACCGTCTCCGGCGGACTGGGCGACGACTGGTCGGTGGGCGGCAAAGACAATGATCTGCTCTCGGGAGATGCGGGCAGCGACGTGGTCTGGGGCAATCTCGGTAACGACACCTGCGACGGCGGCGACGGCGCCGACCAGGTGCGCGGTGGCCAGGGCGACGACAGCATCACCGGCGGCGCGGGCAATGACTACGTCTCGGGCGACCGCGGAAATGACACCATCGCCGGCGGGTCCGGGGCCGACAATTTCCACGGTTCGCAGGACGCGGGCATCGACCGCGTCATCGACTTCAACCTGGCCGAGGGTGACCGCGTCGAGCTCGATCCGGGCACGACCTACAACCTGCTGCAGGTCGGCGCGGACACCGTCCTCGATATGGGCGGCGGCCATCAGATGATCCTGGTCGGCGTGCAGATGTCGACACTCACCCCAGGGTGGGTGTTCTTCGGCTAGGCCAGCGCCAAGCCGCCGTCCTGTGCTAGACGCCCAGGATGTCCCGCTTTGATTTCCTGATCGTCGGATCCGGCATGGCCGGCGCCGGCGCCGCCTATGAGTTGGCGGACCGCGCCAGCGTGCTCCTGCTGGAGCGCGAGAGCGCGCACGGCTACCACACCACCGGCCGCTCGGCAGCGCTCTACATCGAGGCTTACGGAAACGCCGTGATCCGGAGCCTGACCCGCTCGAGCCGCGCCTTCTTCGAGGCGCCGCCGGAAGGGTTCTGCGACTATCCCCTGCTGACGCCGCGAGGCTGCCTCTACGTCGCCCGGCCGGACCAGGCCGAGGCGCTCGCGGCCATGTCGGCCGAGACCAATGGGACCATGGAGCCGCTCAGCCGCGACGCCGCGCTGGCGCTCGTCCCGTCACTACGCCCGGAGTACGTCAGCGCGGGCCTGCTGGAGGCCGCCGCCATGGACGCCGACGTCGAGGCCCTGCACCAGGGCCTCCTGCGCGGCGCCCGGCAGCGCGGTGCGGATGTGCGCCTGGACCAGAACGTCACCGCCATCGCGCCGCTCGGCGACGCCTTCCGCGTGACCTGTGCGGACGGCGCGACGTACGAAGCCAAGGTCGTGATCAACGCCGCCGGCGCTTGGGCCGACGAGGTCGCCGGGCTGGCCGGCGTGGCGCCCGTCGGCCTGCAGCCGATGCGGCGGACGGCCCTGATCATCGACGCACCGCCCGGTGTGGACGTGCGCGCCTGGCCCGCGGTCATCGACGTGGACGAACAGTTCTACTTCAAGCCCGACGCCGGACGCATCCTGGCCTCCCCCGCCGACGAGACGCCGAGCGAGCCCCACGACGCCTGGGCCGACGATATGGACGTGGCGATCTGCATCGACCGCATCCAGACGGCCGCCGACATCCCTGTGCAGCGGGTCGTGCGGTCCTGGGCGGGCTTGCGCAATTTCGTCGCCGACCGCTCGCCCGTTATCGGCTTTGACGACAAGGTCCCGGGGTTCTTCTGGCTGGCCGGCCAGGGCGGCTACGGCGTCCAGACCGCTCCCGCCGCCGCCAGGACCGCTGCGGCGCTGGCCTTGGGCGAGCCCCTGCCCGCCGATATCGCGGCGAACGGCGTCAGCGTCGCGAGCCTTTCGCCGACCCGCGTGCGCTGAAGCCTGTCGCTGCATGGAAATCATCCTAGGCTCGCGCCACCCTCGGCGGCACCGGGCTCTCCAATCAGTAGGTGTAGCGGAAGCCCAGCAGGATCTCGCGGCCGGTGTGGTGATAGAAGGACACCCGGTTCGAGCTGTCGTTGTACTGGTCCTGGAACTCGTCCGTTAGGTTGACGCCCTCCAGGGTGAGCTTCAGGTGGTCGTTCCAGGTGTACTGGAAGGACGCGTCCACGTTCAGGGTGCCGTTGGTGCCGTCGACATTGGTCCCGGCCTCGGCGCCGGGGACGCGAGTCAGGTAGCCGGACCGGTGAGCCACTGAGACCCGGGTGCTGATCCGCTCATCCTCATAGTAGACCGTGGCGTTGTAGGAGCTGCGCGACAGGCCGGTGAGGTCGTCCGTAGCCACCACCACGCCCGCGCCGTTCACGTAGTCGATGGACGATTTGACGTGGGTGTAGTTCAGCAGGACGCCGGTGTTGGCGAGCAGGCCCGGCAGGAATTTGAACTGCTGCTGGTAGTTGATCTCGTAGCCCTTCACCGGGCCCCCAGACGTATTCACCGGCACCGTGAAGGTCCACTGGGTGCTCGTCGTATCGCAGCCGGAAAGCGTGCCGCACGCGGCGATCGCCACGGAGTCGGGAATGCCGAAAGCGTTGTCGTGGAACACCGAGGTGGACTGCTTCGTCTGCACGAAGCTGCCGATGTCCTTCTTGAACAGCGCCAGCGAGATCAATGACCCCGGTTGGAAGTACCACTCGAAGCTGACGTCGTAGGACTTGGCCCGGAACGGATCGAGGTTGGGGTTGCCCGCCGTCACCGTGCGGGTGGCGCCTGACACGCTGACCGTGGTCGCAGGCGTCAGGCTGCCGAGGTTCGGACGCGTCATCACCTTGGCCGCCGCCAGCCGGATCAAGAAGTTCTCGTGCGGCTCGATCGAGATATTCATCGACGGCAAGGTGTCGGAATAGTGCCGGTCGGTCGTGATCAGCAGCGGCGCGCCGGCCAGGAAGGTGTAGCCCGTGGCCGTCTGGTCAGTCTTGATGTAGCGGACGCCGACATTGCCGCGGAACGGCATTCCGCCGATCTCGGTATGCCAGGCGGCCTCGACGAAGCCGCCGGTGTCCTCCTCGCTGACCGAAGCGTTGTTGCCGAGCGCGGGCTCCGGGCCGAGGTGGAAGGCGCCGCCGAACGCGGTCGGGTCATAGAGGTTGAGCAGGCTGTTTGCGACGTCCAGGTTCGGCACCAGCCAGTTCACGGCCGTCCCCGCCGGCGCACCGAGGCCCTTGGTCTTGAGCGTCGAGACCGTTGAATAGCCGGCGACCGGGATCGCGGCGACGCCGGCCGGGATGACGGCTTCCTGGTTGGCGGTCGTCCCGTTGGAACGGCGAAGTTCGGTCGTCTCGAAGTCGTACTTCTTGTAGTTGACGCCGCCCGAGATGCTCAGCTGCTCGATCGGATCGAAGATCACGTTGGCCTGGACGGTGTCGTACTTGTTGACCGCCGTCTGCGGCCGCTCCCGGATCTGGGTCAGGGTCCAAGCCAGCGGACTGGTCAGGCTGGCGCTGCCGTAGGTCAGCAGCGGCACACGGCCTTGGGTGTAGTCGTAGCCGTAGTTCTGGACGTTGAGCTGGTCGAAGGTGAGCGTCGTCTGAACCGGGTTCTTGAAATCTGACTTGGCGTGGCCGGCGATGAAGTTGGCCTTCCACTGGTCGTTGAACTCATGGCTTCCGCTCAGCGTGAACTGGGTGAACTCGGTGTCCAGTTTGTCGAAGCGGTCCTCGACCCGCAGGTCGACGTTGTTGAACGTGCCCTTGGTGAGCGTGTTGGCGCTGTCGATCGTGGCCGAGACCACGTCGGTCTGGGCGATCCCGCACGTCCCGCTGGCGGTGGTGGCCGCGGTGCAGGCGCTGCCGACGCTGAACGACGGAGCCTCAAGGTAACGCTCTTCGCGGGTCGCCTTGAAGTCGGCGTAGAGCACGTCGAGGTTCACCAGGGTCTTGTCGGTCGGCCTCCACTGGAGGGAGCCCGTGGCGCCGAGGCGCTTGGCGCTGTCGGTATAGTCGTCGAAGCGCGGGAAACGCGGGTGGAAGGCGGCGTTGGCCTGGGCGAGCGTCACGCCGGCGGTCGGCGACACCGAGCGGAAGCCCGGCGCGAACGCGTTGCCGGTGGCCCAGCGCACGGTCGAGGTGCCGACGTCCTTGGTGTCGCGCTTCGAATAGGCGACCGAGAGCAAGGCCCCGAAGGTGCCGTCCATCCAGGTGTTGGAGATCAGGAAGGCGCCGCGCGGGTTCAGCTTCTTGGAGAGGTCGTTGTAGCCCTCCTGACCCGAGGCGACCAAGGTGAAGCCCTTGTAGTCGAACGGCCTGGCGGTCTGCAGGTCGACGGTGGCGCCGAGCGAGCCCTCTTCCGTCGCAGCCTCGGCCGTCTTCGAGACCGTGATCGAGTTGAAGAGGTCGGATGCAAAGACGTTGAAGTCGAAGGCGCGGCCGCGGTTGACCCCGCCGTTGGCGTCCGAGGAGCCCGTGGTGCTCAGGGCTTCCATGCCGTTGATCCGCACCCGGGTGAACTGCGGCCCGAGGCCCCGCACCGAGATGTTGCGGCCTTCGCCGGCGTCGCGGGCCAGCGCCACGCCGGGGATCCGCTGGATGGATTCCGAGAGGTTGAGGTCCGGGAACTTGCCGATGTCCTCGGCCAGGATGGAGTCAGAGGAGACCGCCGAGTCCTTTTTCAGCTCCAGCGCCTTCTCCAGGCTGCCGCGGAAGCCGGTGACGACCACTTCCTCAACCTCGTTGCCCTTGGCCCCCGCCGCGGCGTCAGCCGCCGCGGCCGAGCCGCAGGCGAACGTCGCGAAAGCCAGGCTTGCGAGCGAAACAGCGCCCAGCAACCGAACGCGCGGCGCGATGAATCCTTGGCGTGCCATGTCTATCCCTCCCTGGCGAGTCGCCTGTCAGTACGCCGCCGACAGGTCCGGCGCGTCCCCACGCCACTCGCATTCCCTACATGACACCGGTGTCATTTGCTGTCGCAAATTTTCTATGACACCGGTAGCAACGCTGAATAAGCCATGCTTCTCGCCGGCTCGCAAGCCCCCGAAAA
>Ga0207676_10002735_pt1 | contig 12553 bp, 7 predicted proteins | sample KBSSwiS72_FD_184307 | JGI IMG/M metagenome (GOLD analysis project Ga0207676, IMG submission 184307) | Switchgrass rhizosphere microbial communities from Kellogg Biological Station, Michigan, USA - KBS Switchgrass S7-2 (SPAdes) (version 2) | ecosystem: Host-associated > Plants > Roots >... | reverse complement strand
TTGAGAAGCCAAAAAAATCGGCGTCAAAGTCTCCGGGCGCATACAGGACAGGAGCAGCTTTCACATAACTCGGATTCGTGAGGTACGACTGCGGTACACCAGCACTAAGCATTTCTTCGTCAGAAAAATGTCGAATAGATTCAATGCCAGCAGCGAGGTTGGACCAAAACTCGTCGAGGTTTTGTGCACCCGGTAAACGGCATGACATGCCGACAATTGCTATGTCGAAGTCGCGATTCATATGAGGTTTAACTTTCGGATTGGCGTGAATTACTTAATGTCGCTTAATGAGGAAAGAAACACGATCGTTGAACAGTCCGATTCGTTCGGACCTTTTGTTTCGGGATAGAAAATCGTGAACAGCCATCGCGCACCCGTCCCAGCATTGATAGTCATCGATGATGACGCAACCACCAGGTATTACTTGTGGGAAGAGGTTTTCAAGTATGCACATGGTGGAGTCGTACCAGTCGCCATCTATGCGCAGGAGCAGGATGCCCCCACCGATGCGTCTCCCCGGAAGTGTATTCTCAAACCAACCCTTAACGATCTGCGCGTTATCGATGCCGGCACGTTTCATTGCGCTGCGAGCATACTCTATAGATGCTCGGCAATTATCGAGATCATTGTCCGCTTGCCAACGAAGCGCTCGCTCACCATCAATCTCTTTCGCAGGAGGCAGTCCTTCAAAACTATCAAACAGGTAATAGCTATGCCCCGTCCCGAATACACTGACTAGCCCCGCAATCATTCCTCCCTTCCACGTTCCGCACTCTACGATTGCCCCCGGCAGATGTCTAAAGAGACTTGCAAGGCGAAGATTTGCACAGTAGTCCTGGAGTCCGATCAGTGTGTTAGTCCTGAATCTCATAAAGACCAGCGGATACGAAGGATGTTCCAGAAGTCCAAAGATTCCCGCTGGGCTCCAGCGACTAGCTGTGGTCGACGGCATCATCGTTTGTGAAAGTGATGTTTATTACAGCGAGATCTACAACTTCACGATCGCTTCTCGTCGAGAAGGATAGGTTCCGGCAGAGCTTTTCTGTCGGCTTTCCCGCTGGGAGTAACGGGAATTTGATTGATTCGCTGAAAATGATTTGGGATCATGTAATCCGGCAGGTGTCGAGTAAGGTATTGTTTTAGCGATTCGAAGTCTATTGCAGTGGAACTTACAATGTAGGCGACAATGAGAATTACGTTTTCAGAGTACTTCTTAACTACCGTAATGGAATCACATATCCCTGGGTAAGTCTTGATCTGGTTTTCGATCTCACCTAATTCGATCCGCAATCCCCTAATCTTGACCTGTTGATCCTCTCGGCCTAAGTATTCGACATTGCCATCGGGTAACCAACGCGCGAGGTCGCCAGTTCGATAGATTCTTTCACCAGTATTCGCCGGGTTGTCAGTGAATTTCTGATTTGTCAAATCCGGGTTATTCAAATAGCCTCGCGCTAAACCAATGCCTCCAACACACAACTCTCCGATCTCTCCGATCGCAACGTGGTGATTATCTTTGATTATGTAGAACTTGTGATTTTGAATTGGTTTCCCAATAGGAATCTTGTCGAAGTGGTTGCCAGTCGGACAGTCGAAATAACTAACGTCAATCGTCGCCTCGGTTGGTCCATATAAATTGGTCAAGAGAGCGCCAGTTTGAGAATTCCAAATATCATTGAACTTCTTAACAAGAGTCGGAGTCAGAGCCTCACCGCTGGCGAAAACGCGACGAACGGAACTCAAACTTTGCGCCCCACTCGGCCCTTTACCATCCAAGTACTCCAGAAAAACATTCAGCATTGATGGCACAAAGTGCATAACGGTTATCTGATGTTTCTTAACAGTTCTTACAATCGCCATTGGATTCCATTGCGCACCGGGCAATAGAAAACACATTTTGGCGCCATACAAGATCCACCAGAATAGTTCCCACACCGAAACGTCAAAGTAATATGGAGTCTTTTGGAGAATGACGTCGTGTTGGTCAATGGGATAACGCTGCTGCATCCAGTGCAACCGATTAACTAAAGAGCGGTGTTCGATCATTACTCCTTTAGGTTTGCCCGTAGATCCTGAGGTGTAGATCACATACGCGAGATCTCGCGGTGTATTAGCAATCACGGGGTTAGTGACTGGTCCGCTGTAGATGTACGCAGAATCAAGATTGAGCGTTAGACCCTCAAACCTTATTTTGCTGGCGGTCGCATTGTGAATGAGAAGTGTGCGTACAGATGCATCACTAAGCATGAAATGAATGCGCTCTGTTGCATCAGTTGCCGATAGAGGAAGATATGCGGCACCTGCCTTAATGATCCCAAGAATGCCAATGATCATCGAGAAGGATCGTTCTACCATTAACGCGACTATCTCTCCGGATCTTACACCTTCGGCGATCAATCGATGCGCAAGTTGATTTACTCTGTGATTGAGTTGCGCGTATGTGAGGGAAGAACCAATGCTGGCGTCATGATCACAGATGACCGCAACCTCGTCTGGATGCTTTGCTACCTGGATCTCGATCAGCTCAGGCAGAGTTACCCGATCGGGAAAGGGCGCTGCTGTCCTATTAAACTGTGCGATCCTAGCGACGTCGGATACAGTGGCAACCGCGAGTCCTGAATTCTCAACCGTCAATACAGGTCTTGTCACTTCAACCTCTGAACTTGATCGACGAGTATCTTTCCCAGGATCGACTCATGGATCTGAGTAGTGCCTTCAATGATCTCCATGATCTTCGCATCGCGATAATAGCGGGAGACTCGCGATGATCCATGGCAACCTGAAGCGCCCCTAATCTGGACAGCGTCAGAAGCCGCCGAAACGGCCGCTTGTGACGTAAAGTATTTCGCCATTAGAGTTCGTTCAAACGCTGTCGGAAGGTTATCGTCATGCGCCTTACAGGCGTGATAACACAACAGGCTCGCAGCTTCGTGGCTCGTACCCATTCTGGCAATCAACGATCGAACCATTCCAATGTCACCTATGGTCCTATTGCCGATTCTTCGCTCTGCCGCATAAGAAATACTTTCTTCGAGGCAGCCCCTGAGCAGACCTAGAGCCGAGCAGGCAGTGCTGATCCTCCCGAACTGCAAGCCCACTGGTGCGATATGTGACAGACCAAAACCTGGTTTCCCGACGATGTTATCCGGGTCAACTTCAACGTTATGTAATAGGACCTCGGCAAGACCCGCACCGCGAAAGCCCATTAGATCGACGATAGGTTTTACTGAGACGCCCCGAGCCTCTCTTGGAACAATGCAGACGACAGCCTGATTTCTCAATTTTCCAAATACGAGAAACATTGAAGCTTTCGTTGAACAGCTAATCCATTTCTTGTGACCGTTCAAAACAAAGTGTTGACCTTCAGGTCGCAGCTCGGTTGACACAGATTGGATATCACTGCCAGCTTCAGGTTCCGTCAAAGCAAAAGCCGCAATGGTGTCTCCCTTCGCGATTGGTGGAAGCCACTTGCGCTTCTGTTCAGAAGTGGACCACTTCAGCAGTATCGTCGATACCATAGCTTGAACAGTTACAAAACCAGTTAAAGCTGAGGATTCGCTTCCGAAGGCATCATTCAGCAGTCCAAACGTGACCACATCCCAACCCTGTCCACCGAGATCGAGTGGCACAGTGGCTCCGAAGTAGCCAGCTTGGGCCATTAAGGACAAAGCCAAATCAGGAACCATTTGTTCTCGGTCCCATTGCTCCGCGTACGGTGCGACGTTGCTGGCGACGAACTCCTTAAACTCTTTATATCTGGCTTCTTGCTGTTCGGTTAGTTGTTGCATCGGTGGGTTAAGCTACGAGCAGAATTGATTAGTGAGAGGTGGGTTGAAGCTCACAAGCTTTGGTTTCCCGTTTTCCTCATCACAAATTGTGTGGTCGCATTGAGTGATTTGAAATTGTCTATGTCCAAATCCTCCGTCTCCACTTCCAAGCTAAAGGTCTTTTCGATGAAGGTCATCAACTGCACCGCGAATAGTGAATTAACAAGACCCATTTCGAAAAGATTCTCCTCATCCTTCAATCCCGGCACATTGATTGAACTTAGGAGAAAGCCACGCACCGTCTGTTTGATGTGCAGTTCTTGTTGTGTAGACATGTCAGTTTAATCCTTTGGATAATCATGAAATCCTTTGCCTGTCTTACGACCCAGATGACCTGCAGCTACTAACTTTCTTAGCAGTGGACAGCATCGATACTTCGGATCCTGGAAGCTCTCGTAGAGGACATCCAAGGATCGCACTACCGTATCCAATCCGATCAAGTCTGCTGTCTCTAATGGTCCCATTTTATGACCGAAGCACTTCTTGAAGATCAGATCGATTTTGTCCGCGGATGCCACCTGGTCTTGCAAGACAAAAGCTGCTTCATTCATGAATAAATGTGAGATTCGGTTAGACACAAAACCGGTCATATCCTCGACAACTATTGCCTCCTTTTTGAGAACGGCAAACAACTGCAGCAACTTCTCGATTGTTTGATTGGACGTGTGGAAGCCGCGTATTACCTCCACGGTAGGTTTCAAATGCACGGGATTCATGAGATGGATCCCGACAACATTAGCAGGACGTCGAGTTGCGCTCGCTATTTTTGTGATTGAAATACAAGAGGTATTAGCACCGAAACAAACATCGGTAGGGACTACCTGATCCAATTCCTCGTAAACAGGCTGCTTTATGCTCCAGTCCTCAGTTACGTTTTCGATGATGAAGTCACATGAGGCAGCTTTATTGATATTCGTTGTGAACACCATCCGCTGAATGGCAACCTCTGCTGTCAGGCGAGGTAAAATCTTCGAGAGTAAGGGTGCGAATCGTATGTTGTTCAGCACCTCTTCCCTGGCATGCTTCAATATTGGTTCAGAAACATCGATCGCCACAGCTGTGATTCCATGAATCACAAGATCTGTTATCACTCCGATGCCAATATTGCCTGCACCTACGACAGCTATTCTCCTAGGAGACATGTCAATTAACTCTTCGCGCCTTCAGGTTTGTCAGTCTTTTTTGACCGCGAAGAACAGCTTCGGAAGTGCTTCGATTGATCCTGGGTTCGCTGGAGAATCCACTCAACCTCTCGGCAAGAAGCGCGACGGTCGGGTATTCAAAGAGGCTGACGATTGACAGATCCTGTTTCAATTCCTTCTTAATCATTGCTAACACCTGGACCGCTTTCAGTGACGATCCGCCTACCTCAAAGAAGTTATCGTGCAACTTAATTCGCGTTCGACCTAAGACTGCTTTCCAGATGTCTACGAGCGTCGACTGGATTGAACTGCTTTTAGGAGAGTCTTCCTCATCAGCTGCCGGCTGCTGTCTGAGCCGATATTCCTCGATTGCTGTTCTGAGATCGGCGATATCACTCAGTCTGTCTGCAATGTATTGGACGCGACCGGAGAGACCTGGAGCATCTGATTGCGAGGTTCTTCGTGAGAATTCACCTATGATCGTATCCGGTAGGTCAGTCTGTTTCTGAACCATTTCTTCGGGATCATATTTGAGTGCAGCAAGGTAATCTGCTGGTAATGTCCAAGATGTGTTTTCGGTGTTGCCGAACTGCGGTCCGACACTTTCGATGAAGTTCATTGCGGGCGAATTCTTTTCGGTAGGCACACAGGTCAATTCCACAAATCTCTTATTCTGCTTTAGAGCTAATTGACCAAGACGGGACAATACAGCGTGCTCCACTCCTCGACCCAAAACGCGGCAGCTTAATAGGAAGGTATCCACCTTAAACCGATCAAGCAGTATCTCGTAGAGAACAACTCCGACAAGTCCGTAGTCTCCGAACCGATCCGCAACGTGCACTACGTGACATTTGAATCTTTCAGTCCGAAGCAAATCCCTGATCTCATTCTCGTGGCGACGAATAGTCGTAAAGTTGAATTGGTTTGTTCTGAAGGTTAGCTGTGACGCACGGGCCAAGTCCTCATCCGAAGCGGCAGCCATCTCAATTCGCAGTTGCAGTCCGTTGATGAAATCCTTCAATGAGATTGTTTGCGCCTGAAACCGTTGGCGCTTCACATTTTCCTGGTACATGCGGGTGCGATTGCGATCTTCGTTCGTAAAGCTTATTGAATCGAACGACCACACGTGCTCCAGGAACGGTGGAATAAGGCTGCTGTTCGGGGGGACTTGCAATGTCAGTACATCGGGCGCGTTGATCCTGACGTCTGCACAATCAACGGGGTTGTCGTCAATAAAAATGAAACTATCCAGACCCAGATTGAGTTCCTTCGCGAGCGACTTGATGTTTTCTGATTTACTCTTCCAATTAATTCGCCAGGAAACTAGATGCTCACGCTTGATAGAAAGATCAGATCGCTCGTCGAAAACACACAGTACGTCAGCTTCGTTGTTCTTACTGCAAAGGCAAAGGAGCTTACCTGCGTTCATCTGATCAACCATGAACTGCTGCAACGCGCGATAAGGGGGGCTCACATCAACACCCAGTGGACCAACTTCTGCGCAGACTCCTTCCCAAAGTGTGTTGTCACAATCGAGCACGATCGCCTTGAGTTGTGTTCTGGTCAGATTGAAGATTGTTCTGAATATCGCTGTTCCAACTGCGGCATACCAGTCCGTTGTGTAGGGTATATGTCCAAGGACGTGGCTGTGTGGATCGTAATAATCAATCAGCGAGTAACGTTGCAGCGGCAACGTTGAGCTGATGGTGTAAACGTTCGGCATTTCGCTAACTGCGGAACGCAACTGTCGCTCAGCATCGTTCAGTTCTTTATGAAGTTGTGCGTCTGCCAGCGTGTTAGGTGTTGGTGGACAAACACAAACAACTAAAGGAGCTGGAGCTTGATTCATGAACAAGCGAACTGCGTCACAAAAATCCTTAACGTTACGTTGCAGACTTGAAGCGTGACGTATTGGCTCCTGGAACTGATGTCGAGTTGCGTACAAGTTGTACAGTCCCGACTGCTTGAGAAGTTTTTCCTGTGCGACGACGCAGCGGAAGCCTTTTTCTACAAGGAGATCTTCGATGCGTTTCATGACAGCGCCAGCAGAATCATGAATTTCGATAACCAATTGTGCGATCTTCGGCCAGTCGCTTTCGCTGATGCCCTTGATGATTTCTAACTCGCTCTTCTCCGCATCGATTTTGAGGAGATCGATCTTGTCCAAACCGTTGTCGCGAATGATGTCGGAAACAGACGTCATCTCGCACTTGTGAGTTCGAGCAGACAGTCTTTCAGCAACAAATTCATCGACATACGTTTCAAGGTCTTCTTGTTGTAGCTGCGTCTCATTCTCCAGCATGGTTCGCACTATGCTTCGAATGGTCTTGCGGTCCTCAGTTTCGTCTGCATGGAACCCGGAGAACACTGAAGACATTTCATAAAACGTCAACATAGCAGCTTCAGAGTTTTTCGAGACGCCTGCATTCACTGTGCGCACATTGGCTCCATAGGCCTCGCAGTTAGTCTTCAATATCTCGTAGATCATTGGCGCTGGCTCAAAAGCGAAGATCCGAGCATCCTTGCAATGGCTCATCACGAACAAGCTAAAGAGTCCAATGTTGGCGCCGATGTCCACTACGGTGTCACCATCCTGCAATCGGATCCCATGCTTCAGATAGCACTTATCCTCGAAGATTTCCTTGTAGAGGTATTCGGTCTCGTATTTGTTGAGATGACAAATTTCCAGACCGTTCGGCAACCTGTATGTCAGATGATTGTCGAAGCTCCGCGACGCGTTTTCGGTCCTAACAGGAATAATGGCGTCAGCCTGATCCATGCCGATCCATTCCTCCAGATTTAGCAACACAATCCCAATGTCATTGTTCTTTTTTTGGAACGCGCTTCTGGTGTCCAGCAACTGTTGGAAGAGCTGGTTATAAGGAGCAAATTCCAGACGTATGGTCCATTGAAAATAGTCGGCCCAGAAGTTCAAGGAGTCTGCAAGTGGTTCGGCCGTGAAGTTAGAAGCGATAGCAAATGTCCTTTTGTCCGTTTCAACTGGTTCAGCAGGATCGAGAAGCGAGAGAGCAACTCCGGTGCACTCGAAGTAAGTATTGCCTGACTGGTCGCAGGCCCTAACGTTTCCGACAAAACTGTTTCGGCTTGAATCGCTTTGGAGAAGTGTTGCGTGTGCGAAGAGTGTATTGGGAAGGTTAACATCCAATATCTCGACGCGATCGATCGATCGGAGAACAAAGGGTTTGCCTTCTTCCAGAAAAAAGTTCGCGAGCAACTGAGTTACAGAGTCGATGACAGTTGGGTGCAAAACATGTGACTCGTTCAGTTGGGCTCTGGATCCAAAAGTTAGTTTGCCGAACCACTCGCTGCCGATTTGCCAAATAGAGGAAATATTCTGAAAACTTGGGCCATAGTTGTTGCCGTTTTCATGCAGCTTTTTGTAGAAGGTCTCCCGGTCCAGCTGAGCCTGACGTTCAAACTGAAATCTTTGAACTGGAGGAGCTTGTTTGGCGCCTCTTGACAGCGGTAAAAGATTTCGATCGATTTCGAGTCTGGCTGCATGTCGCCGGCCTGAACTGAGAGCTTTCTCGTTTTCGGCCTTAGCTTCGTAAAACTTGTATTCAACCCGATTATTATTATGGTCAATCACCTCAACTTTAACGACGGTGCCTTCTGTCGAAAGAATCACTGGATGCTCAAACACCACATTCCTTACAACGCTTGGGACTCGGTTGGATAGTTGCTGGTCCATACACAGCGCCATGTCTATGTAGGACGAGCCGGGCAGAACCAACATGTCCAGAAAACCATGATCAGCCAGATATGGGAATGAACGAATGTCCACCCGAACTTCTGCTTGCGCGTTCATAGAGTCAATGAAAAAATCGCCGAGCTGTTGCATGTTAAGGGAGTGTTCTTACTAGGATTGATACATCGCAGCTCGAGAGAGGCATGCCTGAAGTTGTTCCGCGAGTATTCGCACTCGAGGTTCGGTAACTATGGATCCGTGGTAGCCAGGGATCTCATGTACGTCTATGCCACCTGCAGCAAATGGGCTCCAGCCTAAATCAGAACCAAAGTCGAATCCTGCTGGCTGTTTACACGCACGAAAGAGAGTTACCCGCCCCGGGTACATTTCCGGCAAATAGGTTCGTATTTCGCGGAGATCGTCTGCCTCCTTTTCGTATTTGCTGGCGACTGAATGACCATGTCCGTTCCACTTGTAGCCAATCTTTTTCACCCCAGTGGCACTCAACCTCCTAATATTTCCTTTTATCCTGGCGTGAACCGACGTTGCTTTATCTCGAACGTACTTCACCCTGCCTTCATGATTAAGCAGCAACAGATTACCGACATGGAGTTCGACTCTTTGTGAAACACGACGAATCGTCTGGGTCCATGATTGGACTTTAGGCGCCAAAAGAAGTCGTGGATTGAGCGTGTCGAATAACCCGAGAAGTCTCACCTCCTGACCCTGAGCCACCAACTGCTGCGCCATCTCAAATGCAATCAAACCTCCAAATGAGGATCCGCACAAATAATAGGGACCGTCTGGTTGCAATGCGCGCATCTCCTTAATGTAGTGTGAGGCCATCTCCTCCACCCTCCTGTGACGCGGCTGGATACCATCAAGGCCTTGCGGTCGGAAGGCGTAGACTGGTTGATCCGACCCCAAGCGATTTGCGAGATCGCGATAGAAGAGAACATGGCCGAGTGCGAGATGCAGGCAGAACAATGGCGGCTTGGAGCCGCCTGGCTGGATTGGCACGAGTGAAGACCACGTCGGCGACCATTTCTCTTCACTGAGCAGACCCGCTAGCTGCTCTACTGTTGGGGCTTGAAAGAGAGCGGTCAAAGGAAGCTTCTTGCCGAATACCTTTTCGATTCGAGCGAAGAGGTGGATCGCCAGCAGAGATTGGCCACCAAGATCGAAGAAGTTATCCGTGACACCGATTGGCCGAACGTCTAAAACCGTCTCCCAAGTCTTAACGAGCAACATCTCAAGCGTATTGCGCGGCGCAATAAACGAGTTCTGTAGAAATTGCCTTCCCTCTGGAGATGGTAAGGCGCTCAGATCAAGATTACCGTCAACAGACCGTGGTAACTCATCAAGAACCACGAATTCTGACGGAATCATGTGGTGTGGCAACCGCTGTTTCACCCATCGGCGCAGGTCATAGACGATGGTCTCAATTTCTTCCGAAGGAACAACGTAAGCCACCAGTCGTTTCTCTCTTGACTCGTTGTTGATTAATACCGCCTTAGTTTGCTTGATGGATGGATGTTTAGAGATGACCGCCTCGATCTCTTCTATCTTGATCTGCGAGCAGGCAGGTAATGTGCGGCGAATTGGATCGGGCAGCACAAATCTCGAATATTCCGTCGCTAGCGAAAACTTTGAGATTGCCTCGTCGGGGCGCTCGACAATTTGCGCGAGCAGGTAGACGAACTGTTCGAGCAAACTTACCATTCGTTCTTTGTCAAAAATGTCGGTGTTATAAAGCAACACAAGTTTTAGTGCGTCCCTTTGTTCAGCTGCATACAAAGTCATGTCAAACTGTGAGTACGGCTTGTCTGACTGTGCCCAGGCTTCAATATAAGGAACCTCTCTGTCGTCGCCCGGCAATTGAATCTTTTCTGCAAAATTCAAGAGATTAAAAAACACCTGGAAAATTGGTGTTCGCGAGAGGCTGCGGGCTGGATTCAGCTCCTCGACAATTTTCTCAAAGGGTAGATCCTGATGAGCGTAGGCCTCCAAAGCGGTTTCGCGAACACGAGCCAGAACCTCGTCGAAACTAGGGTTCCCGGAGAGATCTGTTCGCAACGTCAAATTATTGATAAAGAAACCGATCAACCCTTCAGTTTCGGATTGAGGTCGACTGGCTATTGGAGTGCCGACAATTATGTCTTCGAGTCCACTGTGTCGGGAAAGGAGAATCTTAAAAGCTGCGAGCAGCGTCATGAATAAAGTTGCGCCTGCGCGCTGGCTCAACGCTGTGATTGCTCGAGTAAGCGGTTCGGACAGTAATAGCGATTCGCGAGCGCCACTATTTGTGCTTATTGTAGGCCGCGGTCTATCAGTCGCTAAATCAAGTACAGGCAAGTCTCCGCTCAAATTCTCTTTCCAATAAGAAAGCTGCTGCTCTAAGACTGGGCCCTGTAGCCTGTCTTTCTGCCACGCTGCGTAGTCTGCATACTGAATCTGCAACTCGGGAAGCGGCGATTGTTGATGTTGGGTAAACGCTCGATAAAGCTGTGTTAGTTCTCGGAAAAAGACGACCATAGACCAACCATCGCTGATGATGTGGTGCATTGTTACGAGCAGAACCTGATCGTTTTCGTTGAGCTTGATGAGACCTACACGTATGAGCGGTCCAACAGTCAAATCGAAAGGACGCAAAGTCTCGTAATCCGTGAGTTGGCGAACGCTCGTTTCCTGTTCCGCTTGCGAAAGTCCGCGGAGATCAGTGGTTGCAATAGTGATTTGCTGGTCTTGCGCAATGACCGCCTGCGGTTTTCCATCGACAATGGCAAAAGTTGTACGGAGAGTTTCATGACGTCGAACGATCTCGTTGATACATCGCTGAAGCACGTTGTGATCAATTGGAGCCTGGATTCGTACGGCGATAGGAACGTTGAAGATGGCCGAGCCCGGCATTAACTGTTCCACAAACCACAACCGCTCCTGACCAAATGAGAGTTGCGGTTCACTTGCGCGATCACGGCGGTCGATCGCTTGTGACGTTCGCCTTTGATCAGCTGTTCCAGCCAGATACTTGAAGAGAAGATCGCGTTTGGCCTTAGACATTTCTGGCAGAGGTGCCTCTCCCGAACTGACCATAGCTTTTGCTAGCTTATCGCTAACTATCATAACGTCGCGCGGAAATGAGATCGGAAGGCAGAAGAAATGATTGGGTAGCTGCGGTTAGCTACAGACGTTTGTAGCCCCCTTCGGGAGCAAGTTGGCCCAGCGCATTCTTGCTGGTTCCCCAGCGATTCCAGAACCTGAGCAGACCTGTGAAGAAGCCGAGACCATAGGAGACGTGAAGTATTGCGTAAGCTATGGGAAGAAGAACCAGCGAGTGTTCATACGACCGTTTGGCTTCCAGTAACGATGCGCCCAGAATTGCGATAAGGTAAGAGGCCAACACTACAGCAAAGATGTATGCACCTACTTCAAAGAAAGGTGTCATCAACATCGAAATTAGCAGCGTCGTCACGAACACTGCGGGTACGAAATGCCTGACTTGCACTTGATGAGGATTTTTCTGGATAACGCGAACCTTCCAGTAGCCATACTGAAAGTACTGACGCCATAGTGAGCGAAATGAACTGCGACTGTAGTAACGGCAATGCACATCTGACGCGAGTAAGATTTTCGCGCCCATTTTCCTTAATCTAGAGTTGTACTCATCATCCTGATTACGCACGAGCTCTTCATCGAAAGGACCTGCACGTTCCATCACTCGGCGTTTGTATGCAGGAAATGCAACTGTGTCCGTTAGCATGCTTACATTGTGCTTCGTTCGAAACGCTGAGTTACCAACACCAAAAGACGAACTCATTGCCCTTGCGATCACCACTGCAACCGGCGTCTCACCAACCGTTTCTAGTGGCCCACCG
>Ga0207676_10002727_pt1 | contig 12573 bp, 8 predicted proteins | sample KBSSwiS72_FD_184307 | JGI IMG/M metagenome (GOLD analysis project Ga0207676, IMG submission 184307) | Switchgrass rhizosphere microbial communities from Kellogg Biological Station, Michigan, USA - KBS Switchgrass S7-2 (SPAdes) (version 2) | ecosystem: Host-associated > Plants > Roots >... | reverse complement strand
TCTGCCTCGGTCTTCTGCACAAGGTCGCCAATATAGATGATATTGTCGTTCTTGAGGCAATTCGCGGAACGGACCGACAGTTCCAGCTCGTCCACCTTCTTGAGCAGGTAGCGGTTGATCTGGTTCGTGTCGCCATCGGCTTCGGCCGCAGCCGAAACCGCAACGCCCGCGCTCGGCATGGCGGTGGGCAGCGCATCCTCGAAGTGGACGAACAGCTGCAGCTGGTCCTGCAGGATGCGCGCGGCATAGGCGACCGCGTCTTCCGGTGTCACAGTACCGTCGGTTTCGATCGTCAGGCTGAGCTTGTCATAGTCAAGCTCCTGCCCGACGCGGGCATTGTCCACCTTATAGGCGACCTGGCGCACCGGCGAATACAGCGCATCGACCGGAATGAGGCCGATCGGCGCGTCGATGGGGCGGTTGGCCACGGCCGGCACATAGCCTTTGCCGATGTCGGCGGTCAGCTCCATGTTGAAGGTCGCGCCTTCGTCCAGATGGCAGATCACCAGATCGGGGTTCATGATCTCGATGTCGCCGCTCACCGCGATGTCGCCTGCCGTGACATTGGCAGGCCCCGTGGCGGAAAGCTGAAGGCGCTTGGGCCCGTCGCCTTCCATCCGCAAGGCAACCTGCTTCACGTTGAGGACGATGTCGGTGACATCCTCCCGCACGCCGACCAGCGAGGAAAATTCGTGCAGGACATTGTCGATCTTGATCGAGGTCACCGCGGCACCCTGCAACGACGACAGCAGCACGCGCCGCAGGGCGTTGCCCAGCGTCAGGCCAAAGCCGCGCTCCAGCGGTTCGGCGACAAAAGTCGCCTTGCGCCGGCTATCGCCGCCAGCCTTGACATCCAGGCTGATGGGCTTTTTCAATTCCTGCCAGTTCTTCATGTTGACAGTCATGTACGTCCCCTGGAAATTCGGCGGAGGTCTTCAGGCGATTCCCTGTTGCAACCTCGGCCAGTAAAAGAGAGCAGCAGCGCGCGAGGATCGCGCACCGCAACCGGCCTGGTCAGACCCGGCGGCGCTTGGACGGGCGGACGCCGTTGTGCGGAATCGGCGTCACGTCGCGGATGGAGGTGATGGTAAAGCCGACCGCCTGCAACGCGCGCAGCGCCGACTCGCGACCCGAACCGGGACCCTTGACCTCGACCTCGAGCGTGCGCACGCCATGTTCGGCGGCCTTGCGGCCCGCGTCCTCGGCGCACACCTGGGCCGCATAAGGGGTCGACTTGCGCGAACCCTTGAAGCCCATCATGCCGGCCGACGACCAGCTGATTGCATTGCCTTGCGCATCCGTGATCGTGATCATGGTGTTGTTGAATCTGGCGTTCACATGCGCGACGCCGGCCGAGATATTCTTTCGCTCGCGCCGTTTAATGCGCTGGGGTTCCCGTGCCATGTAACTCGTCCTGACCTAGAAATTCATTGTGCCATTGGAGGATTGCCTCCCGGCGGAGAAGAAGTCCCGGACAGAGCGATCCGTCCGGGCTGATGCTTACTTCTTCTTGCCTGCGATCGGCTTGGCCTTGCCCTTGCGGGTGCGCGCATTGGTATGCGTGCGCTGGCCACGGACCGGCAGGCCCTTGCGGTGACGAAGGCCACGATAGCAGGCGAGGTCCATCAGCCGCTTGATGTTCATGGCCGTGTCACGGCGCAGGTCACCCTCGACCTGGTAAGTGCTGTCGATCGTTTCACGGATCTGCAACACTTCCGCGTCGGTAAGATCCTGGACGCGGCGACTGTGGTCGATGCCCAGCTTGGTGGCGATGTCGGCGGCCGTCTTGCGACCGATGCCATGGATATAGGTAAGCGCGATGATCACGCGCTTGTTGGTCGGGATATTTACACCCGCGATACGTGCCATTGTGATTGTTCTCCTGCTCCACAGGGCAGTGGCTGTGCCCTATCTCAGCGCGTGAAATCCCGAAATGCAAAAGGCAGCATATGCGCAACGCAGCGCAGTCATACTGCCTAATGTCTCGGGAATGGTGGCCGTTACAGCGAGTCGGTTCTGCTGTCAAGCGGCCTGCCAGGGAGAAATTTGCGCCGCCCTGCCCTGGCGAGGCTGCCGCGCGAGGCTACCGCGCGAGCCGCCGCGCAGGCACATGAAAAGCTTCCGCCACAAGAGCCGCGTCAGACCGTTGCCAAGCCGTCACGCCGCCGCTATAGGCCGATCCCTGCGCAGCGCCAGAGCCGCGATTGCGTGGGCGCGGAGACGTGGGTGAGTGGCTGAAACCAACGGTTTGCTAAACCGTCGTGCTGAGAATTCGGCACCGAGGGTTCGAATCCCTCCGTCTCCGCCAGATCTTGAAAAATAGCATATGAAAACAGTAAGTTCTGCGGAATAAGCCGGCTGGCCCCACGTCTGGCCCCACAATTGAATGGGCCTAGTCCCCAACATTACCGGTAGTCGACGCGCCCTGCCGCTGCTCGCAGCGCCGTCAGGCCAAGACCCCTCAGGTAAAGAATTCTTTTTCTCAGGGGAAGGCCCAGGGGGGACGAATCTCAGTGACGGCTCTGGGGCGTACACTGGTTCCTCACAAATTTTTTCCCAAAAAATCCAGATCGCAGTCTTCTAACAGCTTTTAGGTTGATAAGTTGAATCCAATCCGTTGGCGTTCGGCTGGCTCCACCACGCCAACCTTATGACATCATGTGATGGGGCGAAAACCACGTGATAAGCGGCTCATCCCTGTCGTCGGGCACCTCCACCGCTTCCCAACATCACCGTTTCTCTGGTAACTCGTCAGATACGAGCATTGAATTCCGGCAGGTGGAAGAGCGAGAGCTCGAGGCCCACCTCCGCAAACATTTCGAGAGCGATCTCGAAATCGTTTCCCCATTTTCCATCCGATCGATCCGGTTGCAGACCAACTAGGCGTGTCACGCCAGATTGCACGATCGCCCGGGCACAATCGATGCACGGGAACCAGTTAACGTAACAGGTGCCGTCGATCAGTGAGACTCCGACGCGAGCGGCATTGTAGATGGCGTTGCGCTCTGCATGTTCCGTCCAAGCATACTTGGCGGGCCGTTCGTGCCGGCTGACCACCGTGTCATCGATTCCTCGAATAAACCCATTAAACCCCGTTGCCCTGACCAGGCGGTCGGGACCAACAATCACGCATCCGGTTTTTGCCGATCGATCCTTGCTCCAAGAACCGATGAGTGCCGCCATCTCGAGGAAGCGGCGGTCCCATTCCGATGGTGTTTCTATGTCCGTCACGCGGCGAGACTTTCGTCATGGCGATGATGTATCCTCAAGCGTGAGGCAACCTTCGACCAACGCTCGACCTCCACTACGTCCTCCGTCCGTTCCAAAAGAGCATAGAAGACCCGAGATATCTCTCCAGCCCAGTTCGCAGGCGCATAGCCCGCCGAAAGGAACACGGCGCGCGAAAGTTCACCGAGGACCTTAGGAGAAGTCTCGATGCAGCCGAGACTCTCAATTATCTGGTCAGCCGCCTGCGGTACGCGCCCTTCGTCAAGGGAAGCCGCTTCGACCAGTGACCGGATGGCACCATAACGCACGCTTTCATCAGCATCGTGCTTGAGCCGATCCAGCAATGCATCGTTGAACAAACCGTCGATGAATCCACCCATCACGTGACAAGCGCGCCACCGGATAACAGCACGGTCTTGCATGGCGAGCCGCACGATCTCCTTCTTTTGGGCCCCAGACAGCGAAAGCCTCTTCAGCACGTTTGCTGCTGTCCATCCTACCACCGAGTCAGCATCATCAAGTGCCTCTAAGAATTTCTTGGGAGCCGGGTCGCCCTTCCGCATGGTAAAACACTCTTGCCATACGGCGAACCGTTCGGAATCGGGCAAAATCCCGGCTACGAACTCGATGAGCGCGTCATGTGTCGCTGCGTTTCTGAGGCTAATGGAATCGTCATCGGAAAAGAGGTCAAGGGCGTCACTAGCCCGCCGGGCCGAATGGAAATGCCGATCGAACCTCTTTTCTGCCAGCATCGCAAGGATGATCAGTCTCACATGTCGAGGCACGTCTTCGATTCCAACCCCCCTAGCCTCGGCCAGCGCGTAGCCGGCGGCATAGGGATTCCAGTCGTATACGGCCCGCAGGAAGGAGTCGCGATCGTCCAACGGCGCGAGCTCAAGCGCGAAAGCTATTGCATCGAAAGAATTGGCCTTGAACGTAAGGATATCAAGGACTCGGTGGCGGTGTTCAAAGCTCCAGAGTTCGGGAGTTTCCGCCACATACTTTGCGGCCAGGTAATCGTGAACCCAGTGGTGAAGGAAGGCGACGCGGTCGTCAGCTAACCGAACGAGCAGCCCGCTGGCCATGAGCATTCCAGCAGCGGCCCCACCCCCTAGCTCAGCGAACCGCGCCATGTCGAATGACCGCGACCTGTCAATCTCATATGCATTGAATGCAACTCGGCCGATCACCCTCAATCCATCGTCATTGACCCCGCCACGATCCTCGACGAGCTCGCGTATCGTTTCTAGCGGCGACGCGCGCAGTTCCCCGCGCATGGCTCGGTCCAAGAAGAAGGGTATCGACAAGAGAGGCTCGGCCCCCAAAGGAATCTGCAGGCCTTTCAGCAGCCGGTCCTGCTCGGGCTTTTCGACTGGAAGTGGCATCGAAAAGCGCCACTTGCCCTCGTTGTCCAGCTGACGCCTCACCAGCCGGTCCGTGACGATAACCGAGCAATTGACGAGGAGCGAGGCGATGCGGTCACACGCAGCAAGGATCGAATCAGCGGTGGAGCCGGGCGTTTCGTTAAGTCCATCTAAGAGGAACACCCGACCGACCGATGACGGCAGGAATTCTGCATCCGCCAAGTCGTGCTTCGATGGACCAAACCTACGAAGAAGGAAATCCATGGCATCGCGCGGGCTGTCCGAGATCTCTATCCAAGAGTCTGAAGCAGCATGGTCCCATTGCGAGAGATCGATGAAGAAGGGTGCCTGCCCCCCTTCGACCGCAAGGAGCACCAGCCGATGAAGCAATGTGGTCTTCCCCGATGCGCCACGCCCTGCCAGTATAACCCTTCCGCTTTGGCTCGCCCACCCGAGGACCGCCCCCAGCCCGGTTGCCTCCTCGTGGACACCCCGAAGCAGTGCTGAATAACTACCACAGCCTGCCACGTTTACTGCGATCGGGGCTGCCATCTCGGCGAGATAGGCTTCAGAACGCGCGCGCGCCACCGCCGCGATCTCGTCACGCAAGATACTCATGGGACGTCGCCCCGCAAATCAGCCGATGTTCTTGTCTTGTTCCATAGCGTAATCATGGGCAGCACGCAATGATTTGGTCGACGACGGACATCGAGAACGCGGCGGCAGTCGCTGCTGCATAGTCGCGCCACCGCTTCCGCATCGCATTATTCCCCTCGTCGTTGACCAAGTCGGAGACCCCCCTGACCACTAGATAATTGAGATTATAGTGCCTGATCCCCCGGGCACTGTAGACGCCGCGAGCTAGGCCGTGGGATTCCATGTCTACGGCTACCGCCTTATCGAACTCCTGGAGGATCTGGCGTTGGTAGGCATTCTCTCCATCCCCGAGAATCTTTTCTCCTGCAATCAGGTTACCGATGACGACCTTTGGAGTTCCTTCAACCGGACGTTCGACGGCGATGCGGGTCTTCCAATCATCCGAGTGTCGGACGCGATGTGCGATCGTTTCACGTAGGAATACGGATGGGTGGTCAATCGCCATCCGTCGGGTAACATCGCGGCCCTCCGAGAGCTTTCTCATTTCATACCCCTCGACATGGTCAGCAACGATCACATCGCCAAGGGCAACACCATCCCGGTCGCCTATCCCGCCGGCGATCCCCGAGAGGATTATAAATTCAGGCCGAAAACGTTCTGAAAGATCGGCAACGAGCTCGGTGCAGGGCGTATTGCTCCGGTCCGCGCTCTTAGCCAAGATTACGTCGAAATGGTTTCCATCGGTCTTCGTCCGAAAAAGATAGGGAGTGTCGGACGCAAAATCCCCGAACCCGCCTATGGCTCGTACCGCGTCATATTCCTCATCGACGATGGTAATGACCGCAACCAAGGCGCTGCCGACACGTCCAGCTAAGCGAGCCATTCGGCCTCTCGAAGATTTATTCCGCTGCGCAGCATATTATGTCCGCTCCCCATCGACTTCATATGCCGTATCGCATTGTGACCAAAATTCAAATCGGCCAACGCAACTGGTCTAGAGAGCATTGGCGAGAGACGGAGCATCGAATCTATTTGACCACGCGAGTCAGTTGTTCGCGGCGCAAAAGTAGCTATTGTGGCTATATTGCATACGGACAGCATCATGCAAACCATGTTGGCGAAAGACGCAAAGAATGCATTTGGTCCGCTCCTCGACAAGCCCCCCACAGTGGCAAAGCTTGGCAGGCCGTTATCGTTGTAATGAGCTCGGAAGAGTGCCAACGGCTAAAATCGCAGACTGCGCTAAAAGATAAGCATAGTCGCTTTGTATAATGCAATTTTGGGGATTGGGCTGAGCAATGGTAGTCGAGCGGGCCTCTCTCTGCCGGAAGGCGAGTGCGTACAAACACTATATTCGCCGTAGCCAATGCAGCGGGTGAGACATGGCCCGGGCGCGTGATCCATATCCGGTCATTGACCTGTTTGCAGGACCAGGCGGTCTGGGTGAAGGATTTGCGACTTTCGAAGGTGAGGACCACAAGCCGCGTTTCAAAAGCGCTATTGCAATCGAGCGAGAGAAGTTCTCGCATCAAACGCTTTTACTCCGCCACTTCATTCGACAGTTTCCGGCCAATGAACTACCAGACGACTATTATAGGTTTCTCAAGGGCGAGATCGAACGAGATGATCTTTATAGGAACCATGAGTCGCAGTTTAAAGAAGCATCAAAATCGGCCCTGAGGATTTCATTAGGGCCGGATACTCATGCTGACGTCAAACGCCTCATAAATCGTAAAATACTTGGTCACGACCGGTGGGCGCTTGTAGGCGGCCCGCCTTGTCAGGCTTACTCGCTAGTCGGTCGCTCAAGAATGATGGGCCGGCCGGAGTTCGAGCAGGACGAGCGCCATTTCCTCTATCGCGAATATCTCAAGATTATCATCGATCATCGCCCGCCCGTGTTCGTGATGGAGAACGTTAAAGGGCTGCTTTCCGCAAAGATCGACGGCAAACCCGTCATCAACCGGATCGTCAATGACCTGACCAGCCCAAAGAAAGCTCTTCGGAATGACGCCAACGGCCTTGGCTACAAGTTGTACTCCCTCTCCGAAGAGGAGAAGCCGGATGATGAGGTCGATCCCCGCCTGTTCCTTGTACGCGCGGAAGCCTTTGGCGTCCCACAGGCCCGGCACCGCATGTTCATCGTCGGCATCAGAAACGACCTGAACATCAGACCGGGACGGCTGCGTCCCCACAGCCCGCCAACCCTTCGCCAGACCATCGGAGGGCTGCCCCCCATCCGGAGCAGCCTTTCTAAGGGGGAGGACAGTGTGCAGAACTGGCGGAGCGAGATCGCCAAACTCGACGCTATTGAAATAGGGCGGCAATTGAACGGTGCCGAATACGCCCGCGACATCGCAAACGGCATCAATCTTCAAGCTATCGAAGGTCGGTGCAGTCCGAAGGCCAGCTCATCTACAAAATATCTCCACGCCGCCACCGGGAAACATCAGACGTTGCGGCGCCTTCATGACCCGCGTCTTAATATCCTGACCGGGCATGAGGCGCGCGGCCACATGGCATCCGATCTGCGGCGGTATCTGTACGCCGCCATATTCGCCGAAGTGACCGGTAAAAGCCCAAAACTAGCCGACTTTCCGAAGTCTCTACTTCCGGATCACCAGAACGTTGAACTCGGTCGGACGGGCAAAATGTTCTCCGACAGATTCCGAGTTCAGCTCCCCGATCAGGTCGCCACCACAATCACCTCGCACATCTCCAAGGACGGGCACTACTTCATCCACTACGACTCGGCGCAGTGTCGCAGCCTCACCGTGAGGGAAGCCGCGCGCCTCCAGACGTTCCCCGACAATTACAGTTTCGAAGGGCCGCGCACCGCGCAATATCATCAGGTCGGAAACGCGGTTCCCCCGTATCTCGCGTCACAGATCGCGGAAATCATTGCCGAGGTTCTCGACTCAATGAAGGCTTCTTCATGATGGTCGATTCCCTCACAGCCGAGCGCCGAAGCTGGAACATGGCACGCATTCGCGGGCGCGACACCGGCCCCGAGCGATTCCTCCGCTCCCTTTTGCACAAAGAAGGTTTTCGGTTCCGGCTGCACGATCGATCTCTGCCAGGCAAACCCGACATCGTGATGAGGAAGCACAGGGCGGTCATCATGGTTCATGGCTGCTACTGGCACCGCCACCCTGGCTGCCGGAACGCCACCACGCCATCGACGCGCACCGATTTCTGGGTCGATAAATTCGAGGGAACGGTTGCCCGTGACAAACGAAACTTGGCTGACCTCGCCGCGCTGGGCTGGCGCGTCATCACCGTGTGGGAATGCGACCTTAAAAAGAACCCCGAGCAGGTAATGCACGATATCCGCAACCGGCTGAAGGAGGCATAATGGCGCGCGATCACCATCTCCCGCCCAGCGCCGCCTGCCTCTCCGCGTCCATGCGCGACCTTGGCTATTCGCTTGAAACCGCCGTTGCCGACCTGATCGACAACAGCATCTCGGCCAATGCCACCGCGATCGACATCATATGTGATCTCGGCAGCACCACGCCCACTGTGGCCATCATCGACAACGGGTGGGGAATGAATGGCGGGGAAATTATCGAGGCCATGCGCCACGGCGCGGCCAACCCGAAACAGGAGCGTTCCCCGAAAGATCTGGGGCGATTTGGTCTCGGACTGAAGACCGCATCCTTCTCGCAGTGCCGCTCCCTCACCCTCATCAGTGCAAAAGACGGCGGCCTGAGCGGAGCGGCATGGAGTCTTGATCGCATCGATGAGCTTGACGACTGGATTCTCTCCATCCTTGATGACGACGAGGCAGCCGCCTCGCTTCATACCGAGCGGCTGGAGGGCCACGGCACGATCATCATCTGGAGCGACCTTGACCGCCTGTTCGAAGATGAAACCGGCAGACGGCGCGATGAGATCGTCAACGAAAAACTCGACATCGTTGAAAAGCATCTCTCCCTCGTTTTTCACCGTTATCTGGCCGGTGAGATCAAGGGCCGAAAGAAGATCGCCATCTCTATCAACGGGCATGCGATCGTGCCATTCGATCCCTTTTGCCGCAAAAATCCCGCCACCCAGATTCTGCCCGAGGAAGTTGTTTATGTGGGTAGCATTGCTGTCCAGATGCAGCCCTACATCCTGCCCCATCACAGTCGGCTGACCGCCCCAGAATACGACTTCTATCAGAGCCGGAGCGATTTCATCTCAAATCAGGGGGCCTACATCTACCGCAACGGGCGATTGATGGCGTGGGGTGACTGGTTCCGGCTGATCCCCAAGGGTGAGGCCACGAAGCTCGCCCGCGTGCAGATCGATTTCCCCAACAGCCTGGATGAATCCTGGACGATCGACATTAAGAAGTCGCGCGCACGTCCCCCGCACCCGGTACGGGAACGGCTTCGGCAGATTATCAATCAGATCACCGGCAGAAGCACGACCGTCCATCGCGGTCGCGGACAGAGGCTGTTCGAGGAGGTCACAGCCCCACTATGGGAGCGTTTCGCCGATCAGGGCGGTATCCGCTACGCCGTCAACACATCGCACCCGCTCGTTCAGAAACTGGCATCGCGCATGGATGATAGGGGGCAGCATCTCACTCTGCTTCTGGAATCCATCTCGGCCGCCCTGCCGGTCGAGATGGTCTATTCCGATTACTCGACACATCCCCGCGAGGTTGGTCGCTCGGCGATGGAGCATGACGCTGTGACACACCGCCTGCACGCGCTGAAGAATGCTGTGTTTGATGGACTCGCCGCTGACCCGAAGGCGTTCCGCGAGATCATCCGATCCACGCGGCTTTTTGAGGGACACATGGATATCGCTGAAAAATTCATCCGGGAGGAAATTCAATGACCAGCAACCGGATGGAGGCCGACAAGGGTTTCGTGAGCGCCCTCATCGCCGTTCTCGTTAGCCGCACCGAACCGCCGACAAAGGCCGAGGTCGAGGCAAAGGCAAAGCAGCTTGCCATCGTGTTCGATTATGATGGCGATCTGAGGAGCGCCGTCGATGATGCGATGGTCGCGATCGATACGCGCATGGGCGCCGGCGTCTCCTTGGTTGATGTCGAGGCGAACCACGATGAGGAATGGGTCTACAAACGCGAAGGCATCGAATGGACATACTCGGATGCCTATGAAGGCTACCTGAAGGCGGAGAAGTGGCAACCGACGCTGGTTCAATCGCTCAGCGATGTCGGAACCAAGATACTCGGTCACCTGCAGGACCCGACCAGCGAGGGAGCCTGGAACCGGCGCGGCCTCGTGATCGGCCACGTCCAGTCCGGCAAGACCGCCAACTATATGGGCGTCGTCGCGAAAGCCGCAGATGCGGGCTATAAATTCATCATCGTGATCGCGGGCATCCACAACAATCTTCGAAAGCAGACCCAGGAGCGGATCGATGAGGGTTTCATCGGTCGGTCGAGCGATCCTGAAAACCGCGTGCCGATCGGCGTCGGCCTCAACGGGAGATATCCGCACCCGGCTACGCTCACCAACATCAAAGAGGATTTCAACAAGAACACCGCCGCCAAGAGCGGCTGGAAGATCAATGATTTCAGCAAGCCGATCATACTGGTCATCAAGAAAAATGTCCGGACTCTCGAAGCCCTGCATAAATGGCTCAAAGAGCTGAATGCACAGGGCGATGGCCGGATATCGGATGTGCCCATGCTCCTGATCGATGACGAGGCCGACAATGCCTCGATCAACACCAACAAGGAGGATGTGAATCCGACGCGCACCAATGCGATGATCCGCCGAATTCTCGGCCTCTTCGCCAAATCATGCTATGTCGGATACACCGCCACGCCGTTCGCCAACATCTTCATCAATCCCGAGGCCTATGATGACGATGTGCGGGAAGAGCTTTTTCCAAAGCACTTCATATACTCTCTGGATGCCCCCAACACCTATTTCGGGCCGGAAAAGGTATTTTTGAATGAGGCATCCAGTCAGGTGGTCCTGGATCGGATCACCGACTGCGAGGATTATCTGCCCTTCTCGCACAAGAAGGAGTTCACGGTCGCCGAGCTTCCGCCCAGCCTGTACCGGGCGCTCGATCAGCTCATTGTCGCGCGCGCCGTTCGGAATCTTCGCGGTCAGGAGAAGAAGCACTGCTCCATGATGATCAATGTGTCGCGCTTTGTCGCGACACAGAGGGTCATCCGCGATTTTATAAGCCTGCGCGAAAAGCACATGCGTGAAGCGGTCAAGGCCAATTACATGATGCCGGAGAGTACCTCCGGCAAAAACGAATATATGGCCGCCCTCAAGGTCGCCTACCAGACCGAGTATGCAGAGTGCGGCTTCGAATGGGTGGATGTGAAGAAGGCGCTCAACGGCGTCTTCGACCATCTGCGAATATTCGTGATCAACAGTAAAAGCGACGAGGTTCTCGATTTCAAAAAATATGAGAAGGAAGGCGTCGGACTTACGGCCGTCGCCATCGGTGGCCTCAGCCTGTCTCGTGGCCTGACCATCGAGGGGCTGACCATCAGCTATATGTACCGAAACACCCAGATGTATGACACGCTCATGCAGATGGGACGATGGTTCGGATACCGCCCCGGCTTCGAAGACCTCTGTCGCGTCCATCTCCCGCAGGACTCGATCGACTGGTACAGCCATATTGCCGAAGCCTCCGAGGGGCTTCGCCAGCAGATCATACGCATGAGGCAGGAAGGGCTCAGTCCAAAGGACTTCGGTCTCTATGTGAAGGCGCACTCGGACAGCCTGCTGATCACCGCAGCCAACAAGATGCGCACCGGGAAAAAGGTCGTCCTCAATCAGAACTTCACTGGCGAGCTTGTCGAAAGCTATTTCGTACCTGTGGACAAGGCTGCCAACGTCAAGAACGAGGAATTGATCACCGAATTCTGGAAGAAGGAGTTTGGCGGGGAGATCGAGTCCACCGACAAGGGTTTGATTGTAAAAGATGTCAAAGTCGAGATTATCGCTGGTTTCCTGAATCAGTTCCGCGTGCATCGGAACTTCGCGATGCAGAAAGGCTCCGCCGTCAGTTACCTGAATGCTATTTCTGACACCTATCCGGTTGCCGATGTGCTGTTGATCTCCACGGACAAGGATGCGGGCGAATTCCGCCTTGGTGTTCAGGATCGTGCGGTGAAAACCATCATCGAGGATAGCTGGCGGCTCAACGGGTATCGTGTCGCGAGCCGGGGTGACGAGAAACTTGGTTTGACCACGGATCAGCTCCGCGAAGCTGAAAAAATCGCTCAGGATGGCGAAGGGAATTCAGGAAAGAAGCCTTCCGACACACATTATCGTGCTGTCCGAAATAAGCCGCTCCTGATGCTGCATGTCCTCTCGCCTAAAGATACGGACAAGGTCTACGAGCGCGTTCCAGCTTTCGGTTTAAGCTTTCCTTACGTTCTCTATCACAT
>Ga0207676_10002700_pt1 | contig 12624 bp, 11 predicted proteins | sample KBSSwiS72_FD_184307 | JGI IMG/M metagenome (GOLD analysis project Ga0207676, IMG submission 184307) | Switchgrass rhizosphere microbial communities from Kellogg Biological Station, Michigan, USA - KBS Switchgrass S7-2 (SPAdes) (version 2) | ecosystem: Host-associated > Plants > Roots >... | reverse complement strand
TTTGATGTAATGCGAAAGGTTTCCTGCTCGGCGGCGAGACCGATACCCGTGAACACGTCGATGTGTTGGCCGACGATACCGACGCCGACGTCCATTGCTCGAAAAGTCTTTGTCGCCCAGGGCTCCGGCAACGTCGAGATTTGCACGTTTGCGCCGCGCGGGATCAGTGAACGATCAATCGCGATGTCGCCGACGGCAAGCAACTTTCCGGACGCGTCGAGCGCGCCTGCGTCAGAACGGTGCCATCCACCTGAGTAGTAACCGAGTGCCCACCCAAAACGCGTGATGCCCCAGCCTTCGGTGCGAGTTTCATTGAGAAACTTGTCGCTGAATGACAGGCTGCCTACGCGCTCAACGTTAATCTCTTCCGGATCGCCAGCCAGTTCGTCCTCGCGCGGAACGTAATAACCAGTGATGTACCAGCCGTCAGAGCACATCGACTGCCCTTTCGTCTGTGACTTCGTGCTCCAGGCGTACAGGTCGCCGAGTGATAGCACAGTACAAACGAGCACAACCATTGACAGTGTTCGCTTAGTGAATCTCATAATTGCTTTGTAACTTACTCAGATGGAACCGCTGAAGTGGTAGTTGCCACTACGAAGACACATAAAGCAACAACGGTTTTCTAAATATGAAGCGAAAGTCTCGCGGAAGTAATGAGGCGGTATTCGAGAGATATCGTACTCGGTTCGGGCGCTACCTTGACGAGCAATCGTCGCGAGTTGACCTGAAAATCTGGGAAAACAGCACGATGCCGATACTCGGCTGTCTCGGAGAGTGGTCAAGTCGTTACAACAATCGGAGAGATGCAATTCAGCAAATGGAAGATGGTGTCGCGCATCATGCACTGCGAGCGATGTATTTTGCGCGTGATGCCGCACTTCAAGGTGATCCGGGATGGGATCGCGAGACTCGCTCGTTGGTCGAGCGGGTATATCAGAATTCAAATTATCACCAGAGACTCGAGGATTCTCCCGAACAGATTCACAGCTATGGTCCTTCTTTTCGCCGGCTTTACCTCGAGCGAAGACTGTCCGGCGACTCTCATGCGGAGGTTCGGAACAGTATTGTGCAATGGGCGCATCACCGACCGGCTGCGTGGGACGAGGAAGATCGACGTCAGCAGAGCGGGCTCGATTACGCGAACGATGATCTGGCGAAACACTTAACCCGCAAGTTGAGTTGGCGCAATACGGGTGAACTCGAGTATCCGTACGCGACGGAAGTCGCTGGAGCAACGTGGCTCGTCTGTCTCAACGATTTTCCCGACGACATTTTGTACACACTGATCATCAACGAGGTCATCGTCGGCAAATTCCACGACTGGCCAAAACGGTGGCAACATGTCTGAAGGTTAAGTGCGTTTTTGTGACTACCTAAATCCACTTCACAGCCTCGCTTCGTAATTCACTCCAGAAGACCGCGAAATACTTAAACAAATCCGCCGGTAAAACGATTCAGAACGATCTGAGTCGACGGAATTCTTGTGCCTGAAATCATGAATGAGATCTCCAACACGCGAAAGCGATCGTTTCCCAGCTTCAGCAAAGGTACGCTCGCAGTGCTCGGTTCGTCGATTCTTCTGGTCGCCCTGATTGCGAACCACAAGACATCGCTTAAAGCCGGCGCGGAAAACACCTCGCTGAAAAACCCGTTGAGTGAGTTTGCACCGTGTCGTTTTGTTTTGGCGTCGTCGAGTGGAAACGATCCCATCGACGCAGAAATCGCACAGCAACAGGCGCTCACTCGTCGTAGTTCGATGTCCGCGCCCGCGGTGGAGCGGCTCGGATGGACCTTCGTCAAGAAAGCTCGACTCACCTTCGATCCAAGTTATTACAACCTCGCCGAACAATCCGCCGCTTGCATGGAAGCAACCGGCGCACAAGGACCGGATGCGCTCCTGCTACGCGCGCACGCACTGCAAAGCTTGCATCGATTTAAAGAAGCCGAAACTGTCGCGCGTCAACTCACGAGCACGCGCCAACGGCCATTTGATTACGGAGTGCTCGGAGACGTCTTGATCGATGAAGGCAAGGTTCGCGAAGGAGCCGCGGCCTATCAGAAGATGATCGACCTCCGGCCCGATTTGCAGTCGTACGCGCGCGCTGCTCACGTTCGTTGGTTGAGTGGCGATCTGAACGGTGCGATCGAGTTGATGAAACTGGCCATCAGCGGCAGCAGTTCTAACGACGGCGAAGCAGCCGCATGGGCTTATACGCGACTCGCGCTCTATCAACTGCAACAAGGCGCAACTCAAGCAGCACTGCAATCAACCGACGCTGCACTGACGCTGCAGAGTAACTACGCTCCGGCCATACTGGCGCGCGGACGAATACTGCTGGCTTTACGTCGCCCGCCCGAAGCCGTTGTCGAACTTGAACACGCTGCGAAGTTAAATCCTCTACCCGAATATCAATGGGCGCTGGCAGACGCGCTCGCGTTAACAGGTAATCGCGAACGCGCACGCGAAGTCGAATCACAGATCGTCGAACACGGCGGCAACGAAGATCCGCGCGGCTTATCACTATACCTCGCGACGCGTGGCGAGAACACTGAACTCGCAATTCAACTCGCCCAACAGGAATTAGCCAACCGGGGAGACGTGTTTACACACGACGCACTGGCGTGGGCCCTCGCCGCAGCCGGACGCACAACCGAAGCACAACCACACGTGACGCTAGCTTTATCGGAACGCACAGTCGACGCTCGCCTCCTGCTTCACGCGGGGATCATCGCCGCGCTCAATAACGACACCACCCACGCGAAGCAATGGCTGCAAGAAGCGTCTCTCATCCAGCAAATGCTGTGGCCAAGTGAGCGCGCGCAACTTGAAGCGTGGCGTCAAAACATCAGCACGAAACTTTCCCACAAGGAGTAAAACCGAAGATGTCTAAAAAACTGAAACAGCTAGTGGCGACGCTCATGCTCGCAGTGATGCCCTTCGCACTGTCGACAAAAGCACTCGCGTCGAGTCATATGGACGCGCCACTCATCATTCTCGATCCGTCGGCCAATACAACCGACGTTTACGCTTTCGTCGATCAGGACGGCACACAAAAGTCTCTGGTCCTCGCGCTCGGCGTGTACCCGCATGAAGAGCCCGGAGTCGGTCCCAACAAGTACAGCTTCGACGACAATGTCTTATATGAGATTCACGTGGCGCTCGGACCTGATGTCGCTGCGGGCCGGGCAACATTGAGTTACCAATTTCGTTTCACTACCAACTTCAAGAACCGCAACACGATTCTTCAGTCGTATCTCGGCGTGGTCCAACACGTCGGCGATGCGAACCAAAACCTGACGCAAACCTACACGATTACAAAAGTGGACCATCGCACGAACCGCGAAACCGTGCTCGGAACAGGCGTGGTGCCGCCAAACAATCAGGGCAACGCGACGCCGTTTTACAATCAGGGAGACAACGGTGAGAACCCGGCGCGAGACGGCGTCGCCACTGAAGCCGGCCTCGATCGTTATACGCGCGAGTCAATCGCGGAACTCTCAAATGGCTATCTCGCGTTTGCCGGTCAGCGCGACGACGGTTTTTACGCGGATATTCAATCGATCTTCGATGTGCTGACGCTGCGCAATCCTGGCAAGGATTCGCAGGGTGGGTTCAATCTGCATTTGATGGCGCTCGAAGTACCGCTTGCCGAACTCGGAGGCGACCAACAAGTCGCCGGCGTGTATGCCACGACCAGTCGACGATCGGTGCGAATTTTGGACGACAAACAGGCGCCGAAAAACAATGGACCGTTTGTTCAGGTCGCGCGTCAGGGAAATCCGTTGTTCAACGAAGGACTCGTCGCGATCGCCGACAAGGATCTCTACAGTCGCACGAGTCCGACCGTCGATAGCGAACTCTTTAGGAAGTATGCTGAAACTCCGGAACTCGCTCGCTTGATTAATCTGCTTGTTTTCAAGTCGACGGTCGCGCCGGAAACTAACCGCACTGATATTGCGGGCATTTACATTCCCGATCTGATCAAGGTTGATCTCTCCACGACGAAAGCTCGTTTCGCGGGTGGCGGAGCAAGCCCAACGAATCCCGACGATCCCGGGTATTCGCGTTTGAGCATCTTTGGCGGAGACGTGCTGAAGAGCAGCATTCAGGATCCATTCAAGAACGGCGGATTCATTCCGGGTGGTTGGCCCAACGGTCGTCGCTTTGGAGACGATGTGGTGGACATCGCGGTGACGGCTCTGATTAGCGATCTTCGGGATCCCGATCACCTGATCATTCGTGGTCCAGCCGGCGATGGGGTCGACCGCAACGATATGGCTTTCAACAAAGTCTTTCCTTACGAATCCACGCCGCAAAACGGCCGCAACCATCAACACCCATAGTCGCCACAGTCTTTGCCACAAAGAAAATGGAAGCCACAAAGAAGCACAAAACCATAAACCGTTTTCTTAGATGTTTTGTGCTTTTTTCTGCGTTTTTGTGGCTGCCTTTTCTTTGTGGCGGGACGGTGCTGGCCCATGATCCGGGGTTGAGTGCGGCTGAAGTTCGGATTTTCGCGGACCGCATTGAGGCGGAAGTGAGTTTTGCGCCTGCCGACCTCGAACGACTCAAGCACCCGAATGCAAACATTGCTGAGCATCTGCTCGAAATCAAACTCGATCAAACTACTCTGAAGTTACGAGACTTTCGCTTGCAGACGCACGACGCAAACAGCATCCATTTCATATTGGACTTTCCCAATTCACCGGCGACCGAAATGCGCATCAGCGTCGTCGCGCTCGATTATCTACCTCGCGGTCACAAACAGTTTCTCTCCGTGCGCGATCAAAACGGCAATCCGTTGGCAGAACGCATGCTCAGTGCCGATTCGAAAGACGTACAGATCACTCTGCAAACGATTTCCGGATCGAGGAGCGAACGGTTCGTCCGGTTCCTGTTGCTTGGGATCGAACACATCTTTACCGGTTACGATCACCTGGCTTTTGTTCTGGCCGTGCTGCTTACTGGCGGCTCGCTGTTGAGTAACGCGCGAATCATCACCTCATTTTCGATTGCGCACTCGTTGACGCTGGCCCTCGCTACGTTTGGCGTTGTTACGTTGCCAACTGCCATCGTTGAGCCGTTGATTGCGGCTTCAATTGTCTTTGTGGGGATTGAGAATTTGGTTGGTCGTCAGTTGACGGCGCGTTGGCTAGTAACGTTTGGGTTTGGCCTGATTCACGGGCTCGGGTTCGCGTCGATACTGCGAGAACTGGGCATCGGTACGCTGGGAACCCAGGCTGCTATTCCACTCTTGTCGTTCAACCTGGGCGTCGAACTCGCACAGCTCTCAATCGCTGCTCTCGTTTTGCCGCTCGTATGGAGACTACAGCGACGTCCTGCGTTTCTTCAGAAACACGTCCCCGCACTCTCGTCTCTCATCGTCGTCGCCGGCGTTTACTGGTTTCTCGCCCGCACTCTGGTGTAAACGCTAATCCTCATCCTCCGTCGGTGGACCGTAGAGGATTAGTTGAATCGGCATTTCGACCGGCACTGATTTTCCGTTGCTCTGGTTGGCAGCATCGAGCAGTGCCTGCGGGCTCAAGCTAAACAACACCAGGGCATGCATGTTGATGTTCTTCTTTTTCTTGGCCTTCGCTTTCGCGATATCGTCATTGATGGGACTGCCTTTGATCGTCACCACGCGAACCGGAACACTGTTTTCCTCGTCGATCACCACATCGGCATTCATGCGAAAACTTCCGGCTCCGTCGTCAGTAATCGAGTCGCGATCGATGACGATATCGAGCACGGTGAAGTTACCGATCGTTCCGGCCTGGAAACTAACGTCGGCCGAATCACCATTTCTGGTAACGGCGACCGTAGTTTTCTCCGCAATCCTGAGCGCACTGGGTTCCTGAACTCCACCTTCATATCCTCCGGCGAAGACGTTCGTCACAAAATCGAACGTCTGTGCACCGGTTTTCACTGACGTAAGCGGATGAATCTCGACTGCATGGTTCGGATTTGAAGGTTCGTTTCCACCAACGAGGTGCTCAGGCCAGATACGAGGCACACCCGAAACGGTGACGACCGTGCCGGTAATGTCGTTCGCGAACTTTAGCCAACGCGCTTTCTGAAACTCTGTCTCATTAGGAAAGGGTTGCACGCAAACATTCATCGGTTCCATTACCAGACCATCGGGATCGCCTTTGAAGTTTGGTGTGTGTCCGCCAAAGTGCAACTCGCAATCAGACTTCAGCGCATGAACGTTCGAGTGACCTTCGATGGTTACCTGGTCCATCGTTATCACGACCGTCTTGGCCCAATCAGTCAGGTTCTTCATCGGGATGCTGAACTCTTTCGGCGCTGCGGCTTTCGATGCTTTCGCTTTGCCGGTAGCGGCAGCCGTCAGCACTGGAACATTCTGTGGACCAGGCGGGACAGGTGACGGGTTGAGAGCGGCCGGCAGCACAGAGCCGAGAATGAGCGCAGCTGCCGGCAGGCCCATTGGAGCGGTTGTTCTTTTTGAGGACGATTTGCGTTTCTTTGGTTTTTTAACCATGGTGGTCTCCTCACTTGCTTATGCGGGAAAGCCTGGACGGCTCCATGGAAAGATCAAATGCACATGGAGGTTTGCCGCGATAGGGCGGCGGCGAGCGCCGCCGAGCGCAGCAAAGACAAATCGACGAATTGATTGACCCAACGCCTGATTACGGCACGGGCGGCGGATTCGGCGGCGGATTCTGACTTTGTACCTGTCCGCCGTCCCCAACAATGGGCGTATTGGTGATCTTCGGGTCTTTGACCTCAGGCGGATTATCTGCCTCCGTCATGCTCACATCGCGGCTGGTTTGTATTCCCTTCGAAACCACGTAAGAGCCACCGCTGATACCCAACAACGCAAGTATTTGATTAGGTATCTCCGGATACCTGGGGGGAGTCCCGGTCAGAATCAGGTAAAACAAACTCATAGCAACGACAAACGTAAAGATAAGGAATTGGAACCGTGACAGACTGGCCCAACCATTTTCGTCGCTGATGATGTAGTTGAGATCGATGTCGCCGTTAAAAACCTTGATTAAAATCATCGCGGCAAGCACACCGATAAAGATAGTCAATATCCATCCGATTACTAATCCTAGAGTTGCAGCGCTCATGTGTTTGTCTCCGGTTCTTTAGGTTGAAATCGCTCTCGAGCTTGCGGAGAAGCGAGGCCGAGTGGGACGGCAAACCGTCCGTAGAGTTTTCCAAGCAGATAAATGCCGTGACTGGCGCCAAATGCGGCCAAGTATTCATTTGGCAGTTCCGGAAGCCGGCCCTTGCCTTTCGACTCGAACACCAGCATGAGGTAATAAGCCGCCATTCCGATGGAGGCCATGAGCATTTGGACGCGGCCCGGGCTGATAACACGGCCGCCAGTTTTGTCCATCAAGAGCCCGGTGACGTTGATCTGCTGGGTGATCATGCGGTAGGCGACAATAGCGGCGAGCACTATTAGCACCAACATCAATTCCCAACGCAGGACCGTGGCGAGTGTGTTCATTGCCAGCCCCTCCTACCTTAATGGTGATTCCCGCGGGAATGTTTCTGAAATGCGCGAGGCAGCCTGAAACTCGACGTCGGCTACTAGCGACGAAGGAAGCTTTTGGGAGTAGGCTAACCGAGTTAAAGGCGGCAAGAAGATAGTGTTATCAGCCGCGGCTGTCAATGATTTCGCAGTATTTCGCTGTATTATTGCGTGCCTGTATGACAACTTCGTCGACGCCCCAGCACCTCTCAGCAAACTTCAGGACGATCGACAAAGCCGCGCTCGGTCTGGTGGAATCATCGCTCCGTGGGAATTACTTCACTCGATTTCCCGATGGATATCTTGGAACTGACTGGGGGCGGAACGATTTAGAGAACCACCTGTCCAGAAGATTGGAAGCTGATCGTCAGCGGATCGTTCCGTGGCTCGATGCTGCGAGGTCGTTACACGATGCGTCAATTTTAGAAATCGGGTGCGGCACCGGTGGCTCGACGGTGGCGCTGGCGGAACAAGGCGCCGCGGTCACGGCGATCGACGTGGATGTAAACTCACTTGCCGTCGCGAGTGAGAGATGCCGGGCTTATGGATTAGCAGTGAGCTTCGCGCACGCGAACGCCACCGAGGTCCATGAACTATTCGCGGGCCGGCGTTTCGATTACATCATTTTCTACGCGGCGCTCGAGCACATGACGATGGATGAGCGACTATCGGCAATGAGCACAACGTGGGAGATGCTTCCGCCGGGCGGTTTATGGTCTGTGATCGATACTCCCAACCGGCTTTGGTATTACGACGCGCACACCTCGCTGTTGCCGTTTCACATGTGGCTGCCCGATGAATTGGCTTTTGCATACTCTCGTTTCAGTCCCAGAGACAATTATCGCGAACGATACCGAGAATACACAGATGAAGCGAAACTTGATTTTCTGAGACGCGGCCGGGGTGTCAGCTTTCATGAATTTGAACTCGCCATGAAGCCGCTTGACGGATTGCGGATCAAGAGCAGTCTCCGCCTGATGAACGAGCCCAGTGGATCGGTGGATCGTCGCAAGTGGCGCCGCTCCAACGACTATCGCTACATGTCTCTCCTGCGCCAGATCGCCCCCGACGTACACGAAGGATTTCTCCAGAGCTCTTTGTACCTGATCATCGAGAAAGACTGACGCCACAAAAAGGCACAAAAGGCTACGGATTCCTTTTGTGCGTTATCTCAAGGCAGCGGCAACTTCCATCGCGCTAGCTCGATCCCACTTGCCAACCCACGCGTGTTCTACGGTTCCGGCCTCATCAATGAGCAACGTAGTTGGAGTCGCGTTGAGTTTGTAACTGCCCAGCGAGTCCTTATCGAAGAACACAATCGGCAATGATGTCTTTGTCTTAAAATAGCCTGAGGCCTCGGCGTGTGCGGAAACCAGGTCTCTCTGCTCCTTATCACTCACCACTCCCAGCACTGCGAAGCGATTGCTGTCAACGCTATTCAGTAAGTCGCGCCAAAGCGACGCTTGCTGTTCGCAGTACGGGCAATTCGCCGAGAAGAACAAAAGCAAATGGTGCCGTCCATCCTTGGTGTATTCGAGCTGATATGGTCGGCCGTCTAAACCAGTAGCTGTAACTGCGGACACAACGTCTCCGGCCCTTAGAAAATTTGTCGTCAGATCAAATGTTCTTGCACCGGTTGCCAGTTGCTGGCGCAGATGAAGGTTCTGTTTAATGAGCAACGCATTGATGAGGCCCAGGGTCAGTATTAACCCAAAGGTCAGCCACGATTTTTGAAGAGAAAGTTCCATCTCCATCAATTCGAGCTTTCGCTCAGCAGCCCGTCCAACCCTTCGAGAATTCCAATCAAGGCGAAGGTTCTGAGATCTCGTTTCTGTAGTTTTTCCACAAGGTCGAGCGCACTATTTTGATCTGTTTTTGCTAGTCCCTTAAAGCTCCGAGTCAACGCATAGCCTATGTTATCAAGACGCTGGACGTAATTCTGATAGATGGTCTTATCGCGGGCGGTGAAATCGGGGCTCGTAAGGTTATTGAGCACCTTGATTCCAGAGAGCAACAAGTCCGGCTTTTTTGTCATGTCAATCGCATCACATATCAGGTTCAAAAGGAAAAATGCTCTGGCTTTTTCCATATCGTCTGGACCTGACACTGCTACTTTCGACGCTTCGGTCAACACGCGCTGGGCATCGGCCTTCTCATTTGCTTTTGCCAGATAGCGCATTGTCAGGCTCAGCGATTCAACTTTTTTGAAAGGTGAGCTAATGCGGGCCGCAGCTTTTTCAGCCAGGTCAGTACGCTTATCGGCAAGAACAGTTTTCACCATGATCTGCAAGACCCGATCAATTGAATATTGCAAAAGCTCAGCTTCTGCTGCGACCGCGTCGACTTCAATTTTACTGAGAACATCCAGGCACAAATCGAATTTCTTCTTCTCGACAGCTAATTCGGCAGCTCGCAACAGCAACACATTGCGTTCGCTCTTGGTTTTGGCCAAATCGGCGTCTGACAGCAAGTCGTCGATCGGATTCGCACTTTCTTTGAGTCGCTTGATCCGCCTCTCTTCTGCGAGTTGTTTTTCACTGAGGGAGGCCCGCATAGCAACGTGCTGATTTAACGCCTGCTCATACAAGTCGGGAAGTGACTGCTGAACATAAGGCAATACCGTCGTTAATAAGTCGTAAGCCATTTGCGGCGCCGGTTCGGCGACGAAATTTGCGGGTTGGGTGCATGTGACTACGGCCGCCAAAAACCGATTTCTTAAGGTGGCCGATACTTGCGGGTCTAAGTAGAGGTGACTCGCCCAAAAGAGATTGTCAAAAGATATCTGCCCTCGTTCCGCTCGTGCGACGACCTCAGATGCAATGGGTTCGAACTCTTTCGACTTGCGTGTCATCAAGTCGTCGAGCCAAAAGTGAAGGCCATCCAACTGACCGTGGTTTTCCAATTCCTGACGTATGCGTCTTGCCGCCAGGATATCTCCATCTTCCAATTCGAAAAGAGACCGAATGTGCTCAGACGCGTCAACTTTTACATTAGCCTTAACCGCTTTCTCGAAGTCTTCGGTCAGATTTGGTCTGTACTTTTGAATCCAGCTTCTTAAATCGCTTGATAAGTAACTGAACATGAAAGCATTGAGTTCTTCCGCATGTTCGCGAAGATCTGCCAATGCATCCAGGGCTATTTGGGTGGCCAGCGCCTGTTCTTGATCCGATGGGGTCTTGTCTTTTGTCAGATACGTCAAGATCTGGTTGCGCGCATGTAGTCGTAACCCCGCTTCGTCCATTTTCTTTATGCTATCGATAGTGCTGGCAAGAACGTGTTCTTGAAACACGCGAAGTTGCTGTTCACGTAATTCGTCTGCTTTCGACCGTGGGGTTTTGGCCGTTGATTCAACCGAAGTCTGAGTCTTGACTGAAGTAGAGGATTTATTACCGGTCTGTGCCAGAATTTCAGAGCCGGTGAAGACCAGCGAAAGGAATAGCGTTGCTAAATATCTGAGAGTCATTTTCATAACTAAGGCGAATTAGTAAACGGCACAAAATCAGACGCGGGACGGTGCTGAATCAGCACCTCCCGCCGTCACGATTAATTCACCGGCCCCTCCTCCGGTAGGAACTCCGTCTTGATCGCACATTTTTGCTCGTAATTCTGGCTGCCAATGGTCCACTTACAGCCATCATTGTCCTTGCACTCACAGCTAGTGGCTCCTGGCGGAATACTGATGTTCTCGCCGTTCAGACACCTGGCACTACCAGTACACGCATATACGGTTCTAGGTGGAGTTAGTAAGACTACAGTTCCCGCTAAAACCAGTGAGAAGGCAGCAGCGTAAAGTGAGTAAATTCGCTTCATACTTGTAACTCCTGTTGATGAAAGTTGATTGAGTAGCCGTTAAGACCCGGCTGACAATTTAGTTTGAATCTCAGGAGCGCGAGGTATGGGAGGATCGCACGAGCAGTTGAGGATTCACGCACAAAATAGGCGTTCGAACGATCTAAGTCAATAAGGAAATTCCTGATGGACTTGCGTTAGAATCACCTCGACAGCAAAAGCCGATGGCAAGGGCGCAACTTGAGTTTTAATTCATTCAAAGCGAATCGTCAGTCTCGCTTAATACTGATCGCGCTCGTTGTCATTGGTCTGTTCTACACCACCTCACTTCCACAAACCCCGCAGCGCGAAAAGCCGAAGCTCAAGGATTTTGGGTCCAGCCTGAAGAAGTTCAAATGGGATCCGCAAAAGAACCAGACCGTAAACAACGCGGCGCCGAGTCGGACCAACAACTCCGACGACGACGTCGTCACGATCGAAACGTCACTGGTCGTTTCCGACCTGCTGGTAACCGATAGCCAGGGCCGGCCGCAACATAATCTCAAGGCAACAGATTTCGTCATCAGTGAAGACGGCGTTCCGCAGCAAGTTGGTCTCTTCACCTTGGGCGATAATGCCAATCTCTCGCGGTCCATCGTGCTCATCATCGACTACAGTCGCAGCCAGTTCCCTTACATCGCCGAAAGTATTGAAGCCGCCAAGATCCTCGTCGATAAAATTGGACCACACGATCAGATGGCAATCGTCACTGATGACATCGATTTACTGGAAGACTTTACCAGCGACAAGCGTGCTCTCAAACGCGCGCTGGATTCGCTGATCGAAAGAAACCGCGGCAGCAAGGGACTGCTCGGCGTGGGGAAGAAGAATCCGCAGTTTGGCCGTAGCGCACAATTCAGCGCGTTGATGGCGACACTCAACGAAGCCTTTGATGAAGAAGACCAGCATCCCGTGATCGTGTTTCAAACGGACGGAGATGAAATCGAGTACTTGCGCAACTCGATTATCGTTCACGAAGTTCCGCCGGGGCTGTCGCCGGAATTGCGCGCTGAAATTCAGGAGGAAGTCGAACAGAAGAAGCGGTTACAGCGTGCAAACCTGACTGAGTTTAGTCTCGAAGATGTGTTTCGCGCCGTGGAGAAATCACGCGCCACCATGTACACGATCGTTCCGCGCACGCGCCTGCTCGGTTTTAGTGAGGACGAGCAGATACGACGTCTGACCGCTGAAGATGAACGGGCAGTTGCGACGTGGTCAGCCGCAGCCTCATCCACAAAGATGAAGAACCTGCTTCAGGCGCGCCAGCAAGAACGGCAAAAGA
>Ga0207676_10002697_pt1 | contig 12627 bp, 8 predicted proteins | sample KBSSwiS72_FD_184307 | JGI IMG/M metagenome (GOLD analysis project Ga0207676, IMG submission 184307) | Switchgrass rhizosphere microbial communities from Kellogg Biological Station, Michigan, USA - KBS Switchgrass S7-2 (SPAdes) (version 2) | ecosystem: Host-associated > Plants > Roots >... | reverse complement strand
GTTCAGAGTTCACTCATCAGTGGCGGGATGCCCATCCTACTGCAGAGCAACTCGCCGGACGTGAAGGTACTGAAATAAGCTCGCTGGCTCATAAAAGTTTCCCGTCATGCTCGATACCGAATCGTTGAGCCTAGGGGCCCATACTCGCAGGCGTACAGGCGGTGACGCTTGAGGGCGTCGGCGGTGTTGGCGGTGTCGACCACGGAGCAGCATTGAAGTCGAAAAAGTCCAGCAGGTTCGGCTGCGCCGTGTCGCGCGCAGTCAGGTGCGCAGAAGGGCCAATGAACCGGTTTTCCACGAACTTGATGATCGCGGTGTGGTCCATCGGAATGTGAGAAACATAGTGCTTCCGCGTGAACGGTGAGATAACAATGTTGGGAACGCGAAACCCGATCTGTGCACCGAACCCGTGCAGAGCTGCTGCATCAGCTGGATGAGCTCCAGGGTCTTTTGTATAGAGGTCGCAGTGAAGATCTGGCGTGGTGGTCGGAACGCACGGAAAGTATGCGGGATTGGTATCCGGATTCACGGCGATCGAAGATATGTCCGGAATGGTGCCCATCGAGGTAGAAGTAAAGTCATTCGAGTGACCCGGAACCGGAGGAACATGATCATAGGGGCCGCCGCCCTCGTCGTAGCTAAGGAAGAAGATCGAGTCTTTCCAGGACGAACTGGTCATCAGTGATCCAACAATAGTGGAGACCTGTGTCTGGCCATTCAGGATTGATTGTTCAGATCCTGGATGTTCATCAGTGTGCCCGTAGCCCGCTTCGATAAAGACGAAGCTCGGTAATGTCCCGTTCTTAACATCGTCGAAATAGGTTGGCTTCAGAGGCGCGATGTGCGTTGGGTCGATGCAGAAGGAGTTCGACGTATCACCCACAACGCTGGACGGTTGAGTCGGCGGACTGCAAGTTCCTGTTGGATTGCCATTGATATAGCGATACGAGTAGGTAAGGTTGGAGAAGTGTATCGCCGGATAGACGCTGTTACCCGATTTCAGGCAGTCGTCTTCGTCCTCGCAGAGTCCTTCGGTTACAGTGTAGTAGATCTTCCAAGACACTTTGGCCTGATCCAGTTCCTGAAAAATGTTGGGGATATCAAGCTGCGGCAGGTGGTCGTTCCCACCGGGGTCATGCACCAATCCTTGTGTCGTACCTCCAGTGAAAGTCGCAAGCCGATTGGGAACGCTCTTGCTCGCCATCGGCGAGAACCAACGGTCGGATATCGCAAACTGCGAAGCCATGAAGTAGTAGTAGTTCAGAAAATCCTGATCGTAATACCCCATTGCACGCTGACCGGTCAGGTCAGTGAATTGACCTGAGCACGTTCCGCTGTTGACACAGCTCTTTGCAAAGCCCTCAGAGGTATGTACGAACCCACTCATCTCAATGGGACGAGTATCGAGGAAATTGTAGCGATTAACATCACCGAAGCTGGACAGCCAATCGGACGATTCGTCATCAATACAAGTGCTCTTTAGCTTGAACAGCGGATATGCCGTCTTCTCATCGTCTAGATTGGATATCGTGTTCAGCTTGTCATCGATTCCGTCTACAAGATATTGAATCCCATCATCACCCACATCGTAGTGGTTCGCAGCTCGATATGGATTGAGCATGCCGAAGTAGTTGTCGAAGGAGTGGTTCTCCTGAAGCATGAAGATGACGTGATCGACCGCCTGCAGGCTTCCCGCGGGCACGACGGTGACGGATGCCGCCGCGTTCGCCGTACCGCCTGCTCCAGTTCCTGTCGCCGAATAGGCAGTGGTCGCAGATGGAGTGACCACCTGAGTGCCGCCTGTCGCTTGAAGGTCATACTTGCTCCCGTCAGATCCGCTCACGCTGACCTGGGTCGCATTCGTCGCAACAATTGTCAGCGTTGACGAGTTACCCACAACGATGCTCGTGGGGTTTGCAGTCATGGTTATGGTGGGCGCAGGGTTTCCCGTGACCGTCACTGTCGTAGACGCTGAAACTTTACCTCCCGAACCCGTGGCGGTCGTCGTATAAGTGGTCGTCGACGCTGGATTGACTTGTTGGGTTCCACCGGCTTGATTGAGTGTGTAGCTGGTGGAATCGCTTCCTGTTAATGTCACCTGTGTTGCGTTGACCGCAGTTACAGTCAGCGTAGAGGGTTGGCCGGCTGTCACCGAAGTTGGGTTGGCCGATATTTGCACTGTCGGTGCAGGATTGGCGGTCACAGTAACAGTCGCGGTTGCGCTAACGGTAGACCCGCCCCCCTTGGCTGTCGCAGTGTACGTTGTGGTCGCCCATGGTGTGACAGCCTGAGTGCCGCCCGTAGCGCCAACACTAAAGGTGGTTCCGTCCGAACCGCTAAGTGTAACCTGCGTCGCGTTCGTTGCCGTGATGGTGAGAATTGATGAACTGCCTGCCGTAATCGAAGTGGGGGTGGCGGTGATTGTGATCGCAGGAGTCGCAGATCCTGCCGACGATACCGTGATTGTGGAGTTCGCGGTCGCGGAGCCGCCGGGACCCGTAGCGGTTGCAGTATAGGTCGTCGTAGCGGCCGGATCCACGGTCTGCGTTCCACCCGCTTCCGGCAGCGTATAAGAACTGCCATCCGATCCGGCGATTGTCACCTTCGTAGCGTTCGCAGCGGTGACGGATAACGTTGATGCGGTGCCCGCGTTTACGGTGGTTGGGCTGGCCGTGATGTTGACGGTCGGGACAGCGTCAGTTACCTTACCGCTGACTCCGCCACATCCAGCCACTACAAGTGCCGAAGCAAGACCCAGAAATTCGAGAGAAACCAATCGGCGAAGCTCTTGAAATTTTCGCGACACAGGGAATGCCTTCCTCTTCTCAACGCGTTATCGCAGAGCGCAGAACAGTACTGCTACAGAGATGGATGTGGGCCCTCCGAGCGAGTCAACGCAGGTGTTTTGAAAAACTCATTCGGTATGACATCCGACAAAGGTGAGACTCAGCGCTCCGCAGCTGCGATGAAGAGTCTTCCCACGCCACGGGCATGTCTACTTAGATTGTCGAGAAGGGCAACTTAGATGCCTGCTGAGATTACAGAGCCGAGACGGAAAACCGTGAATCAATCCCCAATCCGAAAAATCCCCGTCACCACAGTGCTGTCTTTCTTTCCTTTGGCACTGGCGAACGCCTTTATCGTCAATGCCGTACCTTTGACGATGATGGGCGCGTGGTAGACAGTTGCGGCATCCAAGGGTTGAGAACCATCGACCGTGTAGCGGATGACAGCACCTGCAGTTGCAGACCGCAGCGTAACCTCGGTGTCCGCATGGAACATGCCGGGGATCGGAGAAAATATCGGTTCAGCAGTCACATCGCCACTACCAACTTTCTTTCCAGAAGAGAGCTTGTTTACTCCCAGTCGCGATGGCTGCACTCCAAGAAGGACCGACTCGAGATAATACCGTTGAAAATCGTGAACTGGCCAACCTTGATAGTCCTCGTTCCAATCCGCCAGGAGCGCTTTAATATCCTGAAAAGCGTCGGCGATTCGAGCACCACGCGGCGGACGAACCGCTGCCAGGAGGAGGTCGATACGAGGCGTGTTCGAATGATCCGCAATCGAGATCTCGAAGAGCCCGTCGGCCGGAAGCGTCAGCGAGATCGAGCGTCCGAGCTTTTCAACTTCGCGGCGTGACTGCACTCGAGATACCTGAGCGAGCGAGCGCACCACATATGAATAAGTGCCGTTCGAGAGAGCCGCTGCCAAGCCAGCAATCTCGGCCTTGTTGTCAGAATCTATCAGTACCACCGCTTCGTCGCGGGGTATGCTCGGCTCCTCCCTGTTCTCCGCCTTTTCGTCACCACTCGCTCTTCGCCGAGATACCGAGTTGACACGGGCGAGCAGATCAACAGCAGTTGCTGCAGGTTTGCGATAAAACGCAGGCACCCGGAAACCGCGTGCGCAATCTCGCGAGGTGAAACACTCGTAGAGGATCCGTTGTCCATCTGGCAACAGGATCGTGATCGAGTGATCATGGGCGGATCCTTGAGGCTCCAACAAAGAGCCAGGAGCAATCGCGTCACCATCTGATAGGGAATGCGGCTCCTCTTGTATCTTCCATGTGCCGATTACGCGCCATGCAATCCCAAACGGCATTTTTGCGGCTGCTTGCTGCGGAGCCAGTCGTAGCGGGTAGTTCAGCGGAACTAAAAATAAACCCAACAGTGCGAACTTGATGTAAGTTTTTTGAGGACGCGAAGAAGATGGCAATCCCAGTCTTGATGGACGAGCGAACATGCGCATCAGCGTGCTTATCATGGCTGCACTATTTTGACGCATTCCGCCATCCGGAGTCGATGGAGGCCGAAAAGCAACCGGAACGTGAGCTCGAATCATCGAACCTGTGTGGAACGTGTTGAAGTTTCTGAAACGGTCTGTCTCAAGGACACCCGTCCAACCTGGTGCAGGATCAGAAAAGGAATTTGAGTTGGTCCACCAATTTCTAGCTGGTCAGGACCGTGTCGGGAAACGACACGCAGGCAAGCTCGAACCTCTCCGGCCCTTCGCGGCGTAATATGCGCCGCTTTGCTGTCTTGTCCGCTCTCTGTTTTTCAGCTGACGAACGTTGTTCATCCCTTCTTGCTGATTGGTGTTTGCGCATGTCCGAACTTCCTTGTTCTTTATTGCTTCTGACCAAATCTTCGGCTTCCCTAAATAAGAGAAAGTCGGCCTACATTCAGACGCTTTGCGTCGCCATTTTCTCCATTATTTGCGGACCCGCGATCTCAGTACGCGCTCAGATTCCAACACCGGTGCCTGTCTTAACCTGGCGGTACGATCAGACCCACGCCGGACAAAACACTTCTGAGACCGCGCTCACCACTGCCAATGTGAATCCCGACTCCTTCGGCAAGCTCTTCTCTCACAAAGTGGATAGCAGCGTTTATCCGCAGCCTTTATACGTACCCAATCTGAAGATGAGCGATGGGCAGACCCACAACGTGCTCTTCATCGAGACGTCGAACGACAGCATGTACGCCTTCGACGCGGACTCAAACGGGGGCGCGAACGCCAATCCGATCTGGAAGGTCAGTCTCGCCGACACCAATCACGGAGCCGCCTCGGGTGCAACTGCAATCCCGTGGCAGGACACCGGATCGCCAGACGTTGCGCCCACCGTCGGCATCACCGGTACACCGGTAATTGACGCCTCGACGAACACGATGTATGTCGTCAGCAATACCAAGGAAAACGGAACCGACTTCGCACGACTTCACGCCATCAACATCACCACGGGCGCGGAACAGCCCAACAGCCCCGTGGAAATCAAGGCCACTGTGGCCGGCACAGGTAATGGCAGTTCCGGCGGACAGCTCACCTTCAGCCCTCTTTGGGAAAATCAGCGACCCGCCTTGGCGCTCTACAACGGGTACGTTTACATAGGTTTTGCAGCACATGGAGACTTCAATAATTGGCATGGGTGGTTGTTCTCCTACAACGCCAGCACACTCGCACAAATGGCAGCTCTGTGCCTCAGCCCTAACGGATTCGGCGCGGGAATATGGGCTTCGGGCGCAGGCCTGCCCATCGACGACGGTGCACCGGGTGGTCGAATGTTTGTGGTGACCGGTAACGGAACGCGGACTTCGCCCCCATTCAATGCAACCAGTGAATTCGGCGAAAGCGTTGTCTCATTCAGCCTGGCGAATGGCGGCATCACTCCAATCGATGAATTTACTCCCTTCAACTATCAGACCCTGAATAGTCACGATTGGGACCTGGGCTCAGGCGGGCTCCTCATGGTTCCGGACCAGCAGGGAACTCATCCTCACGTCCTTGTGCATGTGGGCAAAGAGGGGCGCATCGTAGTGCTCGACCGCGACAACCTCGGCGGATATGCGGCAGGAGCGTCCTCGAACACAAACGCTCTGCAGGATATCTCAAACGTCATACCTCAATCGAAAGGCCTTTGGGCTACGCCTGCCTATTGGAATGGGAATGTCTATCTCTGGGCGAGAGATAACGTTGGCATGATGTTCAAAATGAACACAGGTGTCATGGATGTTGAGCCCGACAGTAAGACGTCCGTCACCTGGGGGGCACCTAGCCCGTCTTTTTCGATTTCATCGAATGGAACCCAGAACGGTATCGCGTGGGCTGTGCGGGCAGACCAGTTCGGTACTAATGGACCCGCCGTTCTCTATGCTTGGGATGCGAACGATCTGAGCAAATCAATCTACCAGAGCGATAACTCCTCCCGAGATACTGCAGGACCTGCCAACCGTTACTCTGTTCCGGTCGTGACCAACGGCAAGGTCTATGTCGCTACCAACGGAGAGATCGATGTCTACGGCCTCCTCAATGAACAGGAAACCGCTGCGGCGCCTGTGATCTCGCCCAATGGCGGAACTTTCTCTACCAGCCAGAGCGTGACACTCTCGAGCAGCACTGCATCGTCCTCGATCTACTACACTGTCGACGGTTCCAATCCCACATCATCGTCAACTCTCTACAGCGCGCCGTTCACCGTCGCCACAAACACGACGGTTAAGGCAATTGCAAGCGCGCCAAATTACCTGCAGAGCGCGGTGAGCACAGCTGTATTCACTTTCGACAATCAAACGCCAACGGTTACATTCGCGCCTGCACCCGGCACCTATGCCTCCACTCAGTCTGTAACCTTGTCCAACACCGATGCCGGGGCACAAATCTACTACACAACGGATGGGTCTACTCCAACCGCGTCTTCAACGCTCTACACCGGGCCAATACAGGTCTCGGCAACTGAGACCATCAATGCCATCGCGATCGATCCATCGCTACAGAATTCGATCGTCGCAAGCGGTTTATACACCATTCAGAATCCCGCAACCTCGGTTGACTTCAGTGCAGGCTTTTCATCCACGACGGGCCTGACGCTCAACGGAAGTGCCACGGCCAGCAATGACTCCCGCCTTCAGTTGACGAACGGCGGGCTGAATCAGGCCGGAAGTGTCTTCTGGAATACGCCGGTCGGTGTTCAGGCATTCACGACAACCTTCGAATTCCAGGTCTCTGGAGATGCACAGGCAAACGGGTTTACCTTCTGCATCCAGAACGCTCCTCAAGGTGTTAATGCGCTCGGCGGCATTTCAAGCGGCCTCGGCTATGAGGGAATCCTGAAGAGCGTTGCTGTCAAATTCAACTTCTACGACTTCAATAGTGAGGGTGCCGACTCGACTGGCGTTTACACGAACGGCGACGCTCCCGTAATGCCAAGTACCGACATAAGCGCGAGCGGCATTCAACTCAACAGCGGCGATGCTATACAGGCGCAGTTAAGCTACGACGGCACAACGTTAACCTTGAAGCTGCTCGACCTTATATCGAACAAAACTTTCACAATGTCTCAAGCCATCAACATTGCGCAGTTCGTTGGCGGAGACACAGCATACGTAGGATTCACGGGCGGGACAGGAGGTCTGTCCGCAAGTCAAAAGATACTCACCTGGACGTACAACGCGCAGACGGTTCCTACTCCGACTCCGTCCTTCGCTATGAGCAGCAGCCCACTGACGGCAATCCAGGCGGGTAGTACCTCCACATCGATGATCACGATCACCCCCAGCGGCGGGTTCACCGGAGGAATATCACTCGCCTGCTCCGTGACCTCGAGTCCATCAGGTGCACAGAACACACCAACATGCACGATCGATCAGTCCGCATCGATCTCAGGAACCCAACCGGCCACTGCGACGCTCACGATCAAGACGACTGCAGCATCATCTGCAACAGCTCACTCCCAGTACCGAAGAATCTTCGCTTTTGGCAGTGAAACACTTGCTGCGGCCGTCGTGCTCTTTCTCTTCCCGCATCGCCGGCGTCGGGGGCAATCGCTTCTAGGCATACTGATGCTGATATCGCTGGTTGCCGCCGCCACGGGATGCAGCGGGACAAGCAAGCCAATCAGTACGGGTGGTGGCGGCGGAACTTTGGGTACAACGCCTGGGAACTACACAATCACAGTCACCGGCACGAGCGGCACCTCAACCGCAAATGCCACGATCACCTTCACTGTTCAGTAGTAGGTTCAACTATTGAACGATCAGGTACGCATTCAACCCTGTCGAGGGCGCCATCGAAGTCCCATCATCGATGAGCACCTCGACAGGGTTTTGCTATTTCGAGGGGAATAGTCGATCCGGATTTTATTGTCGACTTACGCTGAGAGTGAGGAACGCGCGCTCGAAAATCCTCGCAATTGGATCGTTCTTCAACCTAAGTACCTCAGTAATGCAAGTAGTACCCTCTTCATCTTCCTCACGGTTAACACTCCGGGTATGCTGATTACCAAATAGTTAATCAATATTCGTGTAATTCACTAGACGCACGCTGTTCTGGAGATTGAACGCGATCCCTCGTTTCAAGAGGTCCCGCAAGCTGGGCGTTTGGAACGTATTGCAGGGCTCACCAATGGTGACGGCCCTTTGGTAACACATTCGTCCCCGATCTAAGTAGAGATTTCAGTCAGGATTGGCCGGGATGTGCTTTCGTGCGACTCATTTCAACGTCAATTGCCGCGCTTTCAGCGGCCCCAATCCCCGAATATTCATTCCGTCATGTGGAGAGCGTCACTGCTCTCTTCAAACTCAGATCACAATCCGGTCCTTCACGTCGAACGCAGGCAGGTTCGAAAGACAATGCGATACGGTTGGACTCTTCGTTAGAAATACCGACAGTGAATTCCCCCCGCTGTTCGTTCCGGTAGTGCGCGCGCGGCCGTTGCTTAACCGCACTCATCGCCATATCACTCGAGGTTGACTTATGAAGACTTTGCTCTTTGCTGCATTGGCGCTCGCAACTTTCTCAGTGCCCTCGCAAGCCATCACTGTTTACTCTCCATCAAACGGCGCAACCGTGACTTCGCCTTTCGTGGTCTCGGCAAGCACGGCAACTTGCGCCGGTCTCAAAGCGGTTTCGATGGGCTATTCCATCGATAGCGGAAAAGCAGTTATCGAACCGACATCCTTCTCGGCGATGGTCACGGCTTCTCCTGGATCGCACATCCTACATGTGAAGTGCTGGGGACAGAAAGTACATGACGAGACTTTGCTGAACATCACGGTCGGGTCCGGGAGTTCGGGCTCAGACATCACAGTCGCCACTCCGACTGCGGGAGCAAGCGTCAGTTCGCCGTTCACGGTTTCGGCGAGTTCTAGAACGTGCGCCTCCAAACCGGCAGTTTCCATGGGCTATTCGATCGATAGTGGTAATGCAGTGATCGAGCCCACGTCGTTTACCGCTTCCGTTACTGCTAGTCCTGGCGCACACGTACTGCATGTGAAGTGCTGGGGGCAACAGGTGAATGACCAGGTGCTCATCAATATCAATGTAAAGTCGAGCAGCTCCACTGCGACGCCATGGTTCTCCTTGCCGTCCGGAACGTATTCGAGCACACAAGCTGTCTCAATTGGCACCTCTACGGCGGGCTCGACAATCTACTTCACAACCGATGGCTCGGTGCCCACGACCTCTTCCTATCGCTATTCCGGGCCTGTTTCCGTTGCGAAGTCGATGGTTCTGCAGGCAATGGCGGTGGCCCCAAGCTATTCGAACAGTGGTTTGGCCCGTGCCAGCTATGTGATTTCCACTTCTTCGAAGGGGCCATCGATCCCCTCCTACGCGAGAGTTGAGAAACAGGTACAGTTGCTTCCCAACTGGCGGATCAAGCACGATCCTGCTACGCCCGGTACGTCCACGGGTTCAATGACGTTGGTTAGCGATCCGACGATCAGCGGTCAGACCGAGAAATATCACACGTCGTTCACGAACGGCGGTGGCGAACTCTATTCCGTCACATACGGGAATGACACGGACTCCAAGAACTTCGTATACGACGCGCAGGTCTGGATCGCTTCGGGCAGCGTGATCACCAATCTCGAGATGGATAACAATCAGGTGTTGCGAAACGGCGATACCGTGATCTATGCGTTCCAGTGTTCTGGCTATAACAACGTATGGGAGTACAGTTCCAACGCGGGGACGCCGAGTCATCCCGATGTGAAATGGCTAAAATCCACTGTTCCGTGCAACCCGGCGAAGTGGACTCGCGACACCTGGCATCATATCCAGATCTACTACTCGCGTGATGATTCCGGGAACGTGACCTACCACTCCGTTTGGTTCGATGGAGTGGAATCGGCTATCAATAAGACTGTCAACTCTGATTTCACGCTCGGATGGGCTCTGGGTGCGCTTGTTGCAAACTTCCAGATCGACGGTATTGGCACAGGATCATCTACTTTGTATCTCGATGAGTTCACACTCTCTCGCTGGTGAGACCAAGCAGGTTCAAGTCTGGGCGGATCGGCTACCAGTCGGTCCGCCCAATTTCTTTTTGGAAAACGCTCCACAACCCCGCCAAGTGGTGTGACGAATGGCACCTCGCTCTGTGGCTCAATGTTGTTAGATAGCGGACCAAACTTGAAAGCCTGGGATTCGCGAAGTTTTTACCTCTCAAAGGGTGTATGTTTTTCACGATGCAGGTAAATATTTCCAGGATGCCCATCGTTTCAAATTTTTTTAAGAATCTGTCTGATTTGCGTTGAACGAGCCCCTCATCTGTGAAAGGATGCTCAAGAACATTACAAAAAGTTGCCTGTGGTCATGAAAAGACCTCGTGGCGATTGGGCCCATGGAAAGCGGACCTTGACCGCAAAGAGTTCCGCAAAACTGAACCCATTCGGACGCGCCGGTCTTCATGAAGTTTAGTCCGGTGTCCTTGGAAGAGCGGACGCCTGCACTGCGATTAGAGGTTGCTGAGCAGTAAGACCTGGTACATCTCCTTCGTGCCTCTCAGACCAGCCCACTCACAATTGGAAAATGTCTTCGACCTGCCCTTGCGAAAACGCTAGTGGGGAGTCGGCGAAATCTGTGCCTTCAAAATCGCAAAGGAATCCGATGAATTTCTTCAGGAATCTGACCGTTACGTGCTCCGCAGTCCTAAGTCTCTCACTCCCAGCGCTCGCTGGGATCACCGTCAATAGCCCCGCAAATGATTCAGACGTCCCGACCACCTTTACATTGTCAGCAGTTGCATCAGTGTGTTCCTCAGTGAGCGTTGATGCGATGGGATATTCGTTCGACCACAGTTCCGATACTACGGTCATTAAGGCCCAGTCGATCAACAAGAGCCTCTCCGCGTCGACAGGAACTCACACACTACACGTAAAGGCGTGGGGACCAAACGGCGCAGCCTGCGTAAAGGATGTCACAATCAACGTCAAGTCATCGCTAAGCACGAGTTCCGCGCTATCAGTTCCAAGCTACGCCGACATTGTGAGTTCGATTGAATCGCTGGGTGGATGGAGAGCCACTCATGACAGCGGTGGTGACGGGAGTTCGACTGGCAGCATGAGCATCGTCAGCTCGCCTTCGAAGTACGGCAGTTCCAGAAAGTTCTACACCACTTTCAAGAACAACGGCACGGAACGGTACAGCGTTTCTTTTTCGGATAACACGGATACCAAGAACTTCCTCTATGACACGTGGGTGTATCTCACAAGCTCGTCGAGCAATATCGGCAATCTAGAGTTTGATGTGAATCAGACGATGCCCAATGGACAAACGATGTTGATGGGTGTGCAGTGTGACGGGTGGACTGGGCACTGGGCGTATACGGTAAACACCGGCAGCGCCAGCGACGTCAAACCGCATTGGGTGAGCAAAAGCGGGACCACCTGCAATCCGCGACATTGGACGATCAACAAATGGCACCATGTGCAGGCGACTTTCTCGAGAGATAGCTACGGTTACGTTACGTATCATTCCGTCTGGTTGGATGGAGTTCAGACCTCGCTCAATGCGAGGGTTTTCGGCGCAGCCGCCCTAGGATGGGGGGACGTTATCAACACGCAGTTCCAGGTTGACGGATATGGGTCAAGTGGAAGCGTGACAGCTTACGTCGACGGACTGAAAGTCTCAACCTGGTAGATCCACCACGGTTCTGCCGCACGATCCCTTTATAGGTCCCCGAGGCCGACATACAGAGTTGGTCTCGGGGATTTTCTATTTTCAGGTAACGACCTTCTTCTGAGACTGCTGTGTGCTTCGCGATTTGCCCCATTGGAGTATTGTTCTGGATAGAGATTGAGAATGAAAGCGGCAGAACTCATCGCACCCCGAACATTCCGGCAAACGGAGATGCCCATCGAAGACCCCGGACCAGGTGAAGTACAGGTCCAAGTCGAGGCCGTTGGTGTCTGCGGATCCGACCTGCACGCCTATTCAGAGGGGGCTGTCGGTAGTACTCCCAACATGTACCCGATGGTGCTAGGGCATGAACCCGCCGGAGCGATCGCAAAGATGGGTCCAGGAGTGACCGGACTCGTTGTCGGCGCTCGGGGAGCACTTGAGCCCGCCCTCTATTGTTACCACTGCGAATTCTGTTTGACTGGGCACCACAACGTTTGCGCAAACATTCGTTTTCTGAGCAACCCACGCCACCCGGGTTTTTTCCGCGAGCGTGTGAATCTGCCCGCGTCCAACTTCATTCCGATCCCACACGATATGTCGTTTGATATGGCTACACTCGCTGAGCCTCTCGCGATCGCTTTGCATTCCCTTGCCCTCGCTTCGATTCGAGCAGAGGAGCATGTGGCCGTTATCGGCGCCGGACCGATCGGGCTGTTAACGGTCGCG
>Ga0207676_10002691_pt1 | contig 12634 bp, 15 predicted proteins | sample KBSSwiS72_FD_184307 | JGI IMG/M metagenome (GOLD analysis project Ga0207676, IMG submission 184307) | Switchgrass rhizosphere microbial communities from Kellogg Biological Station, Michigan, USA - KBS Switchgrass S7-2 (SPAdes) (version 2) | ecosystem: Host-associated > Plants > Roots >... | reverse complement strand
ATGCCGGCTTATGACCCAAAGCGGACATTCGGCCGGCTCGCCTCCATCTCTTCAAGCGGGCACGTTGAGCCAGTACGATACCGCGTCTGAACCTGGGGGCGACCATGAGACGGCGCGAGTTCATCAAAGTAATTGCTGGTTCAGCCGCTTGGCCACTCGTGGCGCAGGGGCAGCCGGCCGAGCGGATGCGGCGCATCGGTGTGCTTATGAATACGGCCGCGGACGACGCGGAAGGTCAGGCCCGGCTCGCTGCGTTCCAGCAAGCCCTGAATCAACTGGGCTGGACCGATGGAGGCAACATGCGGATCGACGTCCGCTGGTCCGCTGGCGATGCGAAAGATATTCGCAAATATGCAGCGGAATTGATCGCGCTCGCGCCAGACGTCATCTTGGCCCCTGGCGCCTCTACCGTGGGACCGGTGCTGCAGGGGACCCGGACCGTGCCGATCGTTTTCACGAGCGTACCTGATCCGGTGGGTGCAGGATTCGTCGATAGCTTATCGCGGCCGGGAGGTAACGCCACCGGATTTGTCGCCTTCGAATACGGCATGGGCGCGAAATGGGTCGAGTTGCTCAAGGAGATTGCGCCGCGCGTGACCCGAATGGCGATTCTTCGCGACCCCGCCATCGCCGCCGGGCCCGGCCAGTTCGGCGCAATCCAGGCCGTAGCGCCCTCGTTCGGCGTAGAATTGAGGCCGGTCAACGTGCGCGACGTCGGTGAAATCGAGCACGGCATTGCAGCGTTCGCGCGGTCTGCGAATGGTGGCCTGATCGTGACGACAAGTGCGCTGGCGCTTGTTCATCGCGATTTGATCGTCAAACTTGCCGCTCGGCACAAGCTGCCGGCGATTTACTCCGGCCGCCACTTCGTCACCGGCGGTGGCTTGATCTCCTACGGGCCTGATCGGGTCGACCAATACCCGCGAGCGGCCGCTTACGTTGATCGTATTCTCAAAGGCGAAAAGCCGGCCGAACTGCCGGTGCAGGCACCGACCAAGTATGAGCTGTTTATTAATCTCAAAACCGCCAAGGCGCTCGGCCTTACCGTGCCGCCGGCACTGCTCGCCCGCGCGACCGAGGTGATCGAATGACTGGTGCGATGTCCGCTATTGGCCCAAAGCCGACATGAGCTAGTGCACCGCACATGTCTGCTATTGGGGGGTAAAGCAGACATGACGGTTTGCCGAAGTCCGCTTTCGCGGTCGCTATTGGGGGTAGAGCGGACATCGCTTTTTGCGGCGCAAATGTCTGCTTATGACCCAAAGCGGACATCTGGCCTCGCTCCGGACCCCTTCCGGTCTACCGGTGCGGGTTGGTACTCTGCCTAGCCTTCGACTTAGCAGATGGGCAGCAATGAGACGGCGCGAGTTCATCTCGTTTTTGGGCGGTGCGGTGGTGTGGCCGTTCGGGGCACGCGCCCAGCAAAGCGACCGGGTACGGCGTGTGGGCGTACTCATGCCATTTGCCAAAGACAACGCGGAAAGTCAGGCGCGTGTCGGTGCTTTCCTTAGTGAGATGCGCCGGTTGGGGTGGACCGAAAGCCGCAACTTGCAAGTCGAGTATCGATGGGAAACCAGCGATCTACGAAAAGCGGCAACGGAATTGGCGGCGCTGTCTCCGGACGTCGTCCTTGTAAGCGCCACGCAAGCTACAGCCCCAATGCAGCAGGCAACGCGAACGATACCGATTGTGTTCGTGCAGGTCGCCGATCCTGTCAGCGCTGGCTTTGTTAACAGCCTGGCAAAACCCGGCGGCAACATTACAGGATTTACGAATATCGACTATGACATCGGCGCGAAATGGCTGGAGGTACTAAAAGAAATTGCTCCCCAGGTGAAACGGGTCGGCGTTATTCGAGACCCCACAATAACAGGAAGCATCGGCCAGTTCGCCGCGGTCCAGTCCGCATCACGCACTTTTGGAGTGGAGGTGACAGCCCTTGGCGGGCGAGACGCCAAGGATATTGAACGCACCATTGGTGATTTTGCACGCGCACCGAATTGCGGTTTGATCTCGGTGGCAACTCCGCTGACGGTCAACAATCGTGAGTTGATCATCACGCTTGCGGCGCGCCACCGCCTGCCGGCAGTTTATCCATTCCGCTTTTTCGTGGCCGCCGGTGGTTTGGTCTGTTACGGGCCGGACTCGATCGATCCATACCGACAAGCGGCCGGTTATGTCGATCGTGTTCTCAGGGGCGAAAAACCCGCAGATCTGCCAGTGCAGGGAGCGACCAAATTTGAACTCGTGATCAATCTAAAGACAGCCAAGGCGCTCGGCCTTGCCGTACCGGCTTCGTTGCTGTCGCGCGCCAACGAGACTTTTGAATAGTCGGACGATGTCTGCTTCTGGCCCTTAGCGGACCTAGGCCGGTGCGCTGCACATGTCTGCTTTCGGGGGTGAAGCGGACATGGCCTTTTGCGGGAGTCCGCTTTTGCGGTCGCTATCGGGAGTAAAGCGGACATGAGGTTTTGCAACGCATACGTCGGCTTTTGACCCGAAGCGGACACTGTTGGGGACTAACTCTTTGAATCCCCGTGCCATCTATTATGACAATTGACCCAACCAAGGGTTGCGCCATTATTGCCCCGTGGCGCGTGGCGAGACTTGGGGGCGACATCATGAATTTGAAGCTGACGCCTGTGGCTCAGATAACGGCTGCTGCAGCGGGAACTCTAATTGCAATTCTTGCCACCGTTAGCGCCTCACAAGCGGCGACGGTTTATTCCTATACAGGCAATGATTTCGTCTTCATCACCGATAGCGCCGACATAGGCGGCACCTACACTACGAGTATGAACGTGACCGGGAGCCTCACGCTCACTAATCCGTTAGGACCTAATGAGCCGCTCCACGATATTACAGGTCCAAATCTGCAAAGCTTTTCCTTTTTTGATGGACGAAACACGATAACAAATTTGTCGCCGAATCTGTTCGAAGCTACCTTGCAGATGGGCACAGGAGGATCGGGGGAAATCGGAACCTGGTTAATACAACTCCGACTCGGTGACAGTATTACGCAGGAACTTATCTTCACCTCTCGCACTGCCGCCGACGCGGGGGGCATCAACCTCTGCGTAAATCCCCCGGCGTGTTCTCTTTTTTCCACCGACTTGGCTCAGGCACAGGTGGTAGGGGACGGCAGATGGGTTTCAAGCGAAGTGTCGGCAACACCACTCCCCGCGGCGCTTCCTCTCTTCGCCAGCGGTCTCGGCGCACTGGGTCTGACAGTTTGGCGCAGGAAGAAGAAAGCAGCAGCGCTCACCGCGTGAATAAACAAAATTGAGTTTCAGATTGACCGCCGCGAGGCGGTTTTTCTGTTTGTGCAGGCAATGTCCGCTATTGGCCCTTAGCAGACATTCCTGTTTGCACCGCACGTGTCCGCTTTCGAGGGTAATGCGGACACGAGTCTTGCAGTGCAAATGCACGCTTCGGCCCCCGCAGGTGCGAAGCGAATGCTCGTCATCTACGACCGTTTGAATGACGCCCGAAAACTGTCCGCTTCGCGGTTTGTTCATTGGCCAAACCGGTGATGGGCTCGCGTCGATGTCGCCTAGCGCTCCGAGTTGGCACCCGACGGCAGACATTCCGAAGCAGTTTGAATTAATCGCTAGGAGCCAATGGCGAGGTTACCTTATGGCCGGCAAAGAGAGAGCAATTTAGCTCAATCACACCGTTGATTGCTGCTTCAAGGTTGACGGTCATTTAGGTTTTTGTCGTCATCATGCATCACCTACCAAGAAAGAGCCCAGCCGGGGCCTCCAAGAATTCACCCACTTGGAGGCCCGGATATTTTTGCAACTATCACGTCTGTAACCAGCGCCCGAGTTAACGGGCCCTCAGCTTCATTTTAGTCAATTGAATTTCTTTTTTTGGGCAATGCCGGAAACTGTTTTTAATTCGAAAACATCATCGTGCACCGGTGATGGGCGAGGTTATTTCAAGTCTTAAGGGCACTGAAGATGAAATGTGACAAGGGATGCGATTCGGCGGCTGTAAGAATTATGCGTGCTCTGGTTAGCCTGCGGCGCGATCAAAGAGGCACCATCGCCGTGATGATGGCGCTATTGTTTCCTGCTTTGATTGGGATTCTTGGCCTCGGTATGGAGGTGACGAACTGGTATATGCGAACGCGCGGCATGCAGAACGCGGCTGATGCCGCGGTAATTGCTGCCGCGACAAATGCGGCGTCAAACTACAACATCGAAGCCGCGGCCGTTGCGGCCAATTACGGTTTCACCAACGGCACCAACAACGTCACCGTCTCAGCAACAGATTCGGCAGCTTGTCCGGCCGATCCTGACGTTACTCCGCCGTGTTATAAAGTGACCATCACAAGCATCGTCTCGCTCGCGTTAGTTGAAATCGTTGGTTACAAAGGGAATGCGGTGGTCGACGGCGCGCGACTGCAACAGTTGTCCAGCGCGGCAACCGCCACGAAAACGGTCATTCAGCAACCGATTTGTCTGTTGGGGCTGGATACTAGCGGTCAAGCGATAACATCGAACGGCGCGCCCAATGCGGACTTTAGTGGGTGCACCGTGATGTCGAATTCTGGTTCCTCATGCAACGGCTCTGATCTCAAAGCGTTTATGGGCGTTGCTCACGCCACTAACAACGGCTGCGGCGTCAGACAGCATTCGTACGCTCCTCCAGTCACCGATCCCTACGCTGTTCTCGCGAGCAACATTCCAAACAACTTGGGTACCAAATGCTCAAATACATACCCGCAGGAATCGAAGCACGGTGGCACGTGGTCGGGTGGCACCGCCTGGTCTGGGACAAAATCCCTGACTGGGACGGCGGATCTTGCAGGCAACACACTCATCTGCGGCGACTTGCGGCTGACCGCAGATGTTACGATTGATGCTCCGGACGGCGCCGTTCTCTACATTCAGAACGGACAACTGGATTTGCAAGGGCATACTTTCCGTACCGCCAGTGGCTCCGAGCTAGCCATCGTCCTTACTGGCGATAACGGAGGCTACAAACATATCGTCACAGACAAATCGGGGGGCGGCACAGGCGTGCTTGATATTCAGGCACCGCTCTCTGGACCGTTTTCGGGCGTCGCGATTTATCAAGACCCGGCCCTGACCACCGGCGTGGACCTTACCTACGCAGGTAATGATCCGACGTGGAACATTACCGGCCTGGTCTATATGCCGCATGCGAGTGTCACGATCAGCGGCGCCATCAACAAGTCCGCCAACGGCGCGATCTGCTTTGTCATGGTCGCCAACGATATCAGGATAAATGGCACGGGGGCCATCTACGCGCAATCACCAGCGGGCGCCGGCTGCCAGGAGGCGGGATTGAATATGCCAAAAGTCACGATCCCAGGTCGCCCGAAGCTGGTTTTCTGACGTAAGACCGGTCCGCCCAAGGCCTGCTCTCCACAAACGCATTGTGCTCCAATTAGTGGGAGCGCTCACGCAGCCGACGTGCGCGTAAAAAATTTCGATAACAGTTTAGGCAACTACGCTGCGAATGCAGGCTGTCTGCGAAAGCTCCCTTTAGGTCGTGAACGGTATTTTGCTGCCACCTCGGAATGACTTCATCAGAAGGCTGTTCACGATGTCCGACCGCTTGTCTTTCTCGATGATCGCAACCGCCTTGCTTCGCCTGCGCAAGGATCAGCGCGGTGGGGTGGCCATCGTGGCGGGCCTGTTGTTCCCGGTGCTCCTTGCCGGACTGGGATTGGGATTTGAAATTTCCAACTGGTATCTGCGTTCTCGAGCAATGCAGAACGCTGCGGATGCGGCGGTCATGGCCGCAGCCAGCAATGGCGAGGACAATTTCAACGTCGAAGCTACGGCCGTTGCCGCGCACTACGGATTTGTGGACGGCGCCAGCAACGTCAGTGTGGCGGCTTCCAACAATGCGCCTTGCCCGGAAGGGGCGGAGGTCAATTCGTCGTGTTACAGCGTTAGCATATCAAGCATTGTGCCACTTTATCTGTCGCAATTGCTCGGTTTCGTGGGCGATCTCAAGAGCAATGGGGTGGCACAGAAACTTTTGACCAGCGCCGCGGTCGCGGTGCAGACGACCATTCAGCAACCGCTTTGCCTCTTGACCCTTAGCAAATCGGGCACGGGCCTGCGTACAAACGGTGCACCAAATTCCGATTTTAACGGGTGCAGCGTTATGTCGAATTCAAAGGCAACCTGTAATGGCTCCGATCTCAAGGCCAATTACGGCTTGGCGGCCAGCAGCAATGATGGCTGTGGCATCAAAAAGAAATCCAACATCCCACCCGTAGATGATCCCTACGCCAAGTTGGTGGTCAATATTCCAGCGAACAACTGCGGCACGGGTGAGAACGCTTATCCGCAAGAGCCGAGAAAACATAATGATCCGCCATTGCCGGCGACCAACACCTGGTCGGGTAGCAAGTCAATTAGCGGCGTCAAACAGATGTGCGGTGACGTGCAGCTGACCGGAGACGTGGTGATCAGCACTCCCGACAATCTGATTGGGGCTGTTATCGTCATTTATAATGGCCAGTTGGACCTTAACGGCAAAACGCTAAGCACTGCTGGCGGCTCTGCAGTGACGATTGTGTTCTCAGGGACGAGCAGCAGCGCCAACTACGTTCACGCACCAACCGACAATTCGACTGGCCAAGGTGGTGTTTTCAACATTCAAGCGCCGAGTTCCCCGCAAGCTCTGTTTCCTGGGATCGCGATCTACCAGGATCCGAATATCAACAACGGCGTCGATATTACCTACAAGGGCAACAATCCAGCCTGGGACATTACCGGCGGAGTCTACCTGCCGAATTCCAATGTCACGATGAGTGGAGACGTCAACAAGTCCAGCAATGGGGCAGACTGCTTTGTGATGATCGCCAACACAGTACTCATCAATGGTACGAGCAATATCTATCAGCAAAGCCCCTATGCGGCGGGATGCAAGACGGCGGGCCTGAATGTGCCAACCGCCACGATCCCGAGCAGAAGTCAATTGATCTATTAAAAAGCGCGGATCCCTTCCATGTTGAACCTAAAAAAAGTTCGCGTCGGCACTTTCAGAAAACTAACCAGTAGTGCATCCGCGCTGCAGACGGATGAGCGCGGTGCATCCGCGCTCGAATTTGCGATTTTTGCCGGCATGCTCGCGTTTGGCCTGCTGAATACGGCCGACATTTCAATTTACATCTACAAGCGGATGCAAGTCGAGAACGCCACGGAGATGGCGGCGCAGGCTGCCTGGAAGGCTTGTGATCCGTCCAAAGGGTACCTTCCTGCAACGTTGAGCTGCCCCAACCTGACGACACTAATGACGCAGGCCGCACAAAGCACCGGGCTCGGCAATCAGGTGACAATAGCGACGGGTTCGCCGCAGGAAGGATTCTACTGCCTTAATGACGCGGGCGCGCTTCAGCATATCGCGAATGCGAGCCTTAATCCGCCAGCTGATTGCTCCTCAACCGGGCTGCCAGGTCAGCAACCGGGGGATTACATTCAGGTCACGACGAGCTTTTCTTATGCGCCGCTGTTTCCAGGGGTCACGGTCGCCGGTGTGTTTCCCACGCCGATCATGAGAACATCTATGATGCGGCTGAACTAATCATGCGACGCCTTAAAACTAAAATGCGTGGCGACGAAAGGGGCACGACGGCAATCGAGTTTGCCATCGTCGGCCCCATCTTCATCTTTCTCGTTATCGGCATCGCGTTTTTTTGCATGGGCCTCGCCGTGGCCGGCAGCATGCATTATGCCGTGGAAGAAGGCGCGCGCTGTGCCTCCGTGCGAAAAATGGTATGCAACGACGAAGATACGACTATTGCCTATACAAAAGCCCATTACTTTGGCCCAGGCGGCGTTCCGACTTTTTCCTATGATCCCGTGGCGGCCTGCGGTCATTCGGTGACCGCATCAATCAGTTATGTCGTTGATATGGGACTCAAGAAAGTTTCCGTGCCGATTACAGCTGCGGCGTGCTTTCCGTAAACGCCTGTTTTGCTTTCGGTCATCAGCAGGCAAAAGCGAAGATGTCTCTTGTTGTTAAGCGCTCGGTCACCCTCGATGGACATAAAACGAGCGTGACGCTCGAAGATGAATTTTGGGACGCCTTACGTGCGATCGCGTATCGCGACAAAACCACAGTGGTTTCGTTAGTCGGTCAAGTTAATCAAACACGAAACAAGAGCAATCTATCCTCGGCGATACGGGTCTTTGTGCTCAAGCGGTCAACAATGGCAGCGGAGCAGGAGAGGCAGAAGACGACTCTTTCGATAAACGCTGCAGCATGAGCGAGCCATTCAGCCGTTAGCTGCGGGGATAGATTTACATGCGCCAATTTTCCTTTTGTTTTGTCTTTTTCCTCGGCCTGTTTTGCGTAATCGATGTCTTCGCGTTCGAAGGCGAAAATAGCGCAGATGCGTGGCAGCAAGTTCAGCGCATAGGGCAAAAATTTAGCGACACAATCAATGATCAGATCAACCAGATTTGGCGTTGAGCGCACCACACGTCGGCCACTATGGCAGCGGTGACCGTAAAGCGACTTTTGCTTACAGGGGTAAAGCGAACGAATGCACTGAGCGATGTCCGCTATTGGCCCAAAGCAGACATGAACCAGTGCACCGCACATGTCCGCTTTCAGAGGTAGAGCGGAACAATGCTGCGGTCCTGAAGCCACACTTCCAGTAAAGCCTCAGAAAAAGGTTTGGAACTTCGCGTCTGCCCGTCCGTTCTCTGTCAGAGGTCAACAGCGATTTAGGAGGAAACACGTGCGCACATTTCTTATCACCTTGACTGCTTTAGGCGTTGTCGCATTTGCACTACCAGCCGTAACCGCAAACGCGCAGGATCGAACAGTGGTTGTCACGAGAGACGGCGATCACGATCGCGGCCTTCATCGTGGGTGGACACGCGGTCATCACTATGGATGGCGCAATCACAATGACTGGCGCAATCACAATGCCAAGGTCGTGGTCATTAAGAAGCACCGGCACCGTCACTACGATTGATTTGCCTTTAGTTGACACATGAGCAAGAGTCCGGCCAAGCGGCCGGGTTCTTTGCTTTTTGAAAGCCCCGGCTTGCCTTCTATGCATATCTGCTTCTGGCCCTTAGCAGACATTCCTGATTGTGCTGCACACGTCCGCTTTGGGGTCAAAGCAGACATGGATTTTTGAGAGAAGTCGCTTTCGCGGTCGCTATTGGGTGGAAAGCGGACATGGTTTTTTCCGATGCACATGTCGGCTTTTGACCCAAAGCGGACATACGATGCAGCCCAAATTGATAGAGCACGCATGACTGGTTCATGACACCCGGTACAACCCTACCTTGACGACCCAAACGCCCGCATGGAATCCTACGAGCGTGGCAGTATGTTTGGGGGATACGCTATGACGCGAATTGGTACCCTGATCAGTACGCTGATTATACTCGTCTTCGCCTCACCATCTCACGCGCTAACATTCCAGTTTTCTTTTGCAAACATTCACGGGTTCATATCGGGCCTCGAAGACAACACCCTTGGCCAAGCTGCAGACAGCGTTGCGGTCACTGTTTCACCTTCAGTAGGTGGCCTCGGTGAATATGCTCCGGGCGATTTCAATACTTTCAATGTCTCAAGCGGAGCAATCACTGGCGGATTTTTCCAAGGAGATTCAGCCACGCACCACTTGGTTATGAACCTCGGCATAGGAATTGGAATTCTGACACTCATTGACGGCGGCGGTCTCGGCGGTGACATTTCATTTTCACTTGTGGCGGAACAAACTCCGCTCCCGGCCGCGCTCCCGCTCTTCACCACCGGCTTAGGCGCGTTGGGTCTGCTCGGTTGGCGTAGGAAGCGGAAGCAAGCCGCCTAAATAATTTGATATGTGGCCGGGAAACCCTCGGGCGAAACGCTGAAACGCTCGGGGGTTTTTTGTTGTCGCGGATGTCGATGTTCGCTTTTGGCCCAAAGCGGACATGGCCAACCCTTCCAAAATGCTGGCAGGGCTTGGTACGATCCCTTCACATTGCCTCGAGGGCGACAATGAGGCGGCGCGAGTTCCTCACAATTGTCGGCGGCGCGGCGGCATGGCCGATTGCCACGCGCGCGCAGCAGCAATCCGATCGCATCCGGCGCATTGGTGTGCTCATGAGCGTGTCAATGGACGATCCGGAAGGGAGGGCCCGCTTCGCTGCGTTCCAGCAAGCGCTCCAGCAGTTGGGTTGGAGCGATGGCCGCAATGTCCGTATCGAGACCCGTTGGGCTGGCGGCAAGATCGACGAGGCTCGGAGATACGCCGGCGAGCTAATCGCGCTGGCACCGGATGTCATCCTGGCTTCGGGCGGGGACATCGTTGGGCCGTTGCTACATGTGACCCAGACCGTCCCCATCGTGTTCACACAGACCCCTGACCCGGTAGCAGCCGGGTTCGTGGCAAGCCTAGCCCGGCCAGGCGGCAATGCGACGGGATTTACTCAAGTCGAATATGGAATGGCCGTGAAATGGGTAGAGCTGCTCAAGGAAATCGCACCGAGCGTGACGCGGGCGGCAATTATTCGCGATCCAGCCGTACCCGAAGGAATCGGCCAATTCACTGTCATTCAATCTGCGGCGTCGATGCACAAGATGGAAGTGAGCCCGGTCGACATCCGCAATCCGGCGGAGGTGGAACGTACCCTCACAGAATTTGCACGCTTGCCCAATGGCGGCCTGATCCTGTTATCCAGCGCGCTGGCAAATGTTCACCGCGACTTGATCATCAAACTTGCAGCCAAGCTCCGGCTGCCTGCGGTCTACCCTTCGCGCCAATTCGCTCGTGCTGGTGGTCTATCAGTCTATGGTTCCGATTCAATCGATCCGCACCGACGGGCAGCTGGCTACATTGACCGCATCCTAAAGGGTGAAAAGCCCGCCGACTTACCGGTGCAAGCGCCGACTAAGTACGGGCTGATAATCAATCTGAAGACCGCCAAAGCTCTCGATCTCGTTGTGTCGCCGACTTTGCTCAATCGCGCCGACGAAGTGATCGAATAATTGACAAACCAAGTTTGTCCTAATGTCCGCTCTTGGCCCTTAGCGGACATTCCTGTTTGCAATGCACATGTCTGCTTTCAGGGGCAAAGCGGACATAACCTATTGCGATGCGAACGTCGGCTTTTGACCCAAAGCGGACATGTGCGGAGCGCCCGCTCTGCTACCCTTACTCGGCCTGCGCTATCCGTACATTTTTGCTGACCGGATTAGCGCGCACCTATTTTCGACACACCGCGAAATGTCGCGGCGAGCGTGCGTAGTGCGCCTAGAGCCCGCCCGTCCGACACGCGCGAATGCAGCACAACCGCCGAGTTGCCGAGGCCTGGCAACGATAGTGCGGCGCCGATATCCACTGTGCCGGGTGGGGCAATCCGACGCGCTAATGGCGCGACAGCGAGCCCGGATGCGATCGCCGCCGCTATCGCGGTAACGCCTCCACCGGTGAAGGCTTCCACCCAGCCGATGTTGGCCCTGTTGAGCACGCGGATGGCTTGCGCTCGCACATCGCAAGGCGCGGCCAGCATGGCAAGGCGCAACTTCTCGCCGGCCCTATGCTGGAAAGCTGGCGCTGCGAACCAGCCGAAGCTATCTTCGAACAAAGTCTCCCCGCCGCGCCGGTGGCGCTCGCGACGCACGATCACAGCGTCGAACTTGCCCTTTTGGAAGGCATCGAAGAGTGTCCCGGACAGATCGACGCGGACGTCGAGATGCAATTTTGGATCGAACGCGTTCACTCGGGAGAGCAGCGCGGCCAAATCGGGGCCTGCGACATGATCACTGATCCCGATCGTCAGCCGATATGCCGGCACTTTAGCGCCAGCCAAGGCGCGATCGTGGGCGGCTAGCAGATCGCGGGCGCGCTCGAGGAATGCTGCGCCGGCGGCGGTCAGTTTGACTGAACGGGGCGTACGTTCGACCAGTCGGGCGGACAATCGCGTTTCCAGACGTTTCAATTGCAGACTGATTGCGGATTGCGTCTTGCCGACCGACTGCGCCGCTCGCGTGAAGCTCCGCAAGTCGGCTACTAAGGCAAATGCCCGGACGGCGTCTATGTCAAGCGAGGGGGCGATCGGATGATTTAACATCGTTATCATTGATATCATCATTCATGACGTTTTTCAATGATCCGTGCGCTGCTAAATTGGTCTTCATTCAAAGGAGGTTGCCAATGCCACTGATCACGATCACCACCGCAAGCCCGGACCGGCAGATTCCCAGAAAGGCCCGTATAGCGGCCGAAATCAGCCGGTTGTCATCAAGCGTGCTTCACAAGGACCCGAACGTTACCGCGGTCATTGTCACTAGCGTCGACCCAGAGGATTGGTTCTGCGGCGGACGCCCGCTCACCGACGTCGGCCTGGCGAGCTTCTGGCTCGACATTCACATCGTCGACGGCACCAATACCAAGGACGAGAAAGCGGCCTTCATCGCGGCGACTTTCGAGGTTATGGGTAAGATTCTCGGACCGCTGCATGAGGAAAGCTATGTGCACGTCCACGACGTGCGCGACGACGCCTACGGGTATGGCGGTCTCACGCAGGGCCAGCGCTATATCGCGCGCAAGCTTTCGGCGCCGGTCGCGACGGCGGCCTGACCTGGCGGCCCCGAATAGCACTCGCGTCGCAGACAAGCAGATGACCACGCTCTCCAA
>Ga0207676_10002687_pt1 | contig 12643 bp, 13 predicted proteins | sample KBSSwiS72_FD_184307 | JGI IMG/M metagenome (GOLD analysis project Ga0207676, IMG submission 184307) | Switchgrass rhizosphere microbial communities from Kellogg Biological Station, Michigan, USA - KBS Switchgrass S7-2 (SPAdes) (version 2) | ecosystem: Host-associated > Plants > Roots >... | reverse complement strand
TCCGATCTCCTCAAGTCTTCACGTGGTACCTAGATCGTCCGATTTTCCCGATCTCACTCTCTGCGATGACTACGGAGCGTGAGTGATGCCTAGGACGAAGGCCCCGGCCGGCTCAACTGTAGATCGACGAAACGGCCGACGCGCCGACCTGGTCCCCGTTGCCGGGGCCCGCTTCGATGCGCCTGAGGGCCTGAGCGACGAGGCGACGGCGGCGTGGAACGCGTACTGGGATGACACTGTCGCGTCTGTGATGACGCCGGTCGACCGGGCCGTCCTGACCCGGTGGATCAAAGAGATGGACCGCTACCTGCGCCTGTCGGCGGAGGCGGACAGGCAGCCCTCGGTGCGAGGGTCACAGGGCCAACCCGTCGAGAACCCGCTCTACGCGACGGCCTACAAGGCGCTCGCCGCGGTGCAGGCGTGCGAGAAGCAGATGGGCATGGGCGCCCTTAACCGGTCGGCGCTCGGCATCGCCGTGATCACCGAGCGCAAGTCTCTCGCGGACATGAACGCCCGCTACGGGGGTGGCGATGTTGGCAGCCGCCCCGCGATCGTCGCCGAGGTCGTCGAAGACCCACGGGCGTCCGACGGCTGAGTCGGGTTGCCAGGCCTGCGGCTGGATGCCCGGCCCCGACGAGTTGTGGCCGTCCGAGGGTGCCACCGCGGTGCAGTGGATCGAGGACAACTGCATCTGCGGCGAGGGCGACTGGTACGGCCAGCTCCTCCGTCTGCGACCGGATCAGAAGCGTTTCATCTGGCGCTGGTACGAGTACTGCCCGCAGTGCAGTCAGTGGCACTATGACGAGTTCCTGCGCGGCGCCGCGACCGGCGACGGGAAGACCCAGTTCATCGCCGCGATCGTGGTGTTGGAGTTCGCGGGCCCGCCGCAGATCGCGGTGCCGAGCCCGAACATCCCGATCGCCGCGGCCAGCTTCGAGCAGGCCGACCTACTGTTCTCTGCGGCGGCGACGATGTGCGGCGGCCGAGATCAGTCAGTCAAGGAGTCCCCGCTATGCGGGTTCTTCGAGGTCTACGACACGCAGATCAAGTTCGCCGACGGACGCCCCGGTCGGATCTTCCGGGTGGCAGCAGTGGCTGGGACGAACGAGGGCGGGCTCCCGACGCTGTTCGTCGGCGACGAGCTGCACGAGTGGGGCGCGCCCGGGGACCGCAAGGCACGCGTCCACACGGTCATCGGCAAGTCGACCCGCAAGCGCCGCACGTGGCGTGGTTCGGGTCGGATCGGGAACCTGTCCACGGCCGGGTTCGACATCGACGATTCACTGCTGGGCGAGATGTGCAAGCTCGGCGAGCGGGTCGTTCGTGATCCGTCGGTGGGGCCGCGCTTCCTGTGCGACTGGCGCCAGGCCCCGGACGGCCTGGACTACAACAACGCTGAGCATCGGGAGCGTGCCGTCCGCGCCGCGTCGGGCGCCGCGGACGTGCTGTGGTCGGTAAGGGACCGGGTCAACGCGTGGGGTCGGCCGAACATGCCGCGCCACGAGTGGATCAGGTACTACGCGAACCGGTGGGTGGACGTCGCCGAGGAGTCCTGGCTCAAGGACAACCCGGCCGCGTGGGCCGAATGCGAGGGCTCGTGGGAGTCCGACCAGGACAACCCGTTCGTCGTCAGTGTGGACATGGCGCTGAAGCGGGACTCGGTGGCGGTCTCACGCATCGAACAACTGCCCGACGACCGGTTTGCCATCACGTCGAAGATCTGGCGCCCTGACGCCGGGCCAGTCGACCACCTGGACGTATTCAACCATGTGCGTGGCCTCGCCAACGGCGCCGGTTTCCGCGGTGTCGTCTATGACCCTCGGTTCTTCGAACTCCCCGGCCGGATGCTCGAGGACGAGGGCATTCTGGCGATTCAGTTCGACCAGTCGCCGCAACGGATGGCACCAGCCTGCGGGTTGGCGTACGACCTGATCCTCGAGCACCGGATCGTTCACGATGGCGATCCGGAGCTCTCCGCCCATGTGAAGGCCGCGGTGAAGCGAGAGCAGGACCGCGGGTTCACCCTGTCCAAGGGGAAGAGCAAGCGGCACATTGACGCCGCGATCACCCTGTGCATGGGCGTCTGGGTGCTCCACGACGTCCCCGCTTTGCAGCCGTTCTTCGCCGCGTGGCGCTCGCACTAGGACAAGGAGTGCCCGTGGCCGTCCTCGACCGCGTTGTCCCGGTTGACCGCATCGCCGTTCAGGCGGCGGCACTGCGGTTCGGCCCGCTGCTGCTGTCGTTGCTGATGGCGCCGTTCTTCGTGCTCGGCTGGATCGCGGCGAAGGGCTTCCTGGCGGTGCGGTACGTGCTCGCGGCCGTGATTGTCGGCTGGAAGGCCGGCATGGAAGCCAGTAGCCGTGCTGGCTGACCGGATTTCGACGGCTCTGGTCCGGTCGGAGAAGCGGAACTCGATCGACACCTGGCTCGGCGACTTCCTGATCCCGGCCGTCAACCAGTTCGGCTACGGCTCGCTCAACGGCCTGCAGACCTCGATGCCGCACATGCGCGTCACCGAGATCATGGCGACGCTGGACTCGTATTCGGCGGCGTTGCGGCGTTGCCCGCCCGCTTTCGCGGCGCAAATGGTCCGCGCGCTGGTGCTGTCGCAGGCGAAGTTCACGTTCCGCAACCGCGGTTCGAGCGGTAAGCAGCGCAAAACGTTCGGCACCCGCGACCTGACGCTGCTCGAGCGGCCGTGGCCGAACGGGACGACCGGCGACATGTTGGCGATGATGGAGTGGCACGCCGGTCCGGCTGGCAACTCCTACGTCACGAACCGGACCAAGGGTCGGCTGCGGGTGTTGCGTCCGGACTGGGTCGCGGTGGTGTACGGGTCGCAGCAGGAGCCCGAGGACGCCGCGACAGCCCTCGACGGCGAGGTTATCGGCTACGCGTACGCCAACGGCGGCCTGTCCGCGCCCGGTAACGGGTCGCTGGCGGGTTACGCGAACCGGGTGGAGATCCTGCTGCCGGATGAGGTGGCGCACTGGTCGCCGATCCCCGACCCGCAGGGCGGCGGCATCGGGATGTCGTGGATCACCCCGGCGGTGCGCGACATCCAGCTGGATGAGGGCGCCACGCAGCACAAGATCGCCTTCTTCAAGAACAACGCGACGCCGAATCTGGTCGTGAAGGGCATCCCGGCGGCCACGCAGTCCCAGTTCGATGAGCTGGTGGCGATGATGGAGGCCACTCACGCCGGGGTCGCGAACGCCTACCGGACCCTGTACCTGACGGCGGGTGCCGACGCGACGGTGGTCGGGTCGAACTTCCGCGACATGGACCTGAAGAACATTCAGGGCGGTTCAGAGACCCGGATTTCGGCCCTGTCGCGGGTTCCGGCGTCAGTGTTGGGCATCTCGGAGGGCCTGGCCGGGTCGTCGTTGAACGCCGGGAACTTCGGCATGGCGCGGCGGATCTTCGCCGACACGTGGGTGTATCCGACGTTGCAGAATTTGGCCGCGGCGCTGGCGCCGCTGGTGAACGTGCCCTCGGACGCGGATCTGTGGTTCGACCCGAGCGACATGCCGATCCTGCGCGAGGACGCCCGGGACGCGGCGGACATCGAGATGGTGAAGCAGACCACGATCGTCGGGTACGTGCGGGAGGGTTTCACCCCGGAGTCGGCGGTGGCGGCGGTGAACGCGCAGGACATCACGCTGCTGAAGCACTCGGGCCTGACGAGCGTGCAGCTGCAGCCGCCGATGCCGAACGGCCCGCCCGGGTTCGACCAGGCGCCGAACGGGCCCGCCCAGTTGCCGCCAGTTCCGGCGGGGTTCTGATGGACGCCGCAGCCCGGGCCCGCGAACTGGCCCTGCTCGGCATTGAGGTGCGCGGCCACCCACACCCAGGGCAGCACTACAAGCACGGGTGGATCCCGGTCAACGTCTCGACGCCTAGCGCGAAGCAGGCGGAGAGCCTTGCGCAGAAGCAGGCGATCCGTGATCTCGAGCAGCACATCGAGAAACTGCGGAGGGAAGGGCCACCGAGATACCAGCGGTCTCCGGATCTGTACGTCGAGACCGAACTGCACCAGCGCGTCCATGGACTGCCGATCGGTTCACGGATCCCCAAGCGGCCCGAGCGGCTCGGCTTCGAGAGTTTGCCGAGCGGTCATTGGCGCGATCCGGCCACCGGTCGCCTGCACGGCGAGAGTGCCGCCATGGGCTGGGACCACGATGTCCTCGCCGCCGAGAACTACTTGCAGCAACTGAAGGACCCCGCGTACTGGAAGTCGCATGGCGCCGAAGCCGCCGCCGAGATCGAGGCGCTGAAGCGTCGCGCGCGCGCACTCAAGATGCGCCGCGACCTCGAACTCGCTGGCATTGAGGTTCGCGCCACCCAGTCGCAGAACACCGGCACCGGGGGCGGCTACGCGCCCCCGCACGTGCCAGCTGGGAGCTCGAAAGGCGGCCAGTTCGGCACCACCGCTGGCACGCCGACCGCGGGCTCCGGCTCGGGCATCGGGAGCATGCCGCAGTCCACGTACAAGTCGGGCGGCGGCAAGGCGAAGTCGAAGGCCTCCGCGCCGGCAGGCACCCCGCAGCCGCCGACCACCTCGCGCACGATGAAGGTCGGCGACTCGGGCGAGGACGTGCGCTACGCCCAGTACGCGATGAACCTGCTCGGTTTCAAGGTGGCGCAGGACGGCCAGTACGGGCCCGAAACTGAGGCCGCGGTCAAGCAGATGCAGGAACGTCTCGGGGTCGCCAAGCCCAACGGGCACCTGTCGCCGTCGATGCTGCACAAGATGCAGGACGCGGTCCGCCTATCGCCATGTATCGGAGCCGGGCAGCGGGACCTTGAGTTCGAGGCGGAGTGGGAAGCCCGCGACGTCGAGGACGTCGACGACGACGTGCCCGACGAGGACACCGAGGCGCTGATCGCCGCACTCGGCGAGTTCATCGGCGCCGACGAGCGGTCCTTCTCCGAGGCCCTGCACCCGCGCAACCCGAAAGGCTCGGTCGGTGGCGGCCGGTTCCGCTCCATCGTGGACCGCGTCGTCGACGCGTTGGACTCGTGGAAGAAGGGCGACGGCCCGGACGACCCGCTGAAGGACTTCAACCGCGACCAGTTGTTGAAGGCCGCGAAGGCGCACGGGCACACGTTCCGGCGCGGCGCGTCGATCGAGGAGATCAAGGCTCAGATCCTTGACGACGTCCGCAACGGCACGAAGGCGGCGAAGGCTGAGGCCCCGAACCTTCCCGGCGCCCCGAAGGACCACCGCCGGTTCACCATCCAACTGGGTGGCACGCCGGCAGCGGAAGGTAAGCCGACGAAGGTTTCGATGCGTGACTTGAAGGTGGGCGACACGGTCTACGCCCGCCAAGACCGCATCGGCGAGTGGTATACGGCCGGAGACGCCAAGGGCGCCACTCCGGTAAAGCTCACCAAGATCGGCCAGGACCACTACCTGCCGATGGACGCGAAGGTCCTAAAGGGAACGGCGCCCAACGGGGAAGAGATCCACATCGTGCAGGAGCGCCCGAGCGGGCCGAACATCACTATGGGGATGACTCCTGCGCACGAGGTCCTCGTGGCTCCAAAGGGCGGCGCTCCGTCCGGCACCGCCACCGACGTCGGCATCTTCGGCAACCCGTCCACCGGGAAGCTGTCGCTGTACCGGGAGTCGGACACCGGTAAGCGCACCGGGCGGGCGATCAAGTCGTTCGACGACATGGGCGCGCTGGAGTCGTGGGCGCGGGACAACGGGCACACCGAGTTGGCGGACTACGCCAAGGCGGAGCAGGCGAAGACCGGGGCACCGAGCGCACCGGCGGCGAAGGCAGCACAGGCGGCACCCAAGACAGGCCGTGTGACCGATCAATATCGACAGAAGCTCATTGCCGGGCTCGACCAGATGATCGCGGAGGCGCCTCCCGAGTTCAAAGAGACCTTTGGTGGCCGAGCATCCGGTTATCAGAATCTGGTCGATCTCCGAGCACGTCTTGCGTCCGGAGCGTCGGAGCGCTGGGAGGACTTCCACTCCGTTTTCTCGTCGCTGAACACCAGATACGGGTCGGGTACCTCGACCACGGGCTTCGGGGGATACGACAAGCCTTCGGCACGGTTCCTGCGTGAATGGCCGACGGATCGCATCGCGAACGGCACGGGTGGGGTGCCGAGCGCGCCGGCGGCGAAGAAGGCCGCGCCGAACGCCACCGTGAAGCCACCCGACCCCGCCACCATCCTCTCCTCCCTGCCCGTCGACCTGACCCCCGCACAGAAGCGGGCCCGGTTGCGTAGCCGGGGTGTGCCGAAGGAGCAGATCGACGCGCTGGTGCCGCTGAAGCCCAGGAAGGCCGCAGCGGCGAAGCAAGGAACGGGCCGAGACGTCACGGGCGATCGCCAATTGATCCGGCAGGTTTATGAGGCCGGTCTGGCTGACGGCGAGTGGAAGCCGAGCGGATCTGGCATCGGCTCGCAGCGAGGCGGTCGCTTCGATCCGACGGGCGGTGGATATCAGGCGCATCTAGCCCTCGCGAAAGCGCAGGGTTTCGACGTCCAACCCCGCGTCCTGCATAGCGACCGGCCCGGAGTTTACGACTCGTCCGATAAGGGCGCCCGGGAGTACCAACGGCTTATCGACGCCGGCGGCACCGAGCTTTATCGCGGCTTCGGCTGGGGCCAGACGGCCGAGGGTGGCAAGACCGGCGAACAGATGGCGCACGAATACCTGTATGGTCCGCTGCACGTCGGCGGCGGCTTGGGCCTTGGCACCAACTTCTCAACCGATCTCAGTGCGGCTGCGTACTACAGCGAAGACGGCATGGGCAAGAAGCTTCCGGGCGGGAAGCTTATCGGGGCCGTGCTGCCGAAGGGCGCTCGGGTAATTTCCTACTCGGACGCCGTCAAGCAGCGAGACGAGTTCCTGGCCAAGCTTCCGGCCGGGCCTGAGCATGACGCTGAGCGCAAGGTCTTCGAAGATCCCGGCACCTTCGCGATGGCGCGCGGTTACGACGCCATGGTTGCCAACCACGACCAAGCAAAGATCGTCAAGCGCGGGACCGAAGAGTGGGTCGTCTTCAATCGCGGCAAGCTGACAGTCTGGGACGACGATCCGCCAGCGAGGACGAAAGCGGCCCGCAGCTTCGCCCTTCGCGCCCTCGGCCACGACGTCACACCCGGGCATGACGAACTGCACCACTACTGGACCGTCGGTGCTGGCCGGCAAAAGTGGGTCCACTCGCCCAAGCCGTGGACCACGTTGGTGGCACTGCTCACCCGCCACGTCGGACCAGAGAAGGCAAAGATCTACGCCTCCCGCTGGTTCATCGAAGTCAAGGGCTACGCCGCAGGCAGCGATCTGAACAGAGTCGCCCACGGCCACCCGCCACGCGGGCACCGCATAGGACCCGGCTAGTCACAGGGCATCAGCCCACGTCTCCGAAAGGCGGTGGCGTGGCGATGACGGCTGCCCTCGATAGCCGCGCGAGCGACCCCAGCAAGCCCTACGGCGACGTGAGCTACGCCGACCCCGGCTACCAGTCCGACGGCAAGAAGCGCTACCCGCTCGACTCCGAAGAGCACTGCCGCTCCGCGTGGTCGTACATCAACCAGGCCGGCAACGCCGCCAAGTACAGCCCCGACCAGCTGAAGAGCATCAAGGCCCGCATCATGGCCGCGGGGAAGAAGTACGGCATCACGTTCGCCGACCAGCAGCGCGACGTCGACGAGGGCGAGTACCGCCGAGTCCCCGAAACCGTCACCCGCGGCTTCGACTTCGAAATGCGCTCCACCGGCGACGGCCGGACTCTCGAAGGCTACGTGGCCATGTTCGGCTCGGTGGCCCGCATCCCCGACCGTGGCGGCGACTTCGACGAGGAGTTGCACCCCGGCTTCGCCGACCGGTCCCTGTCCAACGGCTACCCGGTCATGCAGTGGGACCACGGCAAAGACCCCCGCGTCGGCACCGTCCCCATCGGCGTCTACGACACGTTCGACAAAGACTCCCGCGGCTACTTCGTGCGCGGCCGCCTGTTCGACAACGCCGTCGTCGAACCCGTCCGGCAGGCCATCGAAGGCAAGGCCGTCAAAGGCATGTCGTTCCGGTTCTCCGTGCGCAAGCCCGGCGGCGACCGGTGGAACCGGCGCAACAAAGACGGTGTCGACAAGCGCGACATCCTCGACGCCGACGTGCACGAAGCCGGGCCCGTCGTGTTCCCCGCCTACGCGCAAACCAGCGTCACGGTCCGATCGTTGCTGGCCTCCGCCACCGAAGAGGACCGCGCCGCACTGATCGAAGAGCTCGCCGACGCAATCGGCGAAGCGGTCGATCTCCCTTACTTCACCGGGCAGTGGGCCGCGCGGAGCGACCACGGCGGTGAGACCGACGACGAGTCCTGGGAGGACGAGACGTCAACCAGCACCACCAGCAAAGAGGCGCGGGCCAACGCCTGGGCCGCGCGACCGCAATTCCTCCCGTAAGGACACAAGCAATGGCTGACTTTGACATCGTCGAGGAGCTGCGCGGCAAGGACGCTGCCACGCTCGCCCCCGACGCCATCCCCGATGAGGTTCGCAACAAGAGCCCCGAACAGCTCCGCAACCTCGTCGAGATCTACGACGCGCACCTGCGCTCCCTGGTCTACGAAGAGACCGGCGAGATGCGCGACCTCACCCCCGACGAGGACAAGGCGTTCCGGTACGGCCTGAAGGTCCGCGAGGCCGCCATGAAGCGCATCGAGGAGCACCGCGCGATCAGCGAGGTCTTCTCCCGCCGCCCGCAGGCCGTCAAGACCGTGTACGCGAACATCAGCCGCGGCCTGGACGCCTCCGACGGTGTGGCCCGCATGACCGCCGCCGAGGCCCGCGACGCAGCGCTGCGCACCCTGGACGACCGCAACTCGTCCCGGCACCTGCGCTCCGACCAGAAGGACGAGGTCGACAAGCAGATCCGCCTGTCCTCCGACATCGCCCGCCGCGTGCTCGTCACCGAGAACGAGCACTACCGCGACGCGTGGATGAAGATGGTCACCAACCCCAACGCCGGGTACCTGCTCTCCGAAGAGCAGCGCGACGCGATGCGGATCTACGAGGAATACCGGGCCGCGTCAGAAGGCACGACCACCGCCGGCGGCTTCGGCATCCCCGTGTTCATCGACCCGAGCATCATCCTCACGGCGCAGGGCACGGACAACCCGTTCCTCACCCTGGCCAAGCAGGTCACCATCAACACCAACATCTGGAAGGGCGTCTCGTCCGCCGGTGTGACGTGGGCCTTCCAGTCAGAAGGTGTCGCGGTCACCGACAACGCGCCGGTCATCGCCCAGCCCACGGTCACCGTGTACATGGCCCGCGGCTTCATCCCCTACTCGATTGAAGTCGGGCAGGACTACCCGGGCTTCGCCGACGAGATGTCGACGCTGCTCACCGCCGGCTACAACGAGCTCCTCATCGACAAGCTGACCCGCGGGTCAGGCGTCGGCGAGCCCAACGGCCTGGTCACCCAGCTCTCCGCGAACGCGAGCGTCCGGGTGAAGGTCCAGACCGGTGGCTCGCTCAGCGCGGGCGACCCATACAACCTGTGGAAGGCGCTCCCGCAGCGGTTCCGCAACGGCGTGTCCACCGCCTGGCTGATGAACGTCGGCGTCAACAACGCGATCCGACAGTTGGCCACGGCGAACGTGTTCCACGCGTTCACCCAGAACCTGCCGGCGGAATGGGCGGACATATTGTTCGGAAAGCGGACATATGAGTCACCCTACATGGCGGACATCACCACCGCGACGAACGCCAACCAGGAGTTGGCCATCGTCGGGGACTTCTCGAACTACGTCATTGCCCGCCGCGGCGGCATGTCGGTGGAACTCGTGCCGACCCTATTTGATGTTACCAACAATCGCCCCACGGGTCAGCGGGGCTGGTTTGCGTATGCAAGAATAGGCGGCAACAGCGTCAATGATCTTGGTTTCCGCCTGTTGGTGAACACCTGATCAATCGTCCTATGGGGTAAGTTGGAGGCCATGACGGCTTCCAACTTGCTCTGTAGCATCGAAGAATGTGACGCTCCGGTCCTCGCAAAAACCTTCTGCGTCATGCACTACAAGCGCTGGCGGCGCTACGGCGATCCGATGATCCGCCTCCGCGTGCAGCGTCACGAGAATCAGCAGTGTAAACACCCGGACGGCTGCGCCCGCCGCGTCAAGGCCGACGGCTGGTGCCGGATGCACTGGGACCGAGTGAAGCAGTTCGGCGATGCGGGCCCAGCCGAGCGGATGGCGTTGCGCACGAAGCGCAGCCTTGGTCCAGGCCGCACCGTGAACGCCCAGGGCTACGTGATCGTATGGCAGCCCGAGCGACGCGTGTACCTGATGGAACACCGACTCCTGATGGAGCAGAAGCTCGCTCGGCCGCTGCTCGCGAGCGAATCCGTTCATCACGTCAACGGCGCCCGAGACGACAACCGGATCGAAAACCTCGAACTCTGGGTGACCCCGCAGATCAAGGGCCAGCGCGCGGCGGATCTCGTCGCCTGGATTGTCGAGCACTACCCCGACCTCGTGGAAGCCGCACTCGCAGAACGAAAGGACCACCCATGACCAGCCCTAAGACCGACACCGACGCCCCGACGAAGGCCGACGCGAAGCCGAAGGCCGCAGACTTGGCCGCGTCGGGCGAGTCGACCGACCCGGCCGTGCATTTCGCGATGGCGAACCTGCAGGCGGCGCTGATGAACCGCAAGGCGCTGGACGTGGAGGAGGCGGACATCAAGGCCGCCGACGCCGAGGTGAAGGCCGCGCAGGACGCGCTGGCCGAGCTCGGCTACAAGTAGCACCCGTCGCCCTCGCCTGATCGTCGAGGGAAGGAAGGCCCGGCATCCCAGGTGTCGGGCCTTCCGCATACCTGGGAGGAGTTCCAATGCAACCGAACGCTGAGCCGTGCCCTGTGTGCCGTCGCATGGACGGCGGCCACGACAAGGCCGTGCATGACATGGTCGACAACGGCGCGAAGTCGTACCCGCCGCCGAAGGTGGTCGGGCGATGAGAGTGGTGTACCCGAAGGCCAGCGTGATGCTGGCGATGCCGGACGGTTCGTCGATGCACGTGCCGTTGGGCACGCATTGGGCGGCTGACGACCCGGTGGTGCTGGCGTACCCGGACATGTTCTCTGACAACCCGCGGCACGGGGTGTTCCGGCACACGGCGGAGTCGATGGCTGACGACGTGGAGCAGGCGACGGCTGTGCCGGGCGAGAAGCGGTCGGTGCGCCGTGGCTGACATTACCGAACTCGCTGTCGCGCTTTGGGAAAAGGTCGAGGTCGTTGGCCCGATCCGCGATGGCGACACCGTGTTGGTTCGGCTTGCCGCAGGGCTGACGCGGCGGGTCTTCGACGACCAGGCCTCGCAGGTCGCGGAAGCCATCAAGGAAAGCCTGCCGAACGTGACGGTCGTGTTCCTGGCGAATGTCGAACAGGTGCTCGTCTACCGCCCGGGCGAAAAGCGCTCGGTGCGGAGATCCGCATGAACGCCGCCCCCGCGGCGACGGCCGAGACCCGTTGGCGCTGCCAGTGCCACCCGTCGGCGCGGTGGGGCTTTTTCGCGAACTATCTCGCTTGTCCGATTAGCGATCTCAACTACGGAGACCCCGGCAGCCGGACGTACGGCACGCGCTACGACTCCGTCGCCGAGTTGCTGGCCGCACACCCGACGGCAACCACTGACTGATCTCCTGCGGCCGGACTTCACGGATGGTTGGCCGGCCGCAGGTTCAACCATCCGATAACCATCCACAAAAGGACCCTGATGTCGAACAAGCGGAAGCCGTCGGCGAAGGAAGAGACAATCGCCGACTACGTGAAGGCGGGCTTTGACCCCAAGTCCGCCGCGGCTGCGATCAGCCGGCAGCGCGACCCAGCCGACGTTCCCAAGGACCAGGCCGTCACCATCGCCTACGTCGTCGGCGATAGCGTCACCTACTCGTGGCACCGCTCGCTGGTCGAGCTGATCGCCTACGACTCGGCCAACCGGCACCGGGTGATGCGCGGCGGGTTCATCGCCATGCACTACGGCACCGGCGGGCTGATCGAGGCCCGCAACAAGGGCGTGAAGACGTTCCTCGAGGAGGACAACGCCGACTGGCTGTTCTGGGTCGACACGGACATGGGCTTCGCCCCGGACACGATCGACCTGCTGATGGACGCCGCGGACCCGGTGGAACGCCCGATGGTGGGCGCGTTGTGTTTCTCGCAGCGCGAGGACTCCGCCGACGGGTTCGGCGGCTACCGGTGCACGGCGACGCCGACCATCTTCGACTGGGCGCACATCGACGGCCAGTACGGCTGGCAGGTGCGGTGGAACTACCCGCAGAACACGGTGATGCAGGTCGGCGGCACCGGGGCGGCGTGTGTGCTGGTTCACCGGTCGGTGTTCGAGAAGATCCAGGCCGAGCACGGCAACGTCTGGTATGACCGGGTGCCGAACACGACCACCGGGCAGCTCATCTCCGAGGACTTGTCGTTCTGCCTGCGGGCGGGCGCACTGAAGATCCCGATGTTCGTGCACACCGGCGTTCCGACGACCCATTTCAAGAACTTGTGGCTGAGCGAAGAGGACTACTGGCGCCAGGTGGCGTTGAACTCGTTCCAGGAGAAGGCCACCGAGATGGGCTTCATGCCCGAGAAGACCGAGGCGAAGCGGGA
>Ga0207676_10002682_pt1 | contig 12654 bp, 14 predicted proteins | sample KBSSwiS72_FD_184307 | JGI IMG/M metagenome (GOLD analysis project Ga0207676, IMG submission 184307) | Switchgrass rhizosphere microbial communities from Kellogg Biological Station, Michigan, USA - KBS Switchgrass S7-2 (SPAdes) (version 2) | ecosystem: Host-associated > Plants > Roots >... | reverse complement strand
CCGGGTCGTCATCGACGACCGCAACGACGTGTCCGGAGGCAGGTAGAGTCATGGCCACGCCGCACACTGGACGATCGACGCACGATCGTAAGTAATGGAAAGATGTTATAGCGCGCGGCCCGCGGCGGGCGGACCCTCCATAGGCCGGGGCTTCGCTGCAAATGAGGGCTACGCATGTACGAAGCCGAGCCAATCGTGTTCGTCGTCGACGACGACGAGTCGGTGCGCGAATCACTCAAACTCCTGATCGAATCCGCTGGCTGGCAGGCACAGACCTATCCATCCGCGCAGGCGTTTCTCGCGCGGCCGCCGGCCTTCGTGCCCAGCTGCCTGCTGCTCGACCTCGTTCTCCCGGATCTGAACGGCTGTGACCTGCAAGGGTTGCTGGCCGACCAGACCGATCTGCCGGTCATCTTCATTACCGGCCATGGCGATGTTCACGCGACCGTGCGCGCGATGAAGGGCGGAGCGATGGATTTTTTCATCAAGCCCGTGAACTGCGATGCGCTGTTGAGTGCGATTGGCAATGCGCTCGATCGCAGCCGCGCTCTGCTGGACCAGGCGGCGGATGCGCGCGCGCTGCGGGAGAATTACGCTTCGCTCACTTCTCGGGAGCGCGAAGTCCTGGGACTCATTGTCGCTGGCTTCCTCAACAAGCAAGTCGCTACCGCGCTTGGCATCAGCGAGATCACGGTCAAGGCGCACCGCGGCAAGTTGATGCGCAAAATGAGCGCCGACTCGTTTGCCGCGCTCGTGCGCATGGCGGATAAGCTGTGTCTCACGCCGGCCAGATCGGAATGGCGCCGAGCGAACGGTGGGCCACTGCAAGTGGCCCACCCGCCGGGTTCGTGCAGAGTCGGCTCCAGCGTCACTACGCGCGCACGGATCTGAACCCCGCTCGAACCTCTTCCGAAAAGAGCTGCGGCTGTTCCCAGGCGGCGAAGTGGCCGCCTTTGTCGAGCTTGTTGTAGTACATCAGCTTGGGATACGCGCGTGCCGCCCAGCTCTTGGGGATCGTGCAGACCTCGTCGGGGAATGCGCTCACGGCGACCGGGATGGTAACGCCCTTTGGCGTGAAGAAGCCGCCTTTGTTCTCCCAGTAGATGCGCGCCGAAGAGATCGCCGTGCGTGTCAACCAATACAGCGTGATGTTGTCGAGCACATCGTCGCGTGTGAGGCCGGCCTGTTGCCCGTCAAAGACGCGCGCGATGAGCTCGTAGCTGCGCAGGTCATGATCGAGCAGGAATGCTGCCAGCCCGACCGGTGAATCCGCGAGCCCGTACTGCGTCTGCGGGCGGTTCGCCAGTTCGATCGCGTAGCCCACGCCTTTCTGATAGAACACTGCGAGCTGCTCGTAAGCGCGCTTTTCATCTGCCGCAAGACCCGCCGGTGCGGGCTGGCCAGTGAAGGCTGCGCCGTTGATCTCGGGCGGAACGGCGAATACCCAGTTGAGGTGAATGCCGAGCAGTTCCGGCGGCGCCTGCGCAGCCATCACATCGGTGATCATCGCGCCCCAGTCGCCGCCTTGCGCCACGAATCGCGTGTAACCGAGGCGTGTCATCAGCGCAACCCAGGCCCGCGCCATGCGCGGAGGATCCCAGCCCGTCGCGGTCGGCTTGCCGGAAAATCCGTAGCCCGGAATCGACGGAATCACCACGTGAAACGCGTCCGCGGCGTTGCCGCCGTGCGCGGTCGGATTGGTCAGCGGCTCGATGATCTTCAGCATCTCGATGACCGAGCCGGGCCAGCCGTGCGTGATGATGAGCGGCAACGCGTGCTCGTGCTTGGAACGAACGTGAATGAAGTGGATGTCCAGCCCATCGATCTCGGTCAGGAACTGCGGCAGGGCGTTCAGCTTCGCTTCGGCCCTGCGCCAGTCGTACTCGCCCGCCCAATAGCGTGCGAGCTTGCGCATCGTCCCGAGCTGCACGCCCTGCGATGCATCGGCGACGAGTTCCTGCTCCGGCCACTGTGTGGCGTTGATCCGCTTGCGCAAATCGGCGAGCTCGGCCTCCGAGAACTTCACCTTGAACGGACGAATGACGGTCTTGTCGGCGGTCTGTGTGCTCGCTTGGCTCATGGCGTGCTCCTTGTCAGAACGTGATGAGGCAGTTCGCGGGGTGGTCAGCGCAGCAAGCGGCAGTAGCGAAGCCATGATGCTCGCTGCGCTGAGCTTGAGTCCTTCGCGTCGGGTGAATTGCTGTTTCATGAGGTGCTCTCCAGCTCTCGCGTAAATCGAAGGCATTGGGTGCGGTCGCAATCACACAGAACAGCGAGCACCGGAACAACTAGACCATGGTGTTGCGACACCATCGTGCAATCGATCGGCTTGCACATCCCTGCTGTGATCCTCGCGAGTCACTCACTTCACCCGCAGGAGAACCGTCATGGCTTCCAAGCTGCTGTTGATGATCGTTGCAACTGTTGTAGCCGCAACAGCCAGGGCGACCGATCGTCCTGTCGCGGGCGACGCGCCGTATCGAGACATGCCGCGCATCGCGCCGATCGGCGCGCGTATCAGTCACTACTTGCCGGTGCCTCAGGATGCCAAAGGGCCTGCCATCGACCCTGCCAAGGGTTATCGGCTCCAGGAACTGGGCAAGGGTCTCTACCTGATCACCGACAATGCCTACCAGTCGATGTTCATGGTCTACGAGAGCGGCGTGGTGGTCATCGATGCTCCGCCGCCGTATGCGGCGCACATCGTTCCAGGGATTCGCGAAGTGACCGACAAGCCGATCACGCACCTGATCTACAGTCACTCGCACTCGGATCACATCGCAGGCGCGAACGCCTTGGGCAAGGTCCCGACCATCATCGCGCAAGCCGAAACCAAGCGACTGCTGGCGCGCGACAACGATCCGCAGCGTCCGTTGCCCACCGTGACTTTCGAGGATCGCTACTCACTCAAGGTCGGCAGCCAGGTGCTGGAGCTCTCCTATCGCGCCGACGCGCACGAGCCCGGCAACATCTTCATCTACGCGCCCGCCCAGCAAACGCTCATGGTGGTCGACATGGTCTTTCCAGGCTGGATGCCGTGGCGACGCTTCGCCGTGGCGCACGACATTCCGGGCTACTTCGCGCAGATGGAAGAGATCCGCAAGGTTCCGTTCAAGACCCTGGTGGGTGGCCACGTCGCGCGCACGGGCACGCACGCGGACGTGGATCGGCAGATCGCATTTCTGCAGGACTTGAAGGCAGCGGCAGCGAAAGCGCTCGGCTCCACCAAGCCGGGAGAAGGATTGGACGCGAAGACCACACAAGAGAATCCGTGGGCGGTGTTCGACGACTACATCGATCGCGTGGTCATCCAGTGCGTCAACACGCTGACGCCGACCTGGGAGAACCGGCTCGCCGCGTACGACGTCTACATATGGGATCAGTGCTATTCGATGGAACAGAGTCTGCGCATCGACTGATCGCACCCAGACTCCGCTCAATCGCTCTGTTCCGTAGCGGCATCGTCGTGATCGTGATCGGCGGCGCGTGCTGCTGGCGATTGCGACGACTCCGGGCTCCATCGCGGGTGGCGCATCGAGTCGAGGATGGGCTGGTGCAGAACGCGGAGGGTCATGAACCGCGCTGACATGGAGTCAGCTCACCGTGCGGAAGAAATCGCGAATGTCCGTCAGCAAGCAGACGATTGCGATCATCTACATCACGGCACGTGCGGACCAAACGCTGCGCCGGCAGCTGTTACAGCTGGGTGCGGTGGAGTGTCTGTTCAAGCCGTTCAGCGAGCAGCAACTGCGCGTTGCGCTGGATGCAGCGCTGCAAAGTACGCGAGGGCATTAGAGATGTACGCGACCACCTCCGTGCCGAGGTCCACTGCGATGCTGGGCTCTACACGTAACACCATGCCGACCGTCTTCATCGTCGACGACGACATCTCGGTGCGCGAGTCGCTCGAGTCTCTCATTGCGGAGGCGGGCTGGCGGCCGGAAGTATTTGCCTCCGCCCAAGAGTTTCTGGCCCGTCCGTGTTCGCCGCAACCGGGTTGCCTGGTGCTCGACCTGAGTCTGCCGGACCTCAACGGCCTGGAGTTGCAGGAGCGCATCGCCGATCGCAGCAGTCTTCCGATCATCTTCATCACCGGTCATGGTGACATTCCGTCGACCGTTCGCGCCATGAAGGCCGGCGCGGTGGAGTTCCTGACGAAGCCCTTCGGCCCCGACGTGCTCCTCACTGCGATCCGCGGTGCGATCGAGCGGAGTCGTGCATCGCTCGATGATGAAGCGGATCTGCAGACACTACGCAGTCGCTACCAATCGCTTAGCGCCCGGGAGCGAGAGGTGATGGGGCTGGTGGTGCTCGGCAAGATGAACAAACGGGTGGGCGGCGAGCTCGGCATCAGCGAGGTCACGGTTAAAGCGCATCGCGGACGGGTGATGCGCAAGATGAGGGCGAAGTCGCTGGCCGAGCTCGTCAATATGGCCGCACGCATGGGTCATGCAACGGCGGGCGAGGCGCGACTACCGGAGCATGACCGTCTGCGTTGACGGCGTCGTGCAGATCCCTTCGCGCAGCAAGCGGCGCGTCGTTGCGAAGATCCACTCGAAGTCCTTGCTCGGCACCCAATCGCCGGTGACTCCGGGGAGACCCGCGGTCGTCGTCATGTGGCTGGCGCGGAACTGCTCGTCTGCATTCGCCCAAGCCAGGCGTTCCTCAGCGGCGCGGAGTATCTCGCTATGCGAGCGGAAGCAGAGCATCCGCTTGCGGTGCAGCCGGCCGCTCGGGGTGCGCTCCGTCTCGACGAGTCTCCATGGACTTGCAGAGTCGACCACGAAGGCGACCCAGAGCGCGCTGCCGAGCTCCATCGCTGTGGAGGACTGGGAAAACTCCACAGCGAGGAGTTGGAGCTCGGCGAGAGCGCTCAATATTCCGTTGCTATCGCAATCGACTTTCATGCAGCACGCGCACCCGCTGTCGCCTCGATGCGCTTGACGGCTTCAGTCGTGGTCCAGATCGCATGCGCCAGGAAGCGCCAATTGATCATCGCGGCGAGATAGCCGTCGCCTTCTTCGTTAGCGGCGCCCGCAGTCGCATCACGCACCATCGCGACTTCGAAGCCGTGCTCGACGAAGTCACGCAGGTGTGACTCGACGCAGAGATTGCCGACGGGTCCCGCTAGCACGATCTTCTCGATGCGATAGCGGCGCAGCTGCAGAATCATGTCGTTCGTCGACGTGCCGTAAGCCTTGTGCGGGCTGGTCACGATCGTGTCCGGATGACGAATGTAAGGCTTGTATCGCTCCGGGAAGTCCGCGCCCGACCCTTCGAGGTCTTCGGTAGTGAGCTGATCGCGCCGGTTCAACAGACCGATCTGATGCGCCAGGTCTTCGAGCGGCGTGGTCGGCGCGACCCACTTGTGATCGTGCGGATAGTAGTAGTGCGGCGAGACGAACACCTTCATGCGCGCGGTCCTGGCGGCGCGCAGCAGGCGTTCGATGTTCTCGGCGGTGTTGTTGCGGGCGAGGCTGTCCTTGATGAGCGGGAAGGCCTTGCCCTGCGGCGAGAGGAAGTCGTTGTGCAGGTCGGTGAAGACGAGCGCAGTCGCCGTGGCGTTCAGTCTCATCTCGGGTGACTTGTGATCGAACATCGCGGTGCTCCTGTCTGTTCGGGTTGATCGATGAGCCGACGCTACGCCGATCGCATCACTCGCAGAACCACACCGACCTGCACATCCCTCTTGCATCCCGCGCAATGACCCGTCAGCCCAGCCCGCAGCTGAAGGGGGCCGACTCGTCCTGCGGGACCTTGGCTCCCAGGATCTCGGTCCGTTCGATCGTGGGCGGCGAGGCGAGCAGCTTCGGTGCCTGCGCCATGAGCGCCTTGGCAATCGGTCCATTCAGATGAGCTTGCCTGCCGGCCTCGCCGGCGAAGGCATCGAACACCCCGAACGTTGACGGGCCCAGGCGCAGCGCGAACCACAGCGGGGTACTGGCTTCCTGCATTGCGAGCTGCAGTCCCTGCTGCAGGAAGTCGGCGACGTCCTGCTCTCTTCCGGGTTTGGCTTCGAGTCGTACGAACAATCCAAGCGAAAGCATTGCAATTCTCCTTGAGGCTGATAGTGGACCGTGCGACAAGAATGGTCCCGGCTCAGCCGATTCACGAGAGGCAGGAACGTCACATTTAGGAGCATTCTTGCCAGGGGTGTTTTCGGCGCAGCCGCGGCGTGCTATCTGTAGTGCCATGAAAGTGAATGTCCTCGCGCTGGAAGGTGTCTTCGACCTGGGGCTCGCTGCTGTGCTGGATGCGCTGCAGACTGCGAACGAGTTGATCGAAGTCGGCGGACTTGCGGTGCCGCGCTTCGAAGTGCGGATCGCCGGCGTACGCAAGTCGGTCAAGACTTCGCAGGGTCTGACAGTGCCCGTGCACGCCGCACCGTGGCGCGAGCCCGATTGCGTCGTCGTCCCCGCAATCGGCTTCAAGATGCCCGAGCCGTTGCAGGCTGCGCTCGCACGGCCGGATATTCGCGATGCGGGTGCGGCGTTGCTGCAATGGGACCGCCGCGACGCGATGATAGCGACGGCTTGCATCGGCACATTCGTGATGGCGGAGTCCGGCCTGCTCGATCGTCAGCACGCGACGACCACGTGGTGGCTCGCGCCGCTGTTTCGGCAGCGCTACCCGCAAGTCCTGCTGGACGAATCGAACATGATCGTGAAGTCCGGCAGATATGTGACTGCAGGAGCGGCGCTTAGCCACATCGATCTCGCGTTGTGGCTGGTGCGCGGAGTGAGCCCCAAGCTCGCGTCCCTGGCGGCGAAATATCTGATCGTCGATTCCAGGCCGTCGCAGTCGGCCTATGCATTGGCCGATCACCTGGTGCATTCCGATGCGCTGGTGCAGCGCTTCGAGAGTTGGGCGCGCTCGCGACTGAAAGACGGATTCTCGCTGGACGAGGCCGCGGAGGCTGTCGGCGCGAGCAAGCGAACGCTCGCACGTCGCATGCAGACCGTGCTCGGAAAATCGCCGCTGTCGTATTTCCAGAGTCTGCGCGTGGAGCGCGCGGTTCATTTGCTCAAGACCAGCAGCGCCAGTGTCGATGAGATCGCGACGCGCGTCGGCTATTCGGAAGGCTCGATTCTGCGAGTCCTGCTGCGCCGGCGACTGGGTGTCGGCATCAAGGAGATCAGGCGCTCGGCCTGAGAAACGGGTCTAGCTGCGGATCCGGCCCGAAGCGGTTCACCAGGCTGTCCACGAACAGACGGACCTTCGGCGGCAGGAAGCGCCGGTTCGCATAGACCGCGAACACGCCAAACTCGCCGATCGTGTAGTCCGTGAGAATCGGCACGAGGCGTCCTGCCTGTAGATCCTCCGCGAGAGCGAAACTTCCGAGCATGAGCACGCCGAGGCCTTGCACCGCGGCCGTTCGCAGTACGCCGGTGTCGCCGCAGCGCAGATTGCCGCGTGGCTGCACCACCGTGCGCTGACCGTCCTTCTCGAATGGCCAGTCGCGAAAGTACGCGGAGTCGGCGAAGACGAGGCAGTTGTGCTGCTGCAGTTCCTCGGGCGTCAGCGGCGCTCCGTGCTGCTGCAGATACTCAGGCGATGCACATGCAACGAGCGACGTCGTCGCGAGTCGTCGTGCGATCAAGTTCGGATCGATCGCCGCGGAGATGCGGATGGCGAGATCGATCCCTTCTTCCACCAGATCCACCATACGATTGGTGAAGGACACATCGATGCCGATCGCGGCATGCTGCCGCAGGAACTCGACCAGCACCGGCGCCAGGTAGCTGCCGCCGAAGTCTGCCGAGACGCTGATTCGCAGCGTGCCTTGTGGAATCGAGGCCAGCGCAGCGGCGGATTCTTCGGCATCTGCGACCGCGGCAACGGCCACGACGCATCGCTCGTAATACGCGGAGCCCGCTTCAGTAAGGCTCAATGCCGTGGTCGAGCGATTGATGAGGCGCGCGCCGACCCGCTTTTCGAGCGCGTCGATGTAGCGCGTCATCATGGGCGCAGAAATATCGAGCCGGCGTCCCGCCTCGGCGAGACTGCCGGTCTCGACGGCCTTGATGAAGGCCTGCATGCAGGTGAGGGTGTCCATCGGACGCTCCTCTCATCAGCTGGTGAATGCACTCTTCCAGGCACGCAGCGCCTCGAAGCTGGCAACCCGCGTGCCGGCGTCGACGCCCCGCTCAGTGCGCAGAGTTTGCAACACTTGCGGCTCCATCACACGCAGGAATGGATTGGTCGCGCGCTCCAGGCCGATCGTCGAGGGCACGGTCGGCTGTCCCGCATCGCGCTTGCGTGACTCGGCTTCGATCCGTGCGATCAGCTCGCCGTTGTCGGGCTCTACGGCAAGCGCAAAACGCAGGTTGTCCAGCGTGTACTCATGAGCGCAATAGACCTGCGTCTGCGCCGGCAGGGTGGCCAAACGATCGAGTGAATCGATCATCGCCTGCATCGATCCGCCGAACACCTTGCCGCAGCCGCCCGCAAACAGCGTGTCTCCGGTGAACACCCAGTTCCGCTGGCGCTCGAGGAAGACGATGTGACCCTTGGTATGGCCGGGCACTGCGAGAACCGACAGCCGCATATCCAGCGCATCGAGCGTCACCGTGTCGCCTTCGCCGACCACGTGCGTTACGCAATCGAGCGGCACAGTACCCGGCGCGGGCCACGGCGGATGCGAACCTCGGTCGTGCTCGTTCAACAGCGGTCCGAACACGGGTATCGATCCGCGCTCGAGCAGGTGAGGAACGCCGCGGTTGTGATCGAAGTGCAGATGAGTCAGCAGCACGGCGGAGAGCTCGAGACCCTGTTGGTCCAGTGCCTTCAGCACTGGCCCAGCGGCGCCGGGATCGACGACTACTGCGTGCCGGCCGTCGTGCATCATCCAGATGTAGTTGTCTTTGAAAGCCGCGATGGGCTGAATGCGAATTCTGTCCATGATCATGCACTCAGCAGTTCCCAGGCGACCATCATCTGCGCGGAAAAACCGCCGACGAACGCGAGCGTGCGCAGCCACGGCACGCGGAATGTGTAGGTCACTGCGTGCGCGACACGTGACCAGAGATACAGCGGGCCGGCGGCCGCGGTCACTGGTGTGCTGACGCCCAAGGCGTGCGCGGCCAGAACCAGTGCAGCGAAGACCACCAGATTCTCCACCGCGTTCGCATGCGCAGCGCGCAGCCGCTGTGCCCAAGGCGCCAGCGGCTCGGGATCGTTCGGATAGCCTACCGTCGCTGGAATGCCGCGGACGATCATGCGATTCAAGACGTAGGGCATCCACAGCAGTGCAGTGAACGTGCTGACTTCGACCAGCGATGTCAGTTCGGTGCTCATGGGAGTTCTCTCTCGTGGAGGTCAGTGGGGCAGGTTGGCGCTGGGAACAGTGTTCTGCCACGCCGGGATCTCGCCGAGGCGTTGCCACCAGGCGCGCAGGTGCGGGAACGCCGCAATCGGAAAGCGGCCCCGTTCCAGATAGGTCACGGCTCCGCCGACCACGAAGTCAGCCAGCGTGACCGTGTTGCCGACCAGGAATTTTCGCTCGGCGAGCTGGCGGTCGAGCAGGGCAGCGAGCGGGCGAAACTGTTCTTCGCCCTGTTTCACCCTGGCCGCGTCGGGCGCGCCGACGCCGAGCATGGGCTTGCGCACGTTTTCATGCGTGAGGACTTCTGCAGCCGGCGACCAGGAGGAGGCTTCCCAGAACAGCCAGCGTGCGATGTCCGCTCGAACGCGAGGCTCGCGCGGATACAACGGCGTGTCGCCTTCGCGTTCGCACAGGAATTGGCAGATCGCGTTCGATTCCCACAGCAGCAAGCCGCTGTCGTCCGCCAGGGCGGGCAGCTTGCCCATCGGGTTGATCGCCAGGAACTCAGGCCGCTTGTGCTCGCCCTTGGCCAGGTTGACGATGCGGTGCTCGATATCGGCGATCGCGAGATGCGCGATGACCGCGTTGACCTTGCGCACGTTCGGCGAAGGCGGGAACGAATAGAATTTCATGATGCTGAGTTCCAGGTTGAGCGCGTGGCGGGCCGATACGATGTGGAGCGCATCGTAGGCCGCAGTCGCCGGCTGGAACTATTGGCAATATCGCCATCATTGATAGCGTTCTTGCCAACGGGGATATTGGAGCGGACCGCTTATCGCGGGCGCGGGCGTGCGCGACTCCGGCGCTTCTTGACCTGACCCGCCGCCGACAGCTGGAACTGCGCCGCTTCGCGAACGTCAGCGATGGAATCGTATCCATCCATGCGGGCGAACAGATCGCCGACCGTCGGGGGCACATAGGTGGACAGCTCGTAGGCGAAGCCATCGAGCTCCTTGAAGATGCGCACGTAGCCGCGCTCGTCGTTCAAGAGGTCCAGGAGGGTTCTCATATATATATGTAGGGCGCCGAACCGAGCCGACATAATCTTGTAAGCCGCGGTCGCACGATGTGAACTGCGTCACAGCGCGGATTTCGCGATCCGGCGCGCTCTCGATGTCCGTTTCTACGCCGCGATTTGGATTTATCTGGGGGGAACTCATGGACGTCAGTCTGCTGAAAACTGCACTGCTCGATCCGGCGCGCTGGCAGCAGATCAACGGCTATCTGGATCAGCTGCTCGACCTGGAACCCGGCTCGCGCGATCGGTGGCTGGCCGATCTGACGACGACCCAGCCGTTCATCGCCACCGTGCTCGGCAAACTGCTGGCGACTGCCGAACACGACGTCGGCCGGTTTCTCGAAGGCACGCCGCTGGTCGAGCGCGAGCTGGTCGCCTTGCAAGCTTCCATGGCCGGCAAGCAGATCGGGCCCTACACGATCGAGAGTCTGATCGGTCGCGGCGGCATGGGTGCGGTGTGGCTGGCGAGGCGCAGCGATGGGCGCTTCGAAGCGCGCTACGCGATCAAGTTCATCGACAGCCTGAACGCGCGGCCCGATCTCGTCGGGCGCTTCTCTCGCGAAGGCCGGCTGCTCGCACGTTTGAGCCATCCGAACATTGCACGACTGATCGATGCCGGCACGTTTGCGGATAGCCGCCAGTACCTGGTGCTCGAGTACATCGATGGCGCGCGCATCGACCAATACTGCAAATCGAAAGAGCTCAGCGTCGCGGCCCGCGTGCGGCTGTTCCTCGATGCCGTTGCGGCGGTCGCGCACGCGCACAGCCAGCTGGTCATCCATCGTGACTTGAAGCCGTCCAATGTGCTGGTGACTGCCGAGGGCACTGTGAAGCTGCTGGATTTCGGCGTTGCGAAGCTGCTCGGTGCGGACCCGACGGACGGAGGCATGCAGACGCAGATCGAGGACAGTGCGCTGACGCCGGAATTCGCGGCACCCGAGCAGCTGCTCGGCGAAACGCCATCCACTGCGACTGATGTCTATCAGTTGGGAATGCTGCTGTATGTGCTGCTCACGGATGGGCATCCGCTGCAGCTCATGGGGAATCGTGCGGAGCGCATCAAAGCGGCGCTTGCCGGTCGCATCGGTCCTGCCTCGCAATTCGCCGGCGGCGGGGCACTTCGCAAGGAGCTGAGCGGCGATCTCGACGCGATTCTCGCGAAGGCGCTCGACACCGATGCGACTCAGCGCTATCCGACCGCCGCGGCTTTGCACGAGGAGTTGGTGCGTTACCTCAATCGCGAGCCAGTCGGCGCGCGGCGCGGCGTCAGGTTTTATCAGATGCGCAGATTTGTCAGCCGGCACCGGCTGGCCGTTGTGACCTCTACCGTAGCGATCGCTGCGTTGCTGGGGCTCTCGGTCTTCGCGTTCGAGCAGGCGCGCGTTGCGACCCGGGAACGCGATCAAGCGGTCGCGCTGGCTTCGCGCAACAACGCGGTCAGCGACTTCATGGACATGCTGATCACCGAGGCCGCCGAAGCCGACAACGTCGTGACGGTCCGCGACATGATCGCGCGCAGCGAACGCCTGGCCATGCTGGAGAGCAGCGGCAACAAGGAAAACCGCGCGGCCGTGCTGGACATGCTGGCGCGACGTTACGAGTCGATGGACGATCGCGGCAAGGCTGCGGAGTTGACCGAGCGTGCACTTGCCCTGCTGCAGAACTCTCCCGAAAGCGCGCTGCGCTCACGCCTGCGCTGCGGCTATGCCCTGATCATCTCCGGGATGGATCGGAGCGAAGAAGCGCTGCGAATTCTCGACGCGGAACTCGAGCATCCCCCGTCGGAGCCGGAAGCCTTGTCGCAATGCCTGGAATCGCGCGCGCAGCTCGCCTACCAGGCAGGAGATGCCGATGCCGGATTGGCCTATGCGCTGAAGTCGCTGGCAGCGGCGCGTGCGGGCGGCCAGTTGTCTGCAGACTCTGAAGCGAATTCCCTCGACACCGTAGCGTTCGGCTACCGCGTGAAGGGCCAACAGGCCGAGGCATTGCGTTACAGCGAGTTGTCGCTGGCAAAGCTGGTGCAGGTCGGGCGCGATTGGAGTCCCGGCGGCCTGGTCGCGCGCAACAACTATGGCTACCTGCTGGAGAGCGCCGGCGTGCCGAAACGCGCATTGCGGACGTACGACGAAATATTGGCCGTGCTTGCCGAGCGCGACCCGAATGCCGAGCCGCCTGTCTACCTGCTGGTGAACCGCGGTCGCTCGCTGGAGTCGAGCGGGCGTTTCGCCGAGGCGCGCGCTTCCCTGGAACAGGGATTGAAGGTTGCGCAGAGCACGGAGAATGCAGATGCGCTGGTGTTGTGCCTGAGCGG
>Ga0207676_10002680_pt1 | contig 12657 bp, 5 predicted proteins | sample KBSSwiS72_FD_184307 | JGI IMG/M metagenome (GOLD analysis project Ga0207676, IMG submission 184307) | Switchgrass rhizosphere microbial communities from Kellogg Biological Station, Michigan, USA - KBS Switchgrass S7-2 (SPAdes) (version 2) | ecosystem: Host-associated > Plants > Roots >... | reverse complement strand
ATTCGTTTAACCGGGCGTCCGGCAAGGACCTGAACTGGTTCTTCAACAACTGGTATTTCAGCAACGGCTACATCGATCTTGCAATCGCTGGCGTCGCCGGCAATCAGGTTACGATCCGCAACATCGGCGGCATGGCCGCACCGGTAGACGTCGTGGTTATCTTTGACGACAACAGCACTCAGAGGATTCACCAGACACCGGCGATCTGGCAGGCGAACCAGAAGGAGGCCAAAGTAACTGTTCCCTCCAGCAAGCAGATCAAATCGCTCACTCTCGACAGCGGCATTTGGATGGACGCCAACGAAACCGACAATAAGTGGGATAGCAAATAAATGGGGGTTGTTCCACGGTTTTTGCACTTTTTGTAGGACACCTCTTTGCCGAGGCCCACGATCTTAAGAAGGGCGTGATGAGCAAGTTGAATGTACCGCCCCTGCTGACGGGCCTTCGCATGATGTTCCACCGTTTGAGCAATTCTTGTAAAAAAAGCTTTTGCCCGCGAATTACGCGAATAAACACGAAAATAACCTTCTGGGCACTGACAACTGACCAATAATTTTGTGGCTTGTTCCACGGTTTGGCCAAAATTTGTAGGACACTCTCTTGCGGAGGCCCGATCGTTAGGGAGGGCGTAACGTACAAGTTAAATGTACCTCCTTGCTGACGCGCGGGCTTCTGCAAGGTGTTCCACGGTTTTTACACTTTTTGTAGGACAGTGTTCCACGGTTTGTGCAATTCTTGTAACGAAGCTTTTGCCCGCGAATCACGCGAATGAGTGCGAAAAGTTTTCTGATCCTTCTGTTCTGCTCCCTGCTTTCATCATCCTGCATTTCGGGCACACTCCTCCCATGCAACAGCGTATCACAAATTGCACACTTTGTAAAGGTTTTTATTTATGAAACGGCCTCGGAAATGCGACGGTGACGGTGCAAATTCAGAGTAGATGGACGATATCACGAGGATCCACCAAACACGGGTCCTCTGGCGGCAGGATCAGCCGAAGCGTCCAGCAAAAAAGCGGGTCAAATCGGTCATTCTCGACGGAATCTGGATGGACGCCAAAGGGGCAGTCAAGATGTGGAAGCAGACAGCTAGTTAAAGTTGCTGATCAAAACAACGTCACGAAGTTCGCTACCGTAGGACAGGGCCAGAGAGTTTCCATCCTTTGACCAGTCGAAAAAGAATATATCTTCATTGGGCAAACCCTCCACCTTTGCGGGAGGGCCGCCAGCTAAAGACTGTCTCCATAGACCCGAAGTATAGTCTCTATAGACGATGGACGATCCGTCGGGGGACCAATGAAGACCGTTATTGAACGTTCCGTAGGGTGCCATTTGAAACTGATAAACGGGTGTTCCCCCGTCTATTGGAAAAACCGCTATCTGAAATCTCGTTGGATTGACCGTTTCCGAATAAACGCATGCAAGGTATTTTCCGTTAGGCGAAACTCTGGGATAGTCTGACGGGGCGTTGATCAAACGGGCGGCCTCGCCGCCGTCAACAGGAATTTTCCAAATTGAGTTCACGCCGCCCTCGTTCGAAGCGAACAATACCCATTGACCATCGGGCGTAACATCCGGTGATTTGCTCCGACCGGTATTTGTCAGTTGTCGAAGATCGTTTCCATCGGTGTTCACGCGCCAGATATCCTGTCCACCGCCCCGGTTTGACTGGAAAACGACATGCTCCCCGTCAGGCGTCCCCTGCGGAAATCGATCCGAGAACCCTGATGACGTGATCTGTCTGGCGTCACTCCCGTCCACATTCATGGTCCAAATCGAGTAACTATTGTCAAAAAACGACGAATCGACGATCTTTTTATCCGAGATCCAGGAAAGGCCGGACGCACCGTCCAGTTTTCCCGCTGCTTTATTCGTGATCTGGTGCAATTGCTGAGTGTCCGTGGCCGGGGTGATCCAGATGCTTGTGCTGCTCTCATCCCGAACGGCTAACAAGTTGCTGCCATCATCTGAGACGTAAACGGTCCCTCTGCCATAACGACTGAGGTCGTTGGTTATACAACGTAGGCTTCCCGATCCCAGATCCAGCATCCAGATGTGAAAATCTGATCGAGGCCCGACAGCGTCGAATATGATCCCGGTGCCATCATGCAGCCAGGCCGTTTTACCAATGATCTCCCAAACTTGCGGATTCAACGGAGTCATCGAGCCATCGGCGATATCGACACTCATTAGCGTGTACTGGTTGGGCCGGGCAATATCCTCGACGCCTATGGCCAATTTTGTCGCGTCAGGTGACCAGGCCGGGAACGCGGTGAACGCTGCAGCCCGGGAAATTTTTGTTACCTCGTGTTCAACTCCGTCAAGACCCTTGATCATGAGCGAAGAAGTTTTCAGCTCAAGATCATTACGGACAAACGCTACCTGCTTGCCGTCCGCAGAGAAAGCAAATCCGGCGGAGACATGCTCCAGAACTTTTTCCGCGGGTCCGCCGAGAACGGGCATTTTCATCAGATTGCCCCCGGCAGTGTAGTAGATCTCACTGCCATCGCGGCCAAGGGTCAGTCCGTCGTACGTTGTATCATTCGGCGGTTGGATCTGGAGGGGATTTCCGCCCGCGGTATTTCCGTACCAAAGGCCAAGATCGTTATCCCGGTAAACAAAATATTTTCCATCAGGCGACATGGTGGCACCGCTTACATTTCCGCGATGCGTCAATTGGCGAGTTGTTCTCTCACTCCCACCACCCCTACCGGAAATGAGTGCCCCGCCAAATCGATAGAAAAGAAATGCGGCGATCAGGGTTGCGATCAGGCCGGCGGCGAACATTACAGTGGTCCGGGACGACTGCTTCGAAATGCTCGTTTGAGCTTCGGGCAGAGCGGCCCTGATCGCCTGTAGATCGTCTTCGCCGTGTTCGATCATGATCCGCGAGAGACTGTGTTCCTCGATGACCAGCGAATGGCCGTCAGCAACGACCTCTGCGACAAATTGATAACCGCGGCCCGGGACAGTTGCCACGTACCGGCGGCCGTTCTTTTTTTCCCCAAGTGCTTTGCGGATAGACGCGATGTGGACCGTGAGGTTGCCTTCCTCAACGAACTGACCGTGCCAGACGCGTTCCAGGAGCTCGTCCTTCGTCATTACCTCGCCGGATCTTTCAAGCAACGCAACCAGAAGATCAAAGGCTTTCGGATTGAGCAAAACTGCCTCATTGTCCTTGCTCAGACTCCGACTGGATGGCTCGACCGTGAATCCGTCGAATCTGTAAAGGTGCTCATTTTGCCCGGAAATCATTGCCTTAGGAAAAATTACGAAAATTTACGAGTGATCTTAGGGACTTTTTTTTCGCTTCCCGCCAAAATCGCCGCATTGAACAAACTCGCTGTGAGAACGGCCCATTAGATAGACGGTATTCGCGGAGATTTTAGCAGAACCGTCGACAAACAAAAAACTTTTTTGGAGCCAAAATGTCGAGCAAAAAAATAACTCGTATCCAGATCGAAACGCACAAGGTAACGGTAATTCGCTCGGGCGAGCGAACGTCAGACGAGCCAGCGGAGGTCGCCAAAGTCCGCAATGAAACAATTGATCCGCCAAAACCATTCACGAATGACAGCCTCGATCGGATCATCGATCAAGCTATCGCGGCAGTTCGAACTCCTACGCGGTAGCTGGCCAAGTAGTTCGATTCAAAAGAGGAAAGATGATTACAGGAATTCAAATCAAACGCTTCACAAAAGCCTTTATCCCTTTCTTAATGCTACTGCTCATGGTTAGTCTTGCATTCTCTCAGAACAGACAGGACCCGACTAACCAACATTTTGTCGCCTATGGCCTGCACTTCGTTGCGCCGGGACAAACTCTTCACGTGTCCATAGTAAATCTGGGTCCGGGCCGTTCAAGGCTGATCGACCCCTGCTTCGACGTAGAGTTTGTTTTGGATGTTTACGAAGCGGCTGCCGATGGTTCGGTCAGGCCTGTATCAACCCGGAGCGTGACCCGCAACGCCGAAGTCGAATCAGGTGAAGCGGCCTCGTTTACTTACACCCCTCCGACTGACCCTAACGGAACGACGCTCGGCGAATTCGTTTCCGTAAAGGTCAACTACGTTCTTGAGCAGACCGCAACTCCGAGTCCTCGCGTTGATGTCAGGTTGGTTCCGCAACCGGGGATAACTCTTGATCTGTCTGTCGGAGGAGCATCGACAGTTGCGTTTCCAATAGTCTCACGAGGACTCGCCGGCGGTACGCCCGGTATGTAAACGAAATGATCGTAGAGCTACTCCCACATTGCTCACGATCGAAGGTGGCAATTTGAGATTTGATGAGGAAAGACAAATGCCTGCAAAAAATATCATGCGAATTTACCTTGTGTTGATGGCTTCGTTCGTGTTCTGCTTTGCTTCGGTCCACGCCCAATCAACGTCCTTCACTTACCAAGGGAAGCTAACAGATTCAAACAATCCCGCAAACGGTACATACGACATGACATTCGCGCTGTTTGACGCTCAAAGCTCGGGGACACAGATAGGTTCGACGATCACGAACCCTGCAGTGACGGTCACGGGCGGTATCTTTACGGTCAATCTGGACTTTGGCCTACCAGGATTTTCAGGAGCACTGAGGTATCTCGAGATCAGCGTTCGTCCCATCGGCAGTCCAAATCCATATACCTTGCTAGCTCCAAGGCAGCCGCTAGCCAGCGCGCCGTATGCAATACGGTCGATGAACGCTGCAAACGCTGACTTAGCGGCAGACTCAGGCCGGCTTGGGGGTATTACGGCTGACCAATACGTGATCACCACGGATCCCCGAATGACCGACGCTAGGCCGCCCACCCCCGGAAGCCCGAATTATGTTCAGAATGGCACCACGGCGCAGGGGTCAACAAACTTTAATGTGAGCGGAACGGGAGTCGCAAATACCTTTGACGCTGCGAGCCAATACAACATTGGCGGGTCACGAGCATTTACGGCGCAAGGCGGCGGAGCCCAAAACGTGATTGCCGGAATCAGTGCCGGATCAGCAGTCACGACCGGCTTTGGCGACACTTTCGTCGGCAACTTTTCCGGGAATGCTAATGCCGATGGCTCCAACAATTCATTCTTCGGCGCCGATTCCGGACGGACGAACACAAGCGGCAGCAGCAATTCGTTCTTTGGCCGGTCAAGCGGCTTTGCGAATACAACAGGTACTAACAACGCCTTCTTTGGACGGGATGCCGGAAGATTCAATGATGTTGGGAATGCAAACGCTTTTTTTGGCACACAGGCAGGTTTCGCTAACACAAGCGCCTCCGGCAATTCCTTCTTTGGCGCATTTGCAGGCCAGGCTAACACCACCGGCAACTCAAATACCTTCGTGGGCGATTTTGCGGGAGGGGCAAACACAACCGGCAGCGATAACAACTTTGTTGGCTGGGGAACCGGACAAGGTAATACCACGGGTAACCTCAACAATTTTGTCGGCTATTTCGCAGGCCGGGTAAACACGACCGGTTCCACCAACAACTTTGTCGGTACGGATGCGGGTTTTTCAAACACGACGGGCTCAAACAACAATTTTGTGGGAACATCGGCTGGTCAAGCTACCACGACAGCCAACGAGGATAACTTTGTTGGGGTTTCCGCGGGGGCGGCAAACACTACGGGTACAAGAAACAACTTTGAAGGATTTAGTGCGGGAGCAGCAAATACGACCGGCGTCAACAATACCTTCATAGGTTGGGAATCTGGCTTTGCAAATACCACTGGTGACGGCAACACCTTCGTTGGAATGGAAAGCGGGATGAGTAATACAGGAGGGCTCAACAGTTTCTTTGGAGCAAACGCGGGCAAAGCAAACTCCACCGGCTCGAACAACGTGTTCGTTGGCAACTTCGCCGGTTTCTCGAATACCACGGGTGGCTCCAACACGGTAATTGGGGGCTCCGCCGACCTTGCAAGCGGCAATCTGGCTTTCGCGACTGCGATCGGCGCGGGTTCTACCGTTTCGACGAGCAATACGATCGCTCTCGGCCGCAATAGCGGCTTCGATACAGTCCTCATCTATGGCACCGCAAACGCGGCGATCTTCGATGCTACGAACCAATTCAATATCGCCGGTAATCGTGCTTTTACGGCAATCGGCGGCGGTGCCCAGAATGTATTTGCGGGAATAAACTCAGGAACCTCCATCACCAATGGATTCGGCGATACGTTTGTTGGCAACTTTGCGGGCAATTCCACGGCAATTGGAAACAATAACTCGTTCTTTGGCGCCGATTCCGGAAGGAACAACAACACGGACGGAAATTCTTTTTTCGGACGGTCGTCGGGATTCGCGACGACTTTCGGAAACCTGAATGGATTTTTTGGACTTGATTCGGGGCGGTTTAACACGACCGGATCCAACAATGCCTTTTTTGGCCAGGCGGCGGGATTTAACAACACCACCGGCAACAGCAACTCGGCCCTTGGACAAGGAGCGGGCACAAACAACACGACCGGCAGCAATAACACCTATATCGGTCAAGCTGCCAATGGCTCCGATGGACTCTCGTTTGCCACGGCGATCGGCTCTGGAGCGACGGTTTCAGCAAGCAATACGGTTTCTCTTGGACGCACCAATGACAGCGTCATGGCTAACGGCAAATTGTTCGTGCGCGACCTGGTGAGCGGCCTCGCGAGTGTAACCTCCTGCTTGACTCTTAACCCGCCTTTCCAATTCACGTTTTGCTCTTCCTCGCTCCGATACAAGACAAATATAAAACCGTACGGAGGTGGACTGAGTGTTGTCGCCAAGCTCCAACCGATCACATTCAACTGGAAGAAGGGCGGCACCCCCGACTTCGGACTCGGCGCCGAGGACGTGGCCAAAGCCGAGCCTCTTCTTGTCACCCACAATGAGAAAGGCGAAATAGAAGGCGTCAAATACGACCGCGTCGTCGTCGTTCTGCTCAACGCGGTCAAGGAACAACAGGCGCAGATCGAACAGGAAAAAGCACAGATCGAGACATTAACTAAACTTGTATGCGGTCTTCGACCGAAGGCCGACGCCTGCCGCCATAAATAAATGAATTCTATCGATACAACAGCCAGCCCTAGAGTTAAATTGTTGCGTCATCAGCCGCACTAGCGTGAAAACAGACGGTTGCTATATATTATCGAACACAATGGCAACGACCGTATGAATCGGATGGCAAAAAACGTTAATAATGAAGGAGGACAAGGATGGCAGACCCTTTTAATTTTTACCTGATCGATACTGTAAGCACTAACAGGGGGTTCTTCAGTGAGAATGGCTTTGGATCACACCACCCGGGACTCGTTTGCAATTTAATAAAAACCTACATGCAGGCGGTCATCGACAAGGTCCCCAAAAAGTTTAGCTCGGTCGAGGCTTCGATCTGTCCCGATTATTGGTGGCCGACTTTGCTGGCTACTGACGTCGTGGTCTATCTTGTGCCGGATCCCAAACGAAGCGTGATCAAGGCTAACGGCGGGAGCGTCCAAATGGCCGACGATGACCACGTGCTTGGCCTGACAGATCTGAATTTACAGATCTGTGAGGTTTACTTTGACCGGGCATTTCAGGGAAGCCCGAAAGAGGTCGCCGGAGCAGCCTACCACGAGGCCGCCCACTTGAAGTCAAACATGGATAACTCGATGCATTCGAAGCAGGCCGGATTTTTCGGCGCGAGCCCGGACTATAATGGGTCGCCGACGGCAACCAACACGAGCTTTTTTGCTCAGAATATTTCTCGGCAACTGCGACAAGTAAGAAGAACGCTTCCGTCGTGAGGGGCTTCTAGCGTGACTGCTTCCAAGCGAACTCTTGGACAATAGCGAGAAGCCCTGGTTACCGCCTATTCGACTCTCACAAAGTCCGTGCCGGTTCGTCCGAACGTCTCCGGATGGTACATCTCCTCTGCCTTTGCGGGCGGCACAACGAATTGTCCCGGCGTGGTTGCACGCGTGACGTATGAATAGTTGTAGACGCCTTCCCACAGGAGCGACGCAAATGCCTCGGCTCGCTCGTCGCGGAAGTTCTGGTGCTCGAACCAATATTGCCTCCACCACCAGTAGCCATAACCGTATGATCGGCTGCCGTAAGTGATCACGCCGGTGTTTTGATTATCGGCGGGAATGGCCTCGGTCGTCGCCAATTCGGGATTGAGTATTTCCAATCCGGCGGGAAGTTGATCGACAAGAGCGACATGATAACGGCGTGCCTGGGCAACCATCGTCAGACGAATCCGCACACGAGCACCTGCCTTGATCGTCCAAGAACCGTCGGCGTTTTGCTTCACATCGTCAGCGTTATCTACGGCCTCGTATTTCCTCAAGACCGTAAATCCGTAATCGGCCGGATCGAGCTTAAGGTTCTTGGGCGCGTACTTCATACCTATGCGGTAGTAAAGACGGCCTGCTCCCTGACGGTCCATGATCAGATTCGACGTGCCGCCCTGATCGACGAGATACGACATTGGGATGTCGAGCACGTTCGAATCCACCGAGCGTCCTTTGAACTTCTCTTCTCCGGCGTAGGTATTACCCAACCAGATCTTCGTTACAAAATCCGGTGTTACCTTCTCAAACGCATTGAAGTATTTGTCGAGAGCGAGAAGAATAAAGACATTCTCCTGTGTGTTGGACCACGCCCCCTTTACGCGATGATCAAGCAGACCGCGAACAAGCTTCGGAATCAGATCGTTCTTAGGATCGGCTTTGATCAACGCCTCAAGCAGCACGCCGTCGGCACGCCGGTTCGAATACATGATCAGCCACGCTCCGTCGCCGTAGTTAGTGACAAAGTTCGCAGTAGCCGCGGTCTCGGTCGTGCGGTTCATCAGGTGACGGATGATCGCCTGAACCTCGGCAGTCGAACCAGGATCGTTGGCGAGCACTGACAACACCCAACCCAACGCCTCGAACGGCATTTTCTCGATCGTGGCTTCAGCGAGAAGTCTCTTCGCCTTCGCCACGTCTTTGTCACCCATCATGTCACGGACGTAAAGGGCGTATGCTGAGATCGTCCAGCGAACCTCAGGCGACGTTTTGTACCACTCGTCGTAGTGGCTTTCGACGTCCTTCAGGTAAGGCTTGACCTTGGTGATCATGTCATCGGGAACCTTGTAGCCTTTCGCCTTCGATAATGCCAAAGCGTGAGCGACGTGAACGGTCAGGAACGGATATTCATATCGCTCCTTATCCCGTTTCCACAACCCAAAGCTGCCGTCATTTCGCTGACGCGATTGTAGTATCTCGATATCGCGAGCGAAGTATTTCTCAAGCTCCTTCGCCGTCGGCATGTCTTTCGCCTTGAACGCATTAAGCACATCGCGCATCGCGGCTATGGAGATCATTCGCGATGAGATCTGCTCGGAGCAGGCATATGGATAATTGGTCAGATAGAGGAACGCATCGGTGAGTTCCTGGAGCTGCGTAGAAGAAGTCGTTACTTCCAGTCCGCCAAACTGCGGGAACACGTCACCCGGCGTCTGGACCGGCTGGAATATCGCGCCGTTCTCGTCCGTCGTACCGTAGGTCGCGAACGCCTCGGTCGTCGCGGGAGTCCAAACCGGCAGCGAAATCTCTGCCGCGTCAGAGAAGTTACCCGACGAAGCCGCTATCTGGAATCTTGCGGTTCCGGCCATCAGTGTCGAAACCGGGAAACGCACTTCGGCACGATCGTTGGCTTTTACCAGAACTCGTTTTCCGGCGTTATTAGAAACACCCTCGCTACCGCTCGGGTTTCCGCCTGTGAGCTGGGCATTCGTCGCTCGGATCGCGACGTCGACTGCCATGTCTTTGTCGGTCTGATTCTGAATCACGACAGGCAGATCGACCTTGTCTCCGAAGTTCATGAATCGCGGAGCACTCGGGCGAACCATCAGCGGCTGCTTTGCCGTGATGTTCGATTCGCCCTTACCAAAACGCTTACCTGGGTCGACCGAAACCGCGGTGATGCGATATCGAGTCAGATTGTCCGGAAGCTTTATGGGCACAACCGCGCGACCATTCGAATCTGTTTTGACCGTCGGTGAAAATAGCGCGAGAGCATTGAAATTCTGGCGAAGGTTGATCGGAGTTTCCGGTTGCTCGGGCTCGTTCGCATTTTTGTCTTTCTCTTCGGCAACCTGATCGGCAGCCACTTCTCGACGAGCTCCGGACGTAGGCTTGGCATTTACCATCTTCGCTCGGTCTTTGTACCCCGCACCATTTGCGCTGATCGTCACCGATTCGGCCATTGCAGGCGGAGCGGGCGGCACCTTCTGTTTCACATCATCCGGATTGCCGAGCAACACATCTTTGCGCATGTGATAGTCGGTCGTACCGGTGCCGCGTGCGGTGTAGAAAACGTCCATCGGGTCGGAGATCGTGTATCGCGACAAAGCGAGCACGCTCTCATCCACGACGACAACAGCCACCTCGCTATTCGCGACAGGTTCTCCGCGGCTGTCTTTCACCTGAACATCGATCTTTGTGTCGCTCCCCGGTGCCAAAGTCTTATCCTGCGGCTCGGCGGAAACGTCCAGTTTCCGTGAGGCTGTGGAGATCGACAAGTTGATATTTCCACTCGCAAACGCGGGGCGATTAGATAGTTTTGGATCGACCTCGCCTTTGTCATTTTGCCGGGCTTCAGCTCCGACAAGATCAACCTGCGCATAAATGTTGGGTAGGAATTTTTCGTCAAGCGGGATCTTCAACGTGGTTGATGAATCCTTCATCGTAAACCGTTCGGTTTTGACAAGGCCATCGCGGCGAAGTGTTAAGACGCCTTCGGCGGGAGTGAACGGCGAGATCACCAGCAGCTCGGCAACATCGCCCGGAGCGTAATCTTTCTTGCTCGGGATGATCTGTGCTTCTTCTTGTTCGACGCTGCGTTTCGGCGGCGTCTTTCCTCCAGGAACCCAAACGGTCATCTCGCTTTCGTTGAAGCGCTCACGGTCGTCCATTACGGTCGCAGTGATCGTGTAGCGACCGCCTTCTTTGGCAACGAATGAGCATTTCTGAGCCGTGTCGGCTGATTTCACCGTACATATCTGTTCGTCGATCGTTTGCTCGCTCCACGATCCTTTGTCGAAGCGCCAATCTTTCAGAATGGCCTTGATCTCGGCATCATGACCTTTGATCAGATCGCCGTCGATGTCGGTAACGATCGACTCGACCTCGATCTTCTCGCCTTTCTGAACAAACGTCCGAGGCGTTTTTATCCCGACGTAAAGCGATGACGGATGTACAAGAAGTGAAGTCGAGCTCGACCACGTCTGCCTGTTCACGTCCTGCACGGCGGCCGAAGCCGTGATGGTATAGGGCCTCGCCGGTTTGACCGACTGGAAATCGATCTTTAGCAAATGCTTTCCGCTCGCATCGGTGACACCTTTGAATGCCTGCGTCGAACCGCCGCCGTAGTTGCGGCCGCCGCCGAATTCGGAGTCGTAATCGTAAACTCTCCACCATGGCGTCCAAACGCCAAAATTATAATCACCTCGGTTTGGCGGAGTATAATTCGTTGGATTTGCGGTCACGGTCCAGTTTGTTTCCGCGTTAGCGAGGCCGCCGCCGGCGTAGTATTTCGCCTCGACCGAAACCATCGCGTTGCCGCCCACGAAATGCGGAGCTTCCGATTCAACTTTCGCATTTACCTCAAATTCGGGCCGGCGGAATTCCTGAACCTGGAATTGATGTGAGTAAACCGGCGACGAATCTACCGACGTCGAAAAGTCGACTCGCGAGTAACCGAGATTTGCGTTATCCGGAATGGAGAATTTCAGATCGAACGCGCCGAATGGATTTGTGGCAACCGATCCCTTTGCGATCTCGTTATTCCGCGCGTCCTTGGCCGACCAGAAATATTTTTGCTGCTCGCCGCCGAGTCCCTCGATGTCACCAAGCTTCCCGCCGGTAAGCTTGCGAATATAGCCTTTGATCGCAACTTCTTCTTTGGGCTTGTACATCTTCCGGTCGTCAAATACGAACCAACGGAGCGAGTCATAGTCGGGCTTCTTGTACCAATTACCTGTATCCTGCCAGTAATAATCCGAGTTCTCCGGCAGGAAGGAAACGTCTTTGCCGCGCTTCGCGATCAACAGATTGGGCCCTTTGTCGCTGGCATTTTCGGGCAGAGGAATCCGCAGGATCCCATTGTCAGTCGTGAGGTTTGACTTCGCCTCAGGAACCGTTTCAACGGCTGCCTTCGATCCATCGGGTTCCATCTGGATCTCTTCAGCCTGGCTGCTTCCCCACCACCAATTCCAGGCGTTTGTTAGAAAGCCAGATTTGACTTCAGCCGTATTCCCACTCACCACGGCTTTGCCGTTCGGATAGATAGACAGATCGACGCCGCCCATCGGCTTGCCTGTTTTCAATTCGGTCGCAAACCCTACGAGCTCGGAGTTATCAACGAATGCATCCAAGCCAATCTGCGTCGCCAGCAGCCAAGTGAAGATATGCGTCCGATCGTATTTGTCCCGCTTGATCGTCGGCTCGATGTCGAGGATCACGCTGCCATAGCCGCCATTGAGCGCGGATGAAAGGTCGATCCGTGTCTCGATCATTTCATCAGGTTTGTTCTCGATGGGCACAATCTTGTCGGACACTAATCGCCCGGGAATCGTCGGCCGTTTGCCGTCGTCGTAATTGATATGGCGCAAGTAATCCTGAAACTGCCGCCAGTCGCGTGGCTCAACCACGTACATCCGCACTTTCACT
>Ga0207676_10002661_pt1 | contig 12691 bp, 9 predicted proteins | sample KBSSwiS72_FD_184307 | JGI IMG/M metagenome (GOLD analysis project Ga0207676, IMG submission 184307) | Switchgrass rhizosphere microbial communities from Kellogg Biological Station, Michigan, USA - KBS Switchgrass S7-2 (SPAdes) (version 2) | ecosystem: Host-associated > Plants > Roots >... | reverse complement strand
CTAAAAATTCAATTTCAATCCGAACTGTAGGACTCTTGGATCGCCCGCGGCGATGATCGTACCGAACGCGGCATTCCCCTTTACAACATTGGGTGCTCCCAGCGGAGGTGTGTTGGTGAAATTGAATGTCTCGGCACGAAATTCCACATCCACGTGTTCGCCCATTTTCGTGTGCTTGATCAGCGCCAGGTCCAAATTGCGATAGGCGGGACCGCGCACCGGATTGCGTGAACTGTTCCCGATCGTGAATTGAGGTGCCACTTGAAACGCCTCCGTGTCGAACCATTTTGAAACGGATCGCAGGGATGCCGGCAGTTCCGGGTTCGAAACTCGATTGGGACGCTGGGTTCCAAAACCTGCAAATGCGTTGAAGTTCGTAATCTGCGTCACCGCCAGGGGAAGACCGGACTGCAGCGTCAGGATTCCAGTCAGCTGCCATCCTCCGAGGTAGCGGTGCTGTTTCGCCAATGGAAATTCGTAAGTCGCGCCAACAACCATCACATTCGGCATGTCTCCAGTCGACACGTCGCGTTCCAGTGTTCGATTGTACGTGTCGGCTGCCGGAAAATTGGCGGTTGGTCCGGAGATGATCGCCGCATCGAATACCGATGACGCCTGATCGATCAGTTTAGACCGGGTGTAACTGACCAGCGCCGAAAGGCCGTGCGAAAGACGCTGCTCGATCTTCGCCTGGAATGAATTGTAGTTCGTGGTTCCGACATTGTTCCGAAACAACGTCACATTCGTAAATTGGGGATAGGGCTTTAACAACTGTGCCTGGGGAATCGTCGGGTTTCCAAGTGACGACGACCGCGGGATGCTGCCGAAATACGGATTGGCAACGTTCACCAAAAGCGGGGCGCCGATGCTCAACTGCTGTGCCGTGAGCTGGTTGATATTCGTATCCGGAATTCCAACGTGAGTGATGATCGATCCGGCGTAAGCCAACTCCACGGAGGTGTTCGTCGTGATTTCGCGTTGCACGGCGAAGTTCCACTGCTGCACGTAGCCGGAGCCGAGTCCTCGATCGACCGAGAAGACGCCCTGCCCCAGACCGGCATCCGGCGTCGGCCCCGTCGGCGCAACGGACGGTCCGGCGGAGAGCAGGAACGCAGGATTGACGCTGTCGACAGTCCGCTGCGTCACGCCTTGTAGAAACGGAAAATATGGAACCGTAAAGGGACTCGTGATGCCGGCCTGCTCAATCCACACAATACCGTAAGCAGAACGGATCACTGTCTTCTCCGTAGTGCGATATGCCAGTCCTATTCGCGGCCCAAAATTCAACCTGTGCAGTTCCCGCGCAGTGTCCGGGAATCCGTTCTGTCCGAGATATTCCAGCTTTTGAGTTCGAAGATTGAAGACCGCCCCATGGTTATTGGCTTCCGTCGATGGAAAGTTCAGCGTATAGCGAACACCGGCATTCACCGTGAGTCGGCGAAATAGCTTCCAGTCGTCCTGGATGAATCCCTCAAGAATCGTGGCCCGTGGCTTGAGAACATCCTGCTGCAGATCGATTTTGAAGTTATCGACCTGCCCGAGCATGAAGCTGGCCAGCGCATTCCCCGACGTCGGCGAACCTGGAATTCCCGTTTCCACATTGCTGAATGTGAACGATCCGGTCGGAGAGGGCGGCTGAACAATGTCCATACGCTCTCTTCGGTAATCCAGACCCACTTTCAAAAAATGCGGTCCACGCTGGAATGAAACGGTATCGGCGATCTCGGTGACGGCGGTCTGAGTATCGGAGTATGCACTCAAGGAAGGACCCAGCTGTTGAAAGCCGCTGATTACGAACGACGGCATCGCATTGCCAAAGGCCGCATTACTCGGAATGCCCGGAATCCCGAGGCTGTCGGATGCCGGTGACACAAGTTGAATCGCTGCCAGATGGAGAGAGCGGTCCGTATATCCAATGCGAAGTTCATTGGTCGTTGAAGCACCGAAGATGTGCACGTAGCTCGACGCGAACGAATTGGCGACCGTTCTGGTTTGTCCCAGTACGCCCGATGTGAGCGTTCCGCTACCATCTGGCAGCGGGGTCACCGGATTCGAAATGCCCACCGCATAGGAGTAACGGCCAAACACACGATCCGGACTTCGAAACATGTGATCGATACGAAAGTCACCCTGGTCCAGATCATCGGATTCGTTGCCGACTCGCGAATAATTGTTTGCCGTCGAAGAATTGGTTGGCAGCGGATATCGATTTATCAATCCCACCGCTGCAGGATCCATTCGCTCTGCCGGAATGGTGTTCGATGGAAACGGATCCCTGATGATGCCCCCCGTGCTATCCGTTCGCGTCGTCGCGGGATCGTAAATCGTCGTATCGAAGACTCCCTGCCGCTGCGCCAGCGTCGGCACCGTCGATGTTCGGACGCGTCCGATGGATTGACGGGTACCCTGATAGTCCAGGAAAAAGAACGTCCTGTCTTTGACGACAGGACCTCCCCATACGAAGCCAAATTGATGCCGGCGGAATTCCGGTTTTTTCGGATCCGCTGCGGTTGCGGGAGCGAACAGGTTGCGCGCATTGAGCGCTTCATTTCGAAAAAATTCAAACACCGAACCGTGAAACTGATTCGTGCCCGACTTCATCGTCAGATTCACAACGCCGCCGTTGAACCGTCCGAATTCCGAAGACGGGTTGTTGGATTCGATTTTGAATTCCTGCACCGAATCGATGACCGGCATAAACGCCACCTGGCCGGGCTCCGGTTGCAACACGGAAATCCCGTCGTAGAGGTATTCGTTCGTCCGCGGGCGCCCTCCATTGATTCGCGGCAGAGTTGTCGTTGGTGGCAGCGCAACGCCCGGCGCCAGTTGGGCCAGCGTGACGAAGGATCTGCCATTCAACGGAAGATCCACGATCTTGTCCGAATCGACGACCTGTCCAAGATTCGCCGACGCATCGCGAAGCAGCGAGGCATCGGCGGTGACCGTCACGCTTGGATTCGCGCCACTGACGGAGAGATCAAAATTCAAACGGACGCGTTCACCCGTCGACAAGCGGACACCTTCGCGGACGATCCGCTGGAATCCTGAAGCCTCGACCGTCACCCGATACATCCCGGGCTTTACGGGAAACGCGGTGTACGTTCCGCCGGATTCCGAATCGGCGCGTATCTCCACATTGGTATTCACTTCGGTGAGAATAATGGAAGCACCGGGAACCGGCTCCCCTCGTGAATCGACGACATCGCCCGACAACTGGGCGGCCGCGACCTGGACCAGCAGGACCGTCAGCAAAATAGGCATCGTTCGACTTTATATAATACGCCTCGCCATATTTCAACGGATCGATACGGTTTTATACGATTAGAGTTCCGCCAGGAACTGGATATACCGCGAACCGAGTCGGGACGGGCCGAATTGGGATCGAAACCGTTCACGAATGACGGTGGAAAGGGCGACTCGCTCTGCCGGATTGCGGATCAGCCGATCCGCAATCTCAACATAACCGGGTCCGTTGCGCGCAATGAGTTCGGAAATGCCGACAAGCTCCGCACCGGAGTTGTAGTGGGAGTCGGATGGATAGCCGAGTACAACGACCGGCTTCCCCGCTCCCATGGCTTCGAGGATGGAATGTCCGCCCGAATGGGGGAACGACGCAAGATATACGTCCACCACATCCAGTAAAGGAGCGATGTCTCCCATATGACCGAGAAATCTCACCCGCGAGAGAACATCTGCGGAATGAAGCTGCCCGCGGATAGCCTTCACATCCCCGGCACCTGCGAATAGATGATAGTGATCTGGAAATCGCTTAAGAATCTCAACCAGCACCGCGAGGTACTCCGCGCCGGCGACCTTATATAGATTGCCGAACGTCGCCGAAACGGACTTCGCCTCGCTGATTCCGAGACTTGCGCGCGTGGCAGGGAGATGCGCTTTCAGCCGGTCTTCAATATCCGATGCCAGAGGAATCCATTCCATATGGCGATTGCTGACGCGGGTTCGCTCCAGCGCATTGTGGAACAGATGGATGTACCCATCGAAAAGGTCCGCATCCATTTCACTGCCATGGTTCACATTGACCTGAATTGGAGCGGGCCGCCTCGAGGCAACCCGTGCGGTGATCTGTTCGGCCAGGCTCGCGTGATAAAAAGCGGCCTGCACGCCTGCGGTGCGTATGGCATCCACAATGCGATCCGCCCGTTCTTCAAAATCGCCTTCCACCGATGCGATGAAAGTTGGCGCCGCAATGCCAACGTCCTGCGACTGTGCCACCCCTTCCGGATTGAAGAACCAGGAGGCTGCCCATTCTGTCGTAAAGATCAGAGACTCGACACCTTCCTCAGCCAGACTCGCGCAAAGCAGTTTCAGATACTGGGTAGGCGCGTGACCGGGAAGGAGACAACCCACCACATGCGCTACACGTGTGACAGGTGTATCGTGTCTGGGATGGGCATCCGGCGCGTGGTTCTGTCCGGAAGACCATGCTTCGAAAATTTCGCCGATTCTTCGAATGTGGTCCGAGTCCACGCCAGCAAATATCGCCCTCTGAAAATAATCCATCGCCAATGCGGGATTACTTTCCAGCAGAGACCTGCCAATGCGAAAAGCGATTTCCGCTAGTCGGCCGGTGTCCCCGGCACGATAGAGAGCCAGCGTGTATGCGTGATTGACAACTTCAGAAGTGAATCCGGTTTCAATCGCGGCCTTTTCCAGCAGCGCGGCTGCTTTTTGAAAATCGCCAGTCTTCAGCGATTCCAAGGCCTCCTGATAGCTCATGGACGGGAGGTGGATGACTTGCTAAGCTTTGCGAGCCTGGAAGTGTTCCTGCGCCCGGCGTTTGGAACGGGCTTTCTTTTTTGCGCGATTGACGCGGCGGCGAGACAGAATTTCGTATTTGTTTGCCATCTACTTTGCGGATCCCCTGAGTGACGCGATTGCCTTCGCTTCATCGTCATAAACATCGAAGACGGTGAGCAACTTTGTCATTTGAAGAAGGTCTTTGATTTTAGCGGTCAACTTCAGCAACTTGACGTCGCCGCCCTTATTGCGAACCGTCGTATAGGACGACACCAGTTCGCCCAGTCCGGAACTATCGACATAGGAAACATCGCCAAGATTCACAATAAATTTACTGTCACCTTCGGCCACCTGCGCGCGCAGCGCGTCGCGCAACTGCATCACCGGCTCGCCGATCGTCAGCTTTCCAGAAAGATCCATGACCACAATATTGTCAACTTTGCGAGTCTTCAGAATCAAACTCATACAGGCTCTGTCCTCCTACGTCACACTCGCCCAAAATGGGAGACAAAGGTTAACGTGTATCCTCCTGAAGTTTCAAGCGATTAGTTGCCTCACACAACGCGAATGCTACACTTATCGGGAACAGGAGCCGCGCCATGACACGTTGGGTGAGTGTAATTCTTCTTTCCACTCTGCTACAGCAGGCAGACCCGGAAACCCGAATCGTCAACTATCTGAAGGCCAACGTCAGACCCGGCCAGGCGGTGACCGTTGCCGATCTGACACGCGTCTTTAAAACTCCGGAAGAGCAGGCCGCATTGAGCCGGCTTTTCAACACGTTCTTCAAGGTCCCCATCACCGTCGCTCAAATTTATTCGAAAACGAAAAAAATCCCGACGCTGCGAGAACTCTCCGATCAGTTTCAGTTTCGAGTGCCGGGAGAGATGGATGTGGTTTTGCGCGTCATGGAGGCCGACCCGCGAGTGCCCAAATTCATGACGCGAGATCCTCGCACAGGAGAAATAACCAGTGTCGATGTCGCCGCGATCAAGGCGGATCCAAATTTCGGTCGAACCATTGAGAGAAGCATCGCCGGCTGGGAAGGCCGCGCCGCACCCGGTTTTGCCATCAAATCATTTTCGGGAAGCGATCTGAGTTCCGGCACGCTCAAGGGTCAGCCACACCTCATTTACTTCTGGTTCACAAACTGTCCGCCATGCGTTCAGACAACCCCGCTGCTTGTCGCATTAAATGCAAAGTACGCAGCACAGGGTTTTAAAATGGTAGGAGCCAATGCCGACCATGTTCTCGAACTGCCATACACCGACGCCGTTCGAGCGGAATATCTGAAGAAGCAGGGTGTGACGTTCCTGGAAGGTCATCTCACCCCGCAAATGCAGCTGGACTACGGCGGGATCAGTGTGTTCCCCACGATGTTCTTCGTGAATCGAAAAGGCGTCATCGTGAAGCAGATGGTCAGTTTCCAGGATAAGGCGACTCTGGAAGCGGCGATACAGGCTGCCCTGAAACCCTGATAGCCCTCGGAATTTGTCTTTGTTCAATTCCCCACTTCCCTAAAGTTGCCCTTCTCAAAAGTCGATCCCAGCGGAACCTCCCGCGCAAAAGATTTATATTGCATTATTGCCAATAGCGATTTATAAATCACAAATCGCAATATGACACTTGGAGACAAGATCCGATACCTGCGGGAAATGGAAGGCACGCTTCGCGGACTGAACCGCGAAATGACTCAGCAGGAAGTCGTACGCGCCATCCGGAAGGAACTGCACCAGTCCATCAGCCAGTCCTATCTCTCGCAGATCGAAAATGGTTCACGCCAGCATTTGACCAACACGACCCGGATGCTGCTGGCCAACTTCTTCAAAGTGCATCCCGGATATCTCGTCGATGACCCGGAGGGATTTCACACCGAACTGATATCGGATTTGCGCACGTCCGAGGAACGGCTGGACCTCTGGTTGATCGAAGGTGCGGAAACGTTCCGCTCCGATCCGGAATTGTGTGCCGCGATGCTGAAGGTGGCGCGACATGAAGATTCCCGTCGCAGCTTCGTTCTGCTTGCGGCCATCCTGGAGACGCCGGGTCTCTCCGATCAACTGCTTCACGTCCTGAGGAGGGATGCGGTATGACCTGGACCGACATTTATCTCATCTGTTTTATTGTGGGGTTTTCGCTCAGCGTGATTTCAGCGCTCAGCGGAATATTCGATTTCCATTTGCCGGGCATGAATCATGGGCACGGGGCGCATTTCGGCGGCCATGGGGGACATGCCGGACATGGCCATTTCGGTGGCCTCCACGGACACGCCGACCTCACGCACACGTCAGTATTCAATTTCGGAACAATCGCGGCGTTCCTCACCTGGTTTGGCGGAGTGGGATACCTGCTGACGCGATATTCCGGGCTCCTCTTCTGGGTGGCCTTCTCCTTATCCACCGTCGGTGGAATTGTCGGGGCGTCGATGGTTTTCCTCTTCCTGACGCGTGTGCTTCTCGCCCACGAACGGCCACTGAATTCGCTCGATTATGAAATGGTTGGGGTTTTTGGGCAGCTGACCTCTGGCATCCGGGAAGGTGGAACCGGCGAAATCAGCTTTTCACAAGAGGGCGTGCGCCGCGGCGCACCTGCACGAAGCGAAGATGGCACTGCGATTCAAAAGAACACCGATGTCGTGGTGACGCGCTATGAAAGCGGCGTTGCGTATGTACGCCGATGGGACGATATGACCGAAACAAAGGAGACACGCTGATGCTCACGACGAATGTCTGGATCATTGCAGGACTGATGGTGGTCGCAGTCCTGTTGCTGATGTCCATGTTTGCAAAACTCTATCGCAAGGCCGGTCCGCACGAAGCGCTGATCGTGTATGGCTTTCGCGGAACCCGTATCATCAAGGGGCACGGCACGGTCATCCTTCCAATGATTGAAACCTGCCGCGGGCTCTCGCTCGAACTGATGTCATTCGATGTGGCACCGCAGCAGGATCTCTACACCCGTCAGGGCGTCGCAGTCACCGTCGAAGCCGTGGCGCAGATCAAGGTGAAATCCGATCCTGAATCCATTCGCACTGCCGCCGAACAGTTTCTCACCAAGAATCCACAGGAACGAGAAGGCCTGATCCGCCTTGTCATGGAAGGCCACCTCCGCGGAATCATCGGCCAGCTCACCGTCGAAGAAATCGTCAAGCAGCCCGAAATGGTTGGAGAGCGCATGCGGTCGACCTGTGCCGAAGACATGAACAAGATGGGGCTGGAAGTCATTTCATTCACCATCAAGGAAGTCCGCGACAAGAACGAATACATCTCCAACATGGGCCGGCCGGACATCGCGCGCATCAAACGCGATGCGGACGTCGCTTCCGCAGAAGCAGAACGCGACACCGCGATCAAACGTGCGGAAGCCACACGAGCCGCCTCCGTTGCCACAGCCCAGGCCGATCAGGAACGCGTGATGGCCCAGACACTGTCGCTTGCAAAACAGGCCGAAGCGCAGCGCGATCTGGAAATCAAGAAGGCCACCTACAAGGAACTCACCAAGCGGCAGGAAGCTCAGGCGGACAAGGCTTACGAGATCCAGGAAAATATCATGCAGCAGCAGGTGATCGCTGAATCCGTGAAGGTGCGCCAGGTCGAAAAGGAACAGGAGATCAAGGTTCAGGATGCGGAAATCATCCGTCACGAACGCGAATTGATCGCCACCATTCTGAAACAGGCCGAAATCGAAAAACGACGAATTGAAACGCTCGCGGAAGCTGACAAGCAGCGGCAGATTCTTGAAGCCGATGGCCACGCTTCTGCGATTCGTGCCCAGGGCGAAGCCGAAGCCGAAATCATTTTCAAGAAAGGCGACGCGGAAGCCCGTGCCATGAACGTCAAGGCGGAGGCCTACCAGGAGTACAACCAGGCCGCGGTTGTCGACAAATTGATCACGTCGTTGCCGGAAATTGTGCGCGCACTGGCGGCGCCCTTGGCAAACATCGACAAAATCACGGTGATTTCAACGGGAAATGGCACTACAACAGGTATGAACAAGGTGACGGGAGACATGGTCAGCATGGCGGCCCAGATCCCCGCATTGTTCGAAACCCTGTCGGGCATGAACATGTCGGAACTCTTTGAAAAGATCAAAGGCATCCGTAACGGCGACGCCACTGACGAATCCATTAAACCAGTAAAATAAGAAAGGAGCAGATCCATGGCACTACTTGAACGCGTTTCCGCTCTCGTACGGGCGAATCTCAATGACCTCATCGATCGCGCCGAAGACCCTCAGAAAATGCTGAAGCAGGTGACACTCGACATGCAGAACCAGCTTCTACAGGTAAAAACTCAGGTCGCCATCGCCATCGCCGACGAACATCTGCTCCGGAAGAAGCATCAGGAAAACATCGACAAGCATGCCGAATGGATGCGGAAAGCGGAGATCGCCGTCGACAAGAAGCAGGACGATCTTGCCCGCGCCGCAATCGATCGCGCCGTCGGCTATCGAAATATGGCCGAAAGCTATGAACAGGAAATTGCGCATCAGAAATCCCAGGTCGAGAACCTGAAGTCCGCTCTGCAGAAGCTCGACCTGAAACTGAGTGAAGCTCATGCCAAGAGCGAGCTGCTTCTGGCCAAACATCGGCGCTCGCGCGCGTTGAGCAAGGCCAGCCATGCCCGGATGGCGTTAACCGACGAGTCCAGCATGGGAACATTTGACCGCATGAAGAACAGGGTCCATGGAGAAGAAGCCATGAGTCACGCGCTGGCCGAAATGGCGGGCGACACCATGGAAGACCGGCTGGATGCGCTCGGCAAGGACGACGAAGTCGAACGGATGCTCGCCGATATGAAGAATCGAAAAGGTGTAGCCTGAAAATGCCAGAACTGAAATTGGAGCCGCTCGAGAGGCTCGATCTGCGGAAGTGTACGTCGGTGGGACGGATCGTCCTTGCCATGAATCAATGTTCCTTCGGCGCACGCATGCTCGGAGAAGTTGCACTCAAACTGCGCGATTGGATCCAGCAGGGCAGGAAAATTCGCGTTGTATATGACGGTCGCCCATTGCGGGACCTGCTCGATAGCATGCGCACCCGGGGCTGGATTCACGACATCGTTCGTTCCGACGCGCTCCCGTCATCGGTACAGTCCGGCTTCGAACATCTGGTCGTCGGCCGATATTCGGAATCGGCCGACGAGTTCATTCATCAGCTCGATGGCGCGATCATGATCAACAAGGAAGAACTTTCCCGGCCCGGTCAGGTGCGGGACGGTTTTTTTCCAGACGCGGTATTTGCCGATCCCACATTCATCCTTCCGGTTCTCAGCACCACCCTCGCGGAATGGATCGACGGTCGTCCCGCCTCTGTCGAAGATTTATTTCAGGAACTGTCAAAGTATCCCGCCGGGCAAAAAATCATCGAAGGGGCCGCAACGCTGCATCAAATGATCGCCGACCCGGAGTGCATGGTGTTTCTCACGTTGAGCGGCGCCATGACGATTGCCAAAATGGGCCTCGTAATCTGTGACATGGTGGATCTGGGAATGGTACAGGTCATTTCATCGACCGGCGCGCTGATGGCTCACGGCCTGATCGAAGGCGTGGGCCTGCGGCATTACAAGCACAACCCGGCACATCCGGATACGTTTCTGGCCGAACACAAACTCAATCGCGTCACCGACACGCTGGAGCCGGAAGAAAATTTCAGCCACATCGAAGAAGTTGTCGACGAGGTCCTCTCGTCATTTGACGGGAGGCAGCCCATCAGCCCCAGCATGTTTCATGATGCGATCGGAGAACACCTCGCGAAACACTTTCCAAACGATCGCGGGATTCTGAAATCGACTTTCGAGAAAAAGGTTCCTGTTCTCTGCCCCGCTTTCGTGGATTCGGAAATCGGCAACGATCTTTACGTTCACAATGCGAGACGCAAGCGCGATGGGCGCCCGCCGGTCATTGTGTGGCCCGAAATCGATTCCGAACTCCTCATTCGCAAGATGACCGGAACCAAACGCGGTGGAATCTTTTCCATTGGGGGTGGAGTGCCGCGCAACAATACTCAGAATGTGGCGCCACTTATCGAAATTGCAAATGAACGCCTTGGTCTCGACATGCCGACCCGCATGTTCACCTACGGCTGCCGTATTTCTCCGGATGCCATGTACTACGGACACCTTTCAGGCTGCACGTACTCGGAAAATGGATCGTGGCGGAAAATGGACCTGGTGCATGGACACTTCGCCGAGATTCGAGCAGATGCGACTCAGGTATGGCCGCTTGTCGTCCGATATGTGATGGATCGGATGGGAGCGTAGAGGAATGACTTCCCATTCACGATTACGCGGGCAGCGTAATCGTGAATGTCGACCCCTTCCCCAGCCTGCTCGTAACGGAAATTGTTCCCCCCTGGCTCTCTACGGCGTGCCTTGCGATGGCCAGGCCGAGACCAGTACCGCCGGATTCGCGCGCACGCGATTTTTCCACCCGGTAGAACCGCTCAAACACACGCACCAGATCTCCCTGCGGTATGCCGCTGCCGGTATCTTCGATATCCACCGCGAACCCGTTGCCCGTGACGCGTCCTGAAATGCGAATCTGACCGCCCGGCTTGTTGTAATGAATCGCGTTGTCGAGCAGGTTCGATATCGCGAGCGCCAGCCGGCCTCGGTCGGCAAGAATTTCCACGGACGGGCAATCCACCACCACATTTATTTTCTTGTCGTCCAGTAGAGGATGCCTGGATCGAATCAGTTCTTCGATGAGCACTCGCACGAGGATGGGCTGTTTTTCAACCGGTGGCTCACTTTCCAGCTGAGCCAGTACGAGAAGATCATCCACAAGCGACTGCAGAAGGGTCGCATTCCGCTGAATCGTTTCCAGAAATTCGCGCGTATGTTCGGGATCATGGGCTGCGCTATCGAGGAGGGTCTCGGCATAACCTCGGATCGAAGTCAGGGGCGTTTTGAACTCATGAGAAACGTTCGCGATGAAATCCTTCCGCATTGTTTCCGTGCGGCGGATCTCTGTTAGATCGTGAAATACCACTACGGCAAGTGCCGTCTGACCGGAAAGTGATCGAACCGGTGCCGCTTTTGCAGACAGTACTCTTCCACCACCGGTGGTAAGGTCCACCGCCGGTACGTCCGTGCCCCGCAGCGCGTCCTTGACGGCCGATTCAAAAGCGGGATGACGCACCAGTTCCATCGGGATCTTACCTTCCGGATCGCCATGGATATCGAGCAGTCTGCGTATGGAATCGTTGGCGAGAACGACGCGAGCGTCACGATCGAACACAATGATTCCGGCGCTCATGGCGGCAACGATCGCCTCGATGCGACCTTTATCATCCTGAAGCTCTTCCATCTGTCTTCGGAGACTTCTGGCCATTGCGTTCAGAGAGGATCCCATGACGGCCAAATCCCGGTCTCCAACAACCGGCAGTTCGACATTCAAGTTCCCGACCGCGAGCGCGTTCGAGGCCTCGGCCATGCGATGGAGCGGCCTCGATACGAAGGAGTAAACCATGTAACCGAATACGAGGGTTAAACCGATGCTGATTATCAGAGCGATCAACAGCTGCTTCCGCAGTCCCCCGATCAGGCTCTCCACGGGCTCCAGCGGCCGCGCGACTCGAAGCACGCTGCCATCATCACGCCGGATTGCAACGTAAATGAAGGGCACTCCGACCGTCGCGCTTTGCCGAATCGATGTGCCTCGACCACCCTCCAATGCGGCCATCACTTCCGGACGATTGCTGTGGTTTTCAACGGAGGCGACTTCCTGCGGCGTCAGTTCCGAATCGCCGAGCACCTTTCCATCCTTATCGATGACCGTGACTCGAACCCCGAGTTGCATGCCGATGTCATTTGCAAGTTCGATGTTTCCGCGCGACGGGCTGACGAGCATGTAGCGGGATGCGAGTTTAGCCGATGAATACAACTGATCTTCGATGTCGGATTCGAGTACGGTGCGCAGGCTGCTACCGAGA
>Ga0207676_10002654_pt1 | contig 12714 bp, 6 predicted proteins | sample KBSSwiS72_FD_184307 | JGI IMG/M metagenome (GOLD analysis project Ga0207676, IMG submission 184307) | Switchgrass rhizosphere microbial communities from Kellogg Biological Station, Michigan, USA - KBS Switchgrass S7-2 (SPAdes) (version 2) | ecosystem: Host-associated > Plants > Roots >... | reverse complement strand
CGTGCAGTTCGACGCCGTCGAACCCGGCGCGCTTGGCGTTCTCGGCGCCCTTCCGGTAGGCCTCAACGACCTCCGCGATCTCGTCCAGGGTCAGGGGGCGCGGTACGGGATAAGGCCGCTTCGGCCGCAGGAGGCTGACATCGCCCTTGGCGGGAATCGCGCTGGGCGCCACGGGCGCCTCGCCGCCGTGGAAGCTCGGGTCCGAAATCCGTCCCACGTGCCAGAGCTGCAGGAAGATCAGGCCGCCCGCCTTGTGGACCGCCTCGGTGGTCAGCTTCCAACCTTCGACCTGCTCCTCCGACCAGATGCCGGGCGTATCGGCGTAGCCGACGCCCAGCGGCGTCACCGAAGTCGCTTCGCTGATGATCAGGCCCGCCGAGGCGCGCTGCGCGTAATATTCGGCCACCAACGGTCCGGGGATCCGCTCGACGCCCGAGCGCGCCCGCGTCAGAGGCGCCATGACGATCCGGTTCTTGAGGGTGAGGTCGCCCAGCTTGAGCGGATCGAACAGTGAAGGCATGGCCATGGTCCTCGTCAGGTGTCGTGCTCAGGTAGGTGGTCGCGCCCGGCTTGCACGCGGAATTTTCCTGAAAGCCGCATGAGAATTCCAGGTTTCGGCGCTGCGGGCGGCCCTATCCGGTGTTCCGTAGTCCCGCCGCGATGCCGTTGATCGTCAGGTGGATGCCGTCGCGCACGGCTTCGGCGTCGTCCCCGCGTCGCCGCCGGCGGATCAGCTCGATCTGCAGGTGGTTGAGCGGGTCGATATAGGGCAGCCGCGAGCGGATGACGGTGGCGAGGTCCTGGTCCTTCTCCAGCAGCGCGGATTGGCCGGTGATCGTTAGCAGGGCTTCGTTGGTGCGTTCCCACTCCGCATGGATCTGGCCGAACACCGCCTTGCCCAGCGCCTTGTCCTCGACCAGTTCGGCGTAGCGCCCGGCGATGGCCATGTCGGCCTTGGCCAGCACCATCTCCATGTTGGCGAGCGCCGAGGAAAAGAACGGCCAGCTCTCGTGCAGATCCTTGAGCACGGCGATCTCCACCCCACCGTCCTTGATCGCCGAGCCGAAGCCGTACCAGCCCGGAACCATCGCCCGCGACTGAGCCCAGGAGAACACCCAGGGAATGGCGCGCAGGCCGCCGATGCTGCGGGTCGCCTGGCGCGAGGTGGGTCGGCTGCCAATGTTGAGGTCGGCGATCTCGCTGATCGGGGTGGCGGCGTAGAAGTAATCCACGAAGCCCGGCGTCTCGTAGACCAGCGACCGGTACGCGGCCATCGCCTTGGCCGAGAGCGCGTCCATCGCCGCGGAGCGTCCGGCCGGCAGCTGCTCGACGGCGGTGGCGGTGCGAAGCGAGGCCAGCACGACGCCGGCCGTCATGGTCTCCAGGCTCTGTCGGGCGAGCTCGGGGTCGGCATATTTGTTGGCCACCACCTCGCCCTGTTCGGTGACCCGGATGCGGCCGTTCACGGTGCCTGTGGGCTGCGCCAGGATGGCGTCGAAGCTTGAGCCCCCGCCGCGGCCCACCGCCCCGCCGCGTCCGTGGAAGAGCTGGAGGCGCAGGTCCTCGTCCCTGGCCACCTTGGCCAGGATGCGAGAGGTCTTGTAGAGCTCCCAGGTCGAGGTCAGGTAGCTGCCGTCCTTGTTGCTATCCGAGTAACCGATCATCACCTCCTGAATGCCGATCGGTTTCACCAGACGGCGGATCAGCGGCAGGGCGAGATAGGCACCCAGCGTTTCCGGCGCGGCGCGCAAGTCGCCGATGGTCTCGAAGAGCGGCTCAGCAAAAATCTGGGTGCGCGGCGCCTCGCCCGGCGTGAAGAGCCCCACCTCCTTCAGCAGCAGATAGACCTCCAGCAGGTCCGAGACCGAGGTGGTGTTCGAGACGATGTAGGCGCGCATGGAATCGCGCCCGTAGAGGCGTTTCACATCGGCGGCCGTGTGCAGGATCTCGAACTCGCGGGTCGTCTCCTCGCTGTAGGCCGCATAGGGCGAATGCAGCAGCCGAGCGTGACCGAGCTCGCTGACCAGGAGTGCGATGCGGGCGTCCTCGTCCAGGGCCGCGTAGTCGGGACAGACGCCGGCGGTCTTCAGAAGCTCGGCGACCGTCCGCTCGTGCACCGATGAATTCTGGCGCATGTCCAGGCGCGCCAGGTGGAAGCCGAAGGTGTCCACCGCCCGGATCAGGTCCGGCAGGTCGCCATAGGCGAAGGCAGGTCCGTGCTCGGCGATCAGACTGGCAAGCACCGTCTCCAGGTCGGCCTTCAGCTCGTCGGGGCTCTCATAGGGCGCCGCCACCGTGGCCGCCGCGCGGGTCGGCGCTTCTCCGGTGAGGATCGGATAGCTGGCGGCGAGGCGCGCATACACGCCAGTGAGCGCCCGGCGATAGGGCTCATCAGCCCGTTGCACGGAAGCGTCCCGCGCGGCGTCCGCAAGCGCCTGCAGTTCCGGGGTGACCGAAGCCAGCCGCGCGGAGACCGAGAGCTCGGCGCCCAGCGCATGGATGCGGTCGAGGTAGACCCGCAACGCCGCGCGCGATTGCCAGCGCATGGCCTCGCGCATCACTTCGGCGGTGACGAAGGGATTGCCGTCGCGGTCGCCCCCGACCCAGGAGCCCACCCGCAGGAAGCTGGTGAGGTCCTTGGGCTCGCCCAGCACCTCCAGCCAATGGGCGTAGAGCCTTGGCAACTCCGGCAGGAAGCTTCGCTCGAAATAGGAGACGGCGTTCTCGATCTCGTCCTTCACGCCGGGCTTCACGGGGCGCAGCTGGCGGGTGCGCCAGAAAATCGAGACCTGGCGGATCAGGCGCCGTTCGATGCCCGTGCGCTCTGCCTCGGTACGCGCATGGTCGTAGGCGTCGAGGTCATCGGAGATGGTGCCCACGCGGTCGAGCACGCTTTTTCGGCGCACTTCGGAGGGGTGCGCGGTGATCACCGGCGCGATCAGGGCGTTGCTCAGGAGTTCGACAACGGCCTCGGTTCCGACGCCCTCGGCCTTCAGGGTGCGCAGGGCGCCGGCCAGCGTGTCGGGTCGCGCATCGCCCGCGCGCCCGCGGCGGCGCTGGGTCTGGTCCTCGGCGATATTGGTGATCTGCAGAAAGCAGGCGAAGGAATGGGCGAACCGCACGGTCTCCGGCAGGCTCAGGCCACCCAGCCGCTCGGCCATCAGCTTGGCGGCCTGCGGCGTCCCCTCGCGGTGGAAGGCGACAGAGGCCTGGCGGATCTCCTCGATCTGGCTGAACACCGCCTCGCCGTCCTCGGCGCGGATCACGTCGCCAAGCAGCCGCCCCAGGAAACGAACGGCGGTGCGCAGTTGGGTCGGAAGGGTCTGGGTCATGCAGATTGAAGGAAAGCCATAGCCCCGCCGCTGCGTCATCTGGTTTCCCGCGAGGTTACCGGCGATAGTCGCCGTCGATCATCCCGGAGGCTGCATGTCGCCCACTGAGGCGTTGGACCGTATCCGTCGCTACAACGGCCGCTTGAACGCCTTTGTGCGGGTTTTCGATGAGCCGCTCGGCGCGGGCGACGGCCCGACGTTCGCGATCAAGGACCTCTTCGACGTCGCGGGCGTGCCGACCGGCGGCGGCGCCCAGGTTCCACTCGCCGAGAACCCGACCGAGACTGCAGTCGTCGTAAAGCGTCTGCTCGACGCCGGATGGCGCGCCATGGGCAAGACCCACACCGTTGAGTTGGCCTATGGCGGCTGGGGCACCAACCGCGCGGTCGGCGCGCCGTGGAACCCCTGGGACTCACATGTTCATCGTGCACCGGGCGGCTCGTCGTCAGGATCGGCGGTGGCGGTGGCGGCGGGCCTGGTGGACGGAGCGCTCGGCAGCGACACCGGCGGCTCGGTGCGCATTCCCTCCGGGGTCTGCGGCGTGGTGGGCCTGAAGCCCGGGCGGGGGCTGGTGAGCCTGAAGGGCGTCCATCCGCTCAGCCCGGCGCTGGACACCGTGGGCACGCTCGCGCGCGACGTGGCGACGGCGGCCAGGATGCTGGGCGTGATATCCGGCCCCGACGGCGGCGCGGCAGAACGCGCCCCGTTCGACGCCGAGGCGGCGCTCGGCATGGAGGTCGAGGGCGCCAAGCTCGCCGCCATCGCGCTGGACCACCTGGGCGAGGTCGATGAGGACGTGGGGCGGCTCTATCTGGCGGCCCTCGACAAGCTTCGGAAGGTCGGGATCACCGTGCAGATGGTGCGGCCGCCCAAGTCCATGGAGGAGAGTTTCGCCACCAACGGCTTCCTTATGTCGGGCGAAGGCTGGCGGGTCTGGCGCGAGCGGATCGAGCGCCACAGCGCGGTGATGGACCCCTGGATCGTCCGCCGCTTCGAGGCAGGCCGAGAGATCAGCGACGACCGGCTCATCCAGGTCCACGCCCAGCGCGCCGAGGACCAGGCCCAGTTCCACGACTGGATCTCCGCCTACGACGGCCTGGCCACGCCGACCTGCCCGATCCCGGCCCCGCCGCTCGACACCGTCGACGAGACCGTCTCCCCGCTCAGCCGCCTGACCCGCGCCGCCAACTATCTCGACTTGCCCGGGATCAGCGTGCCCAGCGGCCTCACCCGCGAGGGGTTGCCGGCGGGCTTGCAGATCGTTGGGCGGCCGCGCGACGAAGCCATGGTCGTGGCCCTGGCCGCGGCGTTCGAGAAGGTGTCGAGCTGGAACCGCCGCTCGCCGGATCTGAGCGGGTTCGAGTAACCCCTTACTCCGCCGGTTGCTCGGTCGTGACGACGTCGTGCGGCGGCTTCCACAGCCGGGCCCCGACGGCGCGGCAGAGCACATAGAACACCGGCGTGAAGATCAGGCCGAACCCGGTCACCCCGAGCATGCCGAAGAAAACCGCCGTGCCCAGGGCCTGACGCATTTCCGCGCCAGGGCCGGTGGCGATCACCAGGGGCAGCACGCCCAGGATGAAGGCGAACGAGGTCATCAGGATCGGCCGCAACCGGGTGTGCGCGGCCTCGATCGCGGCCTCCCAGCGGCTCAGGCCACGCTGTTCGCCCTGCTTGGCGAACTCGACGATCAGGATGGCGTTCTTGGCGGCCAGGCCGATCAGCACAACCAGGCCAATCTGGGTCAGGATGTTGTTGTCCTGGCCGCGCAGGTTGATGCCGAGCATGGCCGCCAGCAGGCACATCGGCACGATCAGGATGACCGCCAGAGGCAGGGTCACGCTCTCGTACTGGGCCGCGAGCAACAGGAAGACGAAAACCACCGCCAGGCCAAAGGCGATCGCCCCGGTGTTGCCGGCGCTCTTCTGCTGGAACGCGAGTTCGGTCCACTCCGAGCCGAAGCCCTCGGGCAGCCGCGCCTTGGCCATCTTCTCGACCGCGGCGAGGGCCTGGCCTGACGAGAATCCGGGCTTGGTGTCGCCTTGCAGCTCGGCGGCCGGGTAGAGATTGTAGCGGACGACGCGGTAGGGCCCAGAATCGTCGCGCACGGTGGCGACCGATCCCAGCGGCACCATGGAGCCGCTCAACGAACGGGTCTGCAGACGGGCGATGTCGGAGGCCTCGTCGCGGTAGGGCGCGTCGGCCTGCGCCGTCACGCGGTAGGTGCGGCCCAGGTAGTTGAAGTCGTTGACGAACGCCGAGCCCAGATAGATCGAGAGCGTCTGGAATATCTGCTCGGGCAGCACCCCGGCCATCTCCGCCTTGTCGCGGTCGATCTCCGCCCAGAGCCTCGGCGTCGAGGTGTTGAAGAGGGTGAAGACGCTGGTTAGCTCCTTCTCCTGGTTGCCCTGGATCATCAGCTCGGTCGTGGCGCCCTCGAGCGCGCGGTAGCCCTTGCCCATCCGATCTTCGACGATCAGCTTCCAACCTCCGCCGGTGCCGATGCCGCGCACGGGCGGCGGCTGGATGACCAGCACATTGGCGCCGGGGATCTGGCCCAGCTTGGCGCGCAGCTCGTCCAGCACCTTCTGCGCCTTGATGTGCTCCTTGCCCCGTTCATCGAAGGGCGTCAGCGGCAGGAAGATGGTCCCGGCGTTGGGCGCGTTGGTGAAGGTGGTCCCGTCGAGCCCCGCGAAGGCCGCGGCGTGGACCACGCCCTTGGTGTCCAGCGAGGCATTGACCACCCGCTTCACCAGCGCGTCGGTGCGCGCCAGCGACGAGCCGGGCGGCAATTGCACCACCGCGATGAAATAGCCCTGGTCCTGCGCCGGGATGAAGCCGGTCGGCGTCGCCATGAACCGCCAGACGGTGAAGGCCAGCAGGACGATATAGATGACCACCATCAGCGGGCCGCGCCGGACATTGCGCGACGTAACCTCGCCGTAGCGGTTGCTCAGCGCACTGAAGCCCGCGTTGAACCGCTCGCCGAACACCTGGAACGGCCGCTTCCAGCCCGTCTCGCGCACCGGATGCTCGGGCTTTGGCCGCAGCACCAGGGCCGCCATGGCGGGCGAAAGCGTCAGTGAGACCATGCAGGAGATCACCGTGGCGCTGGCTATGGTCAGCGCGAACTGCCGGTAGAACTGACCTGAGATGCCGGTGATGAACGCAGTGGGCACGAACACCGCCACCAGCACCAGGGCGATGGCGATCAATGCCCCGCCCACCTCGTCCATGGTCTTGTAGGCCGCCGCCTTGGGCGTCATGCCGGCCTCTAGATTCCGCTCGACGTTCTCCACGACCACGATGGCGTCGTCGACGACGATGCCGATGGCCAGCACGAGCCCGAACAGGGACAGGTTGTTCAGCGAGGCCCCGAACCCGGCCATGACGGCGAAGGCGCCGATCAGCGAGACCGGGATCGCCAGCACCGGGATGATCGCGGCCCGCCAGGTCTGCAGGAAGACCACCACCACCAGCGCGACCAGCAGCACGGCTTCGAAGAGGGTCTTCTGGACCTCCTTGATCGACTCCGCGACGTACTCCGTCGGGTTGTAGATGACCGTGTATTTCAGTCCGGGCGGGAAGTCGGGGGCCAACCCCTTCATGGTGTTCAGCACCGCATCGGCCGTGGAAAGCGCGTTGGAGCCAGGCCGCTGGCTGATGCCGATGGCGACCGCTTTCTGCCCCCGGTCGAGGTAGGCGTTGATCCGGTAGTCCTGGGCCCCAAGCTCGACCCGCGCCACGTCGCGGACCCGCACGAGGTGGCCGCCGGCGTCGTTCTTCAGGATGATGTTTGCGAACTGGGTCGGGTCGCTCAGCCGGCCCTGCGTGTTGATATTGAGTTCGAAATCCGAGCCCGAGGGACTGAACGGCGCCTGGCCGACGGCGCCCGCGGGCACCTGCACGTTCTGCGCCTGCAGAGCCGCGACGATCTCGCCGGCCGTCAGGTTGTGGGCGGCGGCCCTGTCGGGGTCGATCCAGATCCGCATGGCGTAGTCGCGCGCGCCGAAGATCCGTGCATCGCCCACGCCGTCCAGCCGAGCCAAGCGGTCCCTGATCTGCAGGGTCGCGTAGTTGGAGATGTATTCGGAATCCCGCGACCCATCCGGCGAATAGAGGTGGATCACCAGGAGCAGGTCGGGCGATGCCTTGCGGGTCACCACGCCCAGGCGGCGCACCTCCTCCGGCAGCCGGGGCTCGGCCGAGGACACCCGGTTCTGCACGAGCACCTGGGCGTTATCCAGGTTCGTGCCAAGCTTGAAGGTCAGCGTGATCGTCAGCTGGCCGTCCGAGGTGGAAGAGGAGGACATGTAGATCATGTCCTCGACCCCGTTGATCTCCTGCTCCAGGGGCGTCGCCACCGTGTCTGCGATGACCTCGGCCGACGCGCCTGGATAGGTGGCGTTGATTGTGATCGTCGGGGGCGCGATCTCCGGATACTGCGCGATCGGCAGGGTCGGATAGGCGAAGGCGCCCAGCAGCACGACGATGATCGAGATCACCGCCGCGAAGATCGGCCTGTCGATGAAGAAGCGGGAGAACCTCACGGCCCTACTCGGCGCCGTTGACGGGCGTCGCCTGGGCAGCCGGCTCGGTTACGACGCGGGGCCGCGGCGCGGTCGGCGCGGTCGGCACGATCCGGCCCGGCTTGGGCGAGACCTTCATGCCTGGCCGCACGCGCTGCTGGCCCTCGATGATCACTCGGTCGTTTGCGGCCAGGCCGGTGCGGATAACCCGCAGGCCGTCGACGATGGGCCCGAGCGTCACCTTGTGGGGCGCAACGGTGTCGCCCTTCGCGGCCACGAGAACGACCTTGTCCGACTGGTCGGCCAGCACCGCGGCGTCCGGCACCAGCAGCGCGGTGTAGGCGCCGGACCCCAGGAGCCGCATGCGGCCGTACATGCCGGGCGTCAGGAAGTAGTTCGGGTTGGCGACCAAGGCGCGGCCGCGGATCGTGCCCGACCCGGTGTCCATGGCGTTGTCCACGAAGTCCATCCGCCCGTGCCACGCATAGTCGGTCTCGTCCTGCAGCTGGATATCCACCGGATTGCGGGCGTAGCGCGAACTGGTCCGGGTGCCTTCCTGGTTGGCCCGCTGGTACTTCAGATAGACGGCCTCGGAGCCGGTGAAGGCGAAGTGGATCGGGTCCAGCGACACCACGGTGGTGAGCAGGGTCGGCGGCGACGCGGACACGCTGACGAGGTTGCCGACGTCGACCCGGTGATCGGAGACGCGCCCTGCGATCGGCGAGGTCACTCGGGTGAATTCGAGATCGAGCGCGCGCTGCTGCGCCTGGGCCTGCGCGGCCGCCACCGCTGCGTCGGCCGAGCGCGCCTGCGCCAGCTTGGCGTCATAGGTCGACTTGGCGACCCAGCCCTTGTCGAGCAGCGCCTTCGTCCGCTCCAGATCGACCTTGGCGTTGGCGGCCTGCGCCTGGGCGCTGGTGACGTCCGCGCGGGCTTGAGCGAGCGCGGCCTGGTAGGGGCGCGGATCGATGATGAAGAGCAGCTGGCCCTTCTTGACGATGTCGCCGTCCCTGAAAGCCACCTGCTGGACATAGCCCGAAATGCGGGGCCGGACCTCGACGGTCTGGATGGCTTCGAAGCGGCCGACGAACTCGTCCCAGTCGACGACCTGGCGCGCAACCGGCGCCGAAACTGACACTGGCGGAAGCGATGACGGCGCCGACTTCTTGGCGCTGCATGCGCCCAGCAAGCCGGCCAGCAACACCATCGCAGCCAAGCGAGCCGTCAGAGTCATAAAGCCGTCCCCTACTCTCGGTGTGCCGAGCCGATTGCCGCCCCGACACGAAGGGCGACGAATTGACGCTATAGCTGGGGACGGGTGTTCGTCACGTCCAGACCTTGACGGAACGGAAAGCCCAGTTGGACCTAGTCCGCCCGTAAAGCGGGCGCCGGGCGCTTGGAAAGCGCCTGGAACGCGGCGAGCAGACCGCCGAGACCAGCGGCTAGGGCCGCCCCGCCGATCAGTACGCCGACACCGGCCCAGTCGACGCTCCACTTGGCTTCGAAGATCTTGACCACCACCGGCCATGCCGCCGCGTAGCCGAGCGCCACACCCGCGAGGCCCGAAATGACGCCCACCGCGCCATACTCAAGCACATAGGCCGCCAGGATCTGGGCCCGCGACGCGCCGAGTACTTTCAAGGTGGCGGCCTCGCGGGTGCGCGCCCTCGCCCGCGCCGCGATCGCCCCGGCCAGGACCAGCAGGCCGGCCAGCGCCGCGACGGCCGCAGCGCCCCTCACCGCCAACGCCAGCCGATTGAAGAGGTCGGTGGCGGCCTCCAGCTGTTCGCGCACGGAGATCACATTGACCTCGGGAAAGTCGCGGCCGAGGGCGCGGATCACCGCCTCCTCCTGCGCCCTCGACGCCTTGGCGATGGCCACTTGGCGCAGGTTCGCGCCTTCGAAGGCCGACGGCGTCAGGACCAGGGGAAAGTTCGCGCCGAAGCCACCGAACTCCACCTTGCGCAGCACCGCCACCTTGGCCTCGATCTCCCGGCCGAGGACCTGGAAGACGATGGCGTCGCCGACTTTCACCGCCGCGCCCTTTGCCACCTCGACGTCCATGGCGACGAGTGGCGGGCCTGCATAGTTGGCCGGCCACCAGCGGCCGGCGACTATCCCGGCCCCGGCCGGCTTCGCACCGATCGCCGACATGCTGACGTCGGCGTCGTAAGCCCAGCGTTCGGAACGCGCGATCTTCTCCAGCACGACGGGTTCGCCGCGCACGCTGATGATCCGCCCGGTCATGTACGGCGCGCGGAGATAGATCTTCGGCGTCAGCCGCTGACCGAAGGCGCGCGCCACAGTGGCGTCGAAGGCCTGGGCGCGGTCCCCGGGCAGGTCCGTGAAGACCAGGGCTGGGGCCGTTTGCGGCGCCACCTCGGCGACCTGCTTCAGGAGGCTCGACTGGATCAGCACCACGGCGGCCAGGAGCGCGATGCCGAGGCCAATGGCCGGTGACGCGGTCCGCGCCGCCGAATGCGGTCCGGCGAGATTGGCGAGCCCGATGCGCAGCGGCCCGCGGGCGCCGGCCCGCGCCCTGCCGGCGACGATCGCCGCGGCCCATCCGAGCGCCCAGAGGAGGCCGAAGGATGCGGCGACCCCGGCAATCATGATGCTGGCTGCGAGCGGGGTCGGCGCGGTCACCACCGCCATTGCTGCAAGACCGCCCGCGGCGAGCGCCGCGCCGATGGTCTCCGGTCCGATCTTCAAGCCACCGGAGAGGTCGCTGCGAAACAGGCTTGCGGGCGGCGTCGACCGGGCGCGGCCGAGCGGCGCCAGCGAGAAGGCGGCGGCTGAAAGCAGGCCGAAGGCGGCGGCCTTGGCCAATGGCCAGGGATAGACGGCGAAGAGCGCCGGGACCGGCAGCTTGTCCTGGACCAACGCCCCCAGCACCAGCGGCGCGGCGGCGCCCACCGCCAAGCCGATCGCGACGCCCAGCCCCGCCAAGAGGCCGATCTGGATCAGATAGACGTTGCGCACCAGGTCGCCCTCGGCGCCGAGCGCCTTCAACGTGGCGATGGCGGGCTTGCGGGCCTCCAGATAGGCGCTGACCGCCCCGAAGACGCCGAGCCCGCCCGCCACCAGCGAGGCCAGGCCGATAAATCCCAGGAAGTACTCCAGCTGATCGATTAGCCGGTGGATGCCCGGCGCCGCGTCGTCGCGGTCGCGCATTCGGATCGGCCCCTTCAGCGCCCGCCGCAGCTCCACCTTGCTGGCTTGCAGGTCCTCCCCCGGCGGCAGCGCGATACGCGCCGTCTCGCCAAATGGCAGGCCGGGGGCGAGGAAGCCGCCCTGCTCCACCGCGGCGTTAGTGGTCAGGACGCGCGGACCGAGTGCGAACCCCCGCGACAGCCGATCCGGCTCTTCCATCAGAACGGCGCGAGCGACCAGCGGCAGGTTGCCGGCCAAGAACTGGTCGCCGAGCTTCAGGTGAAGCCGGTCGAGCAGCGCCTGCTCGACCGCCGCGCCGGCGACCCCATCCCTGGTCGCCAGCGCCGCCTCGACGGACGGCGCGCCCTGCAAAGTCACCTTGCCGGCCAGGGGATAGCCGGCGCTGACGCCGCGCAGTTCGACAAGGCGGCGGTCGCCGGATGGCGCTTCGGCCATGGCCTTGGACGCCACCGCGAACACCACCCGCCCGCTCCGTTGCAGGGCCGCGCGCTCCGCCGGCGTGAACCGCCGCTGCTGAACCGATAGCGCCAGGTCGCCGCCAAGTATCTCGCGGGCCTGGCTGGCCAGGCCTTGCCGGAACGCCTCCGCTGTCGAGCCGGCCGCCGCGATGGCGGCGACGCCGAGCGCCAGGCAGGCCAGGAAGATGCGGAAACCGCGAACGCCCGCGCGGAGCTCGCGCATGGCGAACCGCAGCGAGAGCGGCATCATGCCGGACTTGGGCGCGCCTGGACGCGCGCTTGCGGCCGCTCATAGGCCACCCGCCCGTCGCGCAGACGCACTGCACGGTCGGCGCGCGCGGCCAGCACTTCGTCGTGGGTGACCAGCACCAGCGCCGCGCCGGTTTCGGCCACCAGTTCGAACATCAGGTCTGCGACGTGGCCAGCGTTAGCCGCGTCGAGGTTTCCGGTCGGCTCATCGGCGAACAGCAGCGCCGGACGCGGCGCGAGCGCACGGGCCAGCGCCACCCGCTGCTGTTCGCCACCGGAGAGCTGGTGCGGATAGTGTCGCGTACGGCTGAGGAGCCCGACGCGGTCCAGCCACTCGCGGGCGGTCGCCGCGGCGTCGCGCTTGCCGTCGATTTCCAGCGGCGCGGCGACGTTCTCCTCGGCGGTCATGTTGGGCAGCAGATGGAAGGACTGGAAGACCAGCGAGACCTTGCCGCGGCGCAGGCGCGCGCGCCCATCCTCGTCAAGCCTGGCCAGGTCACGGCCGAAGAGTTCGACCTTGCCGCCGCTCGGCTTCTCTAGCCCGGCCGCCACAGCGATCAGCGAGGACTTGCCCGACCCGGAAGGCCCCACCAGAGCCACGCGTTCGCCTTGCCCCACCCGCACATCGAGACCCCGCAGGATCTCGACGGGCCCGGCGGCCGACGGCAGGGTCAGCGAGACGTTCTCCATGACCAGCGGGTCGGCATTGGCGTCGGACAAGAAGCGGCCTCAGGCGTTTGAGCGGCGCAGACAATCTCCTAAATAGGACAGGCGCATGGCCGACACACGTCCCTCCTCGATTTCCCGCCGCACCGCGTTGGCGGCGGCTCTCGCCGCCCTTCCGGCCCACGCCCTGGCGGCTCGGGGCAAGGTCGTGACCATCCTCGGCGACTCCATCACCGCGGGCCTGGGCCTGCCCGGCCGCGACGCCCTGCCGAACCAGCTCCACCTGGCGCTGGAAAAGCTGGGCGT
>Ga0207676_10002653_pt1 | contig 12717 bp, 9 predicted proteins | sample KBSSwiS72_FD_184307 | JGI IMG/M metagenome (GOLD analysis project Ga0207676, IMG submission 184307) | Switchgrass rhizosphere microbial communities from Kellogg Biological Station, Michigan, USA - KBS Switchgrass S7-2 (SPAdes) (version 2) | ecosystem: Host-associated > Plants > Roots >... | reverse complement strand
GGCCGTTTCTGATTTGACCCTGGATAAGCAGATCCTTCGCGAGGCCGCCAAGGGAAACTTCTAAGCCCCGCACGCCGCCGCGCTTGCGTGGATCATGTGATTAAGGAGCTGGGGGTCTCGGAACGCCGAGCCTGCCGGGTTCTTGGTCAGTACCGGTCCACGCAGCGCAAGGTGCCTACGACGCCAGATGATGAAGCCGCCCATTGCCCACCTGGAAGACTGTTCCATGGTGCACTACACACTACAGATATCCGAGTACCTTCTCATGCTAGAGAGCATGGGCTTCCGCGCCGGTACCGGACGCATTATCCACTTCCCACCTGTACTTCCCATCGCTCCCCCTGGAGCGTTACCACCTCCGCCGGTGATCTATCCCGTTGCATATTGGAAAAAAGATGTAATTTCCATGCTGCAACAGTTACCACATGGCTAAATCCAGACGATTACAGCAATCTCCCCTGTGCAACGAGAAGGCCCTGGCCCAGGCAGTGGCCGAAACGGGAGAGACACCCAAATTTGTCCGGGACATACTGGACTTCCACGCTGACTTTATTGCCCAGAAGATCAAGGCTGGTGGCTTTGAATCGGTATCGATCATTGGTTTCGGTACCTTCCAGCCCAAGTTGTCCAGGCTGGCGGCGAAGGGCTATGGCAAGGCGCCAGCGTTTACCCGGCGGATCTACGGTGGCGAACCGTACGGTACCGCACTGCCGAAGGAGGGCACGAACGATGCGACTACTTAGAGTCAACGAACAGTATGAGGTGGAAGTGGAGCCCTGGGTGCTGCTGGTGCCGGAGTTCTCCGTTCTCTTCAAGCGTGACAAGGGCTCCCCTGGCGACTACCGTGGGGACAAGAAGCTCATTGCCCGCAAGCAGGTGGCCTACGTCTACTTCATGGTAGACTTCACCAGCCCCATCCGGGAATGGCCTGATGAGGCATTGAAGCAGGCGGAGGCGCGTAGGTATACCGGGCTGGAGGAAGACCAGATCGATGACCTGGTAGAAGCCGCGGTGGACTACTACATCGACCTACAGTACAAAGCAGCTCCTTCCCTGAAGACGCTGGAATCCATTCGCAAAGGGCGTGATGGCCTGAACAACTACTTCGAGGGCATCAACTTCAAGGCCACTGACAAGCTCAATCGCCTGATCAACAATCCCAAGGACTACATCGATAGCATCGCCCGCATGGGCATGATGGACGATGCCATCAACAAATACGAGCGTCGCGTGTACGAAGAGCTGAAAGCGGCGGGTACCGGTGTACGTGGCAAAGGAACCTTGGGTGGCCAGGAGGGCAAGCGACGGGAGAAAGCAGTGTGGCGGGAAGGCGGACCTCCGGCGGGTGATCCGGATATAGCGGACCTTGAAACCCAGGAGGTATAGATGTTCCGAAAGCTCGTCAATACCCGGGTCTTCTCCGAAGCAGCGCAGGACTTCCGACGCAACAAAGGCCATTATACCCTGGCACCCAATGGGTCCCGGGAGTACGTGGAATACTGGAATATGCAGGAGGAACGCTGCCGCGATGGCTACAAGGTCGGTGATCTGTGGATACCGGGCCGGCACTACTTTTACCTCAACTTCACCCCCATCCTCAAGATACCCGATGAGCTGCTGATCAAAGTGCTCAGCGAGCAGCGGGACAAGCGTGGCAAGCTCGGCGCCCAGACCATGGAGAAGATACTGGAGTTCCCCCGCTTCTATGAGATCGATTACGAATGGTACCGGTATAAGCACGTGGCCTGGAACGGCGGTAAGTTCCGCGACGTGGTATCGCTTGGTGCCCAGCACATCTGCTGTGCCAAAGCCCGTGGTGCCGGTTTCTCTTACAAAGAGGCCTCTGACGGCGTGTACAACTACACCTTCATCCCCGACAGCAAGAGCTATTACTTTGCCGGCATCGAACAATACCTCAACAAAGATGGCATCCTCAACAAGGTCGAGGGCATGCTGGATTTCATCAACGACAACGTGCCGGAGTGGAAGCAGAACCGGATGAAGAAATCCACGACCATGCACCAGGTAGCTTCGTACATCGATGAGGCCGGCGCGGTACACGGCAACAAGTCGGAGATCATTGGTGTGGCGGTAGACAACGCGAATAAGACCCGTGGTAAGCGTGGTAGGAAGATTGTGTTCGAGGAGGCGGGCTCCTTCAAGAACCTGAAGGCAGCACTGGCGATCTCCATCGGTTCTATCTCCGATGGTGGATTCACCGTGGGACAGATCTCGGTCTTCGGTACCGGCGGCGAGGAGGGACCCAGCATCGAGGGCCTGGAGGACATCTTCACCCAGCCACGGAACTACAACATGCTGGCATTTAAGAACAAGTGGGAGGAAGGCTACGAGGCTACCGAGTGTGGCTACTTCGTGCCGGCCACGATGATCAATCCCATGTTCATGGACATCGAAGGCAACAACGATGTGCAGGCCGCGATGGAGTACGAGCAGGGGCAGCGGGCGCTGAAAGAAGCGGCGAAGGATTCCAAGGAATTGGATCGGAGAAAGGCCGAGTACCCCATCTATCCCAGTGAAGTATTCCAGCGGATGGCGAAGAATCCCTTCAACCGGGCAGAGGCAGAGAAGCAGATCAAACGCATCGAGACCAACCGGGGTATCCAGGCGCTCATCCGCTACGGGGAGCTGGTGTCGAAGTCCTCCGAGGAAGGCGGTGGCTGGGAATTCCTGATCAAGACCAAGGCCGAGGCCAAGCCGGTGGAGGAGTACCCACATGATCAGAAAGGAGACCTGGAAGGCTGCATCACCGTGGTCGAACGGCCTTACCAAGACCAGAATCTGCACACACCAGAAGGCATCTACCAGATAGTCTTCGACCCGTATTACAAGGAAGAAAGTGATGACCTGACCTCGCTCTTTGCCTGCTACGTGATGAAGCACTACAACAACATTGACCCAGTGAACAACAACACCGCGGTGGCCTGGTATGTGGGCCGACCACGGGACATCAACCGGTGCTACGAGGTGATGTACAAGCTCTGTATGTGGTACAACTGTAAGGCACAGGGGGAAATAGCCGGTGGTGGCCAGGGCGTCTATGACTGGTTCCGTACCAACCGGCTGCTGCACATGCTGGAGTTCGAGCCAGAGAGCCTGATGAACACGATCATCACATCCAAGAAGAACAAGAAGTACCTCATGAACATGCCCACGGAGCGGAAGCGCATGGGACTAACGTACTTGGTCAAGGACCATATGGACCCACGCGGCATAGACGAACAGGGCAATATGGTCTTCCAGATACACAAGGAGTATGACATTGGTTACTTGCGGGAAATAGCTAAGTTTGATGGCAAGAAGAATGCGGATCGCATCTCTGCCAGGATCATCTGGCAGTTCCAGCGGCGTGACAGGGTCGAACAGGTGATCCGGGAAGCGGAGAATCGGGAAGGCTTCTACGAACGGGAGCTGTTCGGTACCCGCACCAGCGGAGACGATGAACCGGAGGTCATTCAACTATACGACTAAACCACCCACATGCCTTTAGAGCCATCGCAGCAGTACAAACAGTCTACCACCATTGCCACCGGCAGACCCCTGCAGCGCATCCCCTGGGCAGACAAGATCAAGGACGAGAAGCAGTGGTTCAAGAACAACATCGAATACTATCTTTCCCTTTCCAACTTCAACTTCGACGGTACCGGTCCAACGCGCAAGGACTTGCGGCTGCTCTACCAGGTGTACAATAGCCAGTTTCCTTCCCGTTGGTTCAGCCATGTGACCGATCCCTTGTCAGCGGAGAAGCCACAGCACCGGAAGTTCCCGGCCAAGATACGGCCTGTCACCATCCTACGTACCAACCTGGACCTGCTGCTGGGGGAATACCCGCGGCGTCCCTTCGTCTACCAAGTGACCAACCTGGGAGAGGATGGCTACAACAGCTACACCGATTCCCTGCAGAAAGCCGTGTGTGAGAACCTGAAGAAGCACTTCGCGGCAGAGGTGCAAATGCAGCAGCTCCAGCAGGGGGTACCGGTGAACAAAATCCCTGGCCTGGATGAGATCGAGTTGCCAGAAGCGCTCAAGGCCCGGTTCAACAGTACCTACAAAGATGCCATTGCGGTCAAGGGCCAACGCTGGATGAAGCGGGCCATGAAGGAATACCGCATCCGGGAGAAATTCCTGCGCATGTTCAAGGACTGGCTCATTGCCGGTCGCACCTGCTCCTACAAGGGTATCGAGCACGGCACCCTGCTGTATGATCGCATCTCTCCGCTCAACCTGGATTATGATAAGTCACCTGACACCGAATACATTGAAGATGGCGAGTGGGCTGTATGCCGTCGCCTACTCACTTATTCTGATATCATAGATAAGTTCTATGAGCAGCTCAAGAACGAACAGCTGCACGACCTGGAGAATCGTTCCCAGTACAAAAGCCCCATTGCTTTTTACCAGTACCTACAGGAGACCTATGATCGGGACACCTTCACCGGTAAGATTCCTGTCTACCATGTGGTATGGAAAGGAAAGAAACAGATGGGCTTCCTCAGCTATCCTGACCCCGTGACGGGCAAGATGCAGGAAGATACGGTGGACGAGGACTACCTGCCCAACAAGGACCTGGGCGAGAAGGTCGAGTACAAGTGGGTCAATGTAGTCTATGAAGGTTACCGGGTGGGCGACAATATCTACGTCACACTGGGCGAGATACCGGTACAGCGTAATGAGATGAACAACGTCTCTGCGTGCAAGCTGCCGTACAATGGCCGGAACTACTCAGATCTACACACGGAGAACATTTCTGTACTGGAGATAGGACTCCCGTTCCAGATCATGTACATCATCATCAACTATGTACTGGAGCGTACCATTGCCAAGAGCAAAGGCAAGGTACTACTCGTGGATAAGAATGCCATCCCGAAAGGAGATGGCTGGAACGACGAGAAGTTCTTCTACTATGCAGAAGCCCTGGGCTACGCCTTGATGAACCGTGCCCAGCCAGGTGTAGACCATACCTGGAACCAGTACCAGGTGCTCGACATGTCACTGTTCGACCAGATCAAGCAATTGATCGAGCTGCAGGAGCACTACAAACAGCAGTGGGATGATGTCATCGGTATCAACCGGCCTCGCAAAGGAGAGACCTACGCCAGTGATGGCAAGGCGGTCTCCGAAATGGGCCTCATGCAATCGAGTGTCATCACCGATATGATCTTCAACTATTTTGAGGAGTTCACCGAGCGGGAGCTGCAAGGGCTGCTAGACTATTCCAAATTCGTCAACATCGATGGCGTGAAGTCCATCTACAGCAATGAGGACTTCGACAATGAGCTACTGGATATTGATCCCAACACATACGCCTATGCGGAGTTGGGCATTCTTATGAGCCGGTCTTCCGATGAGCTGGCCAAGCTCAACCAGATGAAAGGTGCCCAGAATGTACAGGCCATGATACAGGCCGGCGTCAAACCGTCTACCATCCTGGAGATATTCCAGGCCAACAACGTGGCTGAGCTGAAGATGACGCTGAAGGAGATCGAGGAGATGGAAGTCCAGATGGAGCAGCAGATGCAGATGAGCGAGGAAGAAGCGCAGAAGGCAGCGGATGAGCGGAAGAAGGACTTCGCCCAGTTCGAGAACGACCTGGAAGCCACCCTCATTGACAAGGAGTGGGACCGGAGGGATCAGAACGAGATGATCAAGGGCGAATGGAACGAATTGTCGTACAAAGGAACCATGGATGCAGACGACGACGGTATCGCAGATGCCTTACAGGTAGAGCAGCTGGCCAATGATCGGTACAAGACCATGACCGATGCCCAGGTGAAGCGCGAGAAGATGCAGCTGGAGGAACGCAAGAGCCAGCGTGATGCCGCGATGAAGGATAAGGAGATCGCTTCCCGCGAACGCATTGCGGGTCGAAAGCACCAGACCGACATTGTCAAGGCACGCATAGCCGCCAAAAAGAGAACAACACCTAAAAAATAAACAGCAACAGTATGCCAAATCCATCACTCGCTGACCTGGATGCAGGAACTTCCGGGCAGCAACAACAGAACAACGACAACGATCCCAACAAGGGACAAGGGGCCGCCGCAGGAGCGGGTACCGGAGCACAAGATGAACCGGGTAAGACAGCCGCTGACTTGGAAGCTGCCCGGCAACAACAGGTAGACGCCGATGCCGCGAAAGCAGAGGCAGATGCGGCTGCAGCCAAAGCTGCTGCAGATGCCAACAAGGGTGGAGACGCTGATGAAGAACCGGAAGGCACCATCTGGGACGAGGTAGATGCACTTCGCGGAGAGAAGCTCGAAGTCAAGTGGGAAGATGAGCAAGGCGTCATTCCGGAAGAAGAATGGGACACGCCACGGGGCGTTATTGCCCGGGAACGAGCATTAGAATCCCGAGCTATTCAACGCTTTGAGGAGAGCATCATGGAGCGTGATCCGAGGGGTTACCAGTACCTGCTGCATAGAGAAGCAGGTGGTACTGATGAGGACTTCTTTGCGAAGAAAACTATCACATTACCAGCCTATGACACCTTCAAGGAAAATGTAGATTTGCAGGTAAGCGTCTACGCTGCCTCGCTGCGTAATGCTGGTGTAGGAGAGAAGCAGATCAAGCAGTTAACAGAGACAGCTGTCAAGGATAAGGAGATATTTGAGCTGGCCGATGCTGCCTACAAGAAGCAGGAGGCGGACGAGACACGCTCGATCCAGGAATTGAATGCACAGCTGGAACGGGATAAACAGCAGTACGAACGCAATGTGCAGAGCCTGAACAAGACGCTGACGGAGTATGTGGCTTCCAAAGACATGGCCATTGTAGTACCAGAAGCTAAGCGGGAAGAGTTCCTGAACTTCGTCCGCCGGAACATTCAGTACGATCAGGGCACCGGACGCTTCTTGTTTGCGCAGCCAATTGATGTCAAACAACTACCACGACAGCTGGAGGCGTTGTTCCTGCAATTCTCGGGTGGTAACATCAACGGGTTGGTGGTACGGGAAGCACAGTCAGCCAACACGCGTAGGTTACGTAGAAGCATAGAACGTTCCAAGGAGGTACAGCGCACACAGGCCGACACGTCACGGACGAGGAAGACGCTCGGCGAACTGTAGAACAAACTAAAACACACATACAATGGCCAATCCCTTTCCTGGTATTAAGTACCAAGTAGAAAGTGCGATCTACGATCCGAAGTCACAGCTGGATGAAGACAACTTCTACAACCAGCGTCAGGGACACCCATCGGAGTTGACGCGCAAGCTCACCTACATATTAGGTGACTACAACAAGAACTATCCTATATCCCTGATGACGATGGGGGGTATCGGATACGAAGGCAATGCAATGAAACGCGCTGCCGTCGAGCTGGACGATCCTCAGTTCACCTATCCGGTGATGGGCCGTATCGAGAAAGCCTCCATCGTTACCTTCACCCAGTATACGGCTACCGATAAGATAGGCGTCGGCAACTCCGAGTTCTATCTGTACTTCTCTGACAACTGGATCAAGCGTTATTTCATCATCCAGTCTGCCAAAGGCATCCAGGCCTGGGTAGCCAAGGACCCCGAGTTCACAGGCGGGTACTACAAGTACACCTGTATCCTCGATCCGGCGCTGCCGACCGACACTTGTCCTTTCAGTGAGGTTTCCGAGAATGCTTCCTGGATTGCACTGAACACCGCCGTCTCCGAGAGCCGTTCGCGCTCAACCGAAACCGGAATGGCCATGCCAGGTCTGTACAAAAACCAGATGGGCTTCCTGCGCGGCGGTATGAGCTGGGCTGGTAACTCTGCCAACAAGGTCATGAAGATCAAAGTGATGACCGACAAAGGCGAGACCGATGTCTGGATGGATTATTTCATGTGGCAGTTCGAGATGAAGTGGCTGGCACAGTGCGAGAATGCGTATTGGTATAGCCGCTACAATCGCCAGGTCAACGGCGAGATACTGACCAAGGACCTCATCACGGGCAAGGTTATCATGCGTGGCTCGGGCCTGCTGGAACAGATCCAGAACAAGTCCAGCTACTCCAGCCTCACCTACGAGTTCCTGACCAACCAGATCGGTGATGCCCTGTTCGGCCAATCGGATACCGCCAACATGTCGATCACGCTCCACACAGGACGTGGCGGTATGCGCGAGTTCGACCGGGCGATCAAAAAGGCGGGTGGTACCATCCTGCAAAACCTGGGTTCGGTGTCCAACATCGGTGACAAGTTCGTGACGGGTACCGGTTATCACCTGGCGCTGGGTGGATACTTCGATCAGTTCTACCACATCGATGGCTACTACATCAAGGTAAAGCACAATCCCATCTTCGATATGGGTGTGGTCGCTATGGGCCAGCAGGCCGGTGGTTACGTACACCCTGAAACCGGGTGGCCGCTGGAGTCATACCGCATGGTCTTCATTGATGATGCCGACTACGATGGTCAACCGAACATTCAACACGTAGCCCAGAAAGGTCGTTCCTTCCTGCACGGTGTCATCCCGGGTCTGACCCCGATGCCCCGTTCGCTGCAGGTGATGAACAAATCCTGGAGCATTGAAGTCGAGAGCAGTGTATCCATGCTGACCACCGACATCGATGAGTCAAGCTACACCCGATTCAAAAGCTGCGGCATACAGATTCTGCGGGCCAACCGTTGCTTCGACATGGTCTGTATCGCTGGACAATAAAGAGCTGTTAGCTGTAGTTCCTGTTCTGTCCAAGGCCCCGTGTAAAAAGCGGGGCTTTCTTTTTCCGGGAATAACCTGTACATTTGAAAGAAAACCACACTACCATGTCAGACAAGCACGCTAACAGCAGAAAAGTCACCATCTTCCGTGCCGGCTCCTTCCTGGAGAATGCACAGAAAGAAGCGCAGGAGTTCATGAGCATGTCCAAGCAATCCATCGGCTCCTACTTCTCCGGTACCCTCGGCTCCTCTGTGGGCAATGGCCTGAGTTTCGCGGAGATTGATGTATTGATGCCACTACTGATCGATATTCCCAAAGATGATCGTACATTCCGGGAAGGCGTTACTACTTTCTTCAAACAACTGTTGACGACGATACCGTACGGTACCGGGCGCGAACTGGAGATCGGGCTGGAGCTGGACAACAGCAAGCCGGTGACCTATGTAGATAGCAATGGTACACGTAACCTGCCTATTAAGATACAGGATTACATACGCTACCGACACGCCGTAGGCCACCCCTGGGTAGCTGGTAGTAAAGCAGAGGCACAGGGCAACATGCTGAAGATATTCTACATCTTTGACCCCGAGGCCGTGAGTGCACAGACCGCTGCTATCGGTAAGACATACGACGAAGCCATGGCCACATACCTGGGGCTCAAGAATGACCTGGAAAAGGTGGATGCCATGCTCACGATGATGGATGTGGACATACGCAAGTTTCTCATCATCGAGTCGCTGGACGAACGAGCCGACGCCAAGATGGGTGAGCTGCGCGAGAAGGTCCAGGGTGATCCTGCCAAGTTCCTGGAACAGTACAAAGGCGATCACTTCGAGTACCGCTTCCAGGTGCTCAAGATGATCAATACCGGTGTCATTCGCAAGATCGGCAGCCAGCTGGTAGACAACGAGACCGGCGGTATCCTGGGACACAATATGGAAGAGGTCATCTACTATCTCAAGGATGTCAACAACTCAGAGAAGGTAGCTATTCTGAAGGCCAAGACGCAGGAAGCGATGAAAAAGAAGATCAACATCGCCAAGGCAAAGCCCAGAGTGGCCACCACCCGCTAAAAGCAACACACTATGTTCGTCAAGGAAATGCACATTGAGGTCAACCAGTCTACCCAAAAGATAGCGGCCAACCGTACACGGAAGCTGCTGGACGAAGAGGTAGACTGGTTACTGAACAAGAACCAGCAGCGCCTCATCCAATCCCGTGTCACGCCCCGTAAAGATGGCAGTGGTGGCTTTGAGATCAAGCAGTTTGACATCGATGCTATCCGGGCATTGCTGGTGACGGGGCGGGAAGTGTCGGCCTATGTGGCAGATCCACGACGAACCAAGGCCTTACTACCAGGGGACTATGCGCACCTCATCTCCGATGAGTCGGTGATCAAACGGGCAGATGTAGACCTGGCAGGCAACTGTGTCAAGCCCACGAGCACTACCCTTCAGACCAATCTACTCCTACTGCCGCTACCATTGTCTCCGCTGGGTACCGGACCTTACTATGGTTCCGTACAGGTGTACATCAATGGCGGCCTGGTATTCGACATACAACAGTTCACCCAAAGCCGTAATACCACCTACATAGGATATGACAGCAAAGCAGAGGTCTTCTTCCTGCAACACTGCATTTTACGGGAGTTGGCTGACGCCGGCTGGCGGATATACTGGGAGCGGTATGGGGAGCGATTCTACCCAAAGACCTTCATCATCGACCTGGGGCCAGCGGCGGGTACCGGATCAGTCATCATAGACGGGCAGACCTTCAACGGCCAATCTGCCACCTACTCCATGCAGGTGCTGGACTATTACCAGCAGCCGGCAGAAGATCAGTCCAACCGGCTGACGGGGTCCCATATCATTCAGAACCTGCGGGAAGTCGCCTTCTACAAAACCCAACCCGAGTCTCCTATCAGTGAGTTAGCAGGAGGAATGCTCTACACCTATACAAACAAAACCTTCATAGTAATCAGCAACCGGTTCACCTACATTAGGAAAGCCCGAAATATCTCTCTAACATTGGGGCAGGATTGTGAGCTGCCCCCCGAGTACCACCAGATGATTTGCGACCTGACCGTTGAGTACTTCAAAGCGATGATCGCCGATCCGAACTGGGAGGTCAAGCTCAAAGACAACATGACACGCACACCCATCTAAAAAACGCACTACATGGCTTACAAGAACAATTTTCTCAAGATGCTCTGGGGTAACAACGTCCAGGGTGTCATATCCGGTGCTGTGGCCTATACGGCACAGGCCACTTACGCGGCCTTTATGGCCAACGCACTAGCCGGTGAGCTGGGCGTATTTGACGGAGACACAATGGCCCTCGTCTCGGGTGCCGGTGCTGCTTCGCTCACAGAGAATATATTCGTGGCCGTCATGCGGGACGGGGCTGCAGAACGCACGCCTGTCTTTAAGATCGGGGAGGTACTGGCTACACGCACTGCCTATAGTGCACCTGTCAAACAGGTAAGCACCATCAACCTGGGTATCTTCGCCAGCTTGATCTTACAGGATATCACCTACACTGCCGTGGCGTCCGGTACTGGCGGCAATGCCATCACGGTCACCAACGTTGTAGCGGGTAACAACACGCCATTGACCATCGGTGTAGTAGGTAACGCTATCACCGTCAACCTGGCCACCAATGGTGGAGGTGCCGCTACCAGCACGGCTGCACAGGTACTTGCTGCTATCCAGGGATCCGTCGCTGCCTCCGCACTTGTCAATGCCGCTGTCACCGGTAACACTGCCACGGTACAAACCGCTGCCGGTGCCACCAATCTCGCTGGAGGTGCTGCACTCACCAACCCAACAGTTGGTCAGGTCTTCGAGATCGGCATCGTGGAGACCACCCCGGGCAACCAGCCTTTCCCCACCTACGACTACCAGTATGTCTCCGTCGCAGGGGACACGTTGGATACGGTCGCGGCTAAGCTGGTCAACCAGATCAACAGCAACCTGAACTATGCCAACGCCAATCGGGACCTGATCCTGACGGCTGTGTATAATAATACCACCAAGGCGATCACGCTGACGACCATCAACTTTGGCGTCAGCTTCCGGGTACTGACGAAGTACGATCTGGACCCGGTATCCAGCATCACCTATACGACGCCCATGCACCTGGGTTCTGGCTTCCCACAACAGGTCAGCCTGCTGCAGGATGCACTGGACATCTACAAGGGTGTCACCACCAACTACCCGCTCCAGGGCAGCAACCCGCAGGACTGGGGAAAGCCAACGGACCAGGTTATCCAGACGGTGGGATACAACTATTACACGCTCACAGGCTTCAAATACGATGTGTCCAAGACACCTGCACACCAGCAGGCGTTCCAGCGCTTCATCATAGTGGCTGTACCCAGCACGGGTACCACACCGGAAGCCCAGCTGAAGAACATATTTGGTCTCTGATCTTTATTCCTTCCATCCTACAAGAGAGGCCATGTGCCTCTTTTGTTGCTTAAAGCCATCGCATGACGCCCAACGAGATCACTACACTGCTGGCCATGAACCTGGGAAAGGAGCTGGATGTTCCCTTCAAGAAGGCCATGTACGAACGGGTAAAGTACTGGCGGGCTACCTTGATCCGGCAAACCTTGCAGGCACATCCCCGGGAATCTCATTACTTCCAGCAGTCCATCTATCTTCCGTTGGTAAAGACCAACACGCTAGAGCCCTTGGACCCGAGGCTATCTGCCTGGGCGGCTGTGACTAGTATAGAGGTACCCTTACCCATCCGCATAGCCGACTTCATATTCAGTTACATCGGCGGGGTAGACGGCAAAAGCCCCTGGCAATATGCGAACATCGGTACCAGCGCGTACCTTACGGCGGGCAGCTATGCCGGTAAGTTCCCCACCATCAACTACATCAACCGCAGGATCGCTGTGACACCCTGGCCGGATTTGGAATATGTCATGGTAAGTGGTATCTTCAATTCACCCGAAGAGGCCATGATCTATGAGACGAGGCCACCGGAACCGAACAAGGATTGGTGGGACACCGATATACCCATGAGCGGTGATGTGGAACAGCGGGTGATCCAATGCAT
>Ga0207676_10002648_pt1 | contig 12738 bp, 8 predicted proteins | sample KBSSwiS72_FD_184307 | JGI IMG/M metagenome (GOLD analysis project Ga0207676, IMG submission 184307) | Switchgrass rhizosphere microbial communities from Kellogg Biological Station, Michigan, USA - KBS Switchgrass S7-2 (SPAdes) (version 2) | ecosystem: Host-associated > Plants > Roots >... | reverse complement strand
GGAACCCGCGGATCTTCACCTGACAATCGTTCCGGCCCAAAAACTCGATCGTCCCGTCCGCCAGCCACCGCCCCACATCCCCTGTCCGGTACAGCCGCGCCCCCAACTCTCTTCCCAACCCATCCGGTACGAACCTCTCCGCTGTCAGCTCCGGCCGCTTCAGATACCCTGCTGCTACTCCCGCTCCCCCGATGTACAGCTCACCCGGCACACCAATCGGCACCGGTTGCTGGTACTCATCCAGGATATAGACTTGCGCGTTTGCGATGGGCCGGCCAATCGAAGGAACTTCCGCGGATAACTCGACGAGGCCGGACGTGGCGACAACCGTGGTTTCGGTGGGACCGTAGTTATTGACCAATGCAAAAGGCAGCGTCTTCACCGGCAACCGGTGTAAACGATCTCCACCAACAAGCAACGTACGTTGCAGCGGATTGAGAATGCCCTGCGCTAACGCAAATTCTGCAATCGACGTCGGCAAAAAACTAACATCAGGTTTCGTCTCGCTCCACCAGGCTAGTAATGCCTCCGGGTCGCGCGCTGCCACCGGCGAGGCTAAGAGTAGAGTCGCACCTACGCAGAGCGGCGGCCAAATTTCCCAGGTGGCGGCATCAAATCCAAAGCTTGCTACACTGGATGAACTCATGCCGCACTGCAGTTCGAAGCTGGCGCAGTGCCAGCCAATTAAATTAACCAGGCTGCTATGTTCGATAACAACGCCCTTCGGTGTGCCAGTGGAACCGGAGGTATAAATCACATAAGCCGACTGTCTGGAGGTGAGCTCGATACCGGCAGGCGCTGGATTACTATCCGGGTGATTACTCCAGGCAACAGCAGAACCAGTTAGATCCACAACAGCTGGTCTATTTTCGATTCCGGTGAAAGGCCCTTCGCGATGGCCTTCTTTCAGCAGCGCAACTGGTGCGCTGTCCTCGAGCATCAAGCGCAGCCGCTCCACCGGATAAGCAGGGTCCAGCGGCACGTACGCCCCGCCTGCCTTTAACACACCGAGCAAACCAACGATCATCTCCAGGCTGCGGTCCATGTATAAGGCCACTCTCTGATCCGGCCCCACTCCCAGCTCTCGCAGATAGTGCGCCAATCGATTGGCTCGGTGATTGAGTTCTGCGTAACTCAACACCGCGTCTTCATAAACCACCGCCACCGCATCCGGCGTCTTCTGCACCTGCTCTTCAAACAACTCGTGCACGCAGCGCTCTCGTGCATACTCCGCCTCAGTCGCGTTCCATTCGCACACGAGCTGTTTGCGCTCTGTGTTCGTTAGAAGGGGCAGATCTGCGATCCTCGCATGTGGGTCTTTGACTACTCCTTCCAGCAATGCCGTAAGGTGCCCCGCTAAACGCTCCATGGTCTCATCAGAATAGACCCGCCGGTCATAATCAAGGTTTATTGAAAGATCCGGCTTGCTGTAGCCAACGAGTGACAGAGGATAGTGGACAGGACTGACACGTGAGATCGCGCCGCGCCACAATGCGCAGCCTTCCCGCTGCAAAGTGGCCCTCGAATCGTATTCTTCAAAGTTCACGATACTCTGAAAGAGTTCCTCTCTTCCATCTATCCCGCTGGCCTCTCTAATACGAGTCAGGGGTGTACCTTCGTACGACCTCATTTGTACGTGCTGGTCCATCACTTCGTGCAGCAGTTCAATAAATGATTTAGTTCCTGCGACCTGCAACCGAATCGGGACCGTATTCATCATGAGGCCGACCACCGAGCCGACTTCTTCATAATCCGAGCGGCGGCCAGCCCGCGTTTCGCCATAGACCACATCCTCTTCACCACTGTAGCGGGCGAGTAGCACTCCCCATGCAGCCTGCACTATCCAGTTGACCGTCAGCTTCGTTGACTGTGCCAGCCCTTGCAGAGAAGCACTTACTTCGGCCGAGACGTTCAGGTGCACTGTTTGATAACTGTCTCCTGATTGGCCCTCGCAGGATCGCCGCGGCAAGTCCACCTTCACCGGCGTTGTGAACGTACCCAGCACCTTCCGCCAATAATGTTCCGCATCTGACAGATCCTGCCGGTAGAACCAATCAATGTAATCTGCGTAGGCCGGTAGGCGCGGTAATTCCAGGTTCTGGTTGTTGCAATAGGCTTCGTAAAAGAGCGAAACCTCCTTCATTACCTTCAACCGAGAGCGACCATCGAGCAGCAGGTGACTATACGTCCATAAAAACAAGTTTCTTTTCCTCGCCATCTTGACGACCGCGAAGCGCATCAATGGTGCTGTTGAGAGGTCGAATCCGCGCCTTCGTTCGTGCAGGCGGTACGATTCCAGAAGGCCGCCCTCGTCGGCGCTTGGGACGCCGGTCAAATCCTGAATATCAATCTGTATGGGAGGGATATCTTCACACACCTTCTGTAGGGGCTCGCTTAATCCTTCCCATAAAAAGCAGGTCCTCAAAATGTCATGCCGATTGACGACGCTCTGCCAGGCTTGGTTGAAAGCGGATAGGTCCACGTCTGGTGGCAACTCGCATGCAAACTGCACGACGTACATGTCCTCGTCCGAGGCCGACAAGCTATGAAACAGCATTCCATGCTGCATCGGCGCGAGACGGTATGACCTCTCTGTTGGACTACTCCTGATCATTATGACTGTCTCCGAAAACAGGACTGCAGGCGAAGGTGGAAATAGACTGTTATCAACTCCGGTCTGTAAAACGACGGAAGGAAATCAGAGGATCAAGCCACTCCCATAAGCGAGCACTCGGTCAAGTCTTCCCAAAGATAAGCCACGTCACCGAATTGTTCTTGCACCCAGTCATCCGAGTAGATGGTGTCTATGTATCGCTCCCCGCGATCTGGCAATATCACCACGCAGATTGCGCCCGGCGGGATCTCATCCTTTATTTTATCCAGCGCCATTAAGACTGCTCCGGACGAGCCGCCTGACAGAATCCCCTCACGCCTGACCAGACGTCGACATCCGACAACGCAGCCCAGATCGTTGACGTGAACACATCGATCGGCTAAGTCCGGCTGATACAATTGGGGTATTACTGCGGCTCCGTGGCCAGGAATCAGCCGCTTACGTTTCGGCCCGCCAAAGATGACGCTTCCCTCAGCATCGACCGGGATCACGGTGGTTAACAACCCGTGCTCTCTGCAATACTCAACACATCCTCTAAGTGTTCCACACGTGCTAGTCGCGCAGAAGAGATAGTCTGGTTCTCTTTCAAGGCCTTCAACTATTTCGCGCATTGTCTGGTAATGTGCGATCGAGTTATACGTGTTTGAATACTGGTCCGGCCAAAAGCTATTCTCGACTGATTCGAGTAAGCTCCGCACCCGATCGATTCGGGCTTGCAGGAATTCTCCGGTCAGTGGGTCGGGCTCCGAAACCATCACAACCTCGGCCCTGTAGGCCCGCAGGAGACGGAGATTCTGAGTGGTCACCTTCGGGTCGACGACGCAAATGAACTTTAGCCCGTAGTAGAGGCACGCTTGCGCCAGTCCGATGCCCATGTTTCCAGAGCTGGATTCAATGACGGTCCAGCCCGGCCGGATTTCGCCGGTTTCCAGGGCGCGCTCGATAATCTTGACTGCCGGCCGATCTTTGATACTGCCGCCTGGATTGAGAGCTTCGAGCTTCCCGAAAAGCCGGAACGTCGCGCCGTCAAAGAACGCAGACAACTCGACCAGGGGCGTCGAGCCGATGGCTGATGTGATCCCTTTTCTCGCTACTTGCATAATCTTTTCACAGGCCGATGGGCCAACCGTTCCGTCCGGCGTTCTGGAAAGGACGAATTGACCCGTCGAACCCATCCCTCCTTTCGGGCCCATCTCACGACGTGGTTATCCTCAGACCAGTGGCAGATTAGTCGCCGGCACTCGCCGCGTTGGCCTCAACCCTGACAACGCGGCCGGTGCCTTCGAGACTCAGCAGATCGATATCGGAGATGCAGCGCAGTTTGACGTAGTCAAAGGTGAGCCCGCCTTCGAGATGAACCACGCCCTGGCCGTTATCGAAGTCCGCCCTGGTGAAATCGCATGAATCGGGGTCGAGTCTCACACCCAGTTCCGTCCCGCCTCTGGTGTCCGTGAATTTCACATGGACGTAGTTGCGGTCGATCGCCTCTTTGAACAGTTGGACTGTTCTTTCCGGACGCAGCCCTGCGGCAACCGGGTGTTCCCCCTCACACAGCCTTTCAACCAGACTCTTTTCGCGAGGCGCGTTGGGATCGGGCGCCGGGGGCGGAGGAGGAGGATTCCTGGCCAGCTCTTCCATCTTCTTCCGCAAACTGAGCGGCCTCATATCGGTCCAGACCTCTTTGATGTATTCGAGGCACTCAGCTTTCGGGCCCGTCTTTCCGGCGTCTTTCCAACCAAGCGCGTTCTCTTTGTGCTCCGGCCATATCGAGTACTGCTCTTCGTCGTTGACCACTACCTTATAGATGGTGGTGTCTTCTCTATCAGAATCGTGCAAGCTCATAGTTCGAATCTCCTTTTTGGACTGTGAAAGGCGCACTGGCCGTAACCTTCGGCGGTCTTCAGAAGCCTCAGGTCGCCAACGCACCGTCGATACCTGGTTATGGAATCCCGCGTTCCCGTAAGGCAGGCCGCATGGATAGAATAGATTGAAGGATTCACGCTGCTTGATGATCAAGTTGATACGATCCTGCATTCTGTCGCTACGCAGATCCGCCAAGATCGAGCGGGCGCCCAGAGCGCGTGGTCCAAACTCCATTCGACCATGAAACCAGCCGACAATCTTGTCCGAGGTAAAGCTCCGCCAAATATCTATCCACCGATTACATAGAAGTTCCCGGCCCTAAACAGCGGGTCGGAAGAAGTAGGAGCTACGCGCCTTAATCTTTCCGTCCTCATATGAATAGACGTCGGCGAAACGCTCGTCTACTTCCTGGCCGCTCTTCAAGGTGCCAACGAAATGTCCCCAGCAAGCTCCGCTTTTTTCGTCAACAACGATCTGATCGAGGTGGTGCTTACCGCAGGCGATGATTCGTTCGCTCTTATAGAACTGAAGCACTCGGTCGCGTCCCGTGAAAGGTGGATACCCTGGGCGTTCGTATACGACATCCTCGTGGAAGAGAGTCTTGAGCGTCTCCCAGTCAGAGGAATCGATCGCATTAAACAGCCGCATTACTGATTCGTTTGTCATGAGACACTCCTTTGTTCTTAAGTATTGTTAGTGAGAGATGGGTTTAGCGTCACAAGTGCCTGGCCGCGACTGCCGGTTGCTTGACCCAGTGGAGCCAATGCCTGTATTGCGGCTCGCGTCCGGAAGTGGCAGTGAAGAATACTTTTTGAATTTTTTCGGTTATCGGGCCGCGCGCCTGAGTGCCGATCTGTTTGCCATCGACTTCACGAATCGGTGTCACCTCCACGGCTGTGCCTGTAAAAAAAGCCTCGTCCGCGGTCAAGAGGTCTTCGACGTGAATCGGGCCGATGGTAACCGGATAGCCGAGATCTTTTGCGATCCGGATGACCGCGTCGCGCGTGATGCCAAGCAGGATGGAAGATTCTTCGTCGTTAGTGAGCACGCGTCCATCTCGAACAATGAAGAGGTTTTCACCAGTGCCTTCAGCAATCGTGCCTTCCTCATTAAGGAGAATCGCCTCTTCGTATCCCTTTTCCAGCGCCTCACGAAACGCGAGTAGCGAATTTAGATATTGTCCACACGCTTTAGCAGTCGTCGGCATCATGCGCGAGTGAAACTTCACCCAGCGAGAAATCGTGATGCGCACTCCATGCTCTAATCCTTGCGAGCCGAGATACGCCCCCAGAGGCCACGCAAGAATCGTTAATTCAATCGGGCAATTGCTTGGGAAAACACCCAGGCTACCGCTGCCGTGATAACAAAGTACTCGCAGATAACAGGTATTCAAGCCGTTCCGCCAGATAATTTCGTCCACAGCTTGCGTGAGTTCCTCAAGGGTGTAGGGAATCTCGATCCCGTAGATGGAAGCGGAGTCATAAAGGCGCTTCAAGTGCGCGTCGAGACGGAACACTGAGGGACCATCATCCGTATCGTAGCAGCGGATCGCCTCGAAGACTCCACTTCCCAAATGCAGAGTGTGTGCTGAGATGTGGACGGAGGCATCGTCCCACGCGATCAGCCTTCCGTTAGACCACACCCATTTGGATTGATCGAATGACACTTTTCATCTCCATTTGCTGACAGTTCAAGTTGTAAAGAAGAGATCTGTGTAGTGTGGATAGATTTGTGCGGCTTTGCCTCGAAAGTCAGAATGAGACTGGAGGAAGTCAGTACCACCTGCAGTAGCGGGTGGGTGAATGATCGTTATGCGAAATTGTTGTTGATTTTGACTCCGGACGTTTGACCCACCTACCGCAGGTGTTACTGACCTTCCAAGTGCGACACCTGACTTTCGAGCAAAGCTAGTTGCGATCAGCCGAAGTGAGCAGTGGACAGAGCTACTGCACTTTGCACCAAAAGTGCAAGTTAGGTTGTGGAGTTAGATTCGACAGAGGAATATCCGATTATCAAAATCGGAAGCTATCCGGAGTGTCACGCTCTCCAGCGCTATCGTGATTTGATAATTACCAGGTCCTCGTTGTCGGCTAGTATGAAAAGGTCCTAATAAAATTCCTGGTCACGCCCGTGCACAATCAGCGCTAATAGTTGCCGACGATTGTTGGTGAAGTCGACTTCCAACAGACATCGGTTAGCGCGTCAAACTATTTTTTCAACCAACTGTCTTTCAATCATCAAACGGCCTTGATAGTTGATGGCCGTCAATAGAATCTGCACCCGCTCACTTGCCTGAGTGTTTCGTTCAATAACGCCAACCATAGCTATCCATGGTCCATCTTTGATTCGCACCTTATCGCCGGGTTTCAGGGCCTCGCCTACCTTGAGGAATCCATCCAAACCGACACGAGATTTCATGAGTTCGATTACCTCATTATCAATTGGCGCCGGCTTGAAGTTGAAACTCACCACTTTAAGTACGCCTCTGGTAAACCTGACGGTGCGAAGTGCGCTCCGGACGCTAAAGCGGGCAAAAATATACCTCGGGAAAAGCGGTCGTGCGATAAGCGTAACCGCTCCCGTGAATTGATTGCGTCGGCTCTCCTGAATCTTCGGATTGAAACATTCCACGCTCGATGCCCGCAGGTTGTAGTACGCGCGATCTTCCTGCTTGGGGTTGGTGCAAATCGCAAACCACTGAGGTTTATGAGACAGATACTCCATACTCATTGCATCTGGCAGCATTAAATCCATGCATCTATCCTTGCGGTTAATGATTCTTGAGTGAGAGTGAAGAACGACTTACATTATTTTATATGGGGGATTAAATCGGGGGAATTACTTCCAGAGCCCTCAACGTTAACCTCTGCGATCAAGCCGACCAAAGAAGTAAACTGCGAACTTCAGAGTTAGGGCTCTACTTTTTATACTAGTTGCGAATGCTTAGGCCTTTGGGGGAGAGACCATCTAGCCATTAGAGTAGTGCTTTTTTACCTTCTCTTCGTCTTGGTCCAATTTCAAAGATGATCGCACTATTGCCTGCTCGGTTTCTTGAACACTCGGATTCATTTTGGATATGTCTGAAGACCTGAACCCAGCGGCGGTTTAGCGGGAATCGGGATCTAGATAAAAAGATCTAACTCAGTTTTGCTTTCGAGATAAAATCCGCGGCCCCTGATCGCGGCGGCCGCCTGGCTGCGGCTCTGTACCTGGAGTTTTTCCAGAACGGAATGAACGTGGTTCTTAACGGTTGAGACGGATATTCGGAGTTCGCTTGCTATCTCTTTGTTTGAAAGTCCTCTGGATATTAACCGCAACGTTTGGATTTCGCGAGAGGTCAGCCTTTCGCCGAGCAGGCTTCCTTCCGGCTGTCGCCGCAACTCGCGCAACAACCAGCCAGTAATTCTCGGTGAGCAGCAGACTTCGTCGCGCATTGCGGCGACGATTGCGGTGTGAAGTTGAGCTATAGAGGCATGGCGAGGCACGTAAGCGCAAATGCCGGCTTCTGCCCAGGCGATGATTTCGGTTTCGGTTTCCACCAGGGCTACTGCCACGATTCGCACGTTGGAAAAACAAGAGGCAAATTGGCGTACCTCGTCGGCATTGTCCTTATCCGAGGTATCGCAAAGAATAAGGTCGATGGGTGTGGCTTCGTGGAGATTTTTGATTTCGGCAGAGTTGCGCGCAATTCCGGTGACTGAGATATCGCCGCGATTATCCAGGCATTCAGCCAGACCTTCAGCATAAATGCGGACACCGCTAAGGATTGCTACCCTGATTGCCATTATTACATCGCCCTGGCAATAGCTGGGCTAATTCACATTTGGCAACCGTAGCGGCAACGATTGCAACCTCGCAAAAAAGTGGATCAGGGTCGGGACCGGAGGGGCGATGGAGAACCGGTTTTAGTCTGGTGAATAGAATCCTCTTAATGTTTTTCCTGATCAGCTCAAGGTATCGTCCAAGAGTGCAGTATTAGTTTGTTACCAAGGCTGGATTTAAAGCGAGTGTGCAATCAAGCAGAGGCTCGTGAGAATTCAGCCCTTTGAGACACAGCGGGACAATATTACTGTCCAGATAAAAAGTCAAATTGAATTGAGAGACAGATCTGGTGGGCCCTACACTAATTTCTTTCTACCATCATTTCGAGTGGGTTTTAGGCGAGGCAAGAGGCAGGTTAGGAACCCCCAAATAGCTTGCTGTCTGCCGCAGCTATTGGTGCGGGCACTGTAGCTGCCATTCTTCCCTACTCATTGGATAAGGCTAAATCTCACGGGGTTCGTCACTCCGGACCAAGTTGCAAGCGCGGTTGGCTAACAACAGTCTCCATTTCGTTCATTTCGTCCAGGGAAGGAATCGCCCACCACCGCACAATGTAAGTCGTCGCCTTTCCTTCTGTTCGAGTGTCACGAATTCCAATTTGAAAAGTGTCCTTGTTGCGCACCTGCTCGGCCACGATCACTGGTGGCGATTCTATATTTCGGCCGAGGTCCTTGATCAAAACGAGGTCCTCCTGAATGAGCCCCAGCACTATGGCAACATTGTTAGTGTTCAAACCGTTTCTTATAGCGGTGGAATTTCGTGACTCGCTGATGCCGACTCCTTCGAATCTGACAATGCCTGTTGTGAACGGCCGAGATGTCCTCGCACTGAAGACCAACTCGTTCTCCGCACGAGACTTGATTTCTACGTTATCACCGGCCGTTAGGAGAAATGATCCCTCCACGTCAGGTACGCGATCGTTAATTTGAATGTTGTGTTGGTGATCCTCGGGTGAGAAATTAGGCGACGCGCCAACTCTCTTTTCTTTCCCGACGCTGCTCACTTGTGTAGCCCGATTTGTCTTGATTGATATCTGCCTCTTGACCACGTTCGGCGTGATTGTGATAGTGTCGTCGGAAACCAGAAGAGTGCTGATTACGTCTTCACCGAGTTTTGGCTTCGTGACCACACCGTCTCCCAGATCGTGCACATGATCCTCGGGCGCGGGTTTTTTGGAAATGCCGATGAATTTGGCGGTCCCAACGCTGGTCACGCTGGTGGCCGGATTAGTCATGATCGCGATGCTCTTCGCGACGGTATTTGGCTGAATCAGGATCGAGCTATCAGGAGAAATTAAAACGTCATTGATCGTGTCCTCGTTCAAGTGCTTCGGCTTCACCGCGTTTGCGGCAAGTTGCAAACCGATTCGCCGATTGTTGGGATCCGGTGTCACATCGATGGTGGCATCCTCGGAAGCGAGATCGATATTACTCACGTAGCGCGCGCCGGAAACGTTGCCAACGTTGTTCACACTCTGCAGGGCCCGAATCTGTTCGGCCGTTGTGCGATGCGGATTGTTGAAGTCTGAGACATGATCGCAGAAAAGATCATGAAGCATGGGGTTCGTGTAAACGACAGCGCGATTCTCCCGCGTCTCAGATGAATTTTGATTGATACTCACCGTGCCGTTAATGTTGACCACGCCGAGAAAAACCCGCGGAGCGTCGCAGCCCACACAAGTCAGCGAGTGTCCTTCGAAATAATTCTGAACCAATTCGTCGCACACTGCGTCAGGAGCCGTCCCTGCGCCTGCTTTCGCTGCCAGCGCGAAGTTAGGAACTAGTCTTAGTTCCTTTTGGCCTGCGGGAATCGATTGATTAGGGCTTACAGCAGGCGTGAATCCGGTTGCTGAGGCGTCGATGTCGTACGCGGCGACGTCCACAGGAACGCCAAGCCTGAAGGCCCCGCTGTTGTCTGTCAGGGTTTCGGCTTTGACAACTTGCTGTTGCAGCGCCCTGACCTTCGCTCCGACTATTGGCGTTTCCCCGTCGCTGGTTATCACGGTCCCAGTAAAGAAAAACCCGGCCGACGGGCCCCGAGTGCTCAAGACAATTTCAAATGTCTCTCTGATTCGGTTGTAGCAACACACCTCTTCGCAAGAGGATGCGTTTGTGTGTGCCATGATCGGCTGTCTGATGCATTCAGAGAAACGAAGGTACAAGTAATAGTTGCCTTCGCCCAAAGTGGCTTCCGCAAGACCACTGTCCGCCTGCACTTCGACCTTTGCGGGCGCGTTGACTGCGATCAAGTTGCCGCAGCAATCAAGGGCCGCGCCTTCCGAGATCTCGACAATGAGTTTGCTATCGATGATCCTGGGATTGCTTAGCCGCAAGCCGCAGATAATGCCGGCGCCGTGAATCAATCGATTCTGCAGACGGTTCTTGCCGATCACGTATTGTTGTTCGGCATCAAAATCACCAACCATCATTGGCTTTCCGGCGAAGTAACGATTTCGTTCAAACATCGGAATTACGCAGGTTCTCTCTGTGACTTTAGTATCTGCCATGGTCATATCCCCTTGCGGCGTACTGAGCCTTACCGCGCATGATAATTAGGTGGGCCATTTCCTGAATCACGTCCAACTCCCCGAACCTACTTAGGGAACTTAGCCACAAGATTTGGGACATCAAAGAGTCCGATGATCGGTCCGACGCCTGGTTTTGGGATAACCTCCGTTGGTTTATGCGTGATGCCTGATGAATACGCAAACCATCGAATCGTGAACTCCTTCGACAGATCCTTGGAGGGTGGAAAAGAATCCACAATGACTTGAAACCTTGTAGGTGTGGCAGGTGCCTTGTCTGTTGCCGGGCTCCCGATTACTACTGACGCTGCGATTAGCAGGGGTGGGAATACTTGATCGACCTGATCACCGACCTTACCGAACCTTACGAAACCGAAGAGGTATACTTGGTCAGGCAACTCAAAAGCCAGTTGTACGCTGATCGGATCGCTTCCGAGTCCCGGATCGATCGGTTCTGAAACGAAGGGTGGTGGGGCACCCCCCATCTTGAAATGTACAACTCCACTCGCTGCTCGTGAGGTGCTCGCCGCCTTCTCGTCGACGTATTTTTTCGTTGCGAGGTGCTGTTCAAGAGTGGGCTCCTGTCCGGATACCACGTTTTCGAACTCGATGGCTGTCCCGCCGATCGGGCCATTGATTTGAAGCCCCCCTTTCCCGAAGTCGAGTCCACTGTTCTTAGCCAACTGAAGTCGATGTGAGTGATCGCCGCGCGCGCTTGTTTCATGAGATCCGGCGGAAGCAGCAGGGCCGATGGGTCGCGGGTCGGACGTCTCAAACGCAACCGAAACGTCATCGGGCTTGACTACAATCCCATTTCCTTGACCAACTGAGAGAATTGCGCCGGCTGCCACCAGTCCGTCTCCCGCAGTAACAGAAGGAGCAGCGAGGAAAGGTATCCATGAACCATCAACGAACATGTAAGTAATGTTCTCGTCTTCAACAAATGTGGCGGTCCCTTCGTCTGGAGTCGCGAACTCCCAGGATTTCCCCGTAAGAGTCGCTATGTCATTCTTCTTGCCTTTCATCTTCTTCCATACTGGGCCCGGCTCATTGAACAGGAGGAAACGATCTCCATCCTGGGCCTCAGCAGGAGGCGCGATCAGTTCCTTATCCAAAACAGATTCCTGCCAATCCAGTCCCGCGATATGCGCATCGACATAGTCTTTCGTCACCAAATCCTTCTCTGCGATCGGGCTTACACCTTTGACCCTGTTGAGGAACTTAATCGCCTTGCCTCCGACGTCGCCGTTAAGGCGCAATTCGTTACCCTTATCTCCGGCAAACTCCAGCCCGCTGTTTGCCGCGCGCAAAAGCGCGTGCGCGTGGTTACCTCCCGAGAAGGTGAATCCGGTTCCTGCCGAGGCATTCGGGCCGATGGGCGTGGGCGCATCCGCATCGAAATCGTTGAACGTAAGAAAGGCATGGCCCGGTCGCGGCGATCCGGCTTCACCCCTCAGACTTGCGCGCACACAATCGAGCATCTCGGTGACACGTTCGAGACTGTAGCGGAACCTCGGCGCCGGGAAATCAAGCTTTGAGAACTTTACAGGCTTACCATCTTCAAATTTGACACTGAGTTTTGCGATGCGAACGCAGGTTGACCCAGGCTCAAGACAAGTCTGTTGAAGGTCAAATTGAGATTCATTCTTCCGGGCATCTTCTTCGCTAACCACACTGACGGTCGAGTTCCGATTGGGCAGGTCACCAGGCGTGTTGATTGTGAGCGAGCCTGCGCTGTCCGGAGCCTTGACCTGATATACGTAAACGAAAAACTCGCCTGGTTTCAAACTCACCTCCGGCGTCGAAAACTGTCCTCCTTCCCGGATTGAGGGTGTCGGTTGAATTACCGTCCCGTTTGATACGTGCTGATTGATACCGATATGCGCTATCTCTTGTCGGGCGGTAACCCGAACCA
>Ga0207676_10002646_pt1 | contig 12750 bp, 10 predicted proteins | sample KBSSwiS72_FD_184307 | JGI IMG/M metagenome (GOLD analysis project Ga0207676, IMG submission 184307) | Switchgrass rhizosphere microbial communities from Kellogg Biological Station, Michigan, USA - KBS Switchgrass S7-2 (SPAdes) (version 2) | ecosystem: Host-associated > Plants > Roots >... | reverse complement strand
CGGCCTCCGCGACGGCCTTCCGGACATGGATGCGATGCGCCGGATCGGCGAGATGGATCAGGCGACGACCGTGTTCGACGACAAGGATCGGCTCGCGTTCACGATCTTCAAGGAGCAACGGATCGAAGTTCCTCTGACCGAGGTGTCGCCGAACCTCACGAAGGCGATCACGTCGATCGAAGATCAGCGATTTTACGACCATCACGGCTTCGATCTGGTACGCATCGCGTCGGCGGCGCTCGCCAACCTGCGTCACAACCGGCGCGCGCAGGGCGGCAGCACGATCACGCAGCAGCTCGCGCGACAAAGCTTCCTCACTCCGAACAAGTCGTACCACCGGAAAGTGCAGGAGCTGATCCTCGCCGCGCGCCTCGAGCGGCTTTACACCAAGCCGCAGATCCTGGAGCTGTATTTCAACAAGATCTATTTCGGCGACGGCCTCTACGGCGTCGAGGCGGCATCCCGCGGATTCTTCGGCAAGCACGCGTCGGAAGTGACGGTCGCGGAAGCGGCGCTGCTCGCCGGTCTCGTGAAGTCGCCGTCGAGTTACGCGCCGACGGTCAGCATGGAGCGCGCGATGGCGCGGCGCAACACGGTCCTGCAGGCGATGCTCGATGCCGGTGCGATTGATCGCGACACCTACAAGTCTGCGCGCGCCAGCAAGGCGGTGCTGCACGACACGCTTCGCGAAGAGGAGCCGCACGGCTTGTACTTCAAGGAGCAGGTCCGGCAGGAGCTCGTGAACCGGTTCGGCTGGCAGCGCGTCTATCAGGGCGGACTGCGCGTGTTCTCCACGATCGACATGCCGATGCAGATCGCGGCGGAGACCGCGATCGCCGATCAGATCGCGTCGGTCGAAGGCCGCCGCGCGGTGTGGCAGGCGCGGCGCGCGGCGGCGCGGCAGAAGGACGGCAAGACGCCGGCGCCCGCGCGCGACCCGTCTGACGTGCTGCAGGCGGCGTTGGTCGCGCTCGAACCCGCTACCGGCCACGTGCGGGCGATGGTCGGCGGCCGCGACTTCGACGCGAGTCACTTCAATCGTGCCGTCCAGGCGCACCGTCAGGCCGGCTCGTCGTTCAAGCCGTTCGTCTACGCCGCCGCCCTCGAGGCCGGTTTCACGCCGGCCACGGTCCTCGATCACCTCGACGATCCGATCGCCACGGCGCAGGGCGCGTGGACACCCGAAGACGAACACTCGTCGGCGTCGACGATGACGCTGCGCACCGGTCTGCGGACGTCGAGCAATCGCGCCGCCGTACGGCTCCTGCAGCAGGTCGGCATTCCGCGCACGGTGCAGTACGCCAAGACGATGGGCGTCGGCGACGTGCCCAGCGTGCCGTCGCTGGCGCTCGGATCGGGCGAGGTGACGCTGCAGCAGATGACGGCGGCCTATGCGGCGTTCCCGAATCACGGCCTCGTGCCGACGGCGACGCTGATTCGCCGGGTCGAGGACTTGAACGGCCGCGTGCTCTACCAGTCGCAGGAATCGTCGGTGCGCGCGATCAGCGACATCACGGCGTATCTGATGTCGACGATGCTCGCCGACGTCATCAATGCGGGCACGGGCAGCCGCGCGCGCGCGCTCGGCTTCACGCTGCCGGCGGCCGGAAAAACCGGCACGACCAACGACTTCAACGACGCGTGGTTCATCGGCTTCACGCCGAAGCTCGTGACCGGCGTGTGGGTCGGCTTCGATCAGCCGAAGACCATCCTGCCCAACGGCTTCGCGGCGGAGGTCGCGGTGCCGGCCTGGGCGAAGTTCATGAAGGCGGCGACGCACGACGACAAGCCCGAATGGCTGACATCTCCCGCAGGCGTGATCAGCGCGCGGGTCTGCCGCCTGTCGGGCCTGCTGGCGACCGAGGGATGCGAGGACGTTGACGTCGTCAACAACAGCGGCGAACTCGAACGGCGCTCGATGGTCTATACGGAGTACTTCGCGCGAGGTACCGAGCCGTCGGCGTTCTGCGATCAGCATCCGACCCGCGGGCTCTTGACCAAGATCGCGGGTCTGTTCGGCGGCCAGGAGCACCCGGCCCCGCCGCATCTCGTCGACACAGGCGCCGCGCCAGCCGCCGGTTCGACCGCCACTGCGACGGCGACGTCGGGCACACTCGCGCCGATCGAGACGTCGCCGCCGCCGCCGAAGAAGCGCGGTTTCTGGTCGCGTATCTTCGGCCGGGACAACCCCTCGGAGCCTTCGGCCGAGCAGCCGCCGACCAGGAAAAAGGGCGGCTAGCGCGTGATAGCATCCGGCGATGCCCTTCCGGGACGTCGTCGGCCACGTCCGGCTGATCGATTTGCTGTCGCGCTCTGTCGCCGGCGGCACGCTCCCGCCCAGCCTTCTCTTCGCAGGTCCCGCCGGGATCGGTAAGCGGCTCACGGCGCTTGCCGTGGCTCAGGCACTTAATTGCACCAATACGACAAAGGGCTTAGGGCTGAGGGCTGAGGGCTCAATCGACGCGTGCGGTGTCTGCGCTGCGTGCTCGCGCATCGTCCGCGGCGTGCATCCCGACGTCCTCTTCGTTTCGCCTGGCGACAGCGGCGCCATCAAGATCGATCAGGTTCGCGACATTGTCGATCGCTCGCAATACCGGCCGTTCGAAGGCCGCCGGCGTGTCGTCATCATCGACGAAGCGGACGCGCTGGTATCGCAGGCCCAGAACGCCTTGCTCAAGACGCTCGAGGAGCCGACGCCCTCGTCCGTGTTCATTCTCGTCACGTCGCGGCCCGACATGCTGCTGCCGACTGTCTTGTCGCGCTGTCCGCAGCTGCGCTTCCGGCCGCTCTCGCTCGAAGAGTTGGTGAAGGCGCTGATCGCGCGCGGACGGACGGAAACCGATGCGCGGGCTGTCGCCGCGACCGCTGCCGGCAGCCTCGGGCAAGCGCTGCAGGCGACGGCCGTCGAACTTGTCGAATCCCGTGCGCTCGCGCAGAAGATGCTGGAGACGGCGGCGGCGCACCCCGACCCCGCCCGGCGGGTCGCAAGCGCGCAGCAACTGGTGACGAAACCGCCGTCGGGGATCACGGAACGCGATCAGCTCGCCACGCACCTGCGCGCGATGGCGGTCCTGCTGCGCGATGTCGAGGTGCTGGCGACAGGCGCGGACGAGCGCGTCATCGCCAATGCGGACGTCCGTCCCGCGCTCGAGCGGCTGGCCACGACGTATCAGGGCGAGCGCGGCACGCGCGCCTTCGCCGCGGTCGATCGGGCGCTGTTCGCGCTGGAGCGCAACGCCGGCGTCAAGCTGGTCGCCGACTGGCTGGTCCTGCAGCTGTGAGCACCCCGGGCCGCGTACCGCTCGTTGCCGTGAAGCTCACGCCCGTCGGGCGCGCGCAGACGTTTCTGATCAGCGACGACGCCGCGCAGGCGGCGCCGCGGGCCGGCGATCGCGTGATCGTGCAGACCGATGGCGGCACGGCGGTCGGCACGGTGGTCCGCACGATCCCGCAACTCGAGGCGAAGCGGCGTCCCACCGGCGATTCGCCGCCGCGCGTCGTCCGCGTCGCCACGAAGGAGGACATCGTTGCGCGGCTCAAGCACCAGCATCGCGAGCAGGAGGCGTATCGCATTGCGCACCTGAAGATCCGCGAGCGCGGCCTCGGGATGAAGCTCGCGCGCGTCGAGCAGGCGTTCGACGGATCGAAGCTCCTCTTCTATTTCACGGCCGATGGCCGCGTCGATTTTCGCGAGCTGGTCCGCGAGCTGGCGGCGGAGTTCCGGACGCGTATCGAAATGCGTCAGATCGGCGTGCGCGACGAGGCGAAGATGTACGGCGGCTATGGCACCTGCGGCCGTCCGCTCTGCTGCACGACATTCCTGCAGACGTTCGAGCCGGTGTCGATCAAGATGGCCAAGCAGCAGGATTTGAGCCTCAACCCGTCGAAGCTGTCGGGCCTGTGCGGCCGGCTCAAGTGCTGCCTCCGCTACGAGCTGCCGAATGCCAAAGGCGTGCAGCACGGCGGTTGCGGAAGCGAAGGGGGCTGCGACAATCCGTCAGGGTGCGGTTCCGGCGGCGGCTGCGGATCCGACAGTTGTGGATCGGGCGGCTGCGCGTCCTGCGCGCGCTGAATTTCCATGAAACCGCGCGTTGCCATCACCGCCGGCGATCCCGCCGGCATCGGGCCCGAAGTGGCGGCGCGGGCCGCGGCGGACGCGCGTGTCCTCGAGGTCTGCGAGCCGATCGTCTATGCGCCGCCGGCGGGCGTGGGGTTCCCCCCCGGCGTACTCAGCGCCGCCGCCGGTCGAGCGGCCTACGATCTGATCGTGCGGGCAGTCGCGGACGCGCAACAGCACGTCGTCCAGGCGATCGCCACGGCGCCGGTGAACAAGGAGGCCTTTCGTCTCGCCGGGCTCGACTGGAGCGGCCATACGGATTTGCTTGCCCACCTCACGGGCTCGCCCCACGTCGCGATGATGTTCCATTCCGACGCATTGCGCGTGGTGCTCGCGACCGTGCACATTCCGCTGGCGGAGGTGCCGCGGGCGTTGACGCAGGCGTCACTCGCCGCAACGATCGATCTCACGGCGCGCGAGCTGCCGCGGTTCGGGATCGCGAGGCCGCGGATCGCCGTCGCCGGCCTGAACCCGCATGCCGGCGAACACGGGCTGTTCGGCCAGGAGGAAGATACGGCGATCCGGCCGGCGATCGCGGCATGCCGCGCGCGCGGGATCGACGTGTCGGGACCGTTTCCCGGCGACACGGTGTTCGTCCGCGCCCGGCGCGGCGACTTCGACGTCGTCGTCGCCTGTTATCACGATCAGGGACTGATTCCCGTGAAACTCGTGGCATTCGGGCAGGCGGTGAACGTCACCCTCGGGCTGCCGATCATCCGCACGTCGGTCGATCACGGCACGGCGTTCGACATCGTCGGCAAGGGGGTCGCCGATCCGGAGAGTATGATCACGGCGGTGCTGCTCGCAGCGCGTTTGGCAAAGTTAAAATTTGAAACTGAAAACTGAAAACTGAAACCTCAAGACGATTGTGGCTGAATTGACCGCGCGCGAAAAAGCGCAGAGCAGCATCGCGGAAAACCGGAAGGCGTTCCACGACTACCATCTGCTCGAAACGTTCGAAGCGGGTCTGGTCCTGCTCGGCACCGAGGTGAAGGCGATCCGCGAGGGGCGCGTGAACCTGCGCGACAGCTTCGCGCGGGTCGAGGACGGCGAGGTGTTTCTCTACAACGTGCACATCAGCCCGTACAGCCACCGCGGCTACGCCGACCACGAGCCTCTGCGCCGGCGCAAGCTGCTGCTGCACAAGCGCGAGATCCGGAAGTTGATCGGCAAGACCGTCGAAAAGGGCATGACGCTGGTCCCCACCCGCCTGTACTTCAAGGATGGCCGCGTGAAGGTGGCCGTCAGCCTGGCGAAGGGCAAGCAGGATTACGACAAGCGCGAGACCATCAAGAAACGTGAGGCCGATCGCGAGACGCGCGCGGCGGTCAAGTCACGCGGCAGGTAGAATAGGCCGATGAAGGTACCGCTGCTCGATCTCGACGCCCAGTACACGCCGCTGCGCAGCGAACTGCTCGCCGCCGTCACGCGCGTGTGCGACAGCCAGCGCTTCATCATGGGACCGGAAGTCGACGGGCTCGAGCGCGAGCTCTGCGCCCAGCTCGGCGTGAAACACGCCATTACCGTGTCGTCCGGTACCGATGCGCTGCTGCTCGCCCTGATGGCGCTCGGCATCAAGGCCGGCGACGAGGTCGTGACGACGACGTTCTCGTTCTTCGCGACGGCGGGGGCGATCGTCCGCGTCGGCGCGACGCCGGTACTCGTCGACATCGATCCAGTCACGTTCAACATCGACCCGGCCCAGGCGGCCGCAGCGATCACGCCGCGCACGAAGGCGATCATGCCGGTGCATCTGTTCGGGCTCGGCGCCGACATGGATCCGATCATGGACGCGGCCAACCGCGCCGGCATCCCCGTCATCGAAGACGCGGCGCAGGCCATCGGGTCCTCGTACAAGTCGCGTCCGCTCGGCACGATCGGCGCCTTCGGCTGTTTCTCGTTCTTTCCGAGCAAGAACCTCGGCGCGTTCGGCGACGCCGGCCTGCTGACGACGGAAGACGCGGCGCTCGCGGATCGCGCGCGACTGCTGCGAACGCACGGGATGAAGCCGAAGTACTACCACCATCTCGTCGGCGCGAATTTCCGGATGGATGCGCTCCAGGCCGCGGTGCTGCGCGTCAAGGCGCCGCACCTGGCCAGATGGACGGAAGGACGCCGTGCCAACGCCGCCCGCTACCGGCGCCTGTTCCACGACGCCGGCCTCGACACGGTGACGCTGCCGGTCGAACCACCCGATCGCACGCACATCTTCAACCAGTTCGTCATCAGGACCGCGGATCGCGATGAGCTGAAACGACATCTCGACGCGCAGGGCATCGGCAACGAGATCTATTATCCGGTGCCATTTCACCTGCAGCCGTGCTTCGCCGATCTCGGATACCGGCAGGGCGCGTTCCCGCACGCCGAGCGCGCGGCGCTGGAGAGTCTGGCCATTCCGGTGTACGGCGAGCTGACCGCCGCTCAGCAGGAAACGGTGGTCTCGGCCGTCGGCCAGTTCGTGCAGCGTCACGTGCCATCGAGCGCGAGCCGATGAAACGTCGCGGTCCCTCCAACACCACGCAGATTCTCGTCGGGCTCGTCCTCGGCGTCCTCGTCGGCTACCTCTGGCCCTCGTCGGACGTCAACGGCGTGCACGTCGCCGGCTTCGCCGAACAGGTCAAGCCGCTCGCCGACGTCTTCCTGCGCATGATCAAAATGATCATCGCGCCGCTGCTGTTTTCGACGCTCGTGGTCGGCATCGCCGGCACGGGCGACATGAAGACGATGGGTCGGATCGGCCTCAAGGCGATCATCTACTTCGAAGTCGCCACGACGATCGCGCTCTTTCTTGGCCTTGCCCTCGTCAACATTTTCAAGCCGGGGGCGGGCATGGCGCTGCCCCTGGGCGCGGACACGAAGACGGCGGCGGCGATGGTGCAGAGCCAGCAGCACGCCTGGGACATCCTGCTGCACATGTTCCCGACTTCCGTCGTCGATTCGATGGCGCGGGGCGACATCCTGCAGGTCGTGATCTTTTCGATGTTCTTCGGTATTGCGATCGCAGCCATCGGCGCCAAGGGACAGCCGGTGCTCGACGTCCTCGAAAGCACCGCGCAGGCGATGTTCAAGTTCACCGGCTACGTGATGGCGTTCGCGCCGATCGGCGTCTTCGCGGCGATCGCCGCCACCGTCGGCAGCAAGGGGCTCGGGATCCTGCTGACACTGGGCAAGCTGGTCGGGCTGATGTATCTGGGCCTGGCGATTTTCGCACTGATCGTCCTCGGCAGCGTCTCGTACTTGATCCGCGTGCCCTTCCTGACCTTCGTCAAGGCGATCCGCGAGCCGATGCTGATCGCGTTCACCACCGCCAGCTCCGAGGCGGCCCTGCCGAAGTCTCTCGAGATCATGGAGCGTTTCGGCGTACCGAAGAGCATCGTCGGTTTCGTGCTGCCGACCGGCTACAGCTTCAACCTGGACGGGTCGACGCTGTATCTCTCGCTCTGCAGTGTCTTCGTCGCGCAGATGGCGGGTGTCCAGATGACGCTCGGCCAGCAGCTGGTCATGATGCTCACGCTCATGCTGACGAGCAAGGGCGTCGCGGGCGTGCCGCGCGCGGCGCTCGTCGTGCTCGCCGCGACGCTCGCGACGTTCAACCTTCCACTCGAAGGCGCGGCCATTCTCCTGGCGATCGACCAGATCATGGACATGGGCCGTACCGCGGTCAACGTGATGGGCAACTGCATCGCCACCGCCGTCGTCGCGCGCTGGGAAGGCGTGTTCGATGACGCGCGCATGCGGGCGTTCGCCGGCGGCGTCGAGTCCAGGGCCGCCTGATGCGGATCGCCATAGTGGGCGCGACAGGGCAGCTCGGCGCCGCCCTCGTCCACGAATGCGCACCGCATCACGAGATCTCCGCGTTCGGTCATGCCCAGCTCGACATCAGCGACGGCGCGGCGGTTGACGCCGCGATGGCGACGGTGAGGCCGGCGGTCATTCTCAACGCGGCGGCGTTCACTGACGTCGACGCCGCCGAGGATCATCCGATCGAGGCGCTGAAGGCCAACGCATTTGGTGTCCGCGCCCTGGCGCGCGCCGCGCTGGCGCACGGCGCAACGTTGGTCCATTTCAGCACCGACTTCGTCTTCGACGGGAAGGCGTCGACATCCTATACCGAGACCGACCCGCCGAACCCGCAGAGCGTCTACGCGGCGTCGAAGCTGCTGGGTGAATGGTTTGCGGAGGACGCGCCGCGCGCGTATGTTCTGCGGGTCGAAAGCCTCTTCGGCCAGCCGCCGGTCGGCCCGGCGAAGGGCAGCGCTGCCGGGATCCTTGCCACGCTGAAGGCGGGCGGCTCGCCGAAGGTGTTCGAAGACCGCACGATTTCGCCGTCGTATCTTCCGGACGTGGCACAGGCGACGCGCTACCTCGTGGAGTCCGAGGCGCCGACGGGCCTGTACCACTGCGTCAGCTCCGGACAGTGCACGTGGCTGGAGTTCGCGCGCGAGATGGCCCGCCTGCTCGGCGTCGAGCCGAGATTCACGCCAGTCCGGATGGCCGACATGCGGCTGCGCGCCCAGCGCCCGATGTTCTGCGCGCTTTCGAACGAGAAGCTGCGATCCGCCGGCGTCGACATGCCGGCGTGGCAGGACGCGCTACAACGCTATCTACAGTGACTCGCCGGCGAGATCGCGGACGAGGTTTCCAATCGCCAGCGACGACGTCAGCCCCGGCGAGTCGATGCCGGAGGCCTGGACGATCGCCGGGTTTACGCGATCGCGCCTGATCAGGAAGTCCGCGAAGGATTCAGACGGCGGGTGCAGCTTCGCGCGAATGCCGCTGCCCGAGAGCCGTAAATCGTCGACGGTCACGCCGTCGATGAGCCGTCTTGCCGATTCGGCAAAGGCCTCGAGCGGCTCGCGGTCGTTCTCGTAGTCGTCTTTCCGCTCCTGATACCGGATGGTCGGCCCCAGCCAGACCTGGCCTCCGGTCGTGCGGACCAGGTGCACGCCCAATCCATGCCCGGACCGATGAGGCAGCGGGTAGACGAGTCCGTTGACCAGCGAGCGCTTGGCGGGTGTGAATTCCGCGTATTCACCGCGGCACGGATAGATCGTGAACGTCTCGCCGCCCAGCAATCGCGACACATCGTCAGCGTAGAGCCCCGCGGCGTTGACGACCACGCGCGCCAGGATCGACTCGCGTTCGGTGGTCAGGACCATACCATCGGCCTCGCGATCGGCGCCGATGAGTTTCGTGCCGGGCAGGAACATCACGCCGGCGTCGGTCCCGGTGCGGAGCAGCGCCTTGACGAATTCCTCGGCGTTCACAATCCCGCTGTCAGGTGACCAGAGCGCGAACCGCGTGTTCACGGCCGGCTCGCGCGAGACGATGAAGGCCCGGTCGACGATCTCGAGACCGGCCACGCCGTTGCCGGCGCCCCGGCGCTGGAGCGTTTCGAGCTCACGGACCTCGTGCTCGTCGTGCGCGACGATCAGCTTGCCGGATCGGACGTGCGGCACGCCGTAGCGGGCGCAGAACTCGTACATCAGATCGCGGCCTGCCACGCACAGCCGGGCCTTCAACGATCCCGCTGGGTAGTAGAGGCCGGCATGGATGACGCCGCTGTTGTGCGTGCTGGTATCCATGCCGGGTCGCGGATGGCGTTCGAGCAGGCACACCGATGCGCCCGTGGACGCGATCGCTCGGGCGGAGGCCAGGCCGGTGACCCCTCCGCCAATCACTGCAACGTCGATCCGTTCCAACGGGTCAGCTCCGATAGCCGATGGCGGCGTAGTCGAGATGGGTGAACATCAGGTTGTTGAGAATGACGGCATTCGCGTTGACGGCGTGCGCGATCCGCGTCATCGCCACTGACGAGGGGTCCGCCGCGGACAGCACCTCTGCCGGCAGATCCACGGTCGTCATCTTCATGTGATCCGGAACGGGCGCGCTGTAGCGAATCTCGACGCGTTCGAACCCGCTCGCGCGCAGCAGGTATTGAAGCGTCTCCGGATGCACTGGCCGGACGTGGGTAAAGTCGCGGAGGTAGCTGCTGAAGAAGGCGAGCCAGCAGGCCGGATTGATGGTCTCGAGGACGATCGGCGCGCCGGGCTGGAGCGTGCGGGCGATGGCGTCGAGGAGGCGCATGAGATAGGACGGCTCGAGGTGCTCGATCACCTGCGTTGAGATGACGCCGCCGAGCGATCCATCGGCGACGGCTGAGAGATAGTCGAGCGCGTCGGCGCGCGTCGCCTCGAGCCCGCGCTCGCGCGCGACGGCGACCATGTCGGCGTTGAGATCGATGCCGCGGGCCGTGATGCCGGCCGTCTTCAGGGCCGACAGCAGCTCGCCGCGTCCGCACCCAATGTCGAGGACCCCCGATCGTCCCTCGAACAGGGGTACATAGGCGCGCAGCCGCTCCTCGATGATCGCGTCGCTGCCGCGAAAGGCGTCCTCGAAGCCAAGATACTTATAGTCGTCGAGGGGACCGAGCGCGACCGGCGCAGCGCCCGCGGAGTGCTCGGACGGGCGCGGGGGCGTTGGCTCATTGACTGCGGGCTGAGCGCTGCCGTTCGCCCGCTTGAGCATTTCGACTGCGCGCTGGAGGACGCCGATGTGCGTGCGCAGCTCGCCGAGCGACTGGGTATCGCGCACCACCTGGTCGATGCGCGCGCCCGCGGCCGCGGCGATCGCCCGGTCCTTGGTGTCGACGAAGCTGGTGATCTGCTGGAGGAACTCCATCAGCGCCGTTGCCGCGCGCTCGCGGTGATCGCGGTCGTCGGACGGCAGGCGGCTGAGGGCGACGATCGCATGATCGAGCGCGGTGAGCGCCGCGTTATAGCGGCCGTCAGCGTCGCGGCGCTGACGCTCGAGCTTATCGAGTTCTTCGGCGCTCATGTTAGAATCCGGGATTCAACGATGTCCAAACGGGCCATTATTACCGGAATTACCGGGCAGGACGGATCTTACCTCGCGGAATTGCTGCTCTCGAAAGGCTATGAGGTCGTCGGGACCGTACGCCGAGCGAGCGCGCCGAACTACTGGCGCATTAAGCATCTGCTCAAACGGATCACGATCAAACCCGCGGACCTGCTCGATCAGTTGTCGATCATCCGCCTGGTGGATGAAGTCCGGCCGAGCGAATTCTATAACCTCGCGGCGATGTCGTTCGTGCCGGCGTCGTGGGATCAGCCGATGCTCACCGGCGAGTTCAACGCCCAGGGCGTCACGCGCGTCCTCGAGGCGATTCGCCAGGTCGATCCGTCGATCAAAATCTACCAGGCTTCGTCGAGCGAGATGTTCGGCAAGGTGCGCGAGATTCCGCAGACCGAGCTGACGCCCTTCTATCCGCGCAGCCCCTACGGCGTCTCGAAGGTCTTCGGCCACTACATCACCGTCAACTATCGCGAGAGCTACGATCTGTTCGCGGTGTCGGGGATCCTGTTCAACCACGAGTCGCCGCGCCGCGGCCTCGAGTTCGTCACGCGCAAAGTGACCGACGGCGTCGCGCGGATCAAACTCGGCCTCGCCGACACGATCGCGCTCGGCAACCTCGACGCGCAGCGCGACTGGGGCTTCGCCGGCGATTACGTCGAGGCGATGTGGACGATGCTCCAGCAGGATCACGCGGATGATTACGTGATCGCGACCGGCATCAGCCACTCCGTGCGGGATCTCGTGGAAACCGCGTTCGCCCACGTCGGCCTGAACTGGAACAACCACGTCACGCTCGACCCGAAGTTCATTCGCCCGGCGGAAGTCGAACACCTGATCGGCGACAATGCGAAGGCACGCAAGGCGCTTGGCTGGCAGCCCAAAATAGATTTCACCGGGCTCGTCAAGATGATGGTCGATGCGGATCTCGCCCGCGTCGCGGCTGAGCCTCCGGCCGACCGGCTCCCGGTCCTCTGACCCTGTTCACATGACTGCACCTACCACCACGTCCACTCTCGAGCGTATCCGTGCGCGCCAGGCGCGTGTCGGTGTGATCGGGCTTGGCTATGTCGGCCTGCCGCTCGTCGTCGAGTTCGCACACGCGGGGTTCGACGTCACCGGTTTCGACGTCGACGCGTCGAAGGTCGATTCGATTAACGCCGGCAAGAGCTACGTTCCGGATGTGCTGGAAGCCGACCTCGCGGCCTGCGTGAAGGCGGGCAAGCTGAGGGCGACGACCGACATGAGTCTGCTCGGTGACATGGACGCGATCGACATCTGCGTGCCGACACCACTGCGCAAGACCAAGGACCCCGACTTGTCGTACGTGGTGCATGCCGTCGAGGCGGTCGCCGAGACGCTGCGCCGCGGACAGCTCGTGATCCTCGAGTCGACCACGTATCCGGGGACGACCGACGAAGTGGTCCAGCCGATGCTGATGGCGAAGGGATTCGCGCCCGACGTCGACTTCTTCCTGGCGTTTTCGCCAGAGCGCGTGGATCCGGGCAACCCGCAGTTCAACACCAAGAACATTCCGAAGATCGTCGGCGGCGTCGGACCGGCCAGCACCGAAGTGGCCGCCGCGCTCTACGGCGCGACGGTGCAGCATGTCATCCAGGTGACCTCGACGCGAGTCGCCGAGATGGTGAAACTGCTGGAGAACACGTTCCGGGCGGTGAACATCGGCCTCGTCAACGAGCTCGCCTTGATGTGCCACAAAATGGAGATCGACGTCTGGGAGGTCATCGACGCCGCGAAGA
>Ga0207676_10002643_pt1 | contig 12753 bp, 15 predicted proteins | sample KBSSwiS72_FD_184307 | JGI IMG/M metagenome (GOLD analysis project Ga0207676, IMG submission 184307) | Switchgrass rhizosphere microbial communities from Kellogg Biological Station, Michigan, USA - KBS Switchgrass S7-2 (SPAdes) (version 2) | ecosystem: Host-associated > Plants > Roots >... | reverse complement strand
CCTGGCGGCGCCGCTGATGCCGAAGTCCGCCCACATGGCCAATGCCCATGCCAAGGTCGCCGCAGCAGCGATCGTGGCCGAGCTCGCGGGCGGTCCGGTCGATGCGCATCCGATGCTCACCAACACCTGCTACAGCTTCGTGAGTGACAGCGAGGCGATCCACGTCGCGAGCGTGCATGAATTCGTGGCGGCGGAGCAGACGTTCAAGTCGGTGCCGGGCTCCGGCGGCGTGTCGTCGGCACGTTCGGCGACGGAGGCCGCGTACGCGCTTGGCTGGGCGGCCAACATCTGGACCGATACGCTGGGGTAACGGCGCAGTCCTCTGGACTCGCGCTACCCGAGGTGGTGGAATAGCCGGACAACATCGGAGACAAGCGATGGCGAAGATCAACGTCAACGGCCGCGAGCGCGAGTTCGACGCCGAGCCCGACACGCCCTTGCTGTGGGTCCTGCGCGAGCAGCTCGACCTCACCGGCACGAAGTATGGCTGCGGCATGGCACTGTGCGGCGCCTGCACCGTCCACATCGACGGCGTGCCGACGCGGTCGTGCGTGCGTCCCGTCTCCTCGGTGACGCCGAGTCAGAAGGTCCTGACGATCGAGGGCCTGTCGCCGACCGGCGTGCATGCGCTGCAGAAGGCCTGGGCGGCGCTCGACGTGCCGCAATGCGGCTACTGCCAGTCGGGGATGCTGATGGCCGCGGCGGCGCTGCTGAAGGACAAGCCCGCGCCGAGCGATGCCGACATCGACGCGGCGATGACCAACATCTGCCGTTGCGGCACCTACAACCGGGTCCGGGCCGCCATCAAGCTGGCCGCCCGGGGCGACCGGGCCTGACGCGTCGACGCGATCGGAGGACACGATGGGACTCTCTCTCGACAGACGGACCTTCATCGGCGGCTCGGCCGTCGCGGCCGGCGGGCTGGCCGTCGGCATGTGGTTGCCGCTCACCGGCCGCGCGCAGTCGCCGGCCGTGGCTGCATTTCCGGACGAGGTCAATGCCTGGGTGGTGATCAAGCCCGACGACACCGTGGTGATCCGGATCGCGCGCTCGGAGATGGGGCAGGGCTCGCTCACCGGCCTGGCGCAGCTCGTCGCCGAGGAGCTGGACTGCGACTGGGCGCGCGTGACAACCGAGTACCCGACGCCGGGCACCAACCTCGCGCGCAACCGCGTGTGGGGCAACTTCTCGACCGGCGGCAGCCGCGGCATTCGCGAGTCGCAGGACTATGTTCGCAAGGGCGGCGCCACCGCCCGCGTGATGCTCGTGCAGGCCGCGGCCAATGAATGGAACGTGCCGGCGACGGAATGCACGGTCGCCAACGGCGTCATCACGCACGGAGCGAGCGGCCGCAAGACCAGCTACGGCAAGGTCGCGGCGGCCGCGGCGAAGCTCACGCCGCCCGCCGAGGTGGCTCTGAAGGACCCGAAGACCTGGAAGATCGCGGGCAAGCCGGTCAAGCGCCTCGACACCGCGCCCAAGCTGACCGGCGCCCAGCTGTACGGCATCGACCTGAAGCTGCCTGGCATGCTCAGCGCGGCGATCAAGGACTGCCCGATCGTCGGCGGCAAGCTCAAGAGCTACGACGTTGCGGCGATCCAGGGCAGGCCGGGCGTGAAGAAGGTGCTGCGCGTCGGCGACACCGCGGTGGCGGTGGTCGCCGACACCTGGTGGCGCGCCAAGACCGCGCTCGACGCGCTGCCGATCGAATGGGACCAAGGGCCGAACGCCAAGCTGTCGAGCGCCGACATCGCCGCGACGCTGAAGGAAGGCCTCGACGCGAATGAGGCTTTCATCGGCAACGAGTCGGGCAACGCGAAAACGGCGCTCGGCGCGGCTGCCCGTCGCATCGAGGCGGTGTATTCGTACCCCTACCAGAACCACGCGACGATGGAGCCGATGAACTCGACCGCGCGCTGGACGCCGGAGCGCTGCGAAGTGTGGACGCCCACCCAGAACGGCGAGTCGGCCCTCGCGGCCACGGCCGAGGCCTCGGGACTGCCGGCGGCCAAGTGCGACGTCTACAAGCAGTTGCTCGGCGGCGGATTCGGCCGGCGCGGTCAGACCGACTGGATCCGCCAGACGGTGGCCATCGCCAAGGAAATGCCGGGCACGCCGATCAAGCTGGTGTGGACGCGCGAAGAGGACATGCAGCACGGGTTCTACCACCCGATCACGCAGTGCAAGCTCAGCGCCGGACTCGACGCCCAGGGCAACGTCACGGCATGGCACATGCGGATCTCGGGCCAGTCGATCGTCGCTGGCCTCTTCCCGGCGAACCTGCAGAACGGCCGCGACCCGGTGACCTTCCAGGGGCTCAACCCGAGCGGCAGCGAGGGCGTCTTCGGCTATGCCATCGACAACATCCTGATCGACCACGCCATGCGCAACCCGCCGGTGCGGCCCGGCTTCTGGCGCGGCGTGAACCTCAATCACAACGCGATCTACGTCGAGTGCTTCATCGACGAGATCGCGCACGCGACCGGCCAGGATCCGCTCGCCCTGCGCCGCAAGCTCCTGGCCAAGTCGCCGAAGCATCGCGCCGTGCTCGACGCCGTGGCCGAGCGCATCGGCTGGGAGAAGCCCGCGCCGCAGGGCCGTCATCGCGGGCTTGCGCAGATCATGGGCTTCGGCAGCTACGTCGCGGCCTGCGCCGAGGTGTCGGTGAGCAAGGACGGCAAGCTTCGGATCCACCGCATCGTTGCGGCGACCGATTGCGGCCATGCCGTCAATCCGCAGCAGATCGAGGCGCAGGTCGAAGGCTCGTTCGTCTACGGCCTGTCGGCCGCGCTCTACGGCGGCATCACGCTGAAGGACGGCCGCGTGGAGCAGACGAACTTCCACGACTACCCGGTGCTGCGCCTCGACGAGATGCCGGCGGTCGAGACGATCGTCATGCCTTCCGGCGGCTTCTGGGGCGGCGTCGGCGAGCCGACGATCGCCGTCGCCGCGCCCGCGGTGCTCAACGCCATCTTCGCCGCGACCGGGAAGCGGATCCGCGATCTGCCGCTGAAGAACCACAGCCTGAAGACGGCCTGACCCGCATGCCGAACCGGTGCCGCCGGCGCGCCCTCGCCGCCGCGGCCGCCGCGGCCGGCCTGTGGATCGCAGCGCCGCCGGCGCTGGCGGAGCCGCAGGTCGGCCTGCGTGGCTACGAGGTCACCGGCGACGCGATCGTGCAGCCGCTCACCGGCACGCCCGGCGATACCGCGCGCGGGCAGCGCATCGTCGGCAACCGCTCCCTGGGGCTCTGCCTGCTCTGCCACCGGGGGCCGTTTCCGGACGAGGCGCAAGGCTCGCTCGCGCCCGACCTGGCCGGTGCGGGCGCGCGCTGGAGCGAAGGGCAGCTGCGCCTTCGCATCGTCGATGCGCGGCGCCTGAATCCGGCGACGATCATGCCGTCCTATTACCGCAGCGACGGGCTCGAGAGAGTGGGATCGGCCTGGCGCAACCAGCCGGTGCTCGACGCGCAGCAGATCGAGGACGTGGTCGCCTTCCTGCGCACCTTGCGCGATTGAGCTAAGGTGCGGTGATGGATCGCCGGCAACTGATCTTCGCGGGCGTGGCGCTGTGCGGCGTGGCGTCGCGGCCGGCCGTCGCGGCCGCCGCCGAGCTCGAAGCGGCGGTGCGCGACTTCACCGGCGGGGCGGCGCCGCGCGACGGGCGGGTGCGCCTGGATGTCGCGCCGCTGGTGGAAAACGGCAACACCGTGCCCCTCACCGTCAGCGCCGAGAGCCCGATGACCGCGGCAGACCATGTCAGCGCCATCGCCGTCTTCAATACGCGCAACCCGCAGCGCGACGTGGCGATATTCCACTTCACGCCGCGCAGCGGGAGTGCGACCGTGTCGACGCGAATCCGCCTGGCCACCTCGCAGACGCTCGTCGCCGTGGCGCGCATGAGCGACGGCTCGTACTGGACGACGCAGACCTCCGTGATCGTCACCCTGGCCGGCTGCATCGAGGAATCGTGAGATGGCGCGCACGCTGATCGACGCACCGGCCAGCGCGAAGCGCGGCGACATCGTCGAGATCCGCATGCTGATCGCCCACCCCATGGAGTCGGGCCATCGCACCGGCCCCGAGGGCAAGGTGCTGCCCCGGGACATCATCCACCGCTTCAGCTGCCGCTACGGCGGCGAGCTGGTGTTCAGCGCCGAGCTGTACCCGGCGATCGCGGCCAACCCCTACATCGCCTTCCAGACCGTCGCCACCGAGAGCGGCGCACTGGTCTTCACCTGGGAGGGCGACAACAACTTCGCCCAGACGGAGACGCGCACGATCACCGTCACATGAGGCGTGCGCTGCTGCTCTTCGTCGTGGCCGTCGCCTCGTGGGCCCGGGCCGACGACGCGCGCCGTTCCGGTTTCGATTTCATGAGCCCGGGCACCCAGGCGATGCAGCGCGACGACATGCAGAACCCGGGCATGCTGTGGGTGCAGGACGGCGAGGCGCTGTGGAACGCGAAGGCCGGGGCGCGCGACCAGTCTTGCGCGAGCTGCCATGGCGACGCGGCCACGAGCATGCGCGGCGTCGCGGCGCGCTATCCGGCGTTCGACGCGGCGCAAGGCATGCCGCTGACGCTCGGCCAGCGCATCGACCCCTGCCGGCAGAAGCACCAGGGCGGGACGGCGCTCGCGCCGGAAAGCCGCGAGCTGCTGAGCCTGGAAGCCTTCGTGGCACTGCAGTCGCGCGGCATGCCGATCGCTCCGCCCGACGACCCGCGACTCCGGGCCTTTCGCGAGCGCGGCCGGCAATGGTTCGAAAAGCGCATCGGCCAGCTCAACTTCTCCTGCGCCCAATGCCATGCCGACAACGCCGGCCAGCGCCTCGGCGGCAGCGTCATTCCCGAGGCGCACCCGACCGGCTACCCGATCTACCGGCTCGAGTGGCAGGACATGGGCTCGCTGCAGCGGCGGCTGCGCGGCTGCATGAGCGGCGTGCGCGCCGAGCCGTTTCCCTTCGGCTCGATCGAGATGACCGAGCTGGAGCTCTACCTGGCCCGGCGCGCCGCCGGGATGCGCATCGAGACGCCGGCGGTACGGCCCTGAGTCCGGCCGCGGGCGGCTGAGCGTCAGGCGAGCCGTGGCCTGAGGCCAAGCCACACCACGGTGGCCACGACCAGCAGCGCGCCTGCCACCTGCGACGGCGCGATCGCCTGGCCGAGGATCAGCCAGGCCAGCACCAGCGCGAACACCGGCTCGACGTTCATGATCGCCGAGTTGCCGACCACGCCGAGCCGCGGCAGCACCGTGAACAGGATGGTGATGCCGGTGCCGTAGAGCAGCGTCAGGAGCGCCAGGCCCCACCAGCCGGCGGCGACGTCGGGCAGGTGGAAGCCGCCCTGGAAGGCGACGCCGGCGAGCGCCATCACGGCGACGATCGCCATCGTGCTCGCGGTGCGGAGGCGCCCGTCGAGCTTGCCGGCCTCGTGCTGGGTCAGCACCAGGGCGAGGCCGAAGGTCGCGGCCGCCGTCAGGGCGAAGGCGACGCCGACGCCGATGCGCTGCCACTGCAGGGCGGCGCCGAGGCCGGAGGCGGCGCCGAGGACGTCGAGCGCCAGCGCCAGGCCGAGCAGCATCACCGGCATCGCCCGCACCACCCGGCGCTCCGGACGGTGGGCGTAGAGCACGCGAGCCCAGAGCGCGGTCCAGAGCGGATAGGTGTTGAAGGCGAGCAGGGCGAGCGCGACCGGCAGCCGCGCCACCGCCGAATACAGGCAGACGCTCTGCACGCCGACGATCAGGCCGATCGCCGGCAGGAAGCGGCGCTGCCGCGGCGTGGTCGCGACCGGCGCGCGCTGCACGACGATCAGGAGGCCGACGACGAGCGCGGTGGCGATGCTGCGCACCGCGACGGCGGTGGCGACGTCGACGCCATGGTCGAAGGCGATCCGCGCGGCGACGTGATTTGCGCCCATCAGCAGGGCGATGAGCAGCAGGGTGGCGAACGCGGTGAGCGAAAGGGCCGAAGGAGAACCGGAACGCTCGGTCATCGGCGCTTGCGGGCGCCGGCCAGCGTCTCGCAGAGCCGGGCGAACAGGGGAATCACCCGTTCGTTGCCGGCATGCAGGAGCGAGTCGCCGACGTAGAGCTCGGTCACGCACCAGCCCGGCACTTCGGCGGCTCGCGCGCCGTTGACCAGCCAGCAGCCCGTGGTTCGCGCCAGCTCGTCGCGCGCTTCGGCGACGGCCTCGGGCAGGGCGTCGAAGTACAGATGCATCAGGTTCGTCTGCGGCACCGATGGGTCGACGCGCAGGCCGGGCAGTCCGGGCAGGCCGGCGGCGAGGTCCAGGGCTCGACGGTAGAGCGCCGGCATCAGGGCGATGCGCTCGTCGAAGCGCATCGCCGCAGCGGCCACCAGCGGGCTCAGGTGGTAGAGCGTTCCGCCCAGGCGCCTGCGCCACACCCGGGCCTTGGCGATGAAGGCGTCGTCGCCGGCGAGCAGCGCACCGGCGAAGCCGCCGATGCCCTTGTAGACCGAGACGTACACCGAGTCGAAGCCTGCGGCGATCGTCGCGTAGTCCTTGCCGTAGTAGGCCGCGCTTTCCCAGAGGCGGGCGCCGTCCATGTGCAGCGGCACCCGGCGTTCCCGCGCTGCTGCCTTCAGCGCCTCCAGCTCTTCCCACGACGGCAGCTGCCCGCCGGCCTCGCGGATCGGCAGCTCGACCAGGACGCAGGCCAGGGTCTCGCGCACCGTTTCGAGGTCGCCCGCCCGCATCGGTCGGAGGCGATTGCCCACCGGCACGCCGTGGCAGTGCATCAGCGCCGCATAGGCCTGCTCCTCGTGATGCGCCAGGTGCGACGTGGGGTGCATGCCGAAGCGGTCCACACCCGCCGCTTCTGCGTGGATCTTCACCGCTGCGAGCTGCGCCATCACGCCGCTCGGCGCGAACATCGCCGCGGCCTTGCCGAGCAGGGCGGCGACCTTGCGCTCGAAGCCCTCGACCAGCTCGCCCTCCCCGTACGAGTCGTGGTCGATCCGGTTCGCCTCGCACCAGGCGGCGAGCGCGCGGAAGTCGTCGGCGGCGCTGCCGGTCGCGAAGTCGGGGACGACGAGCGTGCAGCCCTTGCGCAGTTCTCGGCGTTCGGCGGGCGTGGCGGGCATGGCCGCAATGATGGACGAATCGCCTCTTTTTCGTTGTCCGGAGGCGGGCTGGGGGCAAATCGGCCTGTTTGGTGCATGGAAGCACAATCCGGGGCATGCCAAACATCGCCACCCTCCTCAAGAACGAGATCTCCCGCGTCGCCCGCAAGGAGCAGCGCGGCGAAAGCCTGGCCCTCAAGAAGGCGCTGAGCAGCCACCGCACGGAGATCGCCGCGCTGAAACGGCGCACCCAGGCGCTGGAGCAGGCGCTGCGCCGCCTGACCCGGGCCGGCGCGCGTTCCGCACCGGCGCCCGAAGCCGACGACGGGGCGACGCCCGCGACCCGGTTCAGCCCCAAGAGCCTCGTCTCGCAGCGGCGCAGGCTGGGGCTTTCGGCTGCCGAATGCGGCCTGCTGGTGGGCACCTCGGCGCAGTCGATCTACAACTGGGAGGCAGGCAAGGTCCGGCCCCGAGCCCGTCATCTCGCCGCCATCGCCGCGCTGCGCACCCTCGGCAAGAAGGACGCGGCGGCGCATCTGGCCCAGCGGCAGACGCGCGGCTAGTTTCGGCGGCTGCCGGCCGGAAGGTCCGGCGGCGGCCGGCCCGGGCCGCGGCGACAGAGCCCCGTCCGCGAGGGTGCTTGCCCGACCCGGCGGCCGGTCTTATACTTAGCCATATGGCTAACCAATCGGCGCTCCTGGCGAATGTGTTCTACGCCCTGGCCGACCCCACCCGGCAGGCGATCGTCGGCATGCTCGGCCGGGGGCCGGCGTCGGTGTCGGCGCTCGCCGAGCCGTTCGCGATGGCGCTGCCGTCGTTCATGAAGCACCTGTCGGTGCTGGAGAAGAGCGGCGTCATCCGCTCGAGCAAGGCGGGGCGCGTGCGCACCTGCGAGCTGAGGCCCAAGGCCCTGGCCCATGCCGAAGCGTGGATCGCCGGGCAGCGAGCCGCCTGGGAAGCGCGTGCCGACCGCATGTCGGCCTTTGCCGAAAGGCATCATCAGGAGGAGCTCGATCGTGAGCCAGAAACCCGTCGCCGCAGGCGCTGAGACGCAGGACCTCGTCATCACCCGCCTCGTGCGCGCCCCGCGGGCGACGCTGTGGCGGGCCTGGAGCGACCCGGAGATGCTGAAGGAGTGGTGGTGTCCCAAGCCGTGGACCACGGAGGTGCGGGCGTTCGACATGCGGCCTGGCGGCGCTTTCCATACCTTCATGCAGGGACCCGACGGCGGCACGAGCGACAACCCCGGCTCCTTCCTCGAGGTCGTGCCGCAGCAGCGGATCGTCTTCAGCTCGCTGCTGCTCGAAGGCTGGCGTCCGGCGACGCCCTGGATGCCTTTCACCGCGGTCATCACGATGGCCGACGAAGGCCAGGGCACGCGCTATGTCGCGACCGTGATGCATCCGGACAAGGCGTCACGCGACCGCCACGAGGAGATGGGGTTCTTCGACGGCTGGAACACCTGCATCGATCAGCTCGAGGCGTTCGCCCGGCAGCATCCGGCGGCGGCCTGACCCGGCAGCCGCCGGCCGGGCGCCGACGAAGCGCGCCCTTCGCCGGCGCCGGGCGGCAATCGAGTGGCGCCGTTCGTCGGTGCCGCGCTCGCGGCCGGGGAGCATCGCCCCATGATCCGGCGAGCGTGCACTGATGCCCGCGAGAGGCCGCGATGCGAGAGCCCTTCGAGCTCGTTCACCACAACCGCTACCGAGTGAGCTGCCGTCCCGAGCCGACGCCGGAGGGGACGTTCCTCGCCCGCGTCGTCGTCTCGTGGATCGATGACGAAGGCGCCGCCCTCGACCATCGCCTGCGGCCCGAGCTGCCGCCGTTCCCGACCGCCGGCGAGGCTGCCGATGTCGGCCGCGACGTCGCCCTGCGCTGGCTCGACGCGCTCGAGGCCGGGGCGGCCAAGGCCGTCGCGGCCGAGTCGGAGCGCCAGGACCGGGAAGCCTATTCCTCCGCCCTGGCCGAATGGAAAGCCGCGGCGGCGGCGTTCGAGGCATCGATGCAGCGCCTGGCCGAAGGCACCGAGCCCGCCGACGCGACCCGCACCGCGATCGATGCGGCGGCGCTCGCGCGGCTGCACGAGCGCTGGCTCGAGACCGCGGTTCACCTGGCGGTCGCCCAGCGCCGCTAATGCTCGCCCGCGGCCGCTCGCCGCGGAAGGGGTTCGAAGGCCCGGATCGGCTCAGGCCGGCCTGAGCGGCCGGAAGAACTCGATGACCTCCCGCGCCAGCGCTTCCGGCTGCTCCATCGCCGCGAAGTGGCCCCCCTGCGGCATCTCGGTCCAGCGGCGGATGTCGGTGTACCACCGGGCGGCCATCGAGCGCGGCGGGCGGACGATCTCGCGCGGGAACGCGGCATAACCCATCGGCGCGCCGACCCCGCCTTCGCTGATCGGCCAGGGCGCGTGCCGGCGGGCGTAGTAGGGCCAGAACGAGGAGCCGATCGCCCCGGTGAACCAGTACAGGCTGATGTTCGCGAGCAGGTGATCGCGCGAGAACGCGCTCTCCACGTCGCCGCCGCAATCGGACCAGGCGCGAAACTTCTCGACGATCCAGGCGGCCAGGCCGGCGGGCGAATCGGTGAGCCCGAAGGCGAGCGTCTGCGGCCGCGTCCCCTGGATCCACTGATAGCCCGTCTCTTCCTTCAGCCAGGCCTGGACATCACCGAGGTAGGCCTTCTCCTCGGCCGTGGGATCCGGGAGCTTGAGGTCGCGCGGCAGGGCCAGCAGGTTGAGGTGGATGCCGATCAGCTTCTCGGCGTGGACCGCTCCCAGGCGCGACGTGATGAAGGCGCCCCAGTCGCCACCCTGCGCGGCGAATCGCGGGTAGCCGAGCACCTCGGTCATGAGCTGGGCAAAGCCATCGGCGATCGCTTCCGGACCGAGCCGCGGCTGCCCCGGCTTGAACGACAGGCCGTAGCCGGGCAGCGAAGGCGCGACCACGGTGAAGGCATCGGCCGGGTCGCCGCCGAACCGCGCCGGGTCGGTCAGGCGGGGAATGATGTCCAGGAACTCGAATACCGAGCCCGGCCAGCCGTGCGACAGCAGGAGCGGGAACGGCCGCGGCCCTTTGCCCTCGACATGCAGGAAGTGCAGGTCGATGCCCTGCAGCGGCACCGTGAATTGCGGGAAGGCATTGAGCCGCGCCTCCTCGGCACGCCAGTCGAAGCCCGTGCGCCAGTGCTCGACCAGGCCCCGAAGATAGCCGACGTCGGTGCCGTAGGCCCAGGGCTCGCCGGGGGCCTGGTCGGGGAAGCGCGTGCGGGCGAGGCGCTCGCGCAGGTCGTCGATCGCGGCCTCGGCGACCTGCAGGCGAAACGGCTGTGGGGAGTCGCTCATGGCGCGAAAGCATACGCCGGGCTTCCGGCTCTAATACGGGCTGCATTGCAGGAGACACCCATGGCACACCTTCCCGGCCTCGCCTTCGACCTCGGCGAGACGATCGCGATGCTGCGCGACAGCGTGCAGCAGTTCGCCGACGACGAGATCGCGCCGCGCGCCGCCGACATCGACCGCGACAACCTCTTCCCCGCCGACCTGTGGAAGAAGCTTGGCGCGCTCGGCCTGCACGGCATGACGGTGAAGGAGGAGTACGGCGGCAGCGATCTCGGCTACCTGGCGCACATCGTCGCCATGGAGGAGGTGTCGCGCGCCTCCGCCTCGGTCGGCCTCTCGTACGGCGCCCACTCGAACCTGGCCGTCAACCAGCTGCACCGCAACGGCAGCGAGGCGCAGAAGAAGAAGTACCTGCCCAAGCTGGTCTCGGGCGAGCACGTGGGCGCGCTGGCGATGAGCGAGCCGAACGCCGGCTCCGACGTCGTCAGCATGAAGCTGCGCGCCGAGGCCAAGGGCGACCGCTACCTGCTCAACGGCTCGAAGATGTGGATCACCAACGGCGGCGATGCCGACACGATGATCGTCTACGCCAAGACCGACCTCCACGCCGGGCCGAGCGGCATCACCGCCGTCATTATCGAGAAGGGCATGAAGGGCCTGAGCTTCGGCGCCAAGCTCGACAAGCTCGGCATGCGCGGCTCCAACACCTGGCCGGTGTTCTTCGAGGACTGCGAGGTGCCGGCGGAGAACGTGCTCGGCAGGGAAGGCGGGGGCGTCAAGGTGCTGATGAGCGGCCTCGACTACGAGCGCGCGGTGCTCTCCGGCGGGCCGCTCGGCATCATGGCGGCATGCATGGACCTGGTGCTGCCCTTCATCCACGAGAGGAAGCAGTTCGGCCAGTCGATCGGCGAGTTCCAGCTGATGCAGGGCAAGGTCGCCGACATGTACTCGACCTGGTCGGCCTCGCGCGCCTATGTCTACGCCGTCGGCCAGGCCTGCGATCGCGGCGACCATTCGCGGGGCCTGCGCAAGGACGCGGCCGGCGCGATCCTCTACTCGGCCGAGAAGGCGACCTGGATGGCCGGCGAGGCGATCCAGGCGCTGGGCGGCGTCGGCTACACCAACGAGTACCCGGCGGGGCGCCTGTGGCGCGACGCCAAGCTCTACGAGATCGGCGCCGGCACGAGCGAAATTAGACGGATGCTGATCGGCCGCGAGCTGTACGCCGAGAGCATGTAGCTCGGCCGCCTACCGTGTCGCCTCCACGGGTGGGGCGTGCTTCGCGAACGTCCCCATCTGGTCGGCGAGCGCTTTCCGGAAGGCCGGCCGGGCCTCGTGGCGCTCCTTGTAGGCGGCCAGGCTCGGGCGCTGGTTGAGCAGATCGGTCGTGCGCAGGATGCGCAGCACCGTCGTCATCAGCAGGTCGGCGGCGGTGAAGCGGCCTTCGACCAGGTTCTCGCGCTCGCCGAGGAAGGCGGCGAGGCTGTCGAGGCGGACGCCGATGCGCGAGACGACCGAGTCGCGCAAGTCCTTCGCGCCAGGCGGCGCACCGCCGGGCTGGAGGTCGATCACGTTCAGCGTCGTGATCGGCGGCTCGATGGTGTTCAGGGCGGCTAGCATCCAGGTGCGGACGCGGGCCCGCGCCGGCTCGTCGCGCGGCATCAGCGCCTCCGAGCGTGCGCCCAGGTGCATGACGATCGCGCAGGATTCGAACAGCACCAGGCCGTCGTCGTCGATCGCGGGCACCTGGCCGAAAGGCTGCATCGCCCGGTACCGAGGCGACTTCTGATCGTCGGGGCCGATCAGCATCACCTCGTAGGGCAGGCCTGCCTCCTCGAGCGCCCAGCGCACGCGCAGGTCGCGCACCAGGCCCTGGGCGAACGGCGGCACCCAGCGGAACGCGCTGAGGCGGATCACGCCTTGACCCCGGCGAGCGTCGCGGCGAAGGAGTCGAGCACCTGGCCCCAGCCCTGGCCGTGGCTGATGCGGTCGGCCTCGGAATCGAACGGCTCCTGGCGGAAGGTGAGCAGCGTCTTGTCGGCGCCCTGCTCCTCGAAGTCGAGGGTCAGCAGGGTCGGCCGGTCGTGCGCCGGGTCGCCGCTGTCCCACTGGAAGCTCATGACGATCCGGCGCGGCCGGTCGATCAGGCGGTAGACGCCGCACGCCCAGGACTCGCGCGCTTCCGAGTGGATGGCGAAGCGGTAAGCGCCGCCCTCGCGGAAATCCATGTCGAATCGCGTGGTCGTGAAGCCTTTCGGATGCCACCATTCCTTGACCCGGGACGGATCGGACCAGAGGCGAAAGACGGTCTCCCTCGGTGCGTCGAAGACG
>Ga0207676_10002640_pt1 | contig 12778 bp, 6 predicted proteins | sample KBSSwiS72_FD_184307 | JGI IMG/M metagenome (GOLD analysis project Ga0207676, IMG submission 184307) | Switchgrass rhizosphere microbial communities from Kellogg Biological Station, Michigan, USA - KBS Switchgrass S7-2 (SPAdes) (version 2) | ecosystem: Host-associated > Plants > Roots >... | reverse complement strand
CTTCGTCGAGGTCAAGAAATCGCGACTGAAACGCGGCACGAAAGCCATGCATCTCACGTATCTCGGAGATGCGACGATCGGCGAACGCACAAACATCGGCGCCGGCACAGTCACATGTAATTACGATGGAGTGAACAAGCACGAAACGATCATCGAAGACGACGTTAAGATTGGCTCAGACACGATGCTCGTCGCGCCAGTGCGCGTCGGCGCTCGCTCTGTGACCGGCGCCGGTTCGGTCATCACTAGAGACGTTCCACCCGATTCGCTCGTCGCGGGCGTCCCTGCTGAAGTAAAAAAGAAGATCCGGTGAAAATCGGTGTTCATCTGTGTCTAAAACAAGGAGTAATCGCAAAGCATGTGTGGAATCGTTGGTTACGTAGGCAATAAACAAGTGGTGCCGCTCATCATCGATGGGCTGCGAAAGCTCGAATACCGCGGCTACGACTCAGCCGGCATTGCGGTCGTCAATGAGAGTCACGATCTCGAGATCCGTCGCGCAGAAGGAAAACTGCGCAACCTCGAAGAGACCATTCGTCTCAGCCCGCTCGACGGCACCTACGGCATCGGTCACACGCGTTGGGCGACCCACGGACGTCCCACCGAAGAGAACGCGCACCCGCATCGCGATTGCACCGGCCGCGTGGTCGTCGTCCACAACGGCATTATCGAAAACTACCTGCAGCTAAAAGAACGACTACGCAAGACTGATCACCGCTTCGTCACCGAAACTGACACGGAGATCATGGCCCACCTGATCGAGGAATACCTTAAACAGCATTCCTCTTTCGAAGAGGCGGTGCGTTCTGCCGTGTCTGAGCTACGCGGCATCTTCGCGCTCTCGATCATCAACGCCGACGAGCCTGACACGATCATCGCCGTGCGCCAGGGTCCTCCGGTAGTGATCGGTCTTGGCGATCGCGAGTTCTTCGTCGCTTCCGACATTCCACCGATTCTCCAGCACACACGCGACGTCTTCTTTCTCGGCGACGGCGAGATCGCGATCATCAATAAGGACGCAGTGCGCGTCACCGACTTTGAAGGCAACTCCGTGCAGCCGGCGATTCAACGTATTACGTGGGATCCGATCATGGCGGAGAAGGGCGGCTTCAAGCACTTCATGCTCAAGGAGATTTACGAGCAGCCGCGCTCCGTCCGCGACACGGTGCAGGGACGCATCTCGCTCGACACCGGCCGCGTCTTTCTCGACGAGATGAGCAATATCACCGAAGCGGATTTCAAACGCTTCTCGTCAATCAAGATCGCGGCGTGCGGTACGTCGTGGCATGCCGGGCTCGCCGGCAAGTACATGATCGAACAGCTCGCGCGCATTCAGGTCGACGTTGATTACGCTTCCGAGTTTCGTTATCGCAGTCCGGTGATGGATGAGGACACGTTGCTGCTCGTCATCTCTCAATCCGGAGAAACGGCCGACACGATTGCTGCGTTGCGCGAAGCAAAGGAGCTTGGATCGAAGGTGCTGGCGATCTGCAACGTGCAGGGTTCGATGATCGTGCGTGAAGCTGATGGGACGATCCTCACGCATGCGGGTCCGGAGATCGGAGTTGCTTCAACCAAGGCGTTTACGGGCCAGATGATCGCGCTCTACCTGCTGGGTTTGTATCTCGGTCAACTGCGTGGCGCGCTATCGGAAGACGAGGCTCGGTTCCACGCGCAGGAACTTGCGGAGCTGCCGGTCAAACTCGAGCACCTGCTCAACGATTCGGATGGCATTGAAGAGCTCTCGAAGGAGTTCTTCCGCTCGACTGACTTTCTTTATCTCGGTCGCGGGATCAACTTTCCGGTCGCGCTCGAAGGCGCTTTGAAGTTGAAAGAGATCTCTTACATTCACGCCGAGGGTTATCCGGCGGGCGAGATGAAGCATGGTCCAAACGCGCTGATCGACGAACGCTTGCCGGTGCTCTTTGTCAACACTCGTGAAGATGGCAATCGCGCTTCAGAGCTGCGCTATGAAAAGACGCATTCGAATATCGTTGAAGTTAAGGCGCGTGAGGGCATTGTGATTTCGGTGCTGACTGAAGGTGATTCGATCTCGTCGGTTGTTTCGGATCACGTGATTGAAATTCCGGCGACAAGCGATCTGCTGTCGCCGATCCTTTCGGTCATTCCGTTGCAACTGCTCGCGTATCACATCGCGGTGCGGCGTGGGTGTGATGTGGACCAACCACGCAACCTCGCGAAGTCAGTAACTGTAGAGTAACTGTAGGGGCGGCCCTCCGTGGCCGCCCCAGGTTACGAACTCGGGACTGGGGCGGCCACAGAGGGCCGCCCCTACAATAAGCCCCTCAGGGGCAAGCGGCAGCGGCACGACATCCCCCAAGCGTGCCTGGCTACTAGCGCCGCTTGCCCCCCGCTTCCTCTAACGCGGAATCGGGGGACAAAAAGGACCGTCCGCTTTCATGGTCCAGCAGTTTCTTTTTGCGCTCCAGACCCCAGCGATAACCGCCCAGGCTTTTGTCTTCACGGACCACCCGATGACACGGAATTATTAGCGCCACTGGGTTTGTCGCACACGCACGCCCGACAGCACGCACCGCGCCCGGTTTACCCAACGCCTTGGCGACGTGTCCATAAGAAACTGTTTGGCCGTACGGAATCGCACGAAGTTTTTCCCAAACCTGGCGCTGAAAGGCAGTCGCTCTGATGTCGAGCGGCAAGTCCAAACTCGGTTCGTTATTGTCGAGATGGTTCAGGATCTTTTGCACGGGCTCGCGCAATGCTGTGCCGGCGTGTTTGATCTCTGCCTGTGGGAATTCTTCACGCAGATCTTTTTCGAGCTCGGCGTCGTTGTCAGCCAGCCTTACGGCGCACACGCCACGCTCGGTTACCGCGACGAGTAAACGGCCCATGCGTGAAGCAACAATCGTATAGTCAATGTTTACGCCGCGACCACCGCGACTATACGTCGCAGGCGTCATGCCCAGTTCGTCTGACGCATGTTCGTACAAGCGGCTGCTGGAGTTGAATCCCGACTCGTATAGCGAGTTGGTGACAGACTCGCCTTTGCGCACGAGCGCTTTGAAGTTTCCGAACTTCTGAGCTGCGATATATTGTTTTGGACTGATGCCCATCACTCGTTTGAACGTGCGCTGCAAGTGAAAGACGCTCACGCCTGTTTCGGAGGCGAGCTCTGCGAGCTTGAGTGGTTCGCCATCAGGCTCGTCCAGCAGGCGACAGACGCGCTGCACGAGATCGATCTGCGGATCCAGGACGCGCGCGCGTCGCGGCTGACAACGCAGGCACGCACGAAAGCCCGCCTGTTCCGCGGCCTCAGGCAGATCGAAAAATTTGACGCGCTCGCGATGTGCGCGACGCGAAGGACATGACGGGCGGCAGTAAACTCCGGTTGAAGTCACTGCGAAGACGAATTGTCCGTCGAAGCGTGCGTCTTTCGCTAACACGGCTTGCCAGAGTTGCTCGTTGTTTTGTGCAGTTTGAATCATAGACTGCATCCTAAGACAGAGAACAGAATCAATCTATCTGGTTCTTGCTGTCAAACTTTGCTTAACCACAAAGACACCAAGACACAAAATTAAAATAGAAATTTGTGCCTTAGTGCCTTGGTGGTTGAAATATGCTTAAATGCAAGAACACAAGTGGATTCGGAATTTCTGTCACAACTGAATGAACAACAGCGCGAAGCTGTGCTTGCTACAGAGGGTCCGCTCCTCATACTCGCGGGCGCCGGCTCAGGCAAGACGCGCGTCATTGCGCATCGCATCGCTTATCTCATCGCCGAGAAGAAAGTTCCGAATTGGAACATCCTCGCGGTAACGTTTACGAACAAAGCCGCGGATGAGATGCGCCAGCGCGTGCAGCGACTGCTGCGCACGCAGGAGCGTAACGACCTACCTCTCGTTTCGACGTTTCACAGTCTCTGCGTCCGCATCCTGCGCCAGGATATCGAGAAACTCAACGACCGGTACACGCGTCGCTTCACCATCTACGACCAGGACGACTCGCTGCGTTTGATCAGACAGTCCATCAAGGAACTCGGCTTCGACGAGAAGTACATCGCGCCGCGTGCGACGCAATCTGCCATTAGCTCGGCGAAGAATCGCGGCGAGGATCCGACTGCCTTCGCGGCGCGCGCAGAGTACCAGGACGAGCGCCGCGCGGTGATGGCCAAGGTTTACCAGATGTACGAAGATCGACTGCACGGGAACAACGCGCTCGACTTCGACGATCTGCTAATCAAAACGGTGCGACTCCTGCGCGACGTTGACGAAGTCAGGGAAAAGTACAACAACAAATTTCGCTACATCCTCGTCGACGAGTATCAGGACACAAACTCGCTTCAATTTGCCTTGATCCGTTTCATAACTCAGAAAACTCAGAATATCTGCGTCGTCGGCGACGAAGATCAGTCGATCTACAAGTGGCGCGGTGCGGACATCAGCAACATCCTCAACTTCGAAAAGCAGTTTCCCAACACGAAAACCATTCGCCTCGAACAGAACTACCGCTCCACGCAAACAATCCTCGACATAGCCGGCGCGGTGGTGAAGAACAATCTCGAGCGCAAAGGGAAAACTCTCTGGACGTCGAACCCGCGCGGTGGACGTGTTGGTTATTACCAGGCGTTCGACGCGGAAGCGGAAGCGCGTTGGGTAGCGCAGAAGATTCTCGAGCATCGTCGCGATGAATTCGATATTCGCGCCGCGGTGCTCTATCGCACTAACTCGCAGTCGCGCGTATTTGAAGAAGCGATGCGCAGGGCCGGCTTGCAGTACAACATCATCGGCGGCTTCTCGTTTTACGAGCGCATGGAAGTGCGCGACATCATCGCGTATTTGAAGCTGGCGCTGAATCCGAACGACTCGATCGCGTTGCAACGCGTGATCAATAGTCCGCCGCGTGGTATCGGCAAAACGACGATCGATGAGATCGAGCGGCGCGCGCGCGATTACCAACTCTCCTGGTGGGAAACAATCGCAGCCATCATCGAGCAGCCGGAAAATCTCGGCTCACGAGCTATTACGGCGCTGAAAGGTTTCCGGCGCGTAGTTACACATCTCGCGGAGCTCTCGGATCCGGATCGAAACTCGAATTCTGATTCGCCGGTTTCTGACATCGTTCGCGATGCAATCAAGGAAACCGGTTATGAACAGTCGCTGCGATCTGAGCGCACCGACGAAGCGGAAAGCAGGCTTGAGAACTTGCAGGAGTTGGTTAACGCCGCTGTTGATTATGACGAACAAGGTGTCGAAGGACTGCGTGAGTTTATCGATCACTCCGCACTCGTTTCCGATCAGGACGACTACAAACGCGACGCGCCCGTCACCCTCATGACGGTACACTCGGCGAAAGGTTTGGAGTTTCCCCTGGTCTTTATCGTCGGGCTTGAAGATGGTTTGCTTCCGCACTCACGCGCCAGGACCGATCCAGCGGAGCTCGAAGAGGAACGCCGGCTCGCGTACGTCGCGATGACGCGCGCAGAACGCTTCCTATACGTGACGCATGCGATGAAGCGTCGCGTGTATGGTGAAGAGCTAGCTTCAGAGCCGTCGCCGTTTTTGAATGAAATGCCGAGCGAGCTGCTCGAGGATCTGAGTCTTGGTAAGTCGTGGCTGCACTTTAAGAGCGGCTCGTCAGACATTGACTATGAGCACGGCGAGTACAAGAAAGAGCGGAAGAAGTATACGGGTAAGACTTACGACAGCGTCGATTCGATCGCGGAGTTTTTCAAACAACGCAATCGCCAGTTAGGCCAGACATCCGGAAGCTTGCCGAACATTTCAAAACAAGCGCCGGCATCCTCCGCCTCTAGTGAATTCACGCCTGGTTCATACGTGAAGCACTCGAAGTACGGTCGTGGGCTTGTATTGCGGCGTGAAGGTGCTGGTGAATCTGCGAAACTGACAGTGAGTTTCCCGGGTTACGGGCAGAAGAAATTAGTCGAGAAGTACGCTGGACTAGAGAAAGCATAAACCGCGGATAACACGGATTGAAATCCGGATTTTTATCCGTGTTATCCGCGGTTAAATTAGCTAGTGGCGGTTAGTTCAGCGGCGATTTCGTTCGCGTTGAAAACCTTCTTCAAGACCTCCAACATCCCTCTCGAATCCACCGAGATCGCGCGATTCACCGATCCGTCGTACATGAAATCACCGACCAACGATTGAATGTTTCCATCGAAGATCAGACCAACCAATTCGCCGTTCTGATTGATCGATGGCGAACCCGAATTCCCGCCGATGATGTCGTTCGTCGACACGAAGTTAAACGGCGTATTCAAATTGAGGTCCTTCTTCTTCTCCAGCCAACGCGGTGGCAGGTTGTACGGAAACTCTTGCTTGAACGAATCCGCACGAGCGTAAAGACCGCCAAGCGTCGTGAACGGCGGAACCTTCTTGCCATTCTCCATGTATCCCTCAACCGCACCGTACGAAAGACGCAGCGTGAAAGTCGCATCGGGATAAAGTTTGGTTCCTTCAGTCTCGAAGCGTGCGCGGGCGATCTTCGAATAATTCGCACGCTCAACACCCGTCACTTCACTCTCGTAACGCGTCCGAGCTTCGCGAGCCTTCGCATCGATCAAACGCGTCACCACGATTATCGGATCGGTTGAAGCGTCGATCGCAGCCTTACCGCCCTTAGCCAGTTCTTTACGAAACGCCACGTCCTCCAGCTTTGTGCCTGCAATCAACTCATTGGCGCGTGCCTCAGGAGACTTGCCATCGAGCACCTGCTTCACGAGCGCGTTGTCAGCGCCGAGGAGCTCGACCATGAAAGCGAGCGAATCGGCGAGTTTCAACTTCTCGAAGTCTTCGTGGATCGGAGCCGGCGAATAGAGCGCGAGATCGAGTGAAGCACGACGAGCGTCAGTGTACTCCGGCAGCCGTTCGGCATTGGGTTTCTCGTTCTCAGCCGCGAGCCGCACGAGTGTCCGCGCGAAATCGAAGAAGGTGCTGTTGAAGCCTCCCAGTTGCTCGAAGATCCGGCGGTCGCGAATGTAGCTCGGATATGCCTTGTGGGCCTTGGCAATTGCATCCCAAGCGTCGCCGTAAAGTTTCTGCCGTTCCGGATTTGCAGCGATTGATTTGCGCAGCGCCTGTTCTTCTTTCGTCTTCCGGGCCATCAGCGAGGAATCTTTGAGTCCGCCAAGTTGTCCGCGATAGACCTTCAAAGCGTTCTGCACGCTGTTTAGTTCGTTCTGCGCCTGGCGCGTTTGTTCTTCACCCATCGCCATGTATTTCTTGAGCATCGCTTCTCGCCGCTCCAACAAGCGGATGATGATTGGGATGCTCGTGTCGCGCAGTTGCTCCAGGTGGGCCACTGTATCGAGACGCGAGGTCGAACCCGGATTACCCGTCACGAAAACGAGGCTGCCTTCTTTCGCGCCCGCGGTGGACCACTTGAAATAGTTTTCGGGATGGACAGGCTGGTCGTTTTCATAAACACGGACCAGCGCCATGTCGATGTTGAAGCGCGGGAAGTTGAAGTTGTCCGGATCGCCACCGAAGAATGCTGCCTGGAATTCAGGCACGAAGACGAGGCGAACGTCCGTATATTTCTTGTAGCGATAAAGATTGTATTGGCCGCCCTGGTAAAGCGTGACGACGTCGGAGCGCAAGCCGGTCGCTTTCAACGACTCCGTTTCAATCGCAGCGATCTCAGCCCTTCTCGCCGCGAACGCTGCGGCGTCAGTGGCGTCGGCCTTCACTGCGCCATTCACGCGCGCGGTGACGTCTTCAATGCTTTGCAGCACGTTCAGCTCGAGACTCGGCGCTTTGATCTCTTCGGCTCGGGTCTTCGCGACAAAGCCTTCTTTCGCGAGGTCCTTCTCAGGCGTGCTGACTTCGCCCACGATGTCCTCGACGATGTGATAGTTCGTGGGCACGAGCCCGTTTGGGGATACGAATGAGCCCGAACCGCCGTTATTGAAGCGCACGGAGGCGAGCCGAACCTTGTTCAGCCATTCATCGGTAACCTCAAAACCATATTTCTTCTTGATTTCGGCTCGCGGGACGTTGTTGAAGGTCCACATGCCTTCGTCGGCCAGCGCCGTGATATGCAGTGTTTGTAAGCTGAATAGCGCCAGCAGCAGCGCAGAAAAGAATTTTCTCAATTTCATCTCTACCTCGAACAAAGATTTTGGGCACGGATAACACAGATTACAACGATCTCAGGAGATCTGTGAAACCGTTGTGATGCGCGGATTACTCCTCGCGCTCGCCACGGTCCCTGAGCCGTACGTATTCGTCGAGGGAGACGTCGAAGCCTTTCTCCTTCATCCGTCGAATGTAGCTGGCACTGACGCCGTGATCTCTTAGGCGGACTAACTGGTCGATTGCGACGTTGCTGTAGCCGAGCTCTTTGAGCTCCTTGATGAAGGACGAGCTCACGCCGTGATCTTTCATGCGTACCAGCTCTTCCAGCGGCAGCCGTTCGTAGCCGAGCGTTTTTAGCTCAGCTATGTACGAGGTGGAAACGCCGTGATCTCTAAGTTTGATCCAGTCGTTGAGTGTCGAGCGGGTGTAGCCGGCGGCGATGAATTCGTTGATGAATCGGGCAGTGACGCCGTGATCTCGTGTGCGGATCAGTTCTTCTGGAGTGAGCTCGGTATAGCCGAGGCCGGTCAGCTCGCGAATGAAGTTCAGACTCACGCCGTGGTCCTTCATGTTCACTACCAGATCAGTGGTTTTGACGTTGTAGCCGAGCGATTTCAGACCTTGGAGGTATTCCAACCTGACGCCGTGATTGGCCATTCGCATCAGCTGTTCGAGCGTGGAGGTGTCGTAGCCCTGGGCTTTCAGCTCGTTGAGAAATGCGAACCCGGTGTCGCTCATCGCGAGTGTCAGGAGTTGTTCGTCGTTCGGGCGGCCAAAGCCTTGCCGGGCGAGTTCCGCTGCGAATGAGCTGCTCGGGCTGAAGCTGAAGTGACCTGAGCCGTTGCCTTCTTTAAACCAGCCTTCGAAGTTGAACGTTCCGGCGTCGCGCTTGAGTTGAAAGCGCACGTTGTTGCCGGACGCTGAGAGCACCTGTTCGCGCGTCAGTCCGGTGAGTTGATCGAGGGTGATGCCGAAGCCGGTGTTGCTGTAGCTGAACCCGGTCTCGCCCTGGCGCCGGTAACGCATCGTGAGCTGGAGTTTGGTTTCGGTGGGCCGGAACTCAATCATCCATTGGTTGATGGTGGATTCCTGCGGGTTCGAGTAACCCACTTCAGCAGCCGGGTAACACGCCCAAAGCAGTAACAGAACTCCAAACAGAGCGGCGACAGACAGGATTCTTTTCACGGTGGCCTCCAGTGAGAAATTCTCCCTGGAATGCGGCTTTGCGTTCCAGGGAGTAGTAAAAGTTTGCTGGTTTTACTGAAAGAAAAAGCAGATTACTAGCTTGCTCTGTGGGGTAAACACCGCGCTGCCGGGTTTTGTGACACGGGAACGTTTTAGCTGTTGGAACGTTTGCCTGTCTGGTCGCCTGTCACTTGTCTCGGTTTGCTGTTAACTTCGCTGCCACACTGCCGGCAAAGGTAGCTATCATCGTTCTGGGCGGCAGGCACCAGCCAAAGACAACCACACGATTGGCACAAGATGGTGGAACCCAGCAACCATTCGTTGAATCTGATTTGATTTTCTACCCTCATCGTTCCCCCCTGTTCGCCGCTAAGTCGGGTTTTAGAGCGCTACGGGTTTTAAATGACAAACGACGCGATAGTTTCAATAAAGTGTGGCAGCTTCGTAACGGTGAAACAGGCGGCAACAAGAGAACAAGAACCTGATGGGGATCTCAAGAGAACAAAAACTGATGGGGAGCCTCAAGAGAATAAGAACACCTCAGAATAGAACAAGTCAGGAAGAGGGGCTTGCCCCCGCTGTCAGATGAGTCCAAGAGCGGGGGCAAGCCCCTCTTCCTGACTTGTTCTTTTTCTTAAGGCACTTGAAAATGCCGCCATGCGCTTGAGTCAATTTTCGCGGATGCTGCTTTCAGAGTGGCGTAAGCTAAGGCTTCCGAACTCGGGGGAGACGGTCGTCGTTGCAGTCTCGGGTGGCGCCGATTCCACTGCCCTGCTGCTCGCTATCGATGAGCTCAGAAAACATCACAAACTCCACGCAAACATCTGCGTCGCCCATCTCGATCACCGGCTGCGAAAGACGAGCGGCAACGACGCCAAATGGGTCGCCGCGCTCGCGCAAAAACTCGGTTTCCGCAGCGTCATCGGCCGCAGCAAAGTTGCGGAAAACGCAAGTGCGGCCAACGACAACCTCGAGCAAGCGGCACGAGAAGCGCGCTACGCATTTCTGGAGCGAACCGCCAAGCGAGTCTCCGCAAACTACGTCCTGACCGCCCACACAATGGACGACCAGGCCGAGACAGTGCTCCTGCGGTTGATGCGGGGCAGCGCGAGCTTCGGTCTCGGCGGCATGGACGCCGTCCGTCCCATCGCGAAAAACAGCAACATAAAACTGGTCAGACCGCTCCTCTGGGCACGACGCATCGAGACGGAAAACTACTGTCGCACTCGAAAAACAGAGTTTTTAGAGGACGAAATGAACGACGATCAGAATTTCGCGCGCGTTAAAGTGAGGAAACAACTCCTGCCGCTGATGAAGTCGTTCAACAACCGGATTGCCGAAGCTCTCACGCGCACGGCCGCGCAACTACGCGAGGACGACGCCGTTCTTTTTAAGGATTCCGATGCACTTTTACGACGCGCGGCGGTGTCTAATCAGGAGAGCAGCGGCGAAAGTGAAACCAAAACGCCTACGCTCGACGTAAAGGTGCTGGCCAACGAGCCGCCGGCGCTGCGACGCAGGGCTTTGCGGCAATGGCTTTCAACCGCGCGAGGAGGTACGCGAAGACTTGAAATGGTTCACCTGCTGGCGGTGGAAAAGCTCCTGGAAGGCAGCGCCGGCGGTCGCGTGGTGGAGTTACCAAATGGAGGGCGAGTGCGGCGCCGGCGAAACCGGCTCGAGTTTGAGTCTGAAAAAGTTTGAAAAAGGAGCAGTCAAACTCTATAGTCCTGAAGGGCACAGTTTAGAGTTCAAGCTTTAGCTTGTCTGTGCCGAAACAGCAGCCTAAAGGCTGAACTCTAAACTTTGAGCAGTTTTAAGCGCCATAGGGAACCTTAATTGGTAGAGTGCATCAAAGTTAGGTTGTTTTGATTGAGTGGGTACTTCGGCGTAGTGTCGCCGAGGCTGGGCAGCGACAAATGACGCCCTGTTAAGGTATTATCAGGGGTCGGAGGCGTTAATGAATTTGAGTTCTACGGCAAGACAAATCGTTTTTTGGCTCCTGATAATCGCGGGGGCACTTTTGCTATATAAGCTAGTTAATCCGCGCGGCAACACTTATAAGGACGTCGCACTTACCGATATAGATCAGATGATCCAGAGCGGTAATCTAAAACAGTTAACCGTCAAGCAGAATGAAAGCGTAGCTATCGATAACAATAACCAGGAATACCGGGCAGCGTTGTCGAACGAGTTTGCGAAAGCCGAGTTGCTCAAGTCGGCGCGCGAGGTCGTGAACAATAAGCCACGTGTAGCGAAGGTCCAGGAAGAATCGAGCAGCAGCTATATCTGGCCCATGCTCATCACCTGGGCGCCACTCCTGTTTATCATCGCGATCTGGATCTTCATGCTGCGACAGATGCAGTCGGGCGGCAATAAGGCATTGTCGTTTGGTAAGTCGCGAGCAAAGCTACTCAACAACCAGCAGAAACGTGTGACGTTCAAGGACGTGGCTGGAGTTGAAGAGGCAAAAGAAGAGTTACAGGAGATCATCGAGTTTCTTAAGGAACCGCAGAAGTTTCAGAAGCTCGGCGGACGTATTCCCAAAGGCGTTTTGATGATGGGACCGCCGGGAACCGGCAAGACGTTGTTGGCTCGTGCGATCGCCGGCGAAGCAAATGTTCCGTTCTTCTCGATCTCCGGTTCAGACTTTGTGGAGATGTTTGTGGGCGTCGGCGCATCACGTGTGCGCGACTTGTTTGAACAAGGCAAGAAGAACGCGCCGTGCATCATCTTCATCGACGAGATCGACGCGGTGGGACGTCATCGTGGCGCAGGCCTTGGTGGCGGACACGATGAACGCGAACAGACGTTGAACCAGTTGCTGGTTGAGATGGACGGCTTCGAATCGAATGACGGCGTGATCCTGATCGCTTCGACTAACCGTCCGGACGTTCTCGATCCTGCCTTACTACGACCAGGCCGTTTCGATCGGCGCGTAGTTGTTTCGCGACCTGACGTTCGTGGACGCGAAGGCATCCTGAAAGTTCACACCCGCAAGATTCCGCTGGGCGAAGACGTTGATATCTCCGTGATCGCGCGCGGCACACCGGGATTCACCGGAGCTGATCTGGCGAACCTCGTTAACGAAGCTGCTCTCAACGCTGCTCGTTACAACAAGAAGCTCGTCGCAATGGGCGACTTCGAGTTGGCGAAAGACAAGGTGTTGATGGGCGCTGAGCGCAAGAGCATGGTGATCTCGAACGAAGAGAAGCGCGTCACTGCGTATCACGAAGCGGGTCACACGCTCGTTGGTCTCAAAGTTCCAAACGCGGATCCGGTTCACAAAGTGACTATCATTCCGCGCGGCATGGCGCTGGGTGTGACGCAACAGCTTCCCGAAGGCGATCGTCACAACTACAGTCAGGAATACCTGCTGGGCCAGATCTCGATCCTGATGGGTGGACGTATTGCTGAAGAGACTTTCCTCGGCAGTATCACCACGGGAGCTTCAAACGATATCGAACGTGCGACTGAGCTCGCGCGCGCGATGGTTTGCGAGTACGGCATGTCTGACATGG
>Ga0207676_10002631_pt1 | contig 12795 bp, 8 predicted proteins | sample KBSSwiS72_FD_184307 | JGI IMG/M metagenome (GOLD analysis project Ga0207676, IMG submission 184307) | Switchgrass rhizosphere microbial communities from Kellogg Biological Station, Michigan, USA - KBS Switchgrass S7-2 (SPAdes) (version 2) | ecosystem: Host-associated > Plants > Roots >... | reverse complement strand
TCGGGCGAGATGTCGAGGTCGAAGGGGATCTCGCCGTAGGCGAAGGTGTGGACCTGGGTCCAGCCTGCGTAGTGCTTCTCCAGCTTCACCAGCGTCACCAGACCGTTGAGGTGGCGCAGGCCCCAGATGGCCTTGTCGTTGGGATTGACGACGATGTCGCCGATGCGGGCGTCTCGCAGCAGCATCCGCTCCTTGCCGGTCGCGACATCCACTTCCATCAGGTCGCGGAAAGCGTAGTTGTCCGCCGTGAAGTAAGCTTTGCCTGCCGCCGGATCGTAGGCCAGCGACGTCACCCGGTAGATCATCGCGCCCTTGACGTCCGCCAACCGGCGGATCCGCCCGTCGCCCATCGACAGGACGCCGACGTTGGCGATGACGCCCGGCGGGCGGAACGCACCGATCAGGCTCTTGCCGTCCGGCGCCAGGAAAGCTCGCGAGATGGAGCCCAGGCCCTCCTTCGCCAGCCGTTCGACCGGCGTCGCGGGATAGGCCTGCACCTGGACCAGGTTGGCGGCCTGAAAGCCGTGCTCCCAGGCGATCCAGTCCTGCCACACAGAGTCGAGCGGACGCCCGAAGACGCGCTGGAACTGGCTGGAATAGTAGCCTGCGGAGCCCTCGTCGCGGCGCAGCCAGGCTATCACTTTCTCGGGCCCGTAGATCAGGCCGAGGTAGGAGAAGAACCGCGTCCCGTAGAGGTAGTCGTTCACCCCCACCTGAAAGTCGACCGACGTGCCTTCCGCTTCCAGGCCGAGGGGCGAGTAGAAGGGCGCGCCGTCGCGAACCTTGGCGCGGAAGACCATCTCATCGTAGCCGCCCTGGGCGCGGCCGTAGCCCCCGGCCATCCAGGTTTCCATGAAGACGGCCGAGCCTTCCAGGTACCAGCGCGGCGCGTTCACCCGCGGCGTGGCCAGGAAATTGTAGAGGATGGACTCGGGGTGCTGCTCCACCGGCATCGGCTTGCCGTGGAACAGACGACGCCAGCGGGCATCCGTCTCGTTCCAGACGTCCATGGTCGCCACGTGCACCGGCTCGTGGTTGAGCATCGTGAAGAACCGCTCGCCCGCGCTGAAGGTCTCGAAGGTCTGCGAGAGCGGCGCCACATCGAGCAGGATGGTGTTGTTGGGTGACGCGCGGGCCCCGGCGTTGCCGTAGTCGGAGAAGTCTTTCAGGAGCACCGTCGTGCGGTCCCATGGCTTCCAACCGAAGATCCGACGCTGGAAGTCCATGGAGTGCTCGAAGCTTCGTGCGACGTAGGGCGTCAGATAGGTCTGGGCCGGGTCGAAGTAGAGCAGCGAGAGGTCCGCGGTGCGGATCATCGACAGGTCGATCTCGGCCGCATTGGGCACGCGCATCGGCGCCGGCTTCTCGATGACGACTGGAGCCTCTGATTTTGCGGGCGGCGGCGAATCTGCGCTGGGAGGCGGCGCAGGCTGAGCGGCAGCGGGCGATGCAAAAATGAGGACGGCCACCCCCACGGCCGCCCGCACGACACCTGCCCGCATACGCCCCCCAAACTGGCCGGCCGCGCCTTTTCAGGGCGGCAGGCTTAATCCTACTTAGCGCCGATCTGAGCTGCGAAGCGCTGGTCGCCGAGCATCGCCGCGAAGGCGGCGTTGGACGCCAAAGCTGCAAACGCGTTGGAACCCGCGAGCGCCTGCATGGCCTGGGCGTTGGCCGCCAGCGCCTGCGTCGCCTTGGCGTCGGACGCCAGGGCCTGGAACGCCTGCGGAGACTGCGCCATCAGGGCGAACGCCTGCGGATTGGAGGCCATCGCCGCGAAGGCCTGGGCGCCGGCGGCGCTGGCGCTCATTGCAGCGGACTGCGACTGCGCCGCGGCGGCCGCGGCCTGGAACGCCTGCGCCTGCTGCGCCATCGAGGCCAGAGCCTGGGCGTTGCCGGACAAGGACGAGAAGGCCTTGGCGTTGGCGGCCATGGCGTCAAACGCCGCGGTGTTGGTCGCCATGACCCTGAACGCCTGGGTGTTGTTGGCCAGCGCCTGGAAAGCCTTGGCGTTCGATCCGAGAGCGGCGAAGGCCTGGCTGTCGGACCGGAGGGCCTGCATCGCTTTGGCGTCGTTGGCCAAAGCCTGGAACGCCTGTGGCGCGCTCACCATGGCCTCGAACGCCTGAGGCGTGGCTGCCGCCATCGCGAAGGCGTTCACATCCTTCGAGAAATTGGCGAACGCCTTCGGATCGGCGGCCATGGCCTGGAAGGCCTGCGGATAGTGCGAAAAGGCGGCGAAGGCCTGGGCGTGGTCGGCCATGGCCGCCATGGCCTGCGGCTGCTGCCCCATGGCGGCGAACGCGGCCGAGTAGTTCGCCAAGGCGGCCGCCGCCTGATTGGCCGCGAGATTGGCCTGGGTCGACTGGGCGCCGACGCCGGCGGCGTCCATCTGCGCTCTGACCGCGCTGGCGCTGGCCATCATCGCCTGCAGGGCCGATGCATTGGCGGACAAGGCCTCAAAGGCCTTGGCGTTGGCCGCTATCGCGGGAAGAGCCTGGGAGCTCATGACCGCGTTGAAGGCCGCCGCATTGCCGGCAAGGCTCTGGAAGGCGCTGGCGTTGGCAGCCAGGGCGCTGAACACCTTCGCGTCCGCCTGCAAGGCTTCCATGGCCTTGGCGTCGTTAGCCAGCTCCACGAACGCTTTCGGCGCCCCGGCCATGGCCGCGAACGAAGCCGGGTTCGCCGCCTTGGCCGCGAATGACTGGGAATTCTGCGCGAACTGGGCGAATGCCTGCGGATTGGAAGCCATCGCGGCGAAGGCCTGCGGATGCGACCCCAAGGCCGCGAATGGGCTGGCATGGTCTGCGATCGCGGCAAACGCTGCGGGCTGGCTGGCCAGGGCTTCGAAGGCCTTGGCGTTGCCCACCATCGCTGCAAATACCTGGGCGTTCGCGGCCTGGGCGCTGGCGTTCAGGCTGGCGTAAGCCTGGGCATCGTTGGCGAGCATCCGGAACGCCGCAGGGTTCTTGGCCAGGTCGGCGAAGGCCTTGGGGTTTTGCGCCATCGCGGCCAGCGCGGCCGGGTTCTGTTGCGCGAAGGCGACGAATGCCGGGTTGGTCGCCAAATTGCGGAAGTTGGCGTCCCTGACCATCAGGTCGAAGGCATCGGTCTGCATCAACTGCGGGACGGTGACGTCCCCCAGGACCACATCGGTCGTGGCGACCTGGCTGACCTGATAGCGGTCCGCCGGGGCGATGGTGCCCCCCATGCCGCCGCCCTGCGGCGGATACACCCGCCCAATTCCGTATGCCGCACCGGCGACAACCAGCACTGCAGCGCCAGCGACGACAATCCTAGTGTTGTTGGAGATTCTTGCGTTCATGGCCCGCGGCCCCAATTGCGAAGCTTCGCAGGAGATATTGTGAACCTTGGTACGTCAACTCGTAACATTTAATACGGCCAGGCCGGTGAGACGCGCCCCCGACCTGACGGAAACTGGCGCGATTACAAAGGATTTTGACGCGAGGTCGTGGGTCCAGCGAGGTCCATTACTTGCGCCAGGCGCAGATTCCGGCGGTCGCGCCGGCTTTCACCAAGGCCTCGGCCTTCGACTCAGAAAGAGCCTGCGACTTGCCCCTGACGCACATCACAGTCAGTTCCGGATGGCCGGAGACGTCGATCAGGACCTGGTCCCAATGGCGATACTGGATGTCGTGGCCTTCTCCCGCGTAGACGCGCATGCGGGCCACATTGGGGAAGTGGGCGCGCCAGAACTCGGCGCTTTGCATCGTCACCAGAGGATCGGCGGTGCCCTGATAGATGAAGGCCGGAGCCTTGACGGCGGCGAGGTCAGCGACCGGGCCGCAATAGCGCTGGACCTCGGCGGCCTGCGGCGCCGGATCGCCCATCTGTCCTCGGATGAAGAAGGCGCGCGCGCCCTCGTCGTAGGCGCGATCTGAAAATCCCGGGATGCCGTGCGTGGGGCTGTTGGCCGGAAACGCCCACCAGGACTGCGGGTTCTGCACCGACGGTTTCAGCGCGGCGGTGAGAGCCGCCGTGGACATTTTGCAGACGGGGTCCGCCGCCGGCCTTTGGGTGGCCGCGGCCAGCATGTGCACTGAGATCAGCCGTTCCGGCATCGCCGCGGTCACCTGGGCCAGGTAGGGCCCGCCACCCGAAATCGCCAGGCCAGCGAACCTGGTGACGCCGAGGTGGTCCAGCACCGCCCTCACCTCGTCCGCGTAGTCGCCGTAGCTCCAGCCGGGAATGATGGGGGTGTCGCCAAAGCCGTTACGCTCCACCGAGATGACCCGAAGCTTCAGCTGGCGGCGCAGGGTCTGCAGGAACTCCGTCATCTCGAAGGCGCGCGCGCTGGTGCCCGTGCCACCGACGAACAACACCGGCCGCCACTCCGCCTCGCCGGTGTCGATGTAGTGGACGGTCCGACCGTTCGCCAAGGTCAGGGACTGCACCGGAGCGCCGAGCGGATCGAACCCGCTCTGGATGGGTCCGACCTGAGCGACCGTGGGCGGCTCCGAGGCGGCAGCCCCCGGGCTTGAGAGGCTCACCAAGGACAACAGTGCCAGCAGCGTCAAACCGAAAAGTCTCATCACTCGCCTCTCCCGCGTCTGCGCACGGCTCGACGGACCGGCGCGAGTGGCGACGGGCCAGCGTTTGCCCGCCATCGTTGCGGAGACATGAAGTGGGAATCGCACCTACCGGCAATGCACACGATCGATGGTCGACCGTGCCGGCAACGCCCCTCGTCAGGTCAATAGGGGATGTCTGTGTCCGCCTGGTGCTTTGCCGCGCGGCGTTTGACCTTTGGCGCCTGCACCGGCGGCGCGGTCAGAGCGACGTCGGCGATCGGCGGAGCAGCGTCTGCAGCGGCTTGGCCGCTGTTCGCTGTGGGAATGAGGCCGGCAGGCGGCGCGGCAGCGACCGCAACGGCGGGCCGATTCTTGCCGTGGAACAGCTTGGGCCCGATGACGCCAAGGCCGGCGACGACCGCCAAGGCGGCGGCGATGAGGATCAGGGGATTGACGCCCGACCGCGCGGGCTTTGCCTCCGTATCCTCGAGCGGCCCATCCGTGGCGGCCTTCGCGGGCGCGGGCTCGGTTGCATTGTTACGCGAAGCCTTGGCGCGGCTTTCGATCGGCGCGACTTTCTCGGGAGCGGCCTTCTCGGGGACGGGCTTTGCCGCCTCCGCTTTGACCGGCTCAACCTGTTCCTCAATCTCGACCGGCTCGGCCTTGATCGGCTCGGCTTTGGCCGGCTCGACTGCCGGCGGCTCGACCTTGACTGGGGCAGCCTCCGCCTTGGGCGCTGGCGGCAGCTCGTCCACATGCGCTGCCGGCGTCGCGGCCTCAGACGGCGCCGGACCTTCGAGCGCGCGGGTGATGCGCCGGCAAAGCTGGTCGATCGAGGATTCCCAGTCCGCGAACACGTCGATCCATTGCCGGGTCGCGAATTCGTAGGTGAAGGCGTCGCTGGGCGTCACATCCTCGACGCGCAGAGGAATGACGATCAGTCTTTGCTGACTGGCCAGGGCCAGTTCCTTGGTCATCTCTTCGGAGGTGTTGGAGTTCGCGGTGAAGACCAGGACCATGATCTTCGCGTGCCGCAACGCCTGGACGATCGAGACTTGGAAGTTTTCGCCGGGCTGGATATCGCGCGCGGAAATCCAGCACGGAATTCCACGGCTTTCCAGCGCGGCGCAGAGGGTCTGCGCGACCTTCACGTCTTTCGACGCGAAGCTAATGAAGATACTCGCCGCCATCGCGGAGGTCCCTTACCTGAGATCCAACGCCGTTCTCCTAGGGCGATGCCATAGGTAACCGCAAGATTAATATCAGCGCTAAGGGAATCCGTTCACCGATCCGCGTTTGCTAGGCGCGAAGCAGCCCGCGCCGGCTGGTGCCGTCTTGCCAACGGCTCGCCTCCGCGAGGTGGAGGCGCATGGCGTTGCGCGCGACATCCTGGATCTCGTCGAGCGAGGGCGTCGGTCCCAGCCCCTCACAGAGCGCCTCGAGCGTCGCCGCGATTCGCTTGCTCCTCGCGCTCTGCTCCTGGAACTCGAGCTTCGCCTCAAGCGCGATGCTCGCAGCGCCGAAGGCCGGCACGATGCTGCCGGTCATGACGACGATCCCCGAGATCCAGCTCGGGAGATGTTCGTCGGAGGTGATGAAGTGCAGCACGACATAGAGCGTGAAGACGGCGAAAAGGAAGATGAAGGCGACATCCTCGAGCCGGTGGATGCGGTGAGCGATGCGTCCTTCGATAATGCTGACGGTTCGGTGATACGCCGCCTGGCCGTGGACCAGTTCCGCCATCGCCCAGGCGCCCCAGCTCTGGACGCGAGCGCTGTCGAACCTCCCGCTCGGCAGGCCGGAGCCGCGGGCCGCGGCGCGACCAACCGAGGGGTGGATCCTGGACGGACCCAACGACCCCGCAACGCCGATGCCTATCACCCAGCCGGCCCGCTCGAGGCGTAGGCGTTCGGCGCGATGGCGCTCTTCGCTCCAGTGCTCGTGCTGGTGTCGATCGGATGCGGTGGCCCAGACCAGCAGAGCCGCCACGCTCAGGCCAAGTTCAATCCAGACGCTAGTCACCTTGAGCTCAGGCCAAAGCGCGGAAGACGATCCGATGATCGCGGCCGCGATCATCGCGAACACCAAGAGCACCTGTTCGGAGCGGTGCACGGCGGAAAGCCGGTTCGCTATGTGGTCGGCCGTCAGGTACGACGCGCTGAGCAGCCGGAACCCGGGTTGGGCCTCAAGGCTCGCCGGAATTGGGATATCCGGGGTGTCCACCCTGGCTCGCCCGCCGATGTGTCGGCGAAACGTGCGGTAGGTCTTCCACAAGGACTTGTGCATCCATTCGTCGACGCGCGATCGCTTGACCGCAGCGGCCGAATGGTGGGCGCGCACCGGCGGCGCAGCTGCGGCGAACACCTTGCGGAGAGCCTCAGGAGTCGCGGGTTCCACGTGGTCGAAGCGGCCGCGGTGCAAGGCCTCCTGGAACTCCGGAAAATGAAAATCGGATGGGAGGCCTTCGGGCCGGATCAGCCGGAGCGGATGGGCCTTGGACGGTTGAATCCAGAGGACCGGCAGGTTGAGCTCAAGCGCGCAAAGGACTGCGTCCGCGGTGCCGCCGGCGCCCTTCGCCGGCTCGCCGGTCCAGACCACCACGACGAGGTCGGCGGCCTCCACGATCAGGCGCGTCTGCTTGAGGTGCGGGTTGCGGCCGCGGGCTTCGGCTCCAGCGCCGTCCAGCCAGGTGGCGCTGGTGGCCAGCCCTCCCGGCCCGATGTTGATCTTCGCGGCGTCGTCAAGAAACGGAAACACCGCGTGGATGTCGCCGAGGCCGACCTCGCGCCATGCCTTGGCCGCCAGTTCATCGGCTCCGACAGCGAGCCCGGTCAGCAGGAGCGCCTCGTCGACCCCAGCAGCGCGGATCATCTCGAAGGCCGCCGTCAGCGCCGTCGAGACCAAGCGGTGGGGCCCAAGGTCGTTAGGACGGTTGTGTCCCGCGAAAGCGATCTGGATCAAATCAGCACCCCTTGCACACCACATTTGTAGCGAGGTTTTTCGACCGGCCCAGCCCCGATCAACCGGCCGGCCGCCGACCTCCCCGACCCCACCGCATGCCCGCAAATGAGGCGCGCGGTGCGCCGGCGGCCCCGGCCGACGCAGGAGCGCACGCCTGCGTCGGCAGGCCGCGCCTAAGCTTGCGCCAAACCCATTCCGGGGCCAACATAGTGAAGCTCTGGAAGAATGAACATGAACCTGCGACCTGCCTTTTTGCTCAGTTTTGCCATCCTCGCCGGTTGTGCGACCAGCCAGGGTCCCGCACCCCCCAAAGGGACCGCCCCACCACCGTCATCCGCACCGCCGCCGGCCGCCGCGAATGCAGCGTTCCGGGCCAGCGACTTCGCTTGGTCCACGGCTGCTGGGCGCGGCTCGATCGACGGGCAGATCACCTACAAGGCCGCCGGGACGGCCTATGGCTGCACCGCTTCCGGCGTGATCCTGACGCCGGAGACGCCCTGGGTTCGGGAGCGGATGCGCGTCCTCTATAATTCAACGGACCACACGGCCCTGCCGGCTGACGACGTGCGGCGGCGCACGCCGCCCGAGCGCAGCCAGGACTACTCGGCCTTCATCCGGCGGGTGAAGTGCGGCGCGGCCGGCGAATTCACCTTCGCGGATCTGCCTGACGGCGCCTGGTACGTGATCACCATCGCCCGCCCGGCGAACGGGAGCGCCGGTCAGGAGATGGCGCTGATGCACCGCGTCGTGATCCGCGACGGCAAGCCCGCGAAGGTTCGCCTCTAAGTCTCCGTCCTCGACAGTCATAGAGCTGAGCGGCCGCTCCTTTCCGGCGTCCGCGCGCCTGCTGCGGCGCGCCGCTTTGGCGTCGGGACGCGAAATGCCCTAGGCACATCCCGCGACCTGTGGAGTGAGCGATGCGAGTTCGGATTCTGGCGTGCGCGGCCCTTGCCGGCCTGTTCTTGGCGGCGGGATCGACCGCGCTCGCCGCTCCGGCCCGGCACGGGTCCGTAGACGCCGCCGACGCCCGCTTCAGGGCGCTCTACACCAAGGAGTGGGTGTGGCGGGAGACCGAGCTGGCGCACGCCGACGAGGGTGACGCGGTGCCGATCCAGCCCTACCTGCCCAAGGTGGACGCCGCGAGCCAGGAGCGCCGCCTGGTCTACTGGCAGGACGTGCGCCGGCAGCTCGACGCGATCCCCGAGCGCGGCCTGTCGCCCGAGCAGGCGGTCAACTACGAGGTCTATCGCGACCAGCTCGACACTCTGATCTCGCAGCAGAAATTCCGCGAATACGAGAAGCCCTTCAACTCGGACTCCTCGTTCTGGTCGAGCTTCAACTACACGGCCATGCGGACCTTGCACGACGCCAGGGAATACCGCGCCTACATCGCCCAGCTAAACGACATCCCGCGCTACTTCGCGGAGTACACGGTGAATATGCGCGACGGCCTGAAGCGCGGGTTCACGCCGCCCAAGGCGACGCTGGTGGGCCGTGAAGTCTCGGTCTCGGCGACGGTCGATGCGAAGGACGCCGAGAGCACGCTCTTCTGGAAGCCGTTCAAGGCTATGCCGGCCTCGATACCTGCGGCCGAGCAGGCGGCGCTTAAGGCGCAGGCCAAGGCGGTGATCGAGGGCAAGGTGAAGCCGGCCTACGCCACCCTGCTGGTCTTCCTGCGCGACGACTACATTCCGCACACTGCCGAGACCCTGGCTGCGGAGAGCCTGCCGGACGGGCCGGCCTACTACCGCGCCCAGATCAAGGAATACTCCACCCTCGACATGGCGCCGGAGGACATCCACCAACTGGGCCTCGCCGAGGTCGCCAAGATCCACGCCCAGATGCTGGACGTGATGAAGGAGACCGGCTTCCAGGGCGATTTCCCGGCCTTCCTCGCCTACCTCCGCAGCGATCCGAAATTCTACGCCAAGACGCCCGATGAGCTCCTGATGCGTGGCGCCTGGATCGCCAAGCGGGTGGACGGCAAGCTCTCGGCATACTTTGGCTGGCTGCCTCGCAGCCGCTTCGCCATCGAGCCGGTGCCGGCCGACATGGCGCCCTTCTACACCAGCGCCCGAGGTGGCAAGTCGACCTACCTCTTGAACACCTACGACCTGCCCTCGCGGCCGCTCTATAATCTGACCGCCCTGACGCTCCACGAGTCTGCGCCTGGCCACTCCCTGCAAGGCGGGCTCGCCGAGGAGCAGACCGACCTGCCGGACTTCCGCCGGTACATCTACATCTCGGCCTACGGAGAAGGTTGGGCGCTCTACTGCGAGCGGCTGGGCGTCGAGATGGGGATGTACGACACCCCCTATGACCGCTTCGGCATGCTGACGTTCCAGATGTGGCGCGCCGCTCGCCTGGTGGTCGATACGGGCATCCACCACAAGGGTTGGACGCGAGCGCAGGCGATCCAGTTCCTGCACGAGAACACCGCGCTTGCCGACCACGACATCGAGATCGAGGTGGACCGCTACATCTCCTGGCCCGGCCAGGCGGTCTCCTACTACCTGGGCATGATGGCGATCGTCGACGAGCGGGCGAAGGCCGAGAAGGCGCTGGGTCCCAAGTTCGACATCCGTGCCTTCCACGACACGGTGCTCTCGATGGGCAGCGTGCCCTTGCCGGTCCTGCGCGCCCGCATCGACCGCTTCATCGCTGAGGGCGGCCGCGACCCCATGCCGGTGACCTGGCAGAAGACCGTCGCGCCCTAACGGTCAGCGAGCATCATCCGTGCGGCCTGCTCGGCGATCATCATGGTCGGCGAGTTGGTGTTGCCGGAGGTGATCCGGGGCATCACCGACGCGTCGGCGATACGCAATCCGGCGAGGCCGTGCACCCGCAGGCGCTCGTCCACCACCGCCATCGGATCGAAGGCGAGGCCCATCTTCGCCGTGCCGACGGGGTGGAAGATGGTGGTCCCGAGCGCGCGGGCGGCGCTCAGCAATTCGGCGTCAGTGGTGGCCTCGGCGCCCGGCCGCCGCTCCTTGGGCGAGAAGCGCTGCAACGGCGCTTGGCCGACGATCCTGCGGACCAGCCTCATGGAGTCGATGGCGACGCGTTCGTCCTCCGGCGTCGAGAGATAGTCCGGCTGGATCAGCGGCGCCTGCATCGGATCGGGACTGGCGAGATGGATCCCGCCGCGGCTTGTCGGCCGCAGATTGCAGACGCTGACAGTGATCGCGGGGAAGACGTGCAACGCCTCACCGAACTTGTCGAGCGACAGGGGTTGGACGTGGAACTGCACATTCGGCGTTGCGTGCTCGGGCGAGGAACGCGCGAAGGCGCCGAGCTGCGAGGGCGCCATCGACATCGGTCCGCGCCGATAGGCAGCGTACTCCAGCGCCATCAGCGGGCGCCGCCACCAGGACGCGTAGAGGTCGTTCATCGTCGGCACGCCCGCGACCTCGTAGTAGGGCCGGATCTGCAGATGGTCCTGCAGGTTCTCGCCGACGCCCGGCAGGTCGCGGATCGTCTGGATTCCAAGCAGCTGCAGCCGTGCGCCATCGCCGATCCCTGACAATTCCAGGAGCTGCGGCGTGCCGACGGCGCCGGCGGCCATCACCACCTCTGCGTCCGCGCGAGCCTCATGGAGCTCGCCGCCCCGCGTCCAGGCGACGCCGACCGCGCGTCCGCTCTCGACCAGCACGCGGCTGACCCGGGCTTGGGTCTCGACTTTGAGGTTCGCGCGTTTGAGGACTGGCTTGAGGAACGCGCTGGCGGCGCTCCAGCGGCGGCCCGCTTTCTGGTTCACCTGGAAATAGCCGCAACCGAAGTTGTCGCCTGAGTTGAAGTCGTCGACGGCAGGTATGCCGGCCAGCTCAGCGGCTTGGGCAAAGGCGTCCAGCACATCCCAACGCATGCGCGGATGCTCGACCCGCCACTCGCCGCCGCTTCGGTGCAGCGGCCCGGGCGGCGCGATGTGGTCCTCCTGCGCCAGGAACAGCGGCAGGACGTCGTCCCAGCCCCAGCCGGCGAGGCCCAGCTGCCGCCAGCCGTCATAGTCAGCGGCCTGGCCACGCATGTAGATCATGGCGTTGATCGCCGACGAGCCGCCGATCACCTTGCCCCGGGGATAGTTCAGCGCGCGGCCGTCCAGCCCCGGAATGGCCTGGGTCTCGAACATCCAGTCGGCCCGCGGATTGCCGATCGAGAACAGGTAGCCCACCGGGATGTGGAACCAGATCCAGTCGTCCTGGCCGCCCGCCTCGAGCAGCAGCACGCGGTTGCGGGGATCGGCCGACAGCCGGTTGGCGAGCACGCAGCCCGCCGACCCGCCCCCGACGACGATGTAGTCGAACCGTTCGACCATGCCTTCCGTCCGCTCCCGCCCGCCTGGCCGTTCGCTAGCACAGCCCAGCCGTGGATCGTGAGAGAAGAGCGCCTGCGCTTCTTTCATCGCCGACGCGATGGCATAGGTATGGCCCATGCGCGCCCACGCCTTTCGCCTGCCACCCGAGGCCGATCTGAAAGAGGAACTTGAGCGTCTCACCGCGGTCCACTCGCTTCGAGCCGGCTGCATCCTGTCTTGCGTCGGAAGCCTGTCCCGGGCGCGGCTCAGGATGCCCGGCGCTATCGGCGAGTCGGAGGACTTCAGGACCTTCGCCGAGCCGATGGAGATCGTGTCGTTGGCCGGCACCCTCTCGTTGGACGGCCTGCACGTTCACATCAGCCTCGCGCGGCGCGACGGAGCCTGCATCGGCGGGCACCTCGTTCCTGGCTGCATCGTGAGCACGACCGCAGAGCTTGTGATCGGGGAGTTGCAGCAGCTGGAATTCCGCCGGCGATTGGACCCCACCACCGGATACAACGAGCTCAGCGTGCGGCCGCGGCGGTCCGATGGCGACCCGTCAGCGTCGTAGCTGCGCAGCGTCGGCCCAAGTCATGCTGATGAACCTGAGGTGGAGACCTGCAGTATGGCGAAGCTCGTCTTTGGAATGAACCAGTCCCTGGACGGCTACGTCGACCACATGGCGTTCGCGCCGGGCCCCGCGCTTTTCCGTCACTTCATCGACCAGGCGCGCGAGCAAACGGGCAGCGTCTATGGCCGCCGCCTGTACGAGGTCATGCGCTACTGGGACGAAGACGATCCTGCGTGGGACGCGGCGGAATGCGACTTCGCAGCAGCGTGGCGGCGCCAATCGAAGTGGGTCGTGTCGCGCTCGTTGAAGTCGGTCGGCCCCAACGCCACGCTCGTTGGGGATGACGTCGAGGCCGTGATACGCGGGCTGAAGGCTGAACTCGCCGGCGAGATCGAGGTTGGCGGACCGGACCTGGCGCGAAGCCTGGGCGACCTCGG
>Ga0207676_10002621_pt1 | contig 12825 bp, 10 predicted proteins | sample KBSSwiS72_FD_184307 | JGI IMG/M metagenome (GOLD analysis project Ga0207676, IMG submission 184307) | Switchgrass rhizosphere microbial communities from Kellogg Biological Station, Michigan, USA - KBS Switchgrass S7-2 (SPAdes) (version 2) | ecosystem: Host-associated > Plants > Roots >... | reverse complement strand
GAAGTGAAAGTCTCAGATCACTGGCCGCTCTGGACTAACGTAAAGCTGCAAAGCGTGAAACGATAGCCGCGGTGTCCGATATATGTTTTAAAGCCTCTTAGAAAAGTCCACGAGCGATTCGCGGAGGGGGATTTACTCAAAGCTTTGTGTTCTGCAGCCGTTCTTTTTTCACTCTGGAGGAGTGCGATGTTTATAGCGCGGTGCCATTCAGCAACTCTGCTCTGTTCGGAAGAGCGGCATTCATTCGCATCTATGAGGGCTCGCCATGCCGCTCTTCCGAACAGAGCTAGGAGGATGGCTTGCTGGCTATAAACATTGCACTCCTCCGGAGTGGAGGCCGTGACATTGTTCTGTTTGGGTTCTGACTTTTGGAAGACGCTCTTTAGCTTGTCGGCATTTAATTTACATCGGTAGGCTTTTGGAATATTGGGGCTACATCAGGTAAGCTTCGGAACCATCGGTGCCCAGGATGTTGCGAGACTCATCTCACCTGCAGCGTCGTCTTATCTGGTCCGCCCTACTACACGAAATTTGAAATGTTTGGAGCGAACTCTTAGGTGAAGTGCAGAAACTGCGAACGAAATGCAAGCTGGTCACGAACCAGGTGCCCCGCATGTCAGACAAAACTACCGCCCTGGTATTTCATGACTGGCGTCATTATCGTCCTGGCGATCTACGTGGCGTTCTTGCTCTTGGAAAACGTCATCTAGCTACCTTACACCCCACTCCCAAATACCGTAGGCAGTCTTCTTATCGAGCGGTTTGCCGGCTTGCTTTAACCTGAGGGCGATTTGTCCGCGATGATGCGATTCGTGGGAAATCAAATACCCGAGGAACGCTGCGGCGTGAGGTTTGAAGCCTTTGACTTTCCCACCCGCTTCAAGACTCGTTTCCAACAACGAGCCGATCGCCTTGCCTGAATCCAGCAAAGACTTGCGCAGTAACTTCTTATCGTTGGCCCGGTCGCTTTCAACCTTTGCCAGGCCTTTCAATAGGTCGGGAGCAGCAGACTTCAACCACATTAGACGAACATTGTGAATATGAGCGAATTGTTCGCCTACGCTACGTCCCTTTGAAGGAGAAAGACTGTTGAGAGACGCAGCATCAATCGCGTCGAGCAAGTAAAGGTTGACGCGATCGTGGATCTGCCAGGTTTCGAGAAGTTGATTGGACATAGGGTGCTAGTTGGTGCTTGGTGCTTTGTACTTGGTAATTAGATCTTTGATCTTTGTTCTTAGAGCTTTGTACTTTGAATCACCCAGTCTACAAGGATGCACAAAATACAAAGTACAAAGATCTAAGCACAAAGCTCAAAGAGCTAAATTACCTCACCCTCACCACAATACTATTAACATTGAGCGAATTGCCGGTCGCCTTCTGTAAATCGGCGATCGCCTTATTCAAATCGGTCTGAGCCTTCAGTTCCATTCCTTTTGCAGTCGTCAGCGCATTTTGACGTTCAAGCACCAGGAATACTGTCGACTGCCCCGCATCCAGTTTTCTTTGCTCACTGGCAAATTGCTGTTCATTGTATTCACGCGCCGCGATCGCGGATCGCAAACGCGTCTCTGCACTACGAACTGCTTGCAACGAATTACGCACTTCCACTTGTATCGTTTGTTCAATCTGCTCACGTTGAGTCGTAATACGTTGGGCTTCCACTAGCGATCTGCCAAGCTGTGCTTCCGCTGTCCTGTTCCTTAGCGGGAAGTTAACCTGAACACCTACCTTGAAGTTGTTATAACGATTCGCCAACAGGTTTTCGATGGATTGACCATACGAACCAACAAGGTTAGGTGAAAAAGTGGTTGGCGGTGTTATTGGCAAAGCCTGTAAACCTGCGAGTGTCGAAAGTTGATCGACTCGATCACGAACCAATTGGCTTGATGCGCTCAGTGGGTTTATGCCAGTAGCGACCGTTCCGGCCAGGCCAGTCGAACCATAGGTACCAATAACATCGATCTCCGGCTTGGTCTGATCTTTGTAATACCGCTGATCGATTTGGTTGATTTCTCGCAGCACCTCTGACTGCTGAAGCTCAGGGCGATTATCCATTGCAGTTTTTAGCGCATCAGGTAAAGGGATTTGCGGTACGCTCAAATCCACCGAGTCAGTCGGCACTATCGAGTCAGACCAGAGAGAAGCACTCTGATCTTTTGCAATCAAATTCTTCAGTGTGTTTTCAAAACGAGTGACATCTTCGAGAGCCGAATACACACCCTGCTCGTAAGTGCTGATCTGCGATTCGGACGCAACCAGGTCAATGGGAGCGAGTTGGCCTTCGTTTACCAAACGTCTGTTGTGTTCCAACTGTGTTCGCGCCACCGATACGGCATCACGCTGAACCTGCAAGTTTCGTAAAGCAAATACGAGGTCCCAGTAAGCTCGTTGGACGTTTGTGATTGCTTCGATCGCGCGTTGTCTGAATTGGGCATCAGTCAGAGAGAGATTCTTCTTTCCGATTTCGATTTGTCTGCGCTGATTATCGAACCTCAAACCGCGGACCAACGGCTGAACATAGCTGAGTGAGAACGAGGTCGGATACTGGGGGTTCAATGCCGCGAAAGAATTGTTGGTTGTAAGTCTGACAGACGAGAAATCGAGGTGATAACTACCGCCAAGCTTTGGCGAGAATCCTTCCAAGCGCGCACTACCCGTGTAGTCGCTTTGAATTATCGAACCGTTTTGACCACCGGTAAGAAAACTCGATATCGGAGTCTTAAGTCGCTCGTAGTAGGCAGTCGTATTAAATCGTGGGTCGTAAGCACCATGAGCACCCAGAAGATCAAATTCGGCGAGCTTCACATTCTCACGCGCCACTTCGATGTCTTTGTTATTCTCCAAGGCCAGCGAAAGCGCGTCACGCAACGACAAAGGATGCTGGCGATCCATCTCAACACCCACACGCCTCAGTTCCGGCAACGGCTTCTGCTGTCCCCGGTAATCAGGAGCAACCGGAGGCACAGATAGCTGTTTGGGATCAGTGAGATCAGGTGAGGGCTGCGTTTGCTGTGCCGAAATCCGAATGACACCTGCGAATAGCATGACGAGAAACGCAACGAGCTTCATCGTTTTGGTTGAATCAAAAAACCTTGGGTGCATCTTTTATTACCTGACTTTGTTCTAGTGCTTTGAAATCAGAGACGCAGTTGCACTAACAGCGCGACGGCGTATCCGGCCAAAGAGCCGATGGAATAGCAAGTTGATTCGTCCCCACACACGACTTCTCGCCAAGTCGTCAAACAGCGAGTAGAAGACGGGAACTGCGACGAGTGTTAAAAGCAAACACAACGACTGGCCGCCTACAACCAGAACACCAATCGACCGGTTTGTGCCCGAGCCCGGTCCAGAGGAAATGGTGAGCGGCAACATTCCGGCAACCAGTGCAATCGTTGTCATAAGGATCGGACGCAATCGATCGCGATTTGCCCGAATGATCGCCTCGAGCCGTTCCATTCCGTGCGAACGCAGTTGATTGGTGTGGTCGATTTGCAAAATCGCGTTCTTCTTCACAACGCCGAACAGAAGTAACAACCCGAGTCCCGAAAAGATATTCACCGACTGACCGGTCATTAGGAGCGACAAGATGCCGAACGGAATGGCAAGCGGAAGGGTCAGTAGAATAGTGATCGGGTGAATGAATGACTCAAACTGCGCAGCCAAAACCATGTACATGAAGATGAATGAAAGAGCGAACGCCAACACAAAGTAATAGGCTGAGCGTCCGAGTTCACGGGCGCGACCGGTCGTCGCACTCGCGTAACCAGGGTCCATGTGTTCCTGATCGACGAACGCCTTCATCTTGCTGATAACTTCAGATTGAGACCCACCAGGCAGAACATTTGCCAGCAGAGTTACCTGGCGTTCACGATTCAATCGATCAATTGCCGAGGGGCCGGTTCCGGATTCAATCCGTACCAGGTTATCCAAACTAATCCACCCGTTCTTGGTAGAACTGACGATCATTCGCTTCAGTCCCTCTTCGCTCGCGCGATATTCACCTGTCGCACGGACACGAACGTTGTATTGATCGCGACCGGCGTTGAACGTTGAAACCTTTTCGCCGGCAACGAGTGTGTTTAAGGCCTGCGCAATGTCGCTGACTTTTACTCCAAGGTCGGCAGCGCGAGCCCGATCGATAACAACGCGAAGCTCCGGCTTGCCAAGAATGAGTGTCGAATCAACGTCCACAACGAAGGGAATCGTGCGCATCTTCTTAAGCAAGTCGGCTGTGTACTGCGACAACTTGTTCAGATCCGGTCCACCAATCACGTACTGAATGTCGGAGTTTCTGTTACCACCGCCTGAGATAGCAGCCACCTGATTGACGCTGGTGCGGAGTTGATCGGGATACAGTTTCAGGTACTTCTCAATGATTTCTGAACGAGCGCGCATCATCAAAGTGTTCTGAGTCTCTTTGCGCTCCTCGATAGGCGTCAGTTTTACGTAGATGCTTGCGAGATTCACCTGCTGCTGCTGACCAGCGCCAATAGTCGTCAACGTATCCGTGACGCCTGGAAGCTTTCTTAAATCTTCAGCGATCCGTTCACTCAGTAACGAAGTTGCAGCCAAGGTATAGCCTTCAGGGGCGCGAACATTGACTTCAAACTGTGACTGATCGTCGACTGGCAGGAAGTTTTTACCCACCAGCATGAACAAGGGCACGATGCTCACAATTACCAACAAGCAAGCGACGACAATGGCCCAGCGATGCGCCATCGACCACTCGAGCATTCGCGTGTAGGTCCGATCGATTGGGCGATAGAATCTCGATTGCTTCGAGCCCTGGTCCGAAGGCTCCAGAGCAAGCTCTAACGGTTTTTCCTTTTCATCATCGCTTCGTTTGATTAATCGAGCTGCGAGAGTCGGCGTGAGAGTAAATGAAACCAAAAGAGAGACCGCAATCGCGAAGGATGAAGTGAATCCGAACGACGACATGAAGCGGCCAACGATTCCACCCATGAAGCCAACCGGTAGAAAAACTGCCAACAAGGATAACGTCGTTGCGGTAACGGCGAGTCCAATCTCTTTGGTGCCATCAATCGCGGCTTGGAATGGCGGGACACCTTTCTCCTCGATAAAACGAAAGATGTTCTCCAGCACCACAATCGCGTCATCGATCACGATTCCGACCATGAGCGTCAAGGCCAGCATCGTGATTTGATTCAGCGTGAATCCCATCGCACTCATCAACCCGAAGGTGGCGATCAGCGAAGTGGGAATCGCAATTCCTGCGATGAACGTTGAGCGGACGCTCCATAGAAAAAGGAAAACCACGATCGCCGCAAGGATACTGCCCTCAATTAGGTGCGTCTGGATTGCCTCGATTGAGGCCTTGATGAAAATCGTTTGATCACCGACAACCTGCGTGCGGAATCCCGGCGGTAGAGTTTTTTCAATTTCAGCCAACCGCTGCTTTACCGCGTCGGCAACTGCAACTGTGTTCTGCCCGGACTGCTTTGACACGACCAGGGTCACAGCCGGTTCGCCATTCAAACGAGCTTCAGTGCGGGGTTCCTCGAACCCGTCTTCAGCGTAGCCGACGTCGCTGAGTTTGACCGAGTAAGTGCCTCGGTTCGCGACAATTAGATCGTTGAAATCTTTCGGCTCCACAATGCGACCCATTGTGCGCACCGTCAGTTCTCGCGTTCCCTCGTCGACGCGTCCACCGGGTACTTCAAGGTTTTGCAACCTCACCGCGTTCGAAATCTCAGCAACGGTGACGTTGAAGGCACGCATTTTGTCCGGGTCCACCCAGATCTCAATTTCCCTTGTGCGCCCGCCGACGATTTGAACGTCACCAACGCCATTAATCGACTCGATACGCTGTTTGATTTGTTTGTCAGCAACGTCCGTAACTTCCTTCTGGGAACGCGGTGCGGACACAGCAATGCGCAATACGGGCGTTGCGTCAGTATCGAGTTTTTGAACGATTGGCTTCTCGGCGGTAACCGGAAGATCGTTTACGATCAAATCAACCTTGTTTCGAACTTCCTGTGCAGCAACGTCGGCATTCTTCTCCAGCAGGAAAGTTATGAATACCTGGGAAACACCTTCCACCGAGGTCGAGCGCAACTCATCAATTCCAGAGATCGTGTTAACCGTGCCTTCAACCCTATCGGTGATTTCAGTTTCAATCTCTTGTGGCGACGCTCCGGGGTTTACGATCGTCACGGTGATGGTCGGCAGGTCTATCTTTGGGAACAGGTCAACGCCGAGCGACTTGTAGGAGAACAAACCGACGACACTGAGGCTCAGAATGAGCATCGTCGCAAAGACCGGACGGCGGACGCATATCTCAGCTAGTTTTTGCATTGCTTTTGTGCTTTGTGCTTAGTACTTGGTTTTTTGTGCTCTTATTCTGCGCTTGCGTTGGATTTGAATTCTGAGATCTGAAATTCAGTTATCCCTTTACCTGAATTCCATCTCCCAGTTGCTCGACATTACTAGTCGCAACTTTTTCATCAACCGCAACGCCGTTCTTCACTTGCACAAGGTCGCCGTCGGTTTGGCCAAGCTGGACGAGCCGCTGCTCAGCATGACCATCCTTGATGACGTAAACGCGACTAACTCCTGCGTCGGTTACAACAGCACGCGAAGGCACCAACACCGCAGCCTCAGGTCGAGGCTGCAGAATGCGCACTGTCGCAAACTGCCCGGGCTTCAAAACACCACCCGAATTATCTATCTCCGCTTCCACTGTTAAGGTCCGAGAGTTTGCCGTTAGGTTTGGCGCAATACGTGCGATGCGTCCACTGAAATTCTTATCGGGCCACGCACTCGTAGTGGCTGACACTGACTGTCCGACGTTCACTTGAGGTATCGACTGTTCGGGAACGTCGATACGAACGCGCAAAGGGTTGATGCGGACGATTGTCGCAATTTTCTGCGTTGGTGAAACATACTCACCAACGTCGGCAGTTCGTTCCACAACAAAACCATCGATGGGAGCTGGAATAAACGCGTACGACAGATTCTTCCGCGCTAAAGCTAGTTGAGCTTCAGCGTTCGCAACGTTGGTTCGCGCCACGTCAACTCCGGCGTAGTTTTGCCTGGCTTGCGCGAGTGCAGCGTCATATTGCTCCTTGAGCTGATCCCGCTGTGCTCTTTGTTGGTCGTAAAAAGAACGCGACACGTCGCCTGACTCGATGAGCTTCTCGGCACGCTTGAGGTTTTTGTCTGCCAGGTCAAGAGTAACCTTCGCCGCTGCAACCTCCGCCACACGATTAGGATCGAAGGACTGATTCGATCGAAGTCCGATCTTTTCTTCGGCCTGGCGTACCGCAGCCTTTGCCTGGTCGACCTGAGTCAGAGACTGAGTCACACGCAGCTTCAATTCAGTATCGTCCAACTGTACAAGCATCTGCCCGCGTCTGACGGGAGTGCCGATATCGACACCTACCGCAACAACCTTGCCTGACGTTTGCGGCGCTACATCTGTCTGCTGATCACCTGCGAGACTTCCAGTCGCTTCGAAAAACTGCGGCAAGTCACGTTTGATCGCAGCGGCAGTAGTGACCTCGACAATTTTCGGCGCCGCCGAGGGACCGTCGTTTCTGGCATTTGCTTTTGAACCGCCGCATGACACTGCAAAAATCGCAATGACTACTAATGCCGCGACAGACAATGCAAGCTTAATTCTTCCTGGGAGTGGCATTGTGTTTACTATTCCTTGAGCTGTTTGTTCTTTGAACTCCGTTCGCTTGAACGACGCGCCGGTTTGATTTCGACTCGGTAGCAGTAATTCCATTCAGCAAAATGTTTGTGAAGTGTTTGGCAGCACTCTCGTTTGAAATATTCAGAAGTCGCCGATTTGGATCCCACAGATTGTTGTTAAGTGAGTGGTTCATAACCATGCCGATGAACGACCGAACTACAACGACGGGATCCATCTCTATAAACGCCCCGTCTTGTTGTCTCTCACGGATATAGGCACTCAAAAACTCGTACACTCGGAGCACAAACTGATCAAAGAACATTTGTGTGAGTTCATGTTTTTCGAGCGCTGAGTGGATGAGCAATCGCTGGAAATCCGGGTCGTCCTGATGGTACTGAAGGGCACCCAGTGCAAGGCCCTCAAATACCGCCCTGTCGTCCTTCCTACGAATCGCATCGGCGGCCATTTCAAGAGGTTCAAACATCCCGCCGGAAGAACAAGCCTTATGATCAAGAATTGCTGCGTAGAGTTCCTGTTTGGTGGCGAAGTGACGGAAGACCATTGCTTCCGACACACCAGCGGCCTGTGCGATTTCCTTAGTAGTAGTTCCGCGAAAGCCTCTTTCCGAGAACAAACGGACGGCAACCGCGAGGATCTGCAGGCGTCTTTCTTCGCCCGCCATTCGTGCACTGGTGAGCGGGACACTGTTGGCGCCGGGGTTGATTTGCTTACTCAAATTGCTTTTTGTGAGAACTTCCCTCCCTATAAAGTAAGTACTTACTTACCATCCCGAGAAGTGTAGTGTCAAGTAAGCTGAGTGCGGCTGATTTCAGTTATGAATTGTGGGTCTGACTCGAGTACCTCGCTTGTCGCGCCCTGGCCAAAACGGAGCCAAGACGCCACACTCCAGAGAAATGGTCATTGTATGATTAGCGACCTTCGCAATGTGCTCCTGTATTTATTCACAACAAGCAACTGCGCTTTCTCGTTACTCCATTCATGAGTGACGCCGTTTTCATTAGTTCACGTTTTAGTGAACTAGTCGGCACATGTATTGCTCAAAGTTTGTAAGTTCTAATCCAGAAGAAGGAGATTTCGACATGCCAGAGAATGGAAGCATTAACGATACTACGAGTACCGGAACAGGAACCGGATCTGCTCCTGCACTGTCCCAGGCAGCACAGGATTACGGTCAAAAGATTTCTGAAGTAGCAAACCAGGCAAAAGATTATGTAACCGACAAAGTCTCTGTTGTTGGCGACAAGATTAAAGACCTGCAGAATGCTGATATTGGTGAGTTGGCCGAAAACGCTAAGGAATATGCGCGCAAAAATCCCGGTCAGGCGATTTTGATCTCCGCAGCTGCGGGACTTTTGCTGGGACTGGTTATTCGCGGCCGACGATAGCGAAACACGAATTCGAACTAAGGGGTGATTGAAATGGCAGCAACCAAGACTAGTTTGGTTACTACTGGCGACGGCAACTCCCGAGGTGAGATTGAGCAACTCCCGACGTTGTTCACCAAACTCGGCGATGACGTCATGCAACTCTTCAATTCGCAACTCGCATTATTCAAAGTTGAGATTAAGGAAGAGGCGAATGCATTTACGCGCGGGGCAACATTCATCGCTTTGGGCGCCGTGATTGCCGTGGTTGGCTTTGCTCTTCTGAACGTAGCAGTAGCATTTGGTGTCTCAACTTTGTTTGCGCGTGCGAACTTCAGTCAAGCTGCGAGCTATGCACTTGGGTTCGTTGCGACAGGCGTCTTCTATCTGATCGTCGGCATAGTTGTGGTTGCTGCCATTCGGAGTTGGCTGGCGAAGCAACAATTGGTTCCCAGGAGATCTGTTGCAGAACTGAGAAAGGATAAAGCATGGCTGAAGAACGAACTTTAGGATTGGCTCGCGCTCACGAGGAGCTGTCCGCGGAGCCTTCAAAAGAGGAGCTTCAGCGACGAATGGATGAGGCGCGCGATTCAATTTCCAATACGGTGATTGAGATTAAAGAAACGGTGGCAAATCAAGTGCAAGCAGTAAAAGACACACTCGACTGGCGAGAACAGTTTAAGAAGAGGCCCGTTGCCTGGAGCGTCGGAGCAGCCGGCGTAGGATTCGCCGTAGGTTACGGGCTTGCGGCATTGGTAAAAGGTGAGGCGAACGATGAGGTGCTCGATTATTACTCGCCCGAGTCGAGAGACTTCGCCGCGCGACCGATTATTAGCAGCGGCGCGCCGCGCGTTGGAGTTCCTTCAAGCAAACAAAAAAATGGGCGAGATGATGGTCCCGGCTTCCTGGAAAAGTTAACCCACACTCCGGTTTTTGGGCGTGTGAAAGATGAAGTTGGAAACGTCGGCGACGCTTTTATTCAAGAGTTGACTAAGACGGCGAAGCAAGTAGTGCTACCTGCAGTGATGACATCGATCAAAAACTTCATCGGTGGTTACTTGCCTTCGAGTTCCCAAACTGATTCTTCGCGCTCGGCTTCAATGGGAGGCGAAGGAAAGCAGAACGTCTCGAGTTATCAGCCAACACTGGACCGAGGTCACAGCTGAGTTAAGTAGTTGCAATGCGCTTTGCCTGCGAAGCAGGCTAGAGCGTACAGCCCAGGGTGGAGCTTCCGAGCGGAACCCTGGGTAAGAGTGGCAAAAAGATGTTAGCCCGCGGAGCGGGTGACAGGCGTTGAGCAAAATGTCTGTCGCCCGCTCGGCGGGCTAAAATCATGAATAATGTCGTCCCAGGGTTCCGCTCGCAAAGCCTCGCTTCGCCGGCTCCGAGCCCAACTGGGTTAGCGGGGACATCGCTTAGCTTTGTCCCCGTCTCACCGAATCCTATCTCGGAGCAGGTGCTGGTTTGCGTGGCAGTTTCTCATCCCGCATGGCTGTGTTGTAAACAAATGCAGCCATAATCGTCGCCGCCTGCTTCATGTCGTCCCCTTGAATCCGATCGAACACGTCCTGATTTGAGTGATGAGTACGCGTATCGTATTCAATTTCATCCTGAATGAACTGGAACCCGGGTAAACCGACGCCGTCGAATGAAAGGTGATCGGTGCCTCCCGTGTTTGAAATTGAAAGTGTGGTCGCTCCCATATCCCGAAACGGAGTCAACCATTGACGGAACAAAGGACGGATTGATTCGTTGCCTTGCAGGTACACACCCCGAATTTTTCCAGTGCCGTTATCAAGATTGAAGTAGCCACTCAATCGTTCCCATTCAGGTTTTTTGACGAGCATCATTGGCGCAGCGGACTGACCTTGAGGAGCACTTCCATTTCCTGCCCCATTGCCACTTCCCATTCCTGCGCCGTTACCACTACCACTTCCCGACGCAGTAGAAGTTGGTGCAGCCTGCATGCTGCCAAAGTGTTCAGCAACGTAAGCGCGCGAACCAAGAAGTCCTTCCTCTTCACCACTCCAAAGAGCGATTCGAATAGTGCGACGCGGCTTAAGACCCAGTGCTTGAATTATTCGTACAGCTTCCAATGCGACAGACACACCCGCGCCGTTGTCAGTTGCGCCAGTACCCGAGTGCCATGAATCCATGTGACCGCCGAGCATAACGATCTCATCTTTAAGATCGGTGCCCGGAATTTCAGCTACAGTGTTGTAGCCCATCAAATCGGCATCCTGAAAAGCCACGGCAAGATCGACAGTCATCTTTACAGGCTCACCTGCCTGCAGCATGCGAGCGATGCGATTGTAGTGTTCGATCGCGAGCACTAACTGTGGAGTTACTTTTGGCGCGCTCTTGTCGTAGGGCGGAGTAACACGCGCTTGGGTTGTCGCATTCGGTTCGGTAACAGGCGGAGGTACTGAAGCTGATTGAACGAAGATCGTTCCACCATCGCCACGACTTGGATCGATTAATAGAGCAGCTCCTTCCTGTTGGAAGAAACGAAGCTTCGCACCGTTGAACTGTTGTGCTGTTCTAAAAGCCTGTCCGGCATTGCCTTGAAAATTCCCGCGGTTGCCGCCGCCACGCGGTTCTGGCGCATCAGCCAGGGCGAGCAGTCCCTTCTCGTCAAGGCGTCGTCCCTGTGCATCGAAGTGCGCCTGAACTTCTCTCATCGCACCATTCAACACGATCTTGCCATTCAACTGTCCTTTGTACTTTTCAAGGTCGGCTTCTGTCTTTGCGTCGACATACACAACGTCCGCTGTGATCGGCGACGCGAAACCTGGCGACCATGCCTTCGGATAAGCAATCAATGGGATCGCCTGCGGCTCAACTACCTGGGCGGAGAATCGCTTGAGACTCCAGCCTCTGCCAAACGGTCCCCACGGTTCCAGGTGTGCGTTCTGCAAACCCCACTTAGTCAGTTGATCGCGGGTCCACTCGTTTGCTCGCTTCATGTTTGGCGACGCGGTAAGCCGAGGACCGATCACATCGCTCAGATAAGCAAGGGTTTGCATCACCTGGGAGCGATTCATTCCCTCGTCCTTGATTTTCTCGATAGGATCGTTCGGATCACGTGCCGGGCCCTGGGGTTGTTGTTGTGCCGGTCCTGCTGGCGTCTGCGCAAGCAATATCCCGGGCGACGCACTGAAAATTAGAAGCAGTACGACTGCTGAACATCGCCGTAAAAGCATGGTGGTTCTCCTCAAAATTTATTTTTGTCTGCGGATAAAGATCCGACGGAATGGATAGGACTGCTAATAATGCGACCGAGTATCGAAGGTTGCAAGTGGAGAGAGGAGGAGTTCGGATTTCGGATTGCGCGATTTCGGATTTTTTTCGAAGCTCTATTTCGATTAGTCGGTAAATCCGCAATTTCGAAATCCGAAATTCTTACCGGGCTTCGTCTCGCAGATTGGGCTTCGGCTTCGCGATCACTTCGGCCGGTTCGTTAGACTTATAGCCGCAGTCTTCGTTCGCGCAGTATCTAAATGTCCCTGTTTTCTTAGTCGTCTTCTCAAGGAGAAACGGAGCATTGCATTGCGGACACGTCTCAAGTACAGGCTTATCCCAGTACACGATGTTGCAGTTTGGATATTCGGAACAACCGTAGAAGGCCTTTCCGCGCTTTGATTTCTTTACGACAATCTCGCCCTTACAACCTGGCCGCGGACACGACACACCCACTGTCTCCTGCTTGATGTACTTGCACTTCGGATAATTCGAACACGAGACGAACTCGCCAAATCGTCCAAACCTTTTCACGAGTTGCGC
>Ga0207676_10002617_pt1 | contig 12832 bp, 11 predicted proteins | sample KBSSwiS72_FD_184307 | JGI IMG/M metagenome (GOLD analysis project Ga0207676, IMG submission 184307) | Switchgrass rhizosphere microbial communities from Kellogg Biological Station, Michigan, USA - KBS Switchgrass S7-2 (SPAdes) (version 2) | ecosystem: Host-associated > Plants > Roots >... | reverse complement strand
ACCGGGCCGACCACCAAGGCCGATTGCCTGAACCGCCTCGCCGCCGCCCTCGCCGATGACGAGGCGGCGATCGGGCGCCCATTCCAGGCCATCGTGCTCCACGATGCCGAGCAAGTGGTGACAGTTGCACTACTGAAAATCCGCAGATTTCTGCGGATTTGTCGGCCTGAACGAACGTCAGCTATCAGGATGATGTGCTGAGACGGTCTGCACGACAAGGTGGTAGCTTCGTGAGACTGTCGCGATCCCATGCGATCAATTTCTCTGCCAGCCACAACGAGGCAAATGCTACCAGTGCACCAGCCGGAACGTCCAATATGTAATGCCACCGATTAGCGATCGAGGACACGGCGATAAACACGAGCAGCACACCAAACAAAGGTGCCAGCGGGCGAGTCCGACGGCAGGCATTCAAGAAAAACAATGTCATACCGCTGACGTGCAGCGAGGGCATGGCGGCCAGCCCCGCTGTGAACGCGCTTGAGGCGTGAGTGCGGAGCCACGTAGGTCCAAAGGCCAACGAGTTTTGGTAAAACTCCCACATGCCTTGTTGCTGACGCGAGATGACCGGGTTGATCCCGCGTTCATAGATGAATGGGCCAACTGCAGGAAAGGCTAGATAGCCTAAAGTGCCGATGATTTGCATCACGATGCAGGCGAGGATTAACTCGCGCAAATGGTCTGGGGCAAGACGGGCTTGGCCAATAAGCCCCACATAAAAAGCGGCGATGTAAACCAGCATATATGCATTTGCATCATATGGAATAAGAGGTGACAGGCCTCTTCTAATCTCCATGCAGGCCTGGACGATGCCGTAGAGGTGTAAGTCTACGGACCAGAGAAACCGATCAAATGTAACGTCTCGTATATGAGGCATCCAGAGCTTTACGCTGAAATAGGCGTAGATGACGGTCGCATAGCAAAATATGGAAACGAGCGCCGCTGAACGGTCAAAGCCATTCAAGCTTCCGCGCTTATTGATTGTCGAGACGATTCCAAAGATTGATATTGCAATCAGTGGATAAAGATAATGAAGTCCCACGAACGCTGCGCTATCCGCGTCGGGTATGACCAGAGGCAAGCCAGCAGAATTGGCCGAAATAAAACATACGACAGCAGTGATGGAAGAAATTGAGACCTCCATCCTGCGAAGTTTAATACCCACACTGCACCTGAATTTGTTCCATCGGCGCCAGACGTATTTCTGCCAAGTTAAAATGGTGTTTATGGAACACCGCAAATGCGGAGCGCAACCGATTGTGAAAGCGAATTGTGGAAATGCAATCATGCCATTCCACATAGTCGGCCAGGTCTGTGCTCAGGCACCCGTTTCGCTTACTGAGGCAACCTGATCGGTTCATTCACGGGTCCGTGATGCGGAGCAAGTGGTGACAGTTGCACTACTGAAAATCCGCAGATTTCTGCGGATTTGTCGGCCTGAACGAACGTCAGCTATCAGGGCAATGTGCTGAGAGCGAGGAAGGGCGGCTTGGTTTTGCACAATGATCATAGCCGGCGTTGACCCTTTAAATTCATCGCCCATATCTGTGCGAATGTCGCCCCTTCGTGAACCTGATCCTGATCTGTCGGGCTTTCAATTGCCGCCCCATGATGCCGCGCGCGCTATGTGGGAAGATGCATTCACCAGGCTCAATAGCTTGCAATTGGAGTTGGATCAGATCGAACGAGGGTATGCACTTGCCTTCTCGACCGACGCGGCGAGGCAGTATGGCCAGCCGGACATTCTCGCTTTGCGCCAGTTTTGCGTATCAGAGGGAATATTGCCGGCAGATGTTGGCGCTGAGGCAATTCTGGTTCGCTGGTCCCCTGTCGCGGATGCGATGTTCAATGGGGTGGATGTGATGGAGGGCGATCCCCCTTATTTCATACGTGCACTTCGCGAGTTGCGGGTGGAAGATGACGTGCTCCAGTTCATCGGCGCTGGGCAGTTCAAGGTATGACCGCCATCAATTGAGAAGGGTATGCTCCCACCATCTGCCGCGCATTATCCCATGGCGCAGTAAGCCAGCCTTCGTAGTCAGCGTCATCAAGGACCACTGGCATTGCCTTCGGGTGGACAGCTCCAACAAGCGCGTTGGGCTCAGTCGTTAGAAAGGCGAAACGTGGCTCACCGTCCACTTTGCGCCATATCCCAGCGAATGCGAACACAGGCCGAGAGGGGATGGCGAACCAATAAGGCCGTTTCTTTCCTGTTTCAGTGTCAGGCTTCACACTCCACTCTTGAAATTCGCTCACCGGCACAAGGCAACGATGGTGCGGCCTATCGAGCATGTTCCGCCAGAAAGGGCTGTCGAGATTGCGAACGTTCGTGACGAGTTTTCCAGCATTGGGAACGCCCCAAGCCATGAGACCTGAAGTCCGCTGACCTTCACGCTCGATAACCACAGGACCAAGAACGCCGGGAGCTACGTAGTCCTTCACCATGTCGGTTTGCCAGCGGTCCTTAGCGCTGAACAGACCAGCTATGTCCGCACGAGCAGACTTCAGGCGGTACAGATTACACACGGGACGAACATGGGAGGACCACAGCGGGTGTCAACGCCTCACTTCACCTGCGCAGATGTTCCTACTATGTTCCGATTGCCATGCAGCGAATCGGGACTCAATGTGCGCTGGTCTCCTGAGGGCTTGATGCAGCCCACTAACGTGCTCGAGGCAGCAACGCTGCGAATGTCCATCGTGCCCGTATGCCAGTGCGGACATAGCGCCCGCTTTGAGCCTCACTGCCTTTGGTGGCATTTCGAGAGGCGAGGTTGGGATGACCGGCTGTCCGTCGCGCGTGAGCGGTTTTGGTGCTGCGTGTGCCGTTCTCGGCTCAGACAGAAAGTTAGACCTATGCGGTTGGACCTAGTGCCGCTGAAGGAAGGCGACTTCGAGCTTCCTTGGCCGGATGAAACAGTGTGGAAGCGTGCGACTGCTAGGCTGAGGTAGGGCACCACTTTAGGAAATGCTCCGTCAGGCTGAGCTGACGGAGCAGTGTTCGGGGGTCGCAGTCCGAACACTCGCAGGCATTACTTGAGCGATGAAAAAAGGTCAATTTGCCTAGGGTCAGGCAATTCCATGTCCAGTCCAATCAGCTTGCCAATCTGCAGCGCAAGCTCCTGTGCAGCCGCCTCACGGATGCTCTCTTTGGGTGCTGTGATCCCTACCCGCGCCCAAGCAGGCGCTGACAGGATCGCGTTTGCCAGGTCTTTGGTGCTCATCGGAACATAGTAGGAACATCAGGCCGAGTCGGTCAAGGGTGCAGAGCGTCAGTAGTGCCGCTCAGTCATCTTGCGCCGCATTTCCTCGGATTCCTCTCGGTTGATCCGGTCATAGGTCGCCTTGGCACAGGCTATGTCCTTCAGCTCGTCCGCCGTGCAGTATGCGTCACCATTTGCTTGCCAGTGACCTGCTCGGCAAACGTCAGACAGTTTGGGAAAATATCCGTCCTGCCCGCATTTGGGCTCCTGCCTGAATGGATCGAAGACCGCCAGGAGGAGGACCAGCCCAGCGATAATCAGTGCGATGAGTTTCACTCGGTCCATAAGAGCCCCCTAAGTCAGACCACTATCATTCATGGACTAGGGAATCTGGATGGCCGGGTCTATCAGTTGATGCACGCAAACCCGCTGATTTCGGGGCTGATTTTCGAATTTCCATGGGCTCAAAAACCGCTGATTTCTGTGGGTTTTAGAACCCCAAAATCAGCCTTTCAGCTATACTACATGGGCCTTGATCGCACGAAATCGCTCAGATTGGTCCAATCACACTGAAAGCGGGGTTTGATAGCCCCGCCGTGCTGCACTATCCTACTTTTTGGCGATAAGTGATTGAATGAGATTGGTTATGTTGGCAAACTGTGCATTGATATCAGTCTTCAATGTGGTGATGATATCGGCAATGCGGTCTTCTTGCTCGTCTAACTTCTCTTCCAATCGATCAACTCTGGCTCTGAGCATGTGATGATCGTTCCTCATTTCAATGAAATGTATATCAACTTGGGTATCTTCCTTTACACGGAAGTGAGCTATGAGACCCTTTGCCCACTTTCCCAAAAGGGCAATAGCAGCGCCGGCTAATAATAGCGCACCCACATAGGGTTCCGCGCCATATAGATCATTAAATCCATGTAGAACTGGTAGTGATTTTGGAGCCTCGACGGTCGCGCTTGTTCGCATTAGATATCAGTAGCCTCATGATAGGTGTTGCTATGATATTTATTGCAACATACAGACCGCCGCAGATTTGCAACGGTCATATATGATAAGGCCTTAATATCCACATTTAGATCGACTCCTTTGCTTAAATACTGTCGAATACGGACAGTTAATCAAAGGAGTGTTTTATGTTTTGGACAATTATCGCAGCAGCATCAACTGTAACTTGGGGTTATTGCCCGGGTGCTATCATCGATTATGACCACTATCGCCGCAAATATCACGATGATTACATTCCAATTCAGGTTCAGCTAGAGGCCCGCAGTGCGCTTGAGAAGTGCCACAAGGCTGGAATCCGAGTGCCCTACACGGTGAGTGAATATAATCGTCAGGGGCATGACACTCAGGATATCAGGGACGTTGAGGGACTACGCAACATGGCTCCGCTCCACTTGGGCGAAGACGATATCCCCGTCCGACCTTAAGCGTCAGCCCAAGGAAGCTCAGGCACAATCACAGGCGGATTGACCAAGGCGTCAAGCTGTTGCTGCGCTGCATTTTCGTAGGCAGTGACCTGAGCGTCGCCCATCGTTGCCTTGACCCACTCAATCACCTCGTCCTGGGTTAGATCGGCAAAATCCGTGAAGTTGGTTTCGTCATCAAACCCGATTGACTGAGTGCTGTAAACACTGGCCTGATGATCGCCATCGATTGCCCAGCAGCGCCAATGCACGGTCTTTACCACGTTGGTTTTGCCATCCAGTGATGGGACGCATTCGAGTGATTCCACTTTCCATTCAATTGTAGTTGTCATTCTTATTATTCTCCGTTATGATGTAACTGATTTGGTTACATTGAAGTTGAATACGGGTGCATCTGATGCAGTGCCACTCAACGCGCTAAAGCTGATGTTGAAGCTACCTGCCGCAACTGCGGTAACCACTGTCTGATACAAATTGGTGCCTGACTTCTGGCAGACATCGATAACATCAGTTGCTGATACGGTTGAGTTTGTGACCGTGAATGTGGTCCAAGCTGATGTGCCTGCTGCTGTGAAGAGGGTAATAGCTCCACACGGCTTGTTGATGGTAACGCCGGTAGTTCTGCTTGTTGCCTGTGTGACCGCGCCACCAGCGCCAGTGCCGTAGCCAAGGCCAGTAGCCGTTTGAACTGTAAGGCCATTGCTGGAAATATGAACTTGATCTGTTCCGGCAGCATAGAACTGCCAGTAATCTCCATTCATCTGATAAGAAGCAAGGGTCTGAACAAAGGTGCCTGATCCGTTGAACTGACCGATATTGAATACGCCATATGTGTTTGAGGCGTCGTTGACTGAGTTAAATAGCCATACCTGTTTGTGATTATTGGTCGATACCGAGTTAGCAAGGATCAATGGTGCTGTATTGTATTGAGACGATCCTGTGTATTCGATCTTTATGCCGTTGATGGAAGGATTTCCACTATTGTTAGCTAGGTGGAGTTTCGCTGCTGGCGATGTTGTGCCGATACCGACGTTGCCAGCAGTATCAATTCGCATAGAGGTCAAACGGCGATCAACAGTGCGCGATCCTGCTGGTGTATATGTGAAGTTAGTATAGCTGCTACCGTCTGTCCCACTCCACCATTCGATACCACCAAGCGTAATGTTATTTTCGTTGAAGACGTTGAAATAGCTTCCTGCGTTTACCGACGAACTGCCGTAGTTATTGCGGATACCGACGCCAGTCCAGGTTGCTCCATTTCCTTCAAACGTAGAGACTTGACCAGAACCGACCACGTGCAGCCTTGCACTTGGACCGGCCGTCCCGATGCCTACGTTGCCGCTGCCATCGATACGCATACTTTCAGCTGCGCCTGATCCCCTGCTGAAAACCAAGTTGCTACTTGCATCGGCGGTGATCCGGGCTTGCTCAGCGCCACCTGACTTGAAGAAGATGTAGCCGAATTGTGTTGCGGCAGCGTTTAGCATCAATCCAGCGTAGTTGGTCGTAGATGTTGACGTTATGATGTTTGCGCCTGAACTTGCTGCTTCGAGCCTGCTGCCCGGTGCCGACGTTCCAATGCCGACATTCTGGTTGGAGTCGATACGCACTGCCTCAACCTGATTTCCGCCGCCGCCGGCACGTGTCCAAAACGTCAAGTTACCGGGAAAATTACCTGAGCCCCCGGTCCAAGTTCCATCCTTGCCGTGTGCAATACCAGCACCGTGGCGTTCCACCGACGTGCTATCGTAGGAACCAAACGTCAGGATTGCTTGCGACGACGATGTGGTGTCGCCCGAAGTCAATCTAATTTGGCCAGTTGTGCCGCCTCCGGTAACCGGTGTGGCGGTATTGGTGGTGACAATATGCAAGCGCGCACTTGGATTCGTTAAGCCGAGGCCGAGGCTGCCGCCGCTAGTGAGGCGCATCTTTTCGCCATTGATGCCAAAGCCAATGCAAGCCGCCGCATCTGTTTCATTGTTGCTGATGAAGAACGCGCCGTTCTTATACTTGATTAAGTCAAGTGCGACCGTGCCAGTGCCTGCCGCGTTTTGCGTGATAAGCCGCAGGTCGGAACCGGAACTACCACTTGTGTTCTCGTAGTTTGTAACATCCACATATCGAACCCCGCCTGCCGCTGTTGCGTTCGATCCGCCTACATTGATGTTGCCCGCATAGTCGATCAGCAGGGCCTGCGCTGGCGTTGCGGCGTTAGCAGTATAGAACGAGAGGCTTACTTGGTTCCCGCCATTGTTAGTTGCACGGATTTGAGCATCTCTGGTGTTGAAGCCATTGTTTCCCGGATCCAGTGATAGGGCAGCATATGAGCTTGCAGTGCCTGATGTGTTGGATATCTTCTGATAGATGCCAGCACCCGCGTTTGTGCCGTTAACGTGGAGGCGTCCATCGACTGTAGTTGCGCCAACGCCCACATTGCCACTGCTGTCGATTCGAACTCGTTCTGATCCGTTGTTCCAAAGCTGCAATGAACCTGTGCCAGCGTTGTTGATGACGCCAGTTCCACCGTTGGTATACATCTGCGTATAGCTGGTAGCGTCTGATACGCGGATAGCCGGTGCGCTTGTGCCTGCTATGTGGAGAACATCTGACGGACTTGATGTGCCAATGCCGACCTTGCCAGCAGCGGTGAAGCGAGCCACTTCAGCGTTGTTGGTTACGATACGGATTGGATGGTTTGTCAACGCTCTTAGGTTGACCGTTCCTGCATTGTCTGCATAAAAGTCTGCTGTAGTGGCTCCACCTGTTGAACGGAAAACACCACCGCTTGTGCTGTTAACGTGGACAGTCTGATATCCAGCACCGTAGCCGAATGGTGAGGTAGTTCCTACACCCAAATTACCGTTGGAGTCGTATACCATCGGGTTGGTGCCGGCTGTTGAGCCTGATGAAAAGCGGAGTGTTGTGGCGGTTGGATTATCGAGCCAAAACCAAGAACCACCGGCACCTGATAGCTTTAGGTTGCCTACGCCGCTAGTGCCTGTGAGTGATGCTGTTGGGCCAGTTAGACTGCCACCAAAGGTCAAGTTGCCTGAAGCGTCACTACTGATTGCGTTGATGAATGACGTTGCGAAGGCGTCTGTGGTGCCCTGAATGTAAAAGCCGCCGAGCGTTGACCCGGTTGTGGTGTGTCCAAAACGCCATCCAGCGTTGCCACTGGTGAGCAGACGGAATTGGCCGTTATTGGCTGAGTTAGCTAAGTTACCTGTGATCGTTCCGCCACTCAGGCTGAGTGCGTCCGTGATGCCGTAACCCGAAAGGGTGGTTGGATTTGTGCCCGCAGTGACGCGGCCCTTTGCGTCCACGGTCACACTCTTGTAAGTGCCAGCAGTCACACCTGACGCTGCGAGGGTGATTGCGCTAGTAGCGTTGGCCGACCCATCGAAGCTCATTGAGGCTGTTGCGTCGCCTGTGAGGCTGATCGTGCGGGCAGTTGCGAGCTTCGTGGCCGTGCCAGCGTTTCCGCTGACATTGGCTGCGAACGTCAGCACGCCGCCTGAAACAGTGACATTGTTGCGCAATGGGCCAAATGTGGTAATCAAGTCAGTGACTTGTGATAACGTCGCTTGAGCAAGCGCCTGCGTTGGAAAGGCGCGATAGCTTATGCCTGAACCTGTCGTTCCCGTGTATGCAGTTGCAAATGTGAGGTGTGTATCGTCAGTGATTGACGCAACCTCATATAGCGTGCCTAATATGACAAAGCAGGAGCCGACTTGGATATTCAGGGTAAAAGAAGTGCCTGACCCTGTTACGGATGATGACCCATTGGTAAGTGAAATAGTGCCGTTGCTTGCCCACGTTGTCATTAGTTAAAATACTCCGAATTATACTGAGTATTTATACATCGGTCAGAAACTCACAGATTCGTAACATCAATGACAATTGCAGGAGCGGGCGACAAATCCATATTAGATGATGGCGCATATCCTTCATTCCAGTAATGAATGAGCTTATCTACTGTGATGGCGGTTGAGCTTGTTTGGTTGAAGACACTGAATCCCAACCTGTCTGAGTTTCCTCCATCAGTGAAAACTGGTGTAGTATATGCAATCATGCCGCTAGATGGATTGCAGTAGCAAAATGCATATGATTTCGACGAGGAAACTGTGAAACTCGTTCCTTGTGCTGATAATCCCATTGTGGCTGCACGAAGAACGCGCATTGCAGGTGTCGCGAAATTGAATATGACAGTCCCGTCGCCGCGTTTTACCACAAGGCCGTTCTGTCCAGACGGGATAGTTTGAACTTGATTGTCAAAGAAATATACTGCGATTGTCTGGGTAGTTGTGGAGCAGGTGTAGAATATGTTCACCAAACGTCCTGTTGGATTGCCTGATACATTAAGCTCTTGTGTTGAAAAGGCGAATCCTACTTTAACTCCTTGCGGAGGCTTGATGGCCATAACGGTGCTGGGTGAGCTATACGGAACTGTGAAAAACTGGACATTGTGATTTACAGGAAATGGATCGCTGATAGCGGAAACCCACGAGTGAGTGTTCAAATTAGCGTCGATCGATCCGCCTGTATAATTGGCTTTAGAAACGAATGCGAGGTTCATATAATCGTAGTCTACTTGGACTGAACCTAGATCGCTATATGACTTAAATCCCCAAACCATATCAAAAATACCCATACCACATATTGAGTGAGCCGCCTTGGTCGTTGTAACCGGCACCGCTAGACATGGGCACATTCCAAGTCATTGTGTTGCCTGAAAAAGACACAGTTGTGGCCATAGGCCAGCCTGACCAGTCACTTATTGGCATCTGAGTGATGATGTAGAACGGTGTTCCACGGGAAAAGTCAGAGTTGGTGACAGTTCCACTATAAACAGTGCCAGATAGCGCCCGCGATACCTGACCTAAAATCGTGCAGAGTCCATGGGACGTATCAAGCGTCACGTTCCCACTAGCATCCCATATTTTTAATCCGTAAGACATTAGACGCTCAAATCCCCCATTTGAACACGAAGCTGCCCAGCACTGTCGTAGACCTTCCAAGCGCCATTCGCATAAACGGTCCTTGCCCCACCGCCCGGCTTAACGATGCTGAAGTAGTCTGCACTGATGGCGAAACTGCTTGGTGTTCCTGATCCGCTTATTAACCCGAACCCTGAAATATATCCATTTGTGTCCAAGGTGACCGTGTATTTATTCAGGATACCATTCACGGTCGATTGAGTTGACGATAGTGACGAGCTTACAGACGATATGTTGCCATTAAGCGTGGTTTGAACGCTCGTGAGGTTGTTTGCCGCCGTGGTCGCATTGGTGCTGATGGTGCTGTTGATCGTGTTGATGGCTGCTTCAATCGTGCCGCCAGTGCCGTTGAACGCATTGAAACGACTCGTCAGGGTGTTCACGCTTGCTGTTTGTGTCGTGTTGTTGTTCGAGATCGTTGTGTTCATCGTTGATATGGTGGATTCGATGGTGGATCCGGTTCCATTGAAGCCATTTAATCTACTCGTTATCGAGTTGTAGTTTGTTGTCTGCGTGCTGTTGTTGGATGCAATCGTGCTATTCATCGAATTGATTGTCGATTCGATGGTGCTAGTTGTGGAGTTGAAGTTATTGAATCTCGATGTCAAGCTGCTGTAGTTGCTTGACTGGGTTGTGTTGTTGTTAGATATCGTCGTGTTCATTGTCGAAATCGTGGATTCGATAGTTGAACCCGTTCCGTTGAATCCGTTCAATCGGCTGCTGATTGCATTTGTGGCGGTCGTCTGGGTGCTGTTATTAGTCGCAATCGTGCTGTTTATCGTCGTAATTGTGCTCTCAATCGTCGTGCCCGTGCTGTTGAAATTGGTCAGCCTGCTTGTCAGATTGTTGTAATTTGTCGTCTGAGTTGTATTGTTTGTGGCAATGGTCGTGTTCATCGTCGAAATAGTGGATTCAATCGATGATGCAGTCCCATTGAACCCGTTCAGTCTGCTCGTGAGCGAATTATAATTCGTGGTCTGTGTGCTATTGTTTGTCGCGATGGTGCTGTTCATCGCATTAATAGCCGACTCAATAGTCCCGCCTGTCGAGTTGAATAAATTGAAGCGGCTAGTTAGTGTGTTGTAATTACTGGTTTGCGTCGTGTTGTTTGTCGTGATTGTGGAGTTGATCGTGGACACTGTGCTTTCGAGACTGTTGCCAGAGCCGTCGGCATTGTTGATGCGACTGAGCAAAGTGCTGTAATTTGAGGTCTGGGTGCTGTTGTTGGTCGCCACCGTCGCTGTCAGGCTGGTAAACTGGCTCTCTGCGCTTGATCCTGTGATCCCGCCGAAATTGTCCAATCGGCTCGCCTGATTGTTCGTTACCGTGGTCAAGGTCGCGATGGCACTGGACGCCGCTGTGGCGTTGGTGGTTATCGTTGAGTTGGCGCTGTCTATCTCAGCCTGTAAAGTGGTGTTGTTCGTTGCAATCGTGTTATTCATGCCGGAGATAGTGGTGTTAATGCCACTGATCGTGGAATTTATCGCATTTATCTGAGTGTTAGCTGTCCCTAGATTTGTGCTCAGTGTTGTTATCTGATCGTTAGCAACGCCTAGGTTAGTGGCAACCGTGGATATGTTTGTGTTGGTTGCAATCGTATCATTGTAATTGTGCAGATCGTTTGCAACGATGCCATTCAGAGCAGCTTCAATCTGAGTAGGTAGGCTTTGATTGATGTTGGCAACGACAGCCGTGATGCCGCTTACGTCTGTGTAGGAACGCACTGCCTCCTGAGCAGCCCAAGCGGATGAAGTGTCGATGCCAAAGGTGTCATATGGGGCGACGCGGACATAGTAGGTGTTCCAATCCCCCAGTGTGATGTCGAACGTCGAACTACGGCCCTTGTAGCGTTGGTGGCTGTCATCAAGCGGGAAGTCCGGTGTTGTCCCTACCCAAGCCACATAGCCGGCCAGGTCGCTGTCTGACGGCTCCTGAACGCTGATGTGGACGCCGGAAATGGTGGATATGACATTCGGCGGAAAGGCGAACACTGGTGCTGGGTTGTAGGCATCGACCTCGCTCCAAGCCGACTCGTTGCCAGCAGCGTCGATTGTCCTCATTTTGATGACGGGAGTTCGCGTCAGGCCCTTGCTGACATTTTGAGCATACGTGAGGATGTCTGTATAATTGCGCAGTCCAGTGGCGGGGTCAGTGGACTGGTAGGCGTTCTGCTCTACGAAGTGGTTTTCCACGTCATTGGCGCATATATATTGTATCTGATAGCGTATGACGGCATTGTTGGTTGGTTTCTCTTTGAAATGGAGAACGAGGTCAGCGCCGTGGAATATGGTCAAGGTCATCTAATTGCGAGTTCTCCTTTAATCGAGCGAGACGAACACTGGTGGATAAAGTGCGCTTCCACCTTCACCGACGTTCAATACGTAAGTGAGCAAGGCCGCTTTTCCTGTTCGGCTCAAGGTATTTATGGTGCGTAAGCTAAACGTGTATGACCCAGGATCGCACTTGAGTAAGGTGCAGTTCGTTGAATTGCCCTTGTAGACCTGTTCCCATACGCTCGTGTTTGGTCGCATTACCTCAAGGAGATATCCTCTGATTTTTGGTATGCTGTTTGGATCGAATGTGCCGACCGGTGCTGCGGTCATTGAGTCCCATGAGACATTGATTTCGTGGCTAACACCTAGAATGTCGTCTACATAGGAGTTGCTTGAAGCTGCTAGACCGGTTGGAACAGGTGCATCGGTGTTGATTGCTGTCCATGTGTCAGCGGTCACAGGGACGTTGCTATCGAGCCAATTGTATTTGCCTTCGATATGGCGTTGCGCCGTCACCGTGTAGGTGCCGTCAGTTTCTTCCTTGATGTCCTGAATGCGGTATTCGAGTGGCTTCACTCCATCTGAGGCAGTGTCCACAATCGCGATAGGGGTGTCAGCTTCCAACCCGGTCGTGTCCATGACGAAGGTATCTGTCAGCCCCGTGGCAGTCACTGCGCCCACTGAGCGAACTTCCATGGACTCGTCGGTTGGATAGCAGAGCGCCTGATAGGTGCGGCCAGCCACAGCCATCATGGGCGTGTCGAGTTGGACTGAGTTGCTGCCTACAGCGCCTATGCGCCCGACACATTGGAGGCCATTGACGTTCCAGTCGATGACGCTGATAATCTGGCCCGGCATGTAGGCTGCGCCAGTTAGGCTTGTTTTCCACTCGACTGTTTCAATTTCGTTCTGTGCGACGA
>Ga0207676_10002606_pt1 | contig 12860 bp, 4 predicted proteins | sample KBSSwiS72_FD_184307 | JGI IMG/M metagenome (GOLD analysis project Ga0207676, IMG submission 184307) | Switchgrass rhizosphere microbial communities from Kellogg Biological Station, Michigan, USA - KBS Switchgrass S7-2 (SPAdes) (version 2) | ecosystem: Host-associated > Plants > Roots >... | reverse complement strand
CTCGGCGAGCGTGGCGCAGCAGCCCGACGCGTACGCGATGGTGTTCGGCGCGATCGCGAAGCGGACTCCGCGTTCGGCGCGGGCCACGGATTCGCTGCTCGAGATCATCGCCTATTGCGACAGCGATCAGCTCGATGTGGAGCGGCGTTTCGACCAGGCGTGGTTCAAGCGTCGGCAGATCGCCATCATCGAGTGTGACATCGTCGGGCGCATGCTGACTCCCACCGTGGTCGTGAACCCGCACGACGCGGCCACGCTGCGGTGCTTCACGCTCACCGAGCAGGGGTTCCAGCCGATGGCCACCGAGGCCGCGGTTCAGCAGGTCAAGTCTTTCGCCTCCCACGTTACCGAGAAGGTGCGCGGCGCGACGCGGCACTGGAAGGACCCGCGGCCGTTCAACGCGCAGAACGCGAAGGCCAGCGACCTTCTAATCGCCAACGTGCATAAGATTTAGCCCGAGGCGTTCGCAGGCATCCGCCAGGTGAGGGCGTTCGGCGACGATCACACCGTAGCCGACGACCACCGTCCGAATGCCGTCCTTCGCGTAGGCCTCCAGCATCTCCACGTCGACGAACGACGTGTCGAACGGGAATTCGCATGTGTTGCGCAGGATGAGGGTCGCGTTGTCGTCGAGCACGGCCGAGGTGGTGACCGAATCCCTTTCCTGGCAAATCTCGTCGCGCCCCGGCCGGCGGTTCTGACGCGCGAGCTCGGCGAGCTTCGTCTCCAGTTCCGCCACGCCGCGGTCGATCTTCGCCCGCTTCGCCTTTGAGGGTGCGGCGCCGAACGATACCGGGCGCGCGCGGTTCAGCGCGTCGTGGAGTGAGGTTGGATCGAAACCTAGCTTGGAGCCGATGGATGCGAGGCCCGCGGCCTCGAGTCGTTGGGGGTGGGCGCCGGCATCGGCCCCGAGCAGCTTCTTGAGCTCGCGGGTGATGTGGTCGGCGTCTGGAATGGTTCCCGCGAGGAACAGCCGGCGTGTCGTGTCCGGCCGGTCGTCCCGCAGCCTGTCGAGCGTGGAGAGCAGCCGGCTCTGCTGATGGGCGCCGAACGCTGACAGGCCGGGTGGGATCGCGCTGAGTGGAGGCGCGGTCCAGAAGTCCTTCTGCTGCTGGAGGATGACAGCCGTGGCGCGCCGGAAGACGGCGGAGGTCAGAGCCTCGACCGCGATCGCCTTCTGGCCCACGAGCACGACGTCACTGACCCTGAAATCGAATATCGCGCATCCCCCGGAGTGAACCGGCCCTGTGCAACGCCCTTCGCGTGCGTGCCGTTGTGACGGGACCCTCCCGGACGGGAGAGCGGTGCGTCTTCGTTACGGCTGGGTCCGGTCGAATGAGATGTGGCACGCCGCATCTCGTCTGCTTCTGTCGTCGGCCTCGTCCCCCTGATGAAGCGCCGCACGGATTGTAGGGGGAGTTCGCCAGAAAGCGCAAGACCTTGGCTGGAGGGCGCCCGGCGCGTCGAAGTTGGCGTCTATAGAGCAGAAACAACCAGAATGGTTTCATTTCGGTCCGACCTGCCACGCAGGTTTGCTGGCAGTATAGGCATAGATGGCGTCCGGCGATCCTCGATCGTCGACTTAAGGCGTGCGGCGCGTTTCGTGCCGAGCTGCGAATCATGCTGCCCTCGCAGATGACTGCTATCCCAGTCTTTTGCTGCTTCGCGGGCGTCGCGCACTGGCACCGTCCCTCAAGGGCTTCAGGCATGCGCCGGTGTTCCAACTGACCGGCATTACGGCCACCATACTGTGAAGAAGGCCCGATTATTTATCTTTTAGGGGTCATTGCGCCACCCCGAAGTATTGGATACCCAATTGATACTTAACTGGACTCGAGTCTTGGGGGCGGGACATGAGCACAAGGTCGTTGCCAAGCGTAGTTTCGACTTGGTTCAGATGCCTCCTTCCCGCGTGCTTGCTCGCTGGATGCGCGACGGCTCCTGGTGCCTTCCGGGTCCTCCCCGTCAACTCGGCAAGAGGAAACTTCACGCCGGAGGTCTTCTCGCCGGAGAGCTTCACACCCTCGTCCGATCTGGTTTCGGTGATCTTTCCTCTGGGCGACCGCGGACGCGGCTGTCCGAAGAGCGCCGATGTGGGTGGGTTGTCGGTGAGACGGGCTTCGCTCGGTCTTGGTGGCGTAGGTGGTACCAGCGCGCTGGTGTTCACGTTGCCCAAGGCAGCTGCGCGCGACGATGGCGCTTTAACGCGGGCCCTGTTGGCTTTCTGGGATTCCGCGGCCTCCTTCCGTCAGTGCTACGGCCTCGATGGCGCGGGTCACAGGGAGCGGTTGTTTCGTTGGGTGAGGCTGCATCGACCGCTCTCCCCCGCGGCGTTGCTCGACGAGGCGTTCGGGATTCCCTCGAACGATGTGCACAACCTGCGCACCGTACAGCTACGCGCCGGGATGCGCCTTTGCGCGAGCGACGTCGTGAATGACAGCCGCCCGACGGGCAACTGGGCCGCGATGGGCGAGAGTTGCACGAGGATCGCCGCCGGACCCGGCGACGGCGTCCTCGTCGATGCCACGCTGGCGCGCTACAATTCGCTTAGCTCGACGGCTGCCGCGTACGGCGTCGTCTACAAGGTCGCATCCTGGGGCGAGATCGCTGCACCCAACCGCGACCCGCTTCTGATGTTCGTGGTCTACCCGCAGAGTCTTCCCGAAGAGTGGAAGAACGCCCCTGCTGACCCGGTCAGGCAACCGCTGGTGGTCGGCGTAAAGCTCGCGCCGGACACTGACATGAAGGCGATCGCCGAATTGCTTCGACCACCGCCAGGCAACCCGAGCGACAGCGCCGAGGAGCGGCTGAGCAGCATCTGCCAGATGAGTTTCGCGGTCTGCTACAAGTTCGGCGAGCGCGGGATGATCAGCATCAGCGTGCCTGTCTTCCTGAACGGCACGCCGCTGGACGTCCCGGTCGGCACGACGCTGACCGACGTGGCGGCGATGATGCGCCCCGACCTCAGTTCATCCAACTCCCTCGTCGCGATGATGCTCGGCGGAACCGAGGATGGGCCGGATGCCGGCAGGCTCTCCGTTTCTATGAAGCGTCTGCGAATGTATCGCTCGATCGACGGCGCGCTGCGCCGGGTCGACCTGTCCAAGGCCGGCCCGAGGGCCGGGAGGATGCCCCTCCTGCCCGGTGATCGCCTGACATGGTGACGTATGTCCGGCTGAGCGGAACAAGGGTGTTCCTCCCTGCAAGCCGGTCGGGCGACCTGACACACGCGCGGATCGCCTTCGTCGAGCATGCCGGACAGAGGTTGCCGGACACCATCGATCCATCGACGGTGCTTACGCAGGGTGCGATCTGCCTATTCCCCGAGCTCGCTCCCGCGACCGCCGCGAGCGCGCCGAACCGGATCGCGGCAGCGCTTGACGCGAACGGTGGTTCCGAGATCGCCATCGCACTGTTCACCGCTGCGCTTGAACTCCGTCGCAACGAACTTGTCCTGACGACGCCGACGGGTGCGCTCTCTTCTGGCGTGAACATGCTGCTTGGCGTGAGCAAGGGGGACAACGCGACCGGCAACGACGGCTGGGTATCCTACTTCAAGGGCGGGGGACAGCTCCGAGGTTCGGCGGGCGCCGTCGTGGTGAGCTTCTCACAACCCGACCGCAGGTTCGGCCTGCGTATCGACCCGTCGGGTGCGGCCATCCCACTCGCTCCGAACGACCTGAACTACCGGCTCGACCTCGATGGTCCGCAACGGGGCGTATTTCGCTTTCAGCTCGATGTGGATTCAGCGGCGTCGGACCAGCTCGGCCTCGGCATGCGCTATTTCAAGCTGACGGCCGCATCGCCGCCGCGCGCCAACGTCGTCGCCCATCACTTTCCGCTCTACGCCATCAACCGCAGCGAGCGGTTCGAATTCGCCCTCGACCTGGCGGCCCCTTATGAGGAGGAGGCCCTGTCGACGACGGCGACCATGCCGAGGAGCATGGTCTACCCGCCGAGTTCCGCACTTCTCAGCCACCTTCATGCCGTTGGCGGCCAGGACGTGCATATGGAGCGCGCGGCGAACGACCGCGGCATCGGTCTGAGGCTTGCGAAGTCACCCGTCGTCTACTCGCCTACGCTCGGCATAGCGCCGGAGATCAGTCACGCGCTAACACCGCACGGGATGTTCCGCGTCATGTCGGACCCCGGCTCGCCGAAGAAGGTCCGCGTCGGGCTGGGCCTGTCCAACTTGGAGAACCTGCTCATCGACGCAGGTGCCGGCGACATGCTGACGTTCGAGCACGGGCCCGCGCTCATCGACCCGACGCCGGGTCTTTCGCCGTTCGACGAGCTCAAGCCAGGCAGCGGCCACTGTCGGACGGCTTGGGCGCGCTTCGTGCCAAGTTCCGGGGCCTCCCGGCCGCTGGCGATCGATCCCGAGGGCATGCCTGGATACGTGGGCGACGTCCAAGCGCCGATGCCGTTCAGGTCGACGCGCTTCGATGCCTTTAGCGTCGCGTTTCCCATGGTGCCGCTGCTTGGGCTTAGGAGCACTTCCGGGACATCTATCGCAGACCGCTTGCAGGTGGAGCGGGAAGTACTGGCGCGGGTTCGCCGGAGCATGGGCGAGGCCCATTCGGTCAATGTCGCGAGGACGTGGATGGCAACGGCCCCTGAGGTGGCACGGACACCTCAGGGCTATCTCGCTGAACGTCCCTCGGAAGGCGCTCCCTGGACTACGATCACCTTCGGCCGCACGGCGCGGCGCGAGGAGAGCGATCCCGCGGCCGCCGGCCCGGGCTTGCCCTTCGCGATCTCGGCAACGACGCCGGATTCGCAGGCGCAGCTGGCGAGCCTGCTAGCAGGCAATCGTCTCTTCCTGGTGACGACGCAGGGAGCGCTCGGTCGCGCCGGCTTCGATCCCAACTCGCTCGAGGCGATGGTGATGGGCGGGTGGACCTCCGCGCTTCCATCGGACGCGATCGTGATCGTGAAGCACGACGACCGCGCGGTCGAACAGTTGATCCAGGACCAGAAGAGCTGGACCGCGGCGGGTACCCTGTGTCCCCCCGCAGACGCCGCGCGGGCTACGGCCAACGTGAAGGCCGCGCTGGCGTCGACTGATGAGCTCTTCGCGCCGTTGCAGCGCCGGCTGAGGGATCCCAACTGGAACGGCGTACTCGTGCTTGACGCGAAGCTGGGGCAACTGCCGGATCAGCTGGCGGCCCTGACCCCGGGACTTCCCGGCGCGCTACCGATCCATCATGTCGGCCTCGATCTTTCCGCGATCGTCGCCTCGCCATCCAACTCGGCCTGGGCGCCCGCCGTGTTCGGAGTGCTGAACTACCACGCTGATCCGAAGGCGAAGCCGGCAAACTCCCCCGTCATGTCGATGCAGGTGACGCGCCTGGTGCTGCGGGTCGAGAACGACGCAGTCGATCGTTTCGAGTGCACCGTCCGCTTCGGGGTCAATCAGATCTTCGACGTGGGGCCGAAGCCCGGGACCGACGGCGAGCCCAAGGTCGTCGACCTCGAGGGCAAGTACGAGACGCGGATCGACGCAGGCGGAAAGAAGCGCGAGAGCTATCGGTTCGTCGCCTCGGCCGAGGACGGACCCGTCCTCGAACTCGACTTCGCGACGCCGGCGATCGTCGAGGGCGTCGTTCTAGATCGCATCGAGCTACTGACCGTACAGCAGGATGGAAAATCTACCGGCCGCTTCTTGCTCGATGGCTGGATTAAGTTCGGCAAGGTCGGCGACATGGACCTGCTGGGTGTCGACGCGCTCAAGTTCAGCTCGCTCGGCATCAATTTCGACCTCTCGTTCCTCGATGTGACGCTGGACTATCCGTCTATCTCGTTCGACCTCGACGGCTTCAACAGAGGGGCCATTCAGAAGAGGGTAGGCTCGTTCTTCTCCAACTTCGCCATGAAGCTCCGTGGCTTCAGCATCGGCGACTTGAGCCTGCCCAAGCTGGGGTTCTTCGATCTCGGAATAAGTCCGCCGGCGGGGTACAGTTTGTCCTCCGATTTCAAGTTCGGCTTCACCTTCGACTTGGACCTAGGCTCCCTGGGATCGCTCGCTAAGAAGCTCGAGCGCTTCAAGTTGCAGCTGATGCTCGGTTGGAAGCCGCGGATACCCGGATCGCTCTCCGATCTTTTCGCCATTGGTTTCCGGATAGACCTGGGCGAGGGTGCGGGCGGGATCGACCTCGGGATCGAAGGGATCGCTCGGCTCACGGCGGAACGGTTCAACCTCAAGAAGGTCGCGGCTCCCCCCGGCGTTCCTGGCGGAAAGGACATCATGATCCTGTCCGCCGACGACTGCGTGCTCGAGGTCCTCGGACAGAAGCTGCCGACCTCCCCGGATCAGCATTTCGCGCTCTTCCTGTTCGGCCAGCTTGGGCTGGGCATCTTCGAGCGGCCGGGCTGGTTCGCGAGCTTCAAGGACGACAAGCCGACCGCCCCCGTCGCGTTGTCGCGCATATCCCTGGCGCAACGTGTCGAGGTGGAGTTCGAGAAACTACAGAGCACGAAGGACGCAGTGACCTGGCTTGACGGCCAACTGACTTTCAAGCCCGGAGACGAGGACAAGTTCGTCAAGTTCGCCTCACCCGGCGGTACGCTGCGCTACGCCCCTGACCGCGAGTGGTTTGCGGCGGCGGACGGCAACTTCTTCGAGTTCGCCCGTGTCGCCGTCCTCCTTCGAGATCCCGACCTCTACGGCATCTATTTGGCGATACTAGGTTCAGATCCCGCCGACCCCCTCTTCGCGTTGGACTTCCTCTATCAGAAGCTCGCGGACGGCGTGGGCCGTTTCGTGGTCGAAATCCTGCCCCCCGAGGCGCTGCGGACGATCGAACTCGGTGCCGTCTCGGTAACGCTAGGCGTGATCCACGCCGAACTTTATACCGATGGTGGCTTCCTGGTTAAGCTCGGTAGCGACGGGGGAGACGATCAGGATTGGAGCAAGGCCTTCGTAGCCCAGGCCGGTGTCTTCATCGGAAAGGCCGGACTCTCGATCGGCCGCATTCCTCGACAGGCGGTTCCGGCTCTTTCCGGGATGAATGTCGGTTCCGTTTTCGTCGCAGGCCTCGCGTTGCGGATCGGTCTGGGTCGCGAGTTCGAGCGCGGGCCGATAAAGGCGGGTCTCAGCGTCTCAGTGTTCGGTCGCGTCCAAGGCGCCGTCGCCCGCCTGACGACCGGAAGCGGCTATGTCGTCGCGATGACCGGCGAGATCGGCATACTCGCTGAGATCGAGGGTTCGGTCGACTTGCGCATCGTCCGCGCGCGTCTTCTCATCCGCGTCTGGGTCGGCGCGGGCCTCGTGCTTGTCACGGGCGAGCCCGTACTGCTTTTCTGCGAGGCGGGCGTCGAGGTGTCGGTCGAGGTCGAGATTGGCAGGATCCGGGTCTTCGGCCACACGATCCGGATAACGATCCACCTGTCCTACTCGACGAGGCTCCGGTTCGAGTGGGAGCTGCCGGCGAAGGTTCCAGGGATACCCGCGCTCGCGCCGGCGGCGCTTAGGCTTCGTGCCTCACCACCACCGCCCTGGACCGTGCCGACCGCCGCGGCGCTGGGCGTCACGCCCGCACCCATGCAGTTGCGCCTCGTCGTCGATGCTTGCCGGACAGATTCGGGCGGCCGTGCTGTCCCGCTGATCGTCTGGCTCGAGGACGACGGGGTCAACGTCGGACAGGATCCCTTCAGACCGCTCGGTGAAGCCTTGGTCGCGTGGGCCGTTCTCCGTCGATCGCCGACGGCGCCCGATGCCAGCCGCGTGGCCATCGCGAAGACGGCGACCGGCGCCGGGGTCGCAATTGAAGACATCCGCGCGGAATTGCGTGGCCTGGGAGGTGTCGATCCAGCGACGTTGTCGACTTTCCTCCAAGTCGTGTGCGGCGGTTCGCACTTGAATCCGGTTACCGATGGCGGGACCGAATCCGGTTACGCCTTCCCGATGCCACCCGGGCTCGTCTTCGACCTGGGCGGTACCGCAATCGACCTCGCCACTACGGCGGTCATGGACGATGCCGAGGCCGATGCGATCGTCGCGCACCTGGATGGCCAGTTCGCAGAGATATCGTCGGCCGCGGCCGCGGCTCCGGCCGTCGGTCGTTCTAGGATCGCATTGAGCACTCGTCTCTTCCGCGAATGGTGTCAGCTCTTGGCGTTCGTCACCCTTGAGGTGTTGGATCAGGCGTTCGATGCGGCCGGCGACGTCTCGGTGACGGTTCCGCTCGGCACACTGTGGGGGAAGCTCGGGTCACCCGTTTGGAAGAATATAGCTGGACGGTCCGGCAGGCTTTTCCATGGAGGCCTCCGGGTGGACGACGGCGGCGTCAACAAGCCTCTCCTCGACCTGGCCGGACTGCTCCTGACGGTTCCCGCAGCGACGAACGCGAACCTCTCGATGAGGGGCACGGGAACTTCGGCTTGGTTGACGGCCGACCCGACGGCTTTGGTGCTCGATGGAGCGGCCATCGCCGCTCTGGGTGCGTCATCGCCGGTCATCGCGGCCACGCCCGACCTCAACGCGCCAGCGGCGCGTATGGTGCCCCGCGCCTTCCCGCTATCGGGATGGGCCCATGTGCGGTCGGACGACGTCGCACCCGTCCAGGCCGCGCTGCTCGACCTGAGTGTGGATCTGCGGCAGCAGTTGTCGCGCTCGAGCTCGAACACCTTCCCGCCTGAACTCACTTTTCAGTCGCGCGATGCGACATCGGTGGGCGAACCGTCAGGCAAGCCGAACTTGCTTAATTCCGCGGTCCGCACGCTCGTGTTTTCGATGGCGATCGACCGCATCGCGCTCGGCTCCGCGACGGGCGCTCCGCAACGATACGTTCCGAACTGCTTCCAGGTCGCGGGAACGAGCGAACCCGAGCGGCGCGGACTGGACGCACTCTTGGCGGACCTGGCGGAGGTTCCCGCGCGCCTGGCGGGATGCACGATCGACATCGGCTGGCGGGTGTCCAAGGGCCCCAACGCCGGTTCCTTGGTGCGCGCGGCGGTTACGCCGGGGGAGGTCCTCCTCGCGCGCTCAACAGTGTCAGTCGAGCGGCGGCCGTTCCCGACGCTGAGTGCGTTCGCCGCGACGCCAGCGGATCCGGAGGACATCTTCAGGGCGACGATGGACCCAGCGGACCACCGCGCGTTTCTTCTCCTGCTCCAGCGCGCGGCGCTCGTTAACGTCGGCGGGACGTACCTCATCGTGCCCGACGCGCTGGCGGCTGCCATGTCAGCGCTGTTCGGAGACGACAGTCAGGCGCAGATCGTCTTCACGGTGCGCTTCGATCCCGCAGCGTCGCTGCCGCCCGCAGCGGTCAATGCGATCGACATCAGCGGCGCCGCGGACCTCGCTGCCCTGGAGCCTGCTGGCGGCCCGGCGCAGGTGGTCATCGCCAAGGTGGCGGATGCCGTCGCTCAGCAGAAGTTCGGAGATATGCCGGGGCTGGTCGAGGCGGTGGCGCTGCGGCCACCCGGCACGGAACTGCTCCGGGTGTGGCGCAAGGCACCCGACAGCCTCCCCGATCCCTCGCCCCAGTCGGACCTTGTCGCCAACCAGCTCGAGCGCCAGTTCGACATGCTCGAGTTCGAGGTCGTCGATGCCGACGGCACCACGCTACTCTCCTTCGACGAATGCCTTCCACAGGCCTCCGAGGCGTCCGTGCCGGACGAGACCCCGGAACCGATCAGGTCGTGGCTCCAGGCGGAGTCCAAGGCGATGGGCTACGGCGAGAAGGACCACCGCTACGACGTACTCCTGCCATTTGCGGCGCTGCTCGCGCGCAAGGGCCTGGGATCGGGCCCCTACGCCGGCATCGGCCGCACGTTCCGGATCAGGCTCGGTTGGCGCGACATCTACGGAAACCGCTTCGGGCCGTTTGGATCCACCCAGCTCATTCCGCTGACGTATCATGATCCCCTGGTGCCTCTCGAGGCGTGGCCAGGCGTTCGGGCCAGCTTCCGCCCGGCGGCGACGGCGGGTTCGCGCACTATGCGCGTTAAGCTCGACGTCGAGGCGGCCGACCTCAATGGTGCTGCTGCCAACGTGGTTGCGGCGGATGGCCTCAAGAAGGTCATCGACCAGCTCGGCGGTCCCGGGATCGAAATCAGCCTGGCCTGCGGCCTCGGGACTCTTCGGAGCAGCGCGGTCTCGACGACAGACGTTCTGAACTTCCTCGGGACCGTTCGGGCTTGGCTAGCAGGTGCGCCTGCTGTTCCACAGCCTCATCCGCTGTTGCTTGACGTCGTCGTCGCGCAGGCCAACGACGCCGCCTTCAATCCCTTGACGATGAGCCTGGATGTCCGCCGGGATCCGGCATTCGTCTCCCCGGCGGCCATCACGGGCGTGGGATCGATGAGCTGTCCCATCAAGCCCGAAGTCGACGCAGCCGCCGGTGCCAAGGGCCGGCAGGCGTTCGCGACCTCCTATCAGGATGCGTTCTCGATCGCGGGGAAACCGGCTTCGGTCTGGGCCGCAATCGGGGCCGACGATTTCGGCGTGACGACCTGGTGGTCGGTAGACAGTCGGGTGTTCCCCAATGGCGCCACGGGCGACGGCAGATCGTTCGCTCCACCCCCGATCGCTCTGTCGCCCATGGATGCGGAGGTGTCGCCCCCGCTGCTCGATCCCAGCGGATCGTTCGAGAAGGGGGACGAGCGAACGGGGACGGTGCGCGGGCACGACCGCGATGCGGACGAGCTGCTCCGCCTGTACTTGGCGCGCATCGACGAATTCCTTTCTCCGCTGAACGCCCCCGTCACGGCGCGAGCGGTCGCGGGCAAGGCTCCCGACCCGACGCCCCTGGAGCGCGTTGCGAGGGCCAAGGCGGCGTTGCTTGGTCCGGGCGAGCCTCCGGCCTCGATGCTCCTGTCGAAGCTGACTGGCGTTAGGGCCGGCGACGATGACATTGGATCGCTCGACGAAGCGCTGCGCGTGATGCGCGACGCGTGCGCCTCCGACCTTTCCCGCTACGGCAGCGTGGGATCGGTGGTCGTTGTGCCGCTTCGCTCGAGCTTTCCGGCCGCCTGGACAGCGGCGCAGCCACGTCCCAAGCTATATGGACAACTCAAGTTCGGCAACGGGACGAACCCGCCACCTACCTTCGGGACGTTGACGCGGGGCGTCGCGATGCAGGACGGCCAGATGGCGCTCGGCATCGCGCTAATCCCCGGTGAGGGGTCGACGACGTCGATAGATCTCTCGGAGCCAGGTTCGCCGCACTACGTCTTCACGAACGTGGAACGCCTCATCGAGGCTGGCGTGCCGGCGGGACGGCTCGCTCCCTCCCGGTGGGTTACGCTGGTGCCGGTCGATGTCCCGGCCGGCAGCGCGGCACCGTCGTTACCGACCGTCGACCTTACCTGGAAGGGCAAGCTGGCGGCACCCGTGCCCCTGCGCCAGGTCCCGAAGCCCGCGATCCTGAGCAGTCCGGTAGTCGCGCCGTATGACGGTGATCCGACGACCACCTATGCCCAGGCGGTAAGCGCGGCCCGACGCTGGCGCTTCGGTTTCGAGCTGTCGGCCGAGTTCAGGGAGCAGGATGAGTATTGTGGTCGGATGATCTACAATGCCGACCTGCACGGAAGCGCGATTTCGACGGACACGCCGGCCGCCCCGCTGTTCCCAGGCCTCTTCGAACTGCTCTTGGCATTCGAGGCGAGGATCGCTCCCTATTGGACGGTGGTGGCTACCGAGGCAGATCGTCGCGCGGGAGGAAACGACCCTGCCAGCGAGCACCGCTTCAACAACGCCTGCGAGCGCTTCGCGGAGGCCGTAGAGGACGTTCTCGCCGGGTTCTCTTCGACCTTCCTGCTTGGGGCGGCCGACCCATTGCTCGACGACCGGTTCATCGTGACGGACGTCGATCGCGGTAAGGGGCGTCGCACCAAGATCGCCTATCGCGATCATCTGGCCGTAGGGGATCCACCGGCTACTCCGCACGCTGGTGAGGGCACCCCCAGCGTTACCATCCGGCAGCTTATCGGAGCGGGCGTGTTCGATGGCGTGAAGACGACGGTCGATCCGCTGACCACGACGTTCGATTTCAGCCGGGGTGAGACGGGATCGCCTCGGCGGTACCTGGAGGTAGGCCGCATGGACGCGGTGTCGTTACAAAGCGTCTGGACGGCAGCCTCGATCAGACGGAACGCCGTCATCGGGCAGATTAAGCCGATGTTCGTGTACAGGACCTCGGAGGTCTATCTCCAACAGGTTCTTGTGCCGAACCTCGTGCGACGGAGCTCAATCCCGTTCGCCGACCTGAAGGCCGAGACCTTGGCCGCCCGACTGCAGCGCGCCCTCTCGCCGGTGTTCAACGGTCAGGCGAGGGATTGTCCGATCCAGATCCGCTTCGACTATGAATCGGCGCGGATGGTCGAGATGCTCGAGCGTGCTGGACTTCCTCCAGGAAAGGGATTTACGCCAGAGCCCGATCCCAAGGTGCAGTTCGCTGGAATAGCGATCGGCAACGGACCTGGCGCCTGGACGGTCACGGACCTCGCACGCGAAGCTGCAGCCGCGCTGCTGCAGCAATTTGCTACCGTTCCGATCGACGCAAGGGGACGCCTAGTCATTGCGGTTACCCTGCGGACGGGTGACGGAACTGGACAACCGCTTCTGCAGCTGAAGCGGCTGCTCGTCCCGCTAACTGCGCTGACGGACCTGCCATGACGCACCGCGATCATCGGTGGGGCGCGCCATGCTAGAGGTCCTAGGGGCCCTGATGTTCGGAACGGTGGTTGGGTGGGCGAACGTGTCCGCAACCTCGGTCCTTCGTAGCGGCTTCCTTGTGGTGATCGTCGCGACGCTCGCCGTCGCCTTCGTCGAAGGACGGAGCCTGGGTCTGCTCCTGGCTGCTATCGGTGTGGCGATCGGGGCATCTGCACGCCTCGCTTGGGCGAAGGACCTC
>Ga0207676_10002604_pt1 | contig 12861 bp, 11 predicted proteins | sample KBSSwiS72_FD_184307 | JGI IMG/M metagenome (GOLD analysis project Ga0207676, IMG submission 184307) | Switchgrass rhizosphere microbial communities from Kellogg Biological Station, Michigan, USA - KBS Switchgrass S7-2 (SPAdes) (version 2) | ecosystem: Host-associated > Plants > Roots >... | reverse complement strand
AGGCGGCATGGCCATGGAAGCGATCAACCAGGCTGGTCATTTGAAGAGCCGGCTGATCGTCGTGCTCAACGATAACGAGATGTCGATCGCGCCCGCGGTCGGCGCGTTGACGGGTTATCTCAATCGCATTCGCGGCGCGCACGGTTATCATCGTTTCAAAGACGAAGTTGAAGAGAAGTTGCTGGCCATACCTTCAGTCGGTGAACGCTTGCATCACGCCGCCAAGACAATGAAAGACGTAATCGCCGCGGCGGTTTTGCCGGGGGCGCTCGTCAGTGAACTCGGTTTCAAATACATCGGCTACGTCGATGGTCACAATCCGCGTGCACTCGTCGCCGCCTTCAACGAAGCGAAGCAGATCAAGGATGGCCCAGTCATCGTTCACGCGCTGACGACGAAGGGCAAAGGCTTTCCGGAGACTGAACCTGATTACTATCGCTGGCACGCCACCGGCCCATTCGATCTCGCCACGGGAAAACCGATCAAGAGTTCATCGAAGATCCCAACTTACACGAAGGTGTTTGGCGACACGTTGGCCGAACTGATGGAGAAGGATCCAAAGGTCGTGGCGCTGACGGCCGCGATGCCGGACGGCACCGGCGTTTGCACGGCGCTCGAAAAATTTCCGGAGCGCTCGTTTGACGTCGGCATTGCCGAACAACACTGCGTCACGTTCGCAGCCGGAATGTCGTGCGAAGGACTGAAACCTGTTTGCGCGATCTATTCAACGTTTCTCCAGCGCGGCTTCGACCAGTTGATTCACGATGTTTGTATTCAGGATCTGAACGTCAAGTTTTGTCTCGATCGCGGTGGCGTGGCTGGCGGTGACGGACAAACTCATCACGGCTTGCTCGACATTGCGTACCTTCGCCCCGTGCCAAACATCGTCGTGATGGCGCCGAAGGACGAAGGCGAAATGCGCGACATGATGTTCACCATGCTCGAGCACACTGGGCCGGTAGCGATGCGTTACCCGCGCGGCAACGGCGTTGGAGTTCCGATCGATCGTGAACCGCAACTGCTTGAAATCGGCAAAGGTGAAATACTTCGCGACGGTGGGGAAGTGGCGCTTGTCGCTTACGGCGCGATGGTTCATCCGTCACTCGCCGCTGCGGATCGTCTCGCCAAAGATCGGATCGAAACTACGGTCGTGAACGCGCGGTTTGTCAAACCACTCGACACCCCGTTGTTGCTCGCGCTCGCTCGGACCAAGCGATTGATCGTTACTGTTGAAGAAGCTTATCTGGCTGGTGGCTTTGGCTCGGCAGTGATGGAGTTGCTCGAAGAGAACGGGCTCCAGGACAAGGTTCGCGTGGTCAGAATGGGAATCCCCGATCGACTCATCACTCACGGTGACGCGAAATTGCTGCTGGCGAAATACGGGCTTGACGCAGACGGCATCTACAATCGCGTCCGCGAGAGCGTTGAAGTACTCGATGAGCGTCGCACGCGCCGCAAAGTGACTTAAAGCCACAAAAAAGTCACAAGAGATTTTTTCCAATTGTCCCCCTCTTTGTGGCAATGCGTTGTTTTAGTGCACGATATCGGAAGCTATCGAGCAAATCACTCCTCAAACGCCCACGTCTAAGCGGTCTCCTCCTTTGGCCTTGGGATTGCAAGAAATCTGCGGTCAGAAAAATGACGGAACAATCGATAGATAACTCAGTTGGTACGAATCCGCCTGTGCCGCAGCCACATTTTGACGACGAACGAACGTTGCTGACGGCGCGGCGCGTTGTGCCCCTCGCCAAGATTAATGCGAAGGTGCGACACCGTCGCACGTGGTTCCTGGGTGGCGCGTTTCTGCTGGCGATGATGCTGGGAGCCGCGTCAGCGCTCGTTGCGGCGTATGTCAAACTGCGGAACGCACCGGCTGCGACCACTGAAGTAACACAGCCGGAGGTCGCAGCGCCCGAAACGACACCGGCGCCAGAATCTGTCGCGGCGAGCCTACCGTCTGAAAGCCCGCAGGTGGAAGAGACGCAGACGGCGTCCGAGATTGCCGAAGCGCCGAAGAAGGAATCGACATTCAAGCGGAAACCAGTGAGACATGTTCAGGAAGTTCCCGAGACGCGCGACCTGACGAAGCTGAGTGAAGACGAACAGTTAAATAGAATTCGCGACGCAGTATTGGTGGACGAATGGCAGGAACGCCGGGCGCGGCGTGTCATGAGACGCGAACGTCGACGTCTTGATCAATACAATCATCGCGACCTTTCCAATCTCGACGAGATCTTCGAAGGGCGCCGAAAGCCACAGTAATTCAACCGCAGATTTAACGCGGATGAATATAGATCAAAAGTGTATTGACGGAATTCTGATCGAGTGGCATCATCTCACGCACATCGGCAGTAAGTCGCCCTGTTTTCAACTCACACATTTAATAATTAATCCCCGACATTTTATAACGGTGGTATTTCATCATGACCAGGCAGACGTTTCGCGAGCGGGAGTGTATTCACCGCGATGAAGGCGCTGAAGGTGATTTCTACAACGGCGCATTTTACCTTCAGGCCTTGCAACGCCTTCGCGTCGATGACGCGGTGCGGATGGCTAGCAAGGTGAGTTCATTTTTTTGGTCTGACGCGCCGCACATTCTGGTGTGGCTTTGTGATGATTGCGCGGCGGAGATGCGCATGACTGACGTGCCCCGCGCTGTGACGCGACGCGCTTAGCGCGACAGGATTATCATGTAATCCTGTGAAGCGTGAGCGAATAGATAAACTGCTGGTCGAGCGCGGGCTCGTGGAGTCGCGCACAAAAGCACAGGCGATGGTCATGGCCGGAGTCGTGCTCGTCGACGAGCAGCGCGTTGAAAAACCTTCCCATCAGTTCGATCCAAACTCAACCATTCGTATCAAGGGTGAAGACGATCCGAGCACGCGATACGTCGGGCGTGGCGGTTTGAAACTGGAAGCTGCGCTGCGTGAGTTTCAGATCGACGTTGCCGGGCTCGAATGTCTTGATGTGGGAGCATCAACCGGCGGGTTTACGGATTGTCTTTTGCAAAACGGCGCGCGAAAGGTTTTCGCGATTGATGTTGGACACAATCAGATCGACTGGCGCTTGCGACAGGATCCGCGCGTGGAAGTCAGGGAAGGTGTAAATGCCCGTTACCTGAAGCCGGAGGATTTTCCGCGGCCGTTTGCTCTCGCGGTGATTGATGTTTCGTTCATTTCGGTGACGAAAGTGCTGCCGGGGATCGTTTCGCTGATGTCGGAGGGTGCGAGGATCGTAACGCTTATCAAGCCGCAGTTTGAAGTCGGCAAGGGAGAAGTGGGCGGCGGCGGAGTCGTGCGTGACGCGGCGAAGCGGGCGCGCGTGGTTGAAGAAGTGAACGCTGCCGCTCGAGAACTCGGTCTCGAAGTGGTAACCGTCATCGAGTCGCCTATCACTGGCGCCGAAGGCAACGTCGAGTATCTTGCACTCTACAACCTTTGATTAAGCCGTGGCTCAACCAGTGCCGCGGTGTTATCATCCGCCTGTTTAAACGCTACTCACTTCGAACAAATGTCGCCGTCAATTCAGCGGATAGGAATCATCCTTAAGCCGCACCAACCTGACGCTCTGAGGACCATCTGCGACCTGGTCGCGTGGCTTGCGGAGCGCGACATCACACTCGTCGGCGGCCCGGAAATCGAGCGCGAACGCATCGAACACCAAACCGGCTGTTCCGTCGAACAAACCGAGAGCACCGACATCGCCGGCGCAGTCGATCTCATGCTCGTCCTCGGTGGCGATGGCACGATGATCGCTACCGCACGCACGATCGGCGATCGTGAAGTTCCCGTTCTCGGCATCAACTACGGCGGTCTCGGCTATCTCGCCGAATTTCGGATCGAAGAACTCTACAACGCTCTCGAGTCAATCCTGGCCGGAAACTATCGTCTCGACAAACGCGTCATGCTCGACGTCGAACTACTACGCGACAACGAGCCGCCGAGAAACAACCGCGTGCTCAACGACGTCGTGATCAATAAAGCGGCACTCGCTCGCATCATCGAGATCGAAACATATTTCAATCACCAGTTCGTTAACTCCTTTCGCGCCGATGGTCTGATCGTCTCGACCCCGACTGGCTCCACCGCCTACAACCTCTCGGCTGGCGGACCAGTAATTTTCCCTTCGATGAATTGCGTAGTAATTACGCCGATCTGTCCGTTTACACTTTCGAACCGCCCGATCGTAGTGCCTGACGATGCCGAGATCGAGTTGTTATTGAAAACCGATCATGAAGAAGTCGCACTTACGCTCGATGGTCAAGTTGGTTTTTCGTTGGCCGTCGCCGATCGGGTCGTGATTCGAAAGAGCCGCACGATGTTCAATCTTATTCAGCCGAGCAACCGAAACTACTTCGACGTGCTGCGTGACAAGCTGCGTTGGGGTCGCTAAGAAGCACAACCAGAACAAGACATGTCTGAGAAAAGAGACAACCAGGATCGACTCGAACGAGATGCTTTCGAACGCGAGATTGCAACCGATCTCGACGCAGATACTCCTGACAAACCAAAAGGCGTTCCCCTGCACACCAAGATTCTCATCGGCCTCGCCGTCGGCGTGATCGCCGGGGTGGCGGTGAATCGCATGCTCGGCGGCGACCATCCGGCAGTCGTTTGGACTGTCGATAACATCACCCAGCCGGTGGGCCAGTTGTTTCTCCGCTCGTTGCTGATGATCGTTGTGCCGCTGGTTTTCTCGTCGCTCGTGGTTGGCATCGCAGGCATTGGCGACGTGCGCAAACTCGGACGCGTTGGTTTGAAGTCGTTTGCATACTGCCTGGTGATCTCGGGGATCTCCGTCGTCATTGGTCTCACGCTCGCAAACACGATCAAACCCGGCAAGCGCATCGATCCGGCCACATCCGCGGCGTTGCAACAGCGTTACGCCAGCGACGCGACGAAGAATGTCGAAGCTGCGAAACAAGCGAGCAGTACGACGCCGAAGCCTTTGATGGCGGTGGTGGAAACGATCGTTCCGAAGAACCCGTTTTACGCAGTTGCCGGAAAAGAAGACGCGAACATGCTTCACCTCATGTTCTTCGCGTTGATCGTCGGCATTGCGATCACGCTGCTGCCGATCACGGCGATGGCGCCGCTGCTGCGGGTGCTCGAAGGCATTTACGAAATCACCGCGAAGATCATCGAGATCATCATGAAGGTTGCGCCTTACGCCGTGGCGTGCCTGCTTTTCAACAACACCGCGCGCTTCGGTTTGGATCTCCTGCAAGCGCTCGGATGGTTTGTAGTGACAGTGCTACTCGGCTTGGCCTTGCACATGTTTGGCGTTTACTCCCTTTCGATTTACTTCCTCTCGCGCATGTCGCCCATCGAATTCTTCCGGCGCATCAAGACGGTGATCCTGACGGCGTTCTCGACTTCGTCGTCGAATGCGACACTGCCGACCGCCCTGCGAGTTTCAGAACAAAACCTCGGCGTGCCGCAGGAAATCAACAGCTTCGTGCTGACTGTCGGCGCCACCGCAAATCAAAACGGCACCGCGCTGTACGAAGGTGTGACTGTCCTGTTTCTGGCCCAACTTGCCGGCGTCAATCTCAGTTTGGGCCAACAGTTGATGGTGGTTTATCTTGCAATCCTCGGCGGCATCGGCACGGCAGGAGTTCCCTCAGGCTCGATTCCGTTTATCATCGGCGTGCTGGTAACGATTGGCGTCAATCCCGCGTTGATCGCGATCATTCTCGGTGTGGATCGGTTACTCGATATGTGTCGCACGACACTGAACGTCACGGGCGATATCACCGCGGCGACTTACGTGGCGCGGTCCGAAGGCTACGAATTATTGAAGCCGCACGAGCCCGCGATCGTTAACGCGGGCGTGCCTATCGGCGAGCGCGGCATGGATTAACGCTTTAGTAACAGACACGGCACAATCTGCACATACAGCTCGCGCTAGAATCTTCGATTTCGAGATTGGGGTTATCGCACCATGGTGTTTCCGCTGTATGACGACAATAGCGACAGGCAAACCACGCCGTGGGTTAACTACGGCATCATCGCCCTGAATATTTTTGTTTTTGTAGTCTTACAGAAGCTCGGCAGCGATACTCAATTCACTTACTCATTCTCGACTGTGCCGCTCGAGATCCTGCGCGGTACGGATGTAGTCACTCCAGCGCGGGTGCTCGAGGATCCGATGACGGGACAACGTCTGCTGGTTCCCGGCCTTGGTGAGACTCCGGTTTCAGTTTATCTGACACTCTTCACGTCGATGTTCATGCATGGCGGTATCGCGCACATCGCTGGCAACATGCTTTTCCTTTGGATCTTCGGCGACAACATCGAAGATCGGTTGGGCCATGTGAAGTATTTGTTCTTCTACCTGGTGTGTGGTCTGATTGCTTCGTTGGCCCATGTGTTTGCGACCGCTGCGTTCGCGACCGATCAGAGTAGCTTGCTGGTTCCGAGTCTTGGTGCTTCGGGTGCGATTTCAGGCGTGCTGGGTGGTTACATTTTGTTGTATCCAAAACGGCGGGTGACGGTGATCCTAATCCGCATACTCACGCAGGTGCCGGCTTACGTCGCGATTGGGCTGTGGTTTTTGTTCCAGTTGATTAGTGGACTCGGGATGTTGGGAGGCGGCTCGCAAGCAGGTGGCGTTGCCTACGCGGCCCACGTCGGCGGCTTCGTCGCCGGCCTGGTGCTGATCAAGATTTTCGACCTCGGAAACCGTAACTCCCGCCCAGCTTATTAGTCCGTGTCTGTCCGTGTAGATCTGTGGCTCCATTTTCATTAAGATTTGGCCATGGTAACCATCCAATCAACGCCGCGGGCGGAGATGAATCTGTTTCCGCTCGACACGTTTCCTTACGAGTTTCCCGGCAACGAAATCAAGATCAACTTCGAGATTCCGGAGTTCACGGCGATCTGTCCGTTCTCTGATTTCCCTGACTTCGCCCTTATTCGGCTGGAATACGTTCCCAACGAACGCTGCGTTGAGTTGAAGAGTCTGAAACTCTACATAAACTCTTTCCGCAACGTGAAGATCTTCCACGAGCACGTCATCAACATCATTCTCGAGGACTTCGTCGCCGCCTGCGATCCGCTGCGCGTCGACATTGAAGGCGACTTCCACGTCCGCGGCAACATCAAGACCATCGTGCGGGCCAGCTACACCCGGCGCGATTACTAATGCAAAACGGCGAAAACTTGTGGCGGCGGTATCGGGGGTTGCCGCGGAATGTGGTGGCGATTGGGGCGGTGAGTCTGCTCAATGATGCCTCGAGTGAGATCATCTATCCGCTGCTGCCGGTTTTTCTCGCATCGAGTTTGGGGGCTTCCGCGGGAGTTATCGGGACCATCGAAGGACTCGCAGAGTCAATCTCGAGTTTGCTGAAGTTATTCGCTGGTTATCTGAGCGATCGTCTCGGAAAACGCAAGTGGCTGGTCGTGTCGGGTTACGCACTCGCCTCTTTTGCGAGACCGTTGCTGGCTTTCGCCAGAACGTGGACGCAGGTGCTCGTCATTCGACTTACGGATCGCGTCGGCAAAGGGATCAGGACCGCGCCGCGCGATGCGATGATTGCTGATACAGTCAGGGTCGAACAACGAGGCATTGCTTTTGGTTTTCACCGCGCGATGGACCACGCGGGCGCAGTTATCGGTCCGCTGGTTGGTTATGCGTTGGTCGTGCTCTTTGTAGTGAATCGCCAGGCCCCAACCACGAGTGAGTTTTCAAGAATCTTCATCATAGCCTCCGTGCCGGCGTTGATAGCCGTGCTCGTCGCGGTGTTTTTTATGCGCGAGTCGCCGGTTCACGTGCACGACGGAGCGCCGATGGCGAAACTCTCGTTGCGCGGTTTTGACAGCAACTTCAAACGGTTCCTTGTGGTGCTCGCACTCTTCACGCTTTCGAACTCATCTGACAGTTTCCTGATCCTGCGTGCGAGAGATTCAGGCGTGTCGATCGCGATGGTGCCGTTGCTCTGGGCGGCGCATCACGGGACAAAAGTTTTGAGTTCACTGCTCGGCGGCGATCTTTCGGATCGGCTGGGGCGTAAACGTTTGATTGTTTCCGGCTGGGTGCTCTATGCGGCGGTTTACGCGGGCTTTGCTTTTGCGACGAACGTCGCCTCACTGTGGATCCTTTTTCTCATTTACGGCATCTATTTTGGTTTGGCCGAAGGCGCGGAGAAGGCGCTGGTGGCCGACCTCGTGCGGCCCGAACAACGCGGGACGGCTTACGGTCTGTACAATCTCGCTTTCGGCATCACCGTGTTTCCTGCGTCGCTGTTGATGGGTATGATTTGGGATTGGAAAGGACCGGAAGTGGCTTTTCTCGTCAGCGCCATGCTGGGCGCCACGGCCGCCGTGCTGCTGTTGCTTTTTGTCAGACCGCACCCGCGCGAAAGGATTTTGAAATGAGACACAGAGTTCTAACTCCTCATCCCGGTTTATCAACCGGCATTGGCTACTACCTCGGCGGTATGGAAGAAGTGCGCAACCAGGTCGCGGTGGCAGTGAAGTCGATTCCTGACGATCTGATCGGCAAGCCGGCGTTTCTCGGAGCACATTCGATCGGCGGGCTCTTGCTGCACATCGGTGAGGCAGAGTGGTTTTGGATGCAGATGGTGGTTTCGGGGCACCAGCTAACGGACGAAGACAAGAAAGCGCCGTGCTGGGACATACTCGACGACGTTGACGCCGTCGCGCGCAATGGCTACACGGTTGAGTTTTGTTTGAAAGAGATCGAGAAGATTCGCAATCAAACCCGCGACGTGCTTTTCTCTTTCAGTGACAAAGATCTGGAACGCATCATCAGTTTCGATCGGCGCGGCGAAACTACTGAGTACAACCTGCGCTGGATTCTGCATCACCTGATCGATCACGAAGCCCAGCACAAAGGCCAGATTTTGATGTTGAAGCGACTGATGGCAATATAAAACCCATCCACGGATTACGCAGTTCAGAATTTCTGTGTAATCTCTGGCTGGATTGATTCATTAATGAACTACGACGTAATCAAGAATGCCGATGAACTTCGGAAAGCAATCGAAATCCTCTCAACCCAACCGGTGCTCGGGCTGGACACCGAAACGACCGACCTCGATCCATTTACCGCGCGTCTGCGATTAATCCAACTCGCGACTCCCGATCGCGTTTTCATCGTCGACTTCGATCACTTCAGCAACGGCAACGCTCCGCAAAGTGACGCACTCGCGCCACTGCGACGCCTGCTCGCCGCGCCGCGCCCAATCAAGATCGCGCACAACGCAAAGTTCGACGCAAAGTTCATCAAGCACAATCTCGACGTCGATCTCGGCGGCCTCTTCGACACGCTGCTGGCGAGTCAACTCGTCGGCGCCGGCGACATCGAAGAACGACATGGACTCGAAACGGTCGCGAGTCGTTATCTGAACGAAGCAGTCGACAAATCGGAACGCTTGAGCAACTGGAATTTCGAGTTATCGGAAGCGCAACTCGAGTATGCCGCGCGCGATGCCGCAGTTCTCTTGCCGCTGCGTGAAAAACTGATCGAACGATTGAAATCAGATTCGCTGGTGAAGTGTGCGCAGCTCGAGTTTGAGTGCGTGATGCCGGTCGTCGATATCGAACTTGCGGGCTTTTACATGCACAAAGACCGCTGGCTCGAGCAACTCAGCATCGTCGAAAAAAGAAGAATCGAACTGGCGGAACAGCTACAGCAGGTGCTGGCGGAGGAATCTTCGCAAGGTTCGTTGTTCGGTGGACCACAGCGCGACGACATCAATCTCGACTCACACCAACAGTTGACCCAGGCGCTCAATCGCCTCGGCATTCCCGTTCCCGATTCAACGCGCAACTGGAAGTTGCAGCCGCTGGCCGCGCAGTACCCAATCATCGGCACCTTGCTCGAATACCGCACCGTGCAAAAGGCGTTGACGAGTTACGGCGAAAACATGATCGAGTTGATCAATCCCACGACCAAGCGTCTGCACGCAGACTTTCGCCAGATCGGAGCGCCCACGGGAAGGTTCGCCTGCACAAACCCGAACATTCAGCAGGTGCCGCATGCGGTTGAGTACCGGCGCTGCTTTAGCGGTTATCCGGATGAGCGAAAGTTGATTATTGCCGACTACTCGCAGATCGAGTTGCGCATCCTGGCGGAGTTTTCCGGAGATCGCGGTTTCATCGACGCTTTTAACTCGGGCGCCGATCTGCATCGGGTCACGGCGTCGCAAGTGTTCAATGCGTCGCTCGATCAAGTCACCAGGGAGCAGCGCGATTTTGCGAAGCGATTGAACTTCGGCGTTGTTTATGGAATCGGCGCGCAGCGTTTCGCGATGATGACGGGGCTGAGTGTCTCCGATGCTGAGAACGTTTTGCGCCGTTACTTTGGCACTTACCGCCAGCTCGATACTTACCTGCGCGAAGCGGCAAACCGCGCCGTGACCGAGCGCCAGGCGCGCACGGCGTCTGGAAGGTTGGTGCGTTTTCGTTACGACGAAAACGATCGCCAGCAGATCTCAATGACGCAACGCAACGGCAAGAACACGCCGATTCAAGGCACGAGTGCCGACATTCTGAAACGCGCTTTGAAACTATTGAAAGAAGAACTGAGTGACACCAATGCGAAAGTCGTCAACATCATTCACGACGAGATCGTCGTCGAAGCTGACGCCGATGAGGCACAGGCTGTCGCAGCCAAAGTCGAGCGCGTCATGTGCGCCGCCGCTGAAGAGTATTTGAAAACTGTCCCGGTCAAAGTCGAAACAGAGATCGCGGACGAATGGGTCAAATAAAAACCCGTCCCTTCATCTCCGTCTCCAGATGAAATAAATTGGCACTCCAGTGAACACTAGCAAATATCCCATTCCCGAAGTCGACGGCGCCAATATCGCCAAATCGATTATGAACAGCCCCGCCAGCACGATGTAGATGAACGGAACGACCGGATATCCAAACGTCTTATACGGGCGCTCGATCTCCGGAGCTTTGCGACGCATCACGATCACCGCTCCTACCATCAACACGTAGAAGATCAGATCAGCCGATACAATGTATTCGAGCAGTTGGGTGTAAACGTTCTCAAATTTATACGCGGCCGTTTGGGGATCGATCTTCACCGTCCGCGGCAGCACCAGAAACGACGCCCATAGCCCCTGAGCGATCAACGCAACGGCCGGCACGTGATGCGCATTGATGCTGTCGACGCGTTTGAAAAACAGTCCATCTCGCGCCATCGCGTAGTAAACGCGTGCGCCCGCGAGTATCAATCCATTGTTACAACCGAACGTTGAGATCATGATCGCGAGCGCCATAATGATCGCGCCGCTTGGACCAAGCACCGCCTGCATCACTGCTGTCGCCACTCGGTTCTGGGGCGCGTTTTGAATCCCGGCCAGCGGCAAGGTCACCACGTACGCGAGGTTTGCAAGCAGATAAAGCGTGACTACCAGCCCGCAACCGAGTAATAGCGCGCGCGGCAGGTTCTTCCCCGGATCGCGTACCTCGCCCGCCGTAAACGTAACGTTGTTCCACGCTGACTGTGCGAACAGCGGTCCAACCATCGCGCGACCTAGCAACATCACCAACGCGAGCACCAGCAATCCCTGCCCGGCAGGATCAAACCAAACTTGCGACGTCGAAGGTCGCCAGCCGTTTTCCCACGGCCGCCACCACGAAGATGTGTAAGCAGCGCTACCGTGGTTCCATCCCACCACCAATCCGATCACGATCAGCCCGAGCAACGCAGCGGCCTTCGTAAAAGTAAACGTGTTCTGAATTATTTTTCCGGTTTGCAGCCCGCGCGTGTTGATGAAGGTGAGAAACAGAATCATCACGACCGCGAGCAGTTGCTGCGTCGATAAGCTCATCGCGTAACCGTTGAATGAGAGTTGTTCGATCGTAAACGGCTTAACGATGACGATTGGTGCGATGAGATAGCGTTCTCCTGAAACCACATTGGTGAGGACTCCGGTAAAGTTTGCGAAGGCAACCGCGACGGCGGCAATCGTCCCCGATTGAATGATGAGAAACAGCCCCCAGCCGAAGAGAAATCCGATCGATGGGCCATACGCCTCTCGCAAAAACACGTACTGCCCGCCCGCGCGCGGCCACATCGCCGCGAGTTCAGCACAACACAACGCGCCCGTGATCGTGAGCACACCCGCGAGCGCCCAGGCCATCAGCAGCCATCCGGGGGAGCCCACCAACCGCGACGACTCGGCGGAGGTGATAAAGATCCCCGATCCAATCATCGAGCCCACCACGATCATCGTGGCGTCGAGCAAGCTCAGGCCACGAACGAGTTTGGCGGGGGATTCTTTGCTCATTTAGACGGCGCAGATTATCGCAAATCGTCGCAGATAAGAAGGGGCAAAAAACAGGTGCTTGACACTGCTTGACGTGCTCACCTAGTCTTTCGAGGTTTGGAGTCTGTCATCTATGAAGAATGAACTTATCAATTTAATCACAAACAAACAGGCCCACGTGGGCGTCATCGGCCTCGGCTACGTCGGCTTGCCGCTGCTGGTCGAGTTTACGTCGAAGGGGTTCAAGGGGACGGGTTTCGAAGTCGACGAGACGAAGGTAAGCCATATCAACTCGGGCACCTCGTACATCGGCGACGTGCCCTCGCGCAAAGTGAAGGAGGTGGTTGACGCCAAGCGACTGCGAGCCACCACCGATTTCAGTCATTTGAGCGAATGCGACGCGATCATCATCTGCGTTCCCACGCCGCTTCGGAAAACGAAGGAACCAGACGTTTCTTACATTCTTGCCGCCGCAGAACAGATCGCGAAGCATTTGCGTCGTGGTCAGTTGATCATTCTCGAGTCGACCACTTACCCCGGCACGACCAACGAAGTGCTGCTCCCGATGTTCGAGGAAAAAGGGCTGAAACTCGACGAGGATTTCCTGCTGGCGT
>Ga0207676_10002590_pt1 | contig 12898 bp, 13 predicted proteins | sample KBSSwiS72_FD_184307 | JGI IMG/M metagenome (GOLD analysis project Ga0207676, IMG submission 184307) | Switchgrass rhizosphere microbial communities from Kellogg Biological Station, Michigan, USA - KBS Switchgrass S7-2 (SPAdes) (version 2) | ecosystem: Host-associated > Plants > Roots >... | reverse complement strand
GGCGGAGTGATTTAGCCTTTTTTCACGGGTCGGGGCGCATCTTAGCGCCATGGCCAAGCTGCTGTTGATTCTGATTCTAGGCGGAGCGATTTCCGAAAGCCTGTCGTCGCATTCGGCGCCGCCGCTGCTGATCGACTCCGCGCCGACCGCACCTCTCGACGCTGGCAACTAAACAGCTACACCCGGCGCGTGAACCGCGTCACCCAGCATCCCGTCCATGCCTTCGCCGCCGCGCTCGCCGCGGTCGCGGTGTTGTCGATCATGGACGCGGTGATGAAAGGCCTGGTGCTCGCGATCGGGATTTTCGCGGTCAGCGTGTGGCGCTCGATCGCCAACCTCGTTCTTACCTCCGGGCTTTACCTCCCGGGCCGGCCCAAGTGGCCGAAAGCGGCGACGCTTCGAATTCATGTCTGGCGCGGAATTGTCGTCATGGTGATGGCCGGACTGTTCTTCTGGGGCATCGGCCGCGTCCCGCTGGCGCAGGCGATCGCGCTGACCTTCATCGCGCCGCTGATTTCGCTGCTGCTGGCGAGCCTGTTCCTGCACGAACAGATCGGCAAGAAATCGATTGTCGGATCGATCATCGCCTTCACCGGCGTGGTCGCCATCGTTTGGGGTCAGGCACGCGCGCAAGCGGCGCCTGGCGTCTTGCTCGGTAGCGCCGCGATCATCGGCTCGGCCTTGTGCTACGCGGTCAATATCGTGCTGATGCGGCACCAATCGCTCGCCGCCAAACCGGTCGAAATCAATTTCTTCCAGTCGCTGACGGTACTGGTGCTGTGGTTCGCGGCGATTCCGTTTGTCGGCTTTCCCGTATGGCCGGAAGGCCAGTGGCACTGGGTGGTGGTCGCCGCGCTGATGTCGACCGCGGGCGGGCTGATTTTCTCCTGGGCTTATGCGCGGGCCGAGGCCAGCTATCTTTCGGTCACCGAATATAGCGGATTCCTGTGGGCGTCGGCGCTCGGCTGGCTGATCTTCCACGAGCGGGTGTCCCTCTACACGCTTGGCGGGGCGCTACTGATTGTCGGCGGCTGCTTGGTCGCGGCATCTCGCCGGACCGCCGTTCCGCCCGAAATCGAAGCGACCGGCTAGCTCGAGCCCAGCACGTTGATGGTGAAGGCGAGCACGCCGATGTTGAAAATGAACGCGGCAAAGGCGTGGAGCGTGACGAAACGGCGGATGACCGCGTCGCTGATCGTCACGTCGGAGGTCTGGAATGTCATTCCGATCGTGAAGGCGAAATAGACGAAATCCCAATAGACGGGGTCCTTGGTCCCGGGGAAATTGATCCCCGAATCGCCGGTCTTGCTGTCAATGCGATAGGCGAGGTGGGTGTAATGAAATGTGTAGACCAGGTTGGCGAACAGCCAGGCCAGAATCAGCGTCGAAATAACCAGGATCTTGGTCAGGGGTTCGGGCCGGTGGTCCATCGTTTCCGCCCCGATTGCGGCGAGCAGCACGATCATCACGATCGCGGTGAGCACTATCAGGCCGCGGCGGTTGGCGTCATTCTGCTTGGCATGATTGCGGACCAGCTTGGCGTCGCGCGAATGGATCAGCGGTGCGCAGGTCAGGAGGAACAGGATCGCCGCGGTGTCGAACGCGGCCATCAGGCTGAGCGCGGGGTTGTGCAACCAGCTGTTGGCCAAGGGAACTCCAGCGATCAGCACCGCGAGGAACAGCAGGAAGCGCCACGGCGCGACGATGTTGCCGATGGTCTTGCGTTCCGCCATGGCGTGGCAGGTTAGCGCCCGTTCCCGTCTCGTCCAGTGAAAGGAATGTCATGCCCTGGTTGTGGCTGGTTGTCGGCGGAATGTTCGAAGTCGGCTTCACCACGTCGCTGCGCTTCGTCGATGGTTTCCGCAACGGCCCGTGGACGGCCGCGTTTCTAGTTTCCGTCGCGATCAGCATGGGGTTGCTTGAGGTTGCGTCGCGCTCGATCCCGATGGGCACGGCTTATGCGGTGTGGGGCGGGATTGGGGCGGTCGGCACGGTGCTCGTCGGCATCCTGTGGTTCCATGAGCCGTCAGGGCTTGTGCGGATGCTCCTGATTCTCGGCATCGTCGCCGCGATCGCGGCGCTCAGGATGACGGTCTAGATTACGACCGGTGGGCCCGATGTCATTTCGGATCGGCTGAGACCGCGAATCCATGGAATGATCGAAGCCCAGCTCAAATCCTGCTGGAGCTCCACACCCGCCAGATTGTCCTTGCGCCACACAATTTGTCCCGCAGGAATGTTCAACCCTTCCACAAACAGCGAGATCGTCGCGCCGGCGACCGGCAACGAATCGCCCTCAAGCTGGAGGCCTCGCGCGGAGATATTGCGCAGCGTTGCCGCGGCAAATTCGTCGCCATCCTTGATCCAAGCGTCGCAGCGCAGTTCGACTCGCGGCACCGCGCGCCGCTCGACCGGCTGGCTGACCAGCTTGCGGGTGATCAGTGCCACCAAATTCACCGGTTCCTTGAAGGCAATTCCAGTCTCGTCGCGATCTTGCCAGGCGATGGTGCCGGCGGGGCGCTGACCGGTTTCAAGCTCGAGCGCGACGCATTCGTCGGGCGAGTTGGTCAACTCGCCGCGAACGATCGCGCCGAGGGCCGAGATTCTCCGCAGCGTGCACGGCTTGGCGAACCCCGCCTGATAGACGATCGCCGGATCCGAAGGCAGCGCTTGTTCCCCGGCAACCGAACTTTCCGGCCACGGCAGCCTGTCGCCAACGACGAACGTGGTGAGCGAAGGTGTTTGCGGCATGGTTGCTCCCCCCACACCAATGCTCCCGCCGAAGCTAAAAAGTTCCTAACGCGGCGCCGGTTCAAGGTGCGGGGCAATTTCCGCGCTTTGCTCGACCGAGGCGTAGAATTTGGGTTTCGGAAAAGGCCCGCGCGCCTGCTCGAAAGCATATCCAAGCGACAGCAGGAGCGACTCGCTCCACTTGGGCCCGATAAAGCTGAGGCCGACCGGGAGACCTTTGACCAGACCCATCGGCACGGTGAGGTGCGGATAGCCGGCGACCGCGGCAAGGGATCCCGCGCCGCCCCCGGAAATCTGGTCGCCATTGACCGCGTCGATCTTCCACGCCGGGGGCATGGTTGGGCCGATCAAAGCCACGACGCGATTTTCGCGCAGTAATTTGTCGATCCCGTTTGGGCCGGCAGCCATGAAGCTCGCCGCCCGCGCCTTCTTATAGGCGAGATCGGTCAGACCCTTGGTCTTCTCGGCGCGTTCGAAGGTCTCCTGTCCGAACAGGCTCATCTCGCTTTTGAGATGCGCTTGGTCGAACGCGATGACGTCGGCCAGCGACCGCACGGGAATCGGCGCCGGGCTGCCCTTGAGGTAGGTCCCCAGGTCGGCTTTCAATTCGGTGAGAAGAACCGGCAGCTCGTTCTTGCCGATCGCGCTGTCGTCGAACTTCTTGATTTCGACCAGGGTCGCGCCGCGCTCGCGCAGAATCGCCAGCGCGGTCGCGAACGCGGTGTCGGTGCCGAAACCCGAGGCGAAGCGCATGACGCCGATCCGTTTGCCCTTCAGCGAGTTCGCATCGAGCAGCGCCGCATATTCAGTCTTGCGCCGATCGGCCTCGGCGGTCGCCGGATCGGCGGGATCGCTGCCGGCGATTGCGGTCAGCAGCGCGGCCGCCTCGCGCACGCTCGCGGTCATCGGACCGGCCGTATCCTGGCTGTGGCTGATCGGGACGATGTGTGTCCGGCTGACCAGCCCGACGGTCGGCTTCAGCCCGACGATGCCGTTGATTGCCGCCGGGCAGGTGACCGATCCGTCGGTCTCGGTGCCGATCGCCAACCGAACGAGGCCGGCCGCGACCGCGGCACCGCCGCCACTCGACGATCCGCATGGATTGCGATCGAGCGCCCACGGATTGCGGGTCTGCCCACCGACCGCGCTCCAGCCCGAGATCGAATTGTTGGAGCGGATGTTGGCCCATTCGCTGAGGTTGGTTTTGCCGAGGATGATCGCCCCGGCCGCGCGCAACCGCGCGACCAGCGGGGCGTCGCGGTTGGTGACATTATTGGCGAGCGCGAGGCTGCCGGCGGTGGTCGGCAACGGTCCGGCGGCTTCGATATTGTCCTTGATCAATACCGGCTGTCCGCCGACGAGACCGACGGTGCGGCGAGCCGCATCGAACGCCCGCGCTTGACCTATCGCTGTCGGATCGATCGCGATCACCGCATGAAGCTGCGGGTCGATCCGCGCGATGCGTTCCAGTGACGTCCGGACGTTGTCCTGGGCGGCGGTCTGTGCATGGACCGCAGTGGAAATCGCGATCAAGACGCCAAGAGCAATCGGTTTATGCATCGCACCCCTCCCCTTTTTGTCGCATAGCCCGTTCGTCGGCGGCTGTCGGCACTTTGTCGAAGTTCGGGACGTTGTCATCAACCATTCAGTTGCCGACGATAGGGCGCCCACATGATTTCACGATTTTCATCCAGCGCGCTGCTTGTCGGCACCGCCTCCCTGCTGCCCGTCGCGGCGCCGGCTTTCGCTCAAACTGTGGCCGCGCCGCCCGCCGCCACGGCGCAGCCCGAAAGCGTCGCGCCGGCGACCGGGGACGAAGGCGACGAGGAAGACATCGTCATTACCGGCCAGCGCCCCCGCGGATCGGTACTCGGCGACATCCCTCCGGAAAAAATTCTGAACTCGGCCGATATCCGGGCAACCGGCGCAACCGGCATCACCGATTTGCTCGACGCACTGGCGCCGGAAATCGGCAGTGCCCGGGGCAGCGGCGGCCAGCCGGTGCTGCTGCTCAACGGCCAGCGGATCTCGAGCTTCCGCGAGATGCGCGACATCCCGACCGAAGCGATCCAGCGGGTCGAAATTCTGCCCGAGGAGGTCGCGCTCAAATACGGCTACCGCGCCGACCAGCGCGTCGTGAACATCGTCCTCCGCCAGCGCTTCCGTTCGACCGTCGCGCAGCTTGGCGCGACGGTCCCGACCGCCGGTGACGAAGCGAGCGGCAGCGCCGACGTGACCAGGCTGATGATCCAGCGCAACGGCCGGACGCAATTCAATCTCCACGCCGAAGGTAACAGCATGCTGACCGAGGCGGAGCGCGACATCCAGCTTGAATCGATCCCACCCGGCGCGACGGAGGAACAAGCGCTAGCCGCGCGCTCGCTGATCGGAACCCGCCGCGACGTCCGCGGCTCGGCGATCATCAACCGCCAGATCCTCGGCAACGTCTCGGCGACCCTGAATACTGAACTCGAACATGTCGAAGGCCATTCGCTGATAGGTTTGGGTGATACGTCGCTGGTCGCGCTCGACCGCAACACGTCGAGCGACAGCGCCCACGCGGGGATCACCCTTAACTGGGACAAATCCCAGTGGCGCTTCAACGTCACCGGCAACGCTGACTGGGACCGCAGCGTCACCGGCACCGATCGCGACGATCCGGTTTTCCCGCGCGATCGGGCCCGCGAAACGACGACCTCGGGCGACATTACGGGAACCGCCAACGGGACCTTATTCAAAGTCCCGGCGGGAAATGCCGGCGCAACCTTCAAGGTCGGCGCGAGCTCGGTCGGCCTCGACAGCGAGAGCCGGCGGCTGGGGGTGGAGACTCCGGGTTCGCTCAGCCGCACGACCGGTACCGCGTCGGTCAATCTCGATCTGCCGATCTCGCGCCGCGGCCGGGAATTCAGCGCGCTCGGCAATTTGACGCTCAACGCCAATGCCGAACTCGACCAGCTATCCGATTTCGGCACACTGACGACAATCGGCGCGGGAGCCAATTGGTCGCCGGTCGACCGGCTCAACCTGATCACCAGCTGGACTCGCGAGGAGGGTCCGCCGACCATCCAGCAATTGGGCGACCCGATCCTGGTCACGCCGGACTCGCGGATTTTCGATTTCACGAGGGGCGAAACCGCGATCGTCACCGCGACCACCGGCGGCAATCGCGATCTCGAGTCGGACCGCCGCAACGTGTTCAAGCTCGGCGCCAACTGGCAACCGTCGGCGAAGCTCGATCTGCGTTTACGCGCCGATTACGTCCACCAGCGGGTTGAAAACCCGGTCTCCAGTCTTTCGGTGACCCCGGCAATCGAGGACGCCTTCCCCGGACGCTTCATCCGCGCGTCGTGCACCCCGCAGCCATGCACCGGCGAGCTGGTCAGCGTCGACCTAACGCCGGTCAATTTCGACCATAGCCAGCGCGACCAGCTGCGCGTCGGCTTCGATTTTTCCAAGCCATTGAAGTCGCGGCGTCCATCGCAGGCGTTGCTCGACCAGATGCGCAAGGAATTCGGGTTTGCGCCGCGCGCGGCCGGCCAGACCGGCTCGCCGGGCGGGCCGCCGCCCGAAGGCGGCCAGGGCGCTGCTCCCCCGCCATCGGACGGGGGCCGTGACGGCGGCCGCGGGTTCGGCGGGCGTGGCGGCGGCGGTTTCGGCGGTGGCGGCGGCAATCGCGGGCGGCTGACCTTCTCGCTGACCGACACCATCACCTTTACCGACAAGGTGACCATCGCCCCGGGTTTCGCGCTCGATTATCTGCATGGCGATGCGGCGGGTTCGAGCGGCGGCACGCCGCGCCACCTGGTCGAGGCACGCGCCGGCTATGCCAACAACGGCCTCGGCGCCCGTTTCAGCGCCAATTATCGCAGCGGCACCAGGGTCGACAGCCTGACCGGTGACGATCTCCGCTTTTCGCCGCTGGCGACTTTCGATCTCCGGCTGTTCGCCAACCCGGGCGACATTCCGGAACTGGTGCTCAAGCACAAATGGCTGCGCGGCGCCCAGGTGCAGTTCAACGTCAGCAACATCTTCGACGCCAAGCCCAAGGTGCGCAATGCGGCCGGTGACGTCCCGCTGACCTACCAGCCGGACCTGCTCGACCCGCTCGGGCGAACGATCGGGATCACCATTCGCAAGCTGTTCCTCCCGCCGCCGAGCTTCTTCCGCCGGGCGATCCAGGAACGGCAGCAGCAACAGCCATCGACGACATCGCCGACAGGCTGATTCCGCATTTCGCAGAAATGTGCTTAAGCGCGGCGCAATGACGCCTGTTCAGCCCGTTCGGGGCACGCAAAGCCTGCTCGGAGAAGACGCCGACCGCCTCGCCGCGGTGGTCGCCGCGTTCGATCGCGTGCGCCGCCTGTTCGGCTTCAAGCGGGTCGAAGTGCCGACGATCGAGCCGACCCAGGTGTTCGCGCGGACCATCGGCGAGACCACCGACGTGGTGTCGAAGGAAATGTATTCCTTCGACGATCGCGGCGGCGATTCGATTACGCTGCGGCCCGAATTCACCGCCGGCATCTGCCGCTCTTTTTTAAGCGAGGGCTGGCAGCAGCACGTGCCGCTCAAGCTTGCGACCCACGGTTCGGCCTTCCGTTACGAGCGGCCGCAAAAGGGCCGCTTCCGCGAATTTCATCAGCTTGACGCCGAGATCATCGGCGCCGCCGAGCCGCAGGCCGACGTCGAGATATTGAGCCTCGGCTACCAACTGCTGCGCGAACTCGGCATCGCCGACGGCGTGACGCTCGAATTGAACACGCTCGGCGATCCGCAAACGCGCGACGCGTGGCGTTCGGCGCTGGTCGATTACTTCCAGTCGCACCGGGGCGGACTGTCGGAGGACAGCGTCGCCCGGCTCGAGCGCAATCCGCTGCGTATCCTCGACAGCAAGGACGAACGCGACCGCGCAATCTGCGCCGACGCGCCGAGCGTCGACGACTATCTGACCAGCGAAGCAGCGGATTTCTTCGCGGCGGTGATCGCTGGCGTCGATACCGTGGGCGTTCCCTGGACGCGCAATGCCCGCCTGGTCCGCGGGCTCGATTATTATCGTCACACCGCGTTCGAATTCGTCACCGATCGGCTCGGCGCGCAGGGCACGGTGATCGCCGGCGGCCGCTACGACGGGCTGATCGAAACGCTCGGTGGCCCGCATACGCCGGCAATCGGTTGGGCAGCGGGGATCGAGCGGCTGGCGATGATGATCGACGCGCCACCCGCTGAAACCCTCGAAGTAATGATCGTTCTCGACGATGACCGCGCGCAAACCGCTGGCGCGAAAGTGCTGGCCCATTTGCGCGCCCGGGGATTGGCGAGCGACATCATCGCGACCGGGTCGCCGCGCAAGCGGTTCGATCGGGCGGTGAAGCGCGGGGCGAACGAGATTCTCATCCTGTCGGTTGGGGATCAGCGTGTGACGTCGCGGGTAAAAACGTCGGGCGAAGCGCGCGCGGAAGCCGCAATGGCTAACTTCGACTGGCCGCTCCCGGATCCTGCATGACCCAGATTTCGTCGGAACGGATCGCGTCGATCGAATCGCGCAAGCATGAGCTGTCCGAGGCGATGTCGCGCGGCGACTTGTCGCCCGAGGAATTCGTCAAACTGTCCAAGGACTATGCCGCGATCGAGCCAGTCGCCGCCGCCGCGCGTGAAGTGCGGCGACTGCGGGCGGAGCTCGAAGTGCTGAACGGCCTCGTCGCCGACCCCACTGCCGAGCCGGAATTAAGGGAAATGGCGGCGGTCGAGGCCGAGGACATCCGCCATCGCCTGCCCGAGGCCGAGCGCGCGCTCGCGGTCAAGCTGCTGCCGCGCGATTCGGCCGACGACCGCGCAGCGATGCTTGAAGTGCGCGCCGGCACCGGCGGCGATGAGGCGGCTTTGTTCGCCGGTGATTTGCTGCGCATGTACCAGCGCTTCGCCGAGCTTCAGGGCTGGCGCTTCGAACTGATCAGCGCGAGCGCATCGGAGCTGGGCGGCTATAAGGAAGCGATCGCCTCGATCAACGGCGCCGGGGTGTTTGCCCGGCTGAAATTCGAGAGTGGCGTCCACCGTGTCCAGCGGGTGCCGGCGACCGAAAGCGGTGGCCGCATCCACACCTCTGCGGCGACCGTCGCGGTGCTGCCCGAGGCCGAGGACGTTGACGTCCACATCGACGATAAGGATCTGCGCATCGACGTTTACCGCTCGTCGGGCCCGGGCGGTCAATCGGTCAACACCACCGACAGCGCAGTCCGCATCACCCACCTTCCGACCGGCCTCGTGGTCATCCAGCAGGATGAAAAATCGCAACACAAGAACAAGGCCAAGGCGCTTAAGGTGCTGCGCACGCGGCTGTTCGAGCTCGAGCGCGAGCGGCTCGCGTCCGCCCGCGCCGGCGCGCGCAAATCCATGGTGGGTTCAGGTGACCGATCCGAACGCATCCGCACCTACAATTATCCGCAGGGCCGCGTGACCGATCACCGCATCAATCTGACGCTCCACAAGCTCGAGGCGATCCTCGAAGGGCCGGGCTTAAGCGAATTGACCGACGCCTTGATCGCCGAGGATGAGGCCGAGCGGCTGGCGGGCCTTGACGACCAGTGAAAGCGATTTCCCGCGCGCTTGCCGATGCGGCGCGTCAGCTCGACCAGACCAGCGATACCGCGCGCCTCGATGCCGAGCTGCTGATGGCCGAAGCGCTGCACATCGACCGCGACAAATTGATCCTGTCGCCGCCCGATCGCGCCATCCCCGAACGCTTTTGGGAGATGGTCGAACGGCGTAAGTCCGGTGAGCCGGTCGCTTATATTACTGGCCGACGCGCCTTCTGGAACATCGAACTCCACGTCGGACCAGGCGTGCTCGTCCCGCGCCCCGACAGCGAAGTGCTGATCGCTTCGGCGATCGAACATTTCGGCGACAAGGCGCCGCCCAAACGAATTCTCGATCTCGGCACTGGTCCCGGGACCCTGCTGTTGGCCGCGCTCGACGTGTGGCCGGAGGCCACGGGCCTCGGCACCGATGTTTCTCGCGGCGCATTATCTTACGCCGCCGCCAATGCCCGCCGGCTGGAATTCGAAGGTCGGCTGAAACTCGTCCAGGCCGACTGGGCGGCGGGACTGGTCGAGAAATTCGACCTGATCCTGTGTAACCCGCCCTATGTTGCCGACGGGGCCGAGCTCGGTCCCGGCGTCCGCGAATATGAACCCGACGAAGCCTTGTTCGCGGGCGAGGAGGGCCTAGACGCCTATCGCGTGCTGGCCCCCCAGCTCCCCCGCCTGCTCAATTCCGGTGGAATTGCCGCGATCGAGATTGGCTTCGATCAGGCCGACGCGGTGACGCGCTTGCTGACCCGCGACGGATTGGAAGCCCGGGTCGCCAACGACCTCGCCGGCCGTCCCCGCGCCGTGCTGCTCACCTGGGCTTGAACGAAATCGCTTGGCATCGGTGTTCGGGGACACTACATCGGGGGCAGGGCCGGTCCCGCTCCACCACGCAAGCTGTAGAGCGCGACCCACCCACCCCCGACGCAATCGGCCGTCCACTTCGCGCTTCGCGCTTAGACCGGAACGAGAGGGTCAGGAGCCGGAGCGAATGCGCCGACCCTGTCCGCCTGAGGCCAAGGGGCAAGACTTCTGCTTTGGTAGGGAAGTACATTTGATCAACAATCGACAGCAGGGTGGCCGGCGGCGCGGCCGCGGTGGACAACGCCAGATCGGCGGCGGTGGCGGCGGTGGCGGACAGCCCGGCAACCGTCAGGACAACCGTCAGCGCGGCAATGCCGCGCAGTTGCTGGAAAAGTACAAGAGCCTGGCGCGCGACGCACAGCTCGCCGGCGACCGGGTCCAGACCGAATATTATCTGCAATATGCGGACCATTATTTCCGCGTGCTCGGTGAAAGCCGCTCGCGGTTCGAGGAACAGCGGCGCCAGCGCGGCGACTCCGACGAGGACGAGGGCGAAGACGATCTGGTCGAAGCCGACGGCGATGGCGCCGACGGCGATGAGCGACAGGAACGCCAGGACCGGCCGCAGCGTCAGGACCGCGGCGAGCGCTACAGTCCGCGTGAGCCCCGCGAGCCTCGGGAAGCGCGCGAGCCGCGTGAGGCCCGGGAGCCGCGCCGCTACGCGCGCGACGATCGCGGTGGGAACGACGACGGCGACGAGGACGGCTCGACGCAGCGTGCCAATGGCGCCGACGACGACAGCCTCCCGCTCGACGTCCTGCCGCCGGCGATCGGCGCCGACGGCCCGTCTAGCCTGGTGATCGACGAGCTCCCCGAACCCGCGCCCGCACCGCGTCGGACACGTGCCCCACGGCGGCCCAAGAATGACGACGGGGTCGCCCCCGCCGCCTGAGCTTATTGCGGGTCGACTGGCCGCGGCTGGTGGTTTGAATCGAGCGCGACGAAGGTGAACAGGCCTTCGGTCACCTTGACCTCGGTCGCCCCGAGGTCGCGGTTGGCGATGATTTCGATTCGCACGCCCATCGAGGTGCGCCCGACTCGCTCGACCTCGGCATAGACCGAGATCACGTCGCGTAAGTGGATGGGCGCGATGAATTCCATCGCTTCGATCGCCACCGTCGCGACTGACCCCTTGGCCCGGCGCGAGGCGACAATACCCGCGGCGATATCCATCTGGCTCAGCACCCACCCACCGAAGATGTGGCCATTGGCGTTGATGTCCGCCGGGCCGGGAATGACCCGGAGGATCGGCTCACGCCGCGTGTCGGTCATTCGTCTTCATCCTCTTTGTGAGTGCCGGCCGCCTGCTCGTCGTGCCCGCTGTCCGAACTGATGAACATCAGCGCCATCAATCCGGTCCCGAGCAGCACGGTAAACCCGACCCCGAGCGCGGTGGCGATAATCAGGCTCGCATGCACCTCGCCCGCGCCCTGAATCACCAGGACCACCGCGATCGCCGCGATCACGATGGATAACAAAGCTAGCAACCGGAAGACCTTCAGGAACCGCTGGACTGTCGACAGACGCGGGCTCGGAATGGGATCGGGTTGCGGCACGGCTTCCCTTTGGCCGCGCGAAGTGGGACTATCAACCGCAAAGCGGCGAGTCAGGGAGGATGGCCATGACCATCGCAGCGGTCCTCAGGACCAAGGGTGGCGAAGTCGAGACGATCAGCGCGGGGGCGAGCCTCGCGGATGCGGTCGCGAGGTTGGGCGAGCGGCGCATCGGCGCGCTGCCGGTCGTCGAAGCCGGTGAAATCGTCGGCATCATTTCGGAGCGCGACGTGATCTATTGCCTGCGCGACCATGGCGCGGAGGTGCTCGGCTGGCCGGTGATGCGGGTGATGAGTTCGCCCGCGATCACCGCCTCGCCCGATACCGAAGTCCTGCCCGCGTTGGCGTTGATGACCCAGCGCCGAATCCGCCATTTACCGGTGGTCGAAGGCGGTGAGCTTCTTGGAATCGTGTCGATCGGCGATCTGGTCAAGCATCGGATGGAGCGAATTGAAGCCGAGGCCGAAGCCCTGCGGACCTACATTCAAACCGCCTGAAAGTCGCTTGATTTCAGTCGTTTGCTATTCTTGAAGACGCACTCGAAACACTTATCTAGGACAAGCGCGAAGGGCACCGGAAACGGCACCCGGAGCCGCGGGAACGGCCAACTGCAACATAATTGCAAAAAAGCCGGTTGACGCTTCGGGGTGCCACCCATATATGCCGGCTTCAGCAGCGAGCGCGGCCTGGCAACAGGCCGGCGTTCGTTTCGCGCTTCTTCTAGTCGGTACAACCGATGCCCGGAACATTTGAACCCGGGCGAGGAAACGCGTCGGCTCTTTGACATTGTTGGTTTAGATGAAGGGACATGTGGGCGGCGGCCCGGTCTTCGATAGCCTCTGGGTATCGATCGATCGGTCAAATTTAAGCCGTTCCTTATGGATCCTGGTCGAAACTTCGGTTTTGGCGAGGAGCTCATATGTCTCAAAAACGCAAACACACCAGATTGTGATTTTTTGTGCAGGAACGGCTCCCGGAGATTCCGGCTTGCTTCTCGCTATTCCGCGGGGAGCTTGTCGTATATCAACTTGAGAGTTTGATTCTGGCTCAGAACGAACGCTGGCGGCATGCCTAACACATGCAAGTCGAACGAGACCTTCGGGTCTAGTGGCGCACGGGTGCGTAACGCGTGGGAATCTGCCCTTGGGT